>Ga0314774_1001188_pt1 | contig 17359 bp, 20 predicted proteins | sample MetaGCBIA2018_FD_204515 | JGI IMG/M metagenome (GOLD analysis project Ga0314774, IMG submission 204515) | Cryopeg brine microbial communities from Beaufort Sea near Barrow, Alaska, United States - CBIA 2018 | ecosystem: Environmental > Aquatic > Marine > Coastal | place: USA: Alaska | collected...
AGGTCCTCGAGGTGACGTACGGGCTGATCGTCTACCAGGAGCAAGTGCAGCGCATCGCGCAGATCGTGGCCGGCTACACGCTGGGCGCGGCAGACCTGCTGCGCCGTGCCATGGGCAAGAAGAAGCCCGAGGTGCTCGCCAAGGAGTTCGAGCCCTTCAGCGCTGGCATGAGGGAGAAGGGCTTCTCGGACGCGGCCATCAAGAAGCTGTGGGACACGCTCGTTCCGTTTGCCGACTACGCGTTCAACAAGGCCCACACGGCCGCGTACGGTGTGCTGTCTTTCTGGACCGCCTACCTCAAGGCGCATTACCCCACAGAGTTCATGGCGGCGCTGCTCACGTCGGTGGGCGCCGATAAGGACAAGATGGCGCTCTACCTGGCCGAATGCCGCCGCATGGGCATCACGGTGCTGCCGCCGGACGTCAACGACTCCAAGGCGAACTTCTCCGCCGTGGGGGACGACATCCGCTTCGGCCTGACCGCCGTGCGCAACGTCGGCCACAACGTCGTCGCCGAAATCCAGAAGGCGCGCGAGGCGAAGGGTCGGTACGCGTCGTTCCCCGACTTCCTCGACAAGGTGCCCGCGTCCGTATGCAACAAGCGCACGATCGACTCGCTCGTGAAGGCGGGCGCGTTCGATTCGCTGGGGCACACGCGCAAGTCGCTGTCGGTCATCCACGAACAGGCCGTGGACTCGGTCGTGGGAGTCAAGCGCCAAGAGGCCACGGGTCAGTTTGATCTGTTTGGCGGGGACGTGGACCTCAGCGGTGGGGTGCGTGTCGAGGTGCCCAACATCCCCGAGTGGGACAAGAAGACGCTGCTCAACCTGGAGCGGGAGATGCTCGGGCTCTATGTCTCCGACCACCCGCTGTCCGGCCTCGATCATGTGCTGCGGGCTGAGGCGAGCCACCAGATTCTCAACGCAACCCCGGCTCACGGCCTGGGCGACGGCGACCAGGTGGTGTTTGCGGGGTTGATCACGCGAGTGGATCGCCGGATCGCGCGCTCGGGAAACGCTTACGCGATCGTGGTGCTCGAGGACATGACCGGCGAGGTCGAGATCTCGTTCTTTGCCAAGACGTATGACACCTTCGCGCGCGACCTCACCGAGGACGCGGTCGTGACCATCAAGGCGCGGTCGCGCGAGCGGGGCGACGGCGGGTTGCAGTTCTCCGCGATGGAGCTGCGCATCCCCAACGTCACCGTGGTCGACAACGCGCCCGTGGCGATCAACGTGCCTGCCGGGCGCGTGACGCCGCCCCTGGTCGAAGAGGTCAAGGGCATTCTGCGCTCGCACCCCGGGACGGTCGAGGTGCGCATGGTGCTCACGGGCGGCGAGAAGCCGCTCACGATGCGCCTGGGTGACGAGTTCCGGGTGAACAAGTCCTCGGCCCTCTACGGAGACCTCAAGGCGGCGCTGGGTCCCAACTGCCTGGTGGGTTAGCCCTCGCTCGTGCCGAGCAACCAGTCCAGGGCCTGGTGGGCGGTCCAGCCTTCGGGGTGGAGCGCGGCAAGCCGCTTCGGCCCATCGAGGTCGGCCCCGAGCGTGATGAGGGGTTTCTCGACGTAGCCGGTGGCGCGCGTCTGCCCCAGGCCGACGTTTGCCATCAGGGCGTTGCACAGGCAGAGGCGACCCTCGGTGTCGGCCTCGCTGCCGCCCTTGCGGATGAACTGCTTCTCCGGCTCGGCCGGGCAACGGTGGCCCACGGTGCCGTTCTCACGCAAGTAAGGAGCGGCCAGAAAGCCCAGGTCGCACACACGGGGCCGGGCCGCGACCACGTCCGGGTCGGTAAGGGAGCCCTCCAACTGGGCGACCTTGAACGGGAAGCCCGTGGGCGAGCCGCGCAGGCTCGTGGTCACCGTCAGAGTTCCGTCCGCCACGCCAGCGACCAGCTCATCGCGAATCTTGGGCTCGAAGTTGGCGTCGCTGCTCAAGGCGAAGATCGTTCCCACTTGAACGCCGACGGCCCCGGCCGCCTGGGCTGCAAGGAGGCCCTCGGGAGTCCCGTAGGCGCCTGCCAGCCAAAACGGCATGCCGATCGCGGCGACCTTCTCAAGGTTCGCGTAGTCGCGAGGGCCAAACTGCGGCTCGCCGGACTCGTCAAGCACGACCTTTCCGCGCGGCGGCGCGTTGTGGCCGCCCGCCTGGGGGCCCTCGATCACGAAGCCGTCCGGACGGATCGTCTCGTCGCGCGCAAGGTACTCCGCGAGGACGTGGGCAGACACGATGGCGAGGAAGTGCGGCCGTGTGAGCGGCGGCAAGGTGACGCCGAGCAGGTCAACGGGGTCTAGCGAGACGGAGAAGCGCCCCGGCTCCGCTCCGGCCACGTCCACCGGAAACTTCACTGTGGAGTGTTCGACGAGTTGGTTGAGCAGGTGAGGAATCTCGCGAGGGAGGCCCGCCCCCATCAGCACGTAGTCCACGCCAGCGAGCATGGCGCCGTAGGCCGCCGCGGGGGTGGCCATCTGTACCTTCTCGAGGTAGTTGACCCCCACGACGCCGTGGTGGCCCTCCTTCGCGAGCCAGACCTCGGTGAAGTTGCCCAGCACTGCCAGCTCCTGGGAGCGTCGTCCCTGGTTGATGGCCAGCCGTGGAACGGGAGCGTAGGGCTTGCCTGCGCGGCCGTCGGGCAGGAAGTATCGCTCGATCGTCCGGGCGGCAACGGCGGGCACGGGGAAGGCCGCGAGGGCACGACGCATGTGGCCGCCCTGGTCGCCATCCTGAAGCCGGCGCGCGAGCACCATGTCGAGTCCGGTGCCGGACACGACGCCGAGTTGACCGGCCTGGGCGACCTGCGAGGCGAGTCGCCAAGAAGACACGGCGGCACCCAGGCCGCCTTGGATGATGCTTGGAAGGCTGTCACTCTCGGCGGAGTCAGCCTGTGGTGTTTTCGCGATATTGGTCGCCATAGGGAGGCTCTCCCGTCTTTGACTCCAGAATAACTTACGCAACCGTAGGTCGCGAGGGCGTACGTCCCGTCGCTCTTACGGGGGAGGCCGAGCGGTCACGCGGCGATCCTGCTCCGCCGGTAGGCTGGCGGGCGTGTTGAGGCGCATCGATCTACGCGGTCAGGAACTGTCCACCAGGGAGTTGCTGGCGGTGGTGCCGCGCGCGGACATCGACATCGACGCCGCGCTGACCACGGTGCGTCCCATCCTCGCCGATGTTCGGGCCAGGGGAGAGGCGGCGCTACGCGAGTACGGCGAGCGCTTTGACGGCGGATCACCCGCCCAGCTGCGAGTCGCTCCTGCCCAGATCGAGGCAGCGCTCACCACTCTGGATCCCGCAGTACGCACCGCACTTGAGGAGGCCATCACGCGAGTGCGCACCTTCCACGAGGCGACCGTGCCGCCGCCCGTGAGCGTCGACCTGGCGCCGGGCGCGCGGGTTTCGCAGCGGTGGGTGCCAGTACACCGGGTGGGGCTGTATGTGCCAGGGGGGCTCGCGGTGTATCCGAGCTCGGTGGTCATGAACGTGGTAGCCGCGCAGGCCGCGGGGGTAACCGACATCGCCGTCACGACGCCCCCACAGCGGGCCTTCGATGGTGCGCCGCACCCGACCATCCTTGCGGCGTGCGCGCTGCTGGGCGTGACCGAGGTGTACGCCGTCGGCGGCGCCCAGGCGATCGCGATGCTGGCATACGGGGCTGCGGCCACCGCTGGCGGCACCCTGTGCGAGCCCGTGGACGTCATCACGGGTCCCGGAAACGTCTACGTGGCGGCCGCCAAGCGCGCCGTCAACGGCACGGTGGGCATCGATTCGGAGGCGGGACCCACGGAGATCGCCATCATCGCCGACGACGCGGCCGACCCTACCTTCGTGGCCTACGACCTTCTCAGCCAAGCCGAGCACGACCCCATGGCGGGCTCCGTCCTCATCACGGACAGTCCGACGCTGGCGGAAGCGGTGGACGAGCGCCTCGCGAGCATTGCAGGTTCTACGAGGCACGAGGTGAGGGCCAAGGAGGCGCTCACGGGCGTCCAGAGCGCCATCATCCTGACCGGAAGCCTGGATCAGTCGATCGCGGTCGCCGACGCGTATGGGGCCGAGCACCTCGAGATCCACACGCGTGACGCAGCCGCTGTGGCGGGTCGCATCCGCAACGCAGGCGCCATCTTTGTCGGCCCGCACAGCCCGGTTCCGCTGGGCGACTACTTGGCAGGTTCCAACCACGTGTTGCCCACGGGCGGCACGTCGCGATTCGCGAGCGGGCTGGGCGTGACGAGCTTTCTGCGAGCGGTCTCGGTGATCGAGTACGACGCCGATGCCCTGGCTGCCGTGGGCGACAAGGTCATCGCCCTCGCGAACGCCGAGGACCTGCCTGCGCACGGCGAGGCCATTGCCGCGCGACTGCACCCCACCGACTGACGCATCGGCGCAGCGCCGCCTCGCTACTAGACTCTCGGCATGACGTTGCCGCTTCGCCCCGAACTTGTGGGCCTCACGCCCTACGGAGCCCCTCAGTTGGACGTTGTGGCCATGCTCAACGTGAACGAGAACCCCTACGCGCCGCCGCCTAGCGTGGTCGCAGCGATCACGGCAGCGGTGCGCCAGGCCGCCGAGGGTCTCAACCGTTACCCCGACCGGGAATTCATCGCGCTGCGCGCGGATCTCGCGCGCTATCTGGCCACGGAAAGCAACGTCGACTTCCTCGAGCCGGAGAACATCTGGGCGGCCAACGGGTCGAACGAGATCATGCTTCACCTGCACCAGGCCTTCGCGGGCCCCGGACGCACGGTGCTGAGCTTCGCGCCCACGTATTCGATGTACCCCGAGTACAGCCGCGACACCGTTACCGACTACGTCACCCTGCCGCGCCGTGAGGACTTCCGCCTCGACATTGACGCCGCCGTGGCCGCTATCGCCGACATCAAGCCGACGATCGTGCTGGTGGCCAGCCCCAACAACCCCACCGGCACGGCGCTTGGCTTGGACGAGGTCAAGGCCCTCGCCGACGCCTGCGCCGAGGTTCCGGGCGGCAGCGTGTTGGTGGTGGACGAGGCGTACGCAGAGTTCCGTCGTAGGGGAGTGCCGAGCGCTGCAACCCTTCTTCCAGAGACCCCTCACCTGGTGGTGACGCGGACGATGTCGAAGGCGTTTGCCCTCGCAGGCGGCAGGTTGGGTTACCTTGCGGCGAGCAAGGAAGTGGTGGATGCGCTGCGCATCGTCCGCCTTCCGTACCACTTGAGCTCCATCACCCAGGCGGCTGCGCGGGCCGCACTGGCCCACCACCGCGTGCTGCAGGCCCAGGTGGACGAGATTCGCGCCGAGCGCGACGATACGGTGGACTGGTTGCGCGCCCAGGGCTACACGGTGCCCGATACGGACGCCAACTTCGTGCTCTTTGGTCCCGTGCCGGATCGCGAGGAGGTGTTTGAGGGCCTGCTCGCACGCAGCGTCCTCATCCGCGTGGTCGGTCCGGAGGGCTGGCTGCGGGTGTCGATCGGCACGGCCCACGAGATGGCAATGTTCCGCAACGGACTCTTGGAGGTCACCGCATGACCGGCACCACACAGGCCCGCACCGGGCGGGTCGAGCGCGCCACGAGCGAATCGAGCGTGCTCGTCGAGCTCAATCTGGACGGCTCCGGCGCCACCGAGATCAGCACCGGGGTCCCGTTCTATGACCACATGCTCACGGCGTTGGGCAAGCACTCGCTCATGGATCTGAAGGTTCAGGCGACGGGCGACGTCCACATCGATAGCCACCACACGGTCGAGGACGTCGCCATCTGCATCGGCGAGGCCCTGAAGCAGGCTCTTGGCGACAAGGCGGGCATCAGCCGCTTTGGCGATGCCATGGTGCCGCTCGACGAGGCTCTCGCCCAGTGCGTCGTCGACGTGTCGGGCCGCCCCTACTTTGTGCACACGGGCGAGCCGGCGGGCCAGGCCACGCACCTCATCGGCGGCAACTTTGCCGGTTCGCTCACTGCCCACGCCCTCGAGTCGATCGCCCACCACGCGGGCATCTGCGTGCACATGCGCGTGTTGGCCGGTCGCGATCCGCACCACATCGTGGAGGCGCAGTTCAAGGCGCTTGCCCGTGCGTTGCGCGCCGCCGTATCGCCCGACGCCAGGGTGAAGGGGATCCCCTCCACGAAGGGGGCGCTATGACCACCGAGGAAGCACTCGACGGCGCTCCGGCGGAGATTGCCGCGCTTTTCACACCGATCCCGAATGGGAAGGTCCTGGCGGCGCTGTGCGCGCTCAACGGGATCAAGGCCGGGGTGTTGGAGACGTCGGCCGGGGCCATCGCGGTGTTGGACGATGCGACGCCCGAGAACCTCCACGGCGCCGCCCACTCCGTGTCGAGCTTTGCCAAGGAGCGACCGCTCGTGGCGATGGAACGACGCGACGGCCAGATCACCGTCTGGCGGTACTTGGCGGGCCAGCGCGGCGACACCCTCCCGCCGGGCTTGGCGCTCAATGACGCGCCCGGGGTGGTGACGACGCTCATGACGGGCGCCCAGACCATCGCGGATCTCGCGATCACCCACGAGTACAAGGTGTTCGACGCGCACATGGGCAAGCTCGCGGCCTTCAGGGAACTGCGCAAGCTCTCCACGCAGGCCAAGCGCGAGGCGAAGGCACAGCGAGAAGGCCGCTGAGGCTACGGGCAGCGGGACCGAATCCTGAGCGCCGTTAGAATCGCCGCATGCCTACGGTGACTGTTCTTGACTACGGCTTTGGAAACGTCCGTTCCGCGGTGCGTGCTCTGGAGCACGTGGGCGCCGACGTGACCCTCACCGCCGACCGCGCCGCCGCTGAGAACGCAGACGGACTCGTGGTGCCCGGCGTGGGTGCCTTCGCGGCCGTGATGGAGGGGCTGCGCGGCGTGCGCGGCGACCAGATTGTCGGCCGCCGACTCGCGGGCGGGCGCCCCGTGCTGGGCATCTGCGTGGGCATGCAGGTGATGTTCGAGCGCGGTGTCGAGCACGGTGAGGAGGCCGCCGGCCTCGACCAGTGGCCAGGCGTCGTCGAGCAACTGCGGACGTCGAGAGTCCCCAACATGGGCTGGGCGCACGTCGAGCCGGCCGCGGGGACCACCATCTTCAAGGGCATCGAGGACGAGCGTTTCTACTTTGTGCACTCGTACGGCGCGCGCGAGTTCCCGCTGGGAGTCACGGAGGACACCGGCAGGCTTGCCGCGCCGCACGTGACGTGGTCCGAGGCGGGGGAGTCGGATGACGCCGACCGCTTCGTGGCGGCCGTCGAGAACGGACCCCTGGTCGCCACTCAGTTCCACCCCGAGAAGTCCGGCGGGGCCGGCCTGCAGTTGCTGCGCAACTGGGTCGCGACCCTCTAGCCTGCTGGCGTCCTGTGGGGACGTCCGGGTGCGTTTCCGGGTCCAACTCCGCCACTGCGTCCCCGCAGGGCGCCAGGCACGCGGTGTCACCGGTACTCTGGTCCGCGGCCCCCACAGACGTGAGAAAGCGAACACGATGACTGACCTGCCCCGCCTCGAACTCCTTCCCGCCGTTGACGTGGCGGACGGTCAGGCCGTGCGCCTCACGCAGGGCGCTGCTGGCTCCGAGACGGGCTATGGCGACCCCTTGAGCGCGGCGCTCGACTGGGTCAAGGGAGGCGCCGAGTGGATTCACCTGGTGGACCTGGACGCGGCCTTCGGGCGCGGATCCAATACGGAACTCCTGGCGGCTGTCGTCAAGGCCGTGGACGTCAAGGTTGAGATGTCGGGCGGAATCCGCGACAACGAGAGCCTTGAGCGCGCCATGGCGACCGGCTGCGCCCGCGTCAACCTCGGCACCGCCGCGCTGGAGAACCCCGAGTGGACCGCATCGGCGATCGATCGCTACGGCGACCGCGTGGCCGTGGGCCTCGACGTGCGGGGCACGACGCTCGCGGCGCGGGGCTGGACCAAGGACGGCGGCGACCTGTGGGAGGTGCTCGCGCGCCTCGACGCCGCGGGCTGCTCCCGCTACGTGGTCACGGATGTCAACAAGGACGGCATGCTCAACGGCCCCAACCTGGAGCTGCTGGCTCAGGTGTGCGAGGCCACGAAGGCCCCCGTGGTCGCATCGGGCGGGGTGAGCTCGCTTGCCGACATCGAGGCCATCCGCACCCTCACCCCTGTGGGCGTGGAGGGCGCGATCGTGGGCAAGGCGCTCTACAACGGCAACTTCACGCTGCCCCAGGCTCTCGACGTCGCCGGAAGGCCATAGCGCCCAGCGCCGCGCCTCGCAGCGTCACCCGGCGTCGCTAGGCTGGCCGCATGAGCGAGCACGAGGACGACCCACAGTCAGAACCGCTCCAGGAGATTCCGGAGTCGGTCTTCGCCGATGACGATGGCAGCGCCGATGCTCGCCTCGCCCAGGCCCTCATTCGCTTCTCGCACGGCAAGGCCCTGCTGACCGAGGTGGTGGATGCCCTGCAATACGCGCGCGTGTTGGTGCCCGTGCTTGCGGAGGGTGATCAGCGCATCATGGGAAAGCACGGCGTGGAACAGGATCATGTCGGTTCGACGGGCGTGGTGGCGCTGCAGATCCCCGACGGCAGGTCCGCGCTCCCGATCTTCACCGACGTGGAAGCGATGCGCACCTGGAATGCCGACGCTCGGCCCATTCCCGCCGAAGGTCCCCGCGCGGCGCTTGCGGCCGCGGCGGAAGGCTGGAGCGTCATGGTCCTCAACCCCGTCATGGAGTCGGTGGTCATCCCGCGGCCCGCAGTGTGGGCGCTCGGCAAGGGCGAGACGTGGCGCCCCGCAGTGGTGGACGACCGCGTGGCAGACGATGTGCGTGAGGCGATCATCGACGCAGTGCCCCTCGACGACGAGGTGCGACGCATCGACGCTGCCCCCGGACGCCAGGCGGAGGTGGCGGTGGTGGTGGCGCTCGTGCCGGGTTTGGCCCGCAATGCAGTGGACGATGCCGTACGACGGGTCCACGATGCGCTCGCGGAGTCGCCTGTGGTGGCGGACAGGGTGGACAGCATGGAACTTCGCCTCGCCACCTGGTCCGGCTAGCGCCCTACACTCCCGCGAGCTACGAGCAGGAGTTGTTGTTCGGCTCCCACAGCGTCGGGTCGTCGAGCAGGCGGTCGAGCCACACCACCGGCCATGCGATGGACCGCTGGAAGTCGTCGCCCGCGTACACCACGGCAACGACCTTGCCCTCGTCGTTGTAGACGGCGGAGCCGGAACTGCCGGGCTCCACGTGACTGCGCAAGGACCACACGAGCTGCTTCGAGTCGCCGACCGAGTCCATCTCCGCGTTCAGGTAGTGGCCCTCCTCGACGACGAGTTGCTCGCCGGAGGGGTACCCCACGATCGTGGTCGGGTCCAGGAACCGCATGCCGGTGATCTCGTACTCGGCCGCCTCGGCGAACACGCTGTCGAGGGTCAACAAGGGCAGGTCGGCCACGGGTGCGATCTGAGAGGACGTCACGGTGAAGTCGCGCCCGTCATACGTGGTGACCTCGATGCGGGTGCCTCCCTCGACGACGTGGCGGTTGGTGACCACCTCGTGGTCCGAGAGGATCCACCCGGAGCCGGTGGCCCAGCCGTCGCACGTCTGGACGCGAATGCGCACGGCGAGGTGCTGTTCCGTCGTGAAGCCGTCGGACGTCAGCGCCGTCGGATCGAAGGTGGGCGCTACGACCTCGGGGATGAAGTTCGCATCGAGCGGCGGGGGCGGGCCGGGGATGACCCCGCATGCGGCGATCGCGAGTGCAGCGCAACCGCCCGCCGCCGCGATAGCCAGTCGGCTCACTGCGCGATCTCTTTCTTGAAGGCGCTGAAGTCGGAGGACACGCCATCGCAGTATGTGGTGGTCTCCTTTTCCACCTGGAAGTTCGTCTTTCCAGGGAAGTAGTAGCGAGAGTCGGTCAACACGTCGATGAGTTTTTGTCGGGAGTCCGCGCAGCTGATCATTGCGTCCACGTAGTCGATGAGCACCGACTCGCGGTCGTTGGCGTGGGCCTCCTCGTTGGCGAGGTCGCTGATGCGCGACGTCGCGTTGTCGAGTTCGACCCGCGCCGCCTCCATTCGGGCCTCGGCGTCAGCCTGGGAGGCCCCGGCGTCGGCCACCTGCTGACCGAGGTCCGTGGAAATCACGGTGAGCTCGTCCACCCTGTCGCTCTACTGGCGGGACACGTCGACGAGGTACGCGCTGAGTCCGATGAGGGCGAGCACGCCGAGACCGGCAGAGCTCCACCCGATCCACCGCAGCACGCGGTGCTTGCGGCGGGGCTGCGCGGGCGCGTCGTTCGGAGGGGCCTCCGCGTCCGGCGCGTCGTGGCGCTCGCTGTCCGGTGTGGGCGCATTCGCGCCGGGCTGCTCGGTCATGGCCCTCCCTCGGGCTTGAGTCTTGGACATTACCCGAGCATGACGCCGTGCGGAATGCGCTCCTGGTCGGGCCCGGCGAGGAACTCTCAGGTCTAGGAGGGGTTGCAGGATTGCTGCTGTGGGACCAGGAGTTGATCCTCGTCCAGCAGCGTGCGCAGCAGCGACACCGGCACCATGAACGACTGCTCGGCCTCGTTCTTCGCGTAAATGACGCCCACGACCTCGCCGCGTTCGTTGAGTACGGGAGAGCCGGACGAGCCTGGCTCCACCGGAGCCGTGGTCGCGAGCACCGTGCCCAGAGCCGCGCCGAGAGGGTCTCCCGTGGCGCCGAGCACCACGCCGGACACGGTGGTGAGCTGGCCGCCATTGGGGTAGCCGACCACGGTGATCGCGTCACCCTCGACGGGGTCCTCTTGTGCAAGCACTGCGCCCGCGCCGATCGATTCCTCCGTGGTGATGATGGCCAAGTCCGCGACGCCCGCCACCGAAGCGGCCGTCACCGTGATCGTGTGACCGTCGTACGTGGTGACCTGAAGTTCGCTGGTGTCCTCCACCACGTGACGGTTCGTAATGAGAGTGTGCGCGTCGTATGCGAAGCCGGTGCCTGTCTTCAGGGAGTCACAGCCGACATTTCGCACCCTGACGGTCATGCGTTGTGCCTGGCTGAAGCCGTCGGGCGAAAGGTTTCCTTGCTGCGCCACGTCGGCCACCGGTGCCGCCGGAACATAGTTGGTAGGCAGGGGGCTGGGCGCGTCGGGAAGCGCCGCACAGCCGGCGAGCAGACCTGCGGCGACGCCTGCGGCAAGGAGCGTGCGGGGCGACCTCATTGGGCAAGCACCGTCTGCAGGTCGACATTGGCGGCCGTGGCCGCATCGCACACCTTGGTGACGCCGGCCTCAAAGGTGGCGACCTCATCCGGGAGGTAGTTGTCGGGCTGCTTCAGGATGTCGACCAGTTGTTCGTGGTAGTCCACGCACTTGTTCAGCGAATTGGCGACGGCCGATGCGGTGTTGAGGACGTCGGTGAGGTCAGTAATCTGGCGCGCGTAGAACTCGGCATTGTCGTCGCGTTGCGCGACATCGTCGGCGAGCTCGAGAACGCGTTGCTGCGCGGTGCGGAGCTGTTCGGTGACGAGGTCCACCTGGGCCTGAAGCCCGATGACCTGGGCCTGTTCGTCCGCGAGGCGCTCGCCGAGGTCGTAGTTCTGCGCCTTGACGTCCTCCACCTGCGTTTCCCACTGGTTCGATACGTCCACCAGGCGGTAGATCATCATCCCTGCGGTGATCAGGAGTACCCCCAGCAGGGAGGTGACGATGATCCACAGTCGCTGGCGCTTGATCGGGATGCGATCGAGCGCAGTGGTGCCATCCGAGATGGGAGTGAGGACGGTGGTTTCCTCGTTCGCGGCGTTGCGGGAAATCTTCCCGTGGTCACGCGAGGGGGTAGTGGTCATCTAGTTCACTGCTCCGGTGTATTTCTCGCCGGGCCCCTCCCCAAGTGCATCGGGCGCCACGGACGCCTCTCGAAAGGCCAACTGTACGCTTCGAAGGCCGTCTCGGAGCGCACGCGCGTGGGTGTCGCCGAGGTCTGGGGCGGCCCCGGTGACGAGCGCCGCCAACGCGTTGATCATGATCCGGGCCTCCGAAAGGTCCTGGAACTCTTCCCCCTCATCTGCCAGCCCGCATCGGAGGGCGGCGGCGGACATCAGGTGCACACTGACCGTAGTGATGAGTTCGACCGCCGACACATCGGCGATGTCGCGGGCGTCGGCGAGCGGGTCGCCGACGCTGGACGAGGAGTTGTGGGAATCGGGGCTGGGCGTGGGGGAGGTCATGGTGCTATTCTTACAAGTCGACCGGCCGTGGATGTTCCGCGGCTCGCAAGTGGAGATCACCTCCCACCCTCAGGGCCGCTTCAGCGGGCCAGGGTTTGGTCTAGATGAACGCTCGCGTTCATCTCGTCCTTTGGTGGCCTCTGCCCGCGTTCCGGCAGGGGCCTTTTTCCTTGTCTGGAGAACATTGACGACTACGAAGGAGCGATTATCAACGAGCCCCGCATCAACGAACGCATCCGAGTCCCCGAGGTCCGACTGGTAGGCCCGCAGGGCGAGCAGGTAGGCATCGTCAGGATCGAGGATGCCATGCGGCTTGCTCAGGAATCCGACCTTGACCTGGTCGAGGTGGCCGCGAATTCGCGTCCGCCCGTCGTCAAACTCATGGACTACGGCAAGTTCAAGTACGAAGCGGCGGTCAAGGCGCGCGAGGGGCGTCGCAACCAAGCCAACACCGAGATCAAAGAGATGCGTTTCCGTCTCAAGATCGACGAGCACGACTACGAGACCAAGAAGGGTCACGTGGTTCGCTTCCTCAAGGGCGGCGACAAGGTCAAGGTCACCATCATGTTCCGTGGCCGCGAACAGTCCCGTCCCGAGATGGGCAGGCGCTTGCTGCTGAAGTTGGCCGATGATGTTGCGGAGTTCGCCATTGTGGAGAACCTGCCGAGCCAAGAGGGGCGCAACATGTCGCTCGTTCTGGGTCCGCTGAAGAAGAAGGCGGAAGCCAAGGAGGAACTGCGCAAGGTGCGTGAGGCCAAGAAGACGGCCGGGAACGCCGATCGCGAGCCCGCCAAGGTTTCGCCCAAGAAGGCGGCCCCTAAGGCGAAGCCGGTTGAGGCGGACGTGGCGGAGGCCCCCAAGGCCGATGTCGTCGACGTAGCGGCGGCCCGCAAGGTGGACGTGGCGGAGGCCCCCGAGGCTGACGTGGTCGATGCAGCGAAGGCCCGCAAGGCGGAGCCGGTTAAGGCGAAGGCAGCGAAGGCCCCCAAGGCTGACGTGGTCGACGTGGCGGAGGCCCCCGAGGCCACCGCTGACAGCGAGGCGTAGGTCTCGTCATTAGATGTCCGGGCCTCGCGCCCGGGAATGTGTGCCGCGCTCACCAGCGCGGCCGGACGCTCAAGTGAAGGAGGGCGAACGTGCCCAAGAACAAGACCCATTCGGGTGCCAAGAAGCGATTCAAGCTGACCGGTACCGGCAAGGTGAAGCACGCCTCGGCCATGAACGTGCACAAGTTTGAAGAGAAGACGTCGTCGCGCAAGCGTCGTGTCAACATCGACGGCATCCTGCCCGGTGCCGATGCCAAGAAGATCAAGAAGCTGCTGGGCAAGTAGCCCCCTAAGACACCAAGGAGTACCCCATGGCACGCGTCAAGCGGGCTGTTAACGCCCAGAAGAAGCGCCGCACTACCCTCGAGCGCGCATCCGGTTACCGGGGACAGCGCTCGCGCCTTTACCGAAAGGCGAAGGAGCAAGTCACCCACTCGCTCATGTACTCGTACCGGGACCGCCGTGCCCGCAAGGGCGAGTTCCGCAAGCTGTGGATCCAGCGCATTAATGCCGCTGCCCGCGCGAACGGCATGACCTACAACCGCCTCATTCAGGGTCTCAAGGCCGCTGAGGTTGAGGTGGATCGCCGGATGCTCGCCGAGCTCGCAGTGAGTGACGAGGCCGCGTTCGCGCAGCTCGTCGCTATCGCGAAGAAGGCTCTTCCGGCCGACGTCAACGCTCCCGTAGCGTAAGGCGACACCAGGCATGACAGAACGCCCCGTTGGGCGCCACCTTGCTGCGACGCTCGCGAATGTGCGAGCGGATCGCGTCAAGCAGGTGGCCGCCCTGGCGGGGCGTTCTGCACGCCGACGCGCGGGCCAGGTGCTGGTCGAGGGCCCGCAGGCGGTGCGTGAGCTCGTGGGGCACCGGGCGTCCCACGTCAGGGATGTGTACGTCTTGGAGGACGCGCTGGCGTCCCGCGGTCCGCTGGCACTCATCGCCGATGCCGCCGTGGAGGCTGGGCTCTTTGTTCACCCGGTGACGCCGGACGTGGCGCGCGCCTTGTCGGCTGATTCCCAGGGCATCCTCGCCGTTGCATCGTCCGAGGCCGTGGCTTCCCACCTTCCCGATGCCCCCCGGCTGGTCGCGATCCTGTCGCAGGTGCGCGATCCCGGGAACGCGGGTGCGGCGATTCGAGTTGCCGACGCCGCCGGCGCCGACGCCGTGGTGCTTGCGGGCGACAGCGTCGACCCGACCAACCCCAAGGTGGTGCGCGCCACCGCCGGCAGTCTCTTCCACTTGCCCGTGGTGCGCGCCGAGTCGCTCGCCGACGCCGTGAACGCGGCGCGAGAGGCGGGCCTGATGATTCTGGCCGCCGACGTGTCAGGGGACACAGAGTTGGGCTCAACGCAGGGACCGGACCTCACTGGCCCGACGGCGTGGGTGTTTGGAAACGAGGCGTGGGGCCTCACCGCCGACGAAATCGCGCTGGCGGATCACGTGGTCAGGATCCCGATCTTTGGCCAGGCGGAAAGCCTGAATCTGGGCACCGCGGCCGCCGTATGCCTCTATGCCTCAGCATTGGCGGCTCCTCGCTGAGCCTGGCAAGTCATATGGGGCGCAGCGGCTCCTTCACGTCCCCCGAGTAGCGGACGAACCGCCGTGCGTCGCGCTCCTGGTAGCCTCAACGCCGTGACCGAGACTCCCAGCAATCGCGTTGAACTCAGCCTCACGGGCGCCAAGCCCAAGGTGGAAGTGGACGGCGCCCTCGGCATCGTCGCCAAGATCCTGGTGGACGGTGAGCGTGCCAAGCCGGTCCGCGGCGGGTGGCTGATTCCGCTGAGCAAGGGCGGCGAGGGCCGACTCAGCGTCAAGGGCTACCTGCCGGGCTTTCAGAAGATTCGGTGGCAGGGCGAGGACGTCTTCGCGCTCGGATCGCACGTGGGGCTAGCCGAACGCATCGTGATGTTCGTGCCGTTCCTGCTGTTCCTGATGGCGTGGTTCCTGGTGCCCGTGTCGCTCGCGCTGTTCTTCATGAGCATCCCGGTGGCGAAGAACCCCCACATGCCGCGCGCGCTGCGCATCGCGCTGCCGGTGGTGAACACGGTGGCCGTGGGTGCGGCACTCGTTGCCATCGCGGCGCTGATCTCCCAGTAGCCCGCCTTGCGTGCCGCCGCCTTGGGAGAGTCGCCACGAGCCGTAGCCCGTGAGCCCCGGAATCTCATCCCCGGAATCCCAGCCCCGCGTCGCCGATAGACTTCTGGCCGAGCCTTCAACCCATTCGAGGGGTTTTCATGTCTGATCTTCATCCGCTCGACGCCGCTGGCGTCGAGGCGGCGGTAGAAGCCGCGCTCGCGGCCTTCGCCGCCGCGACCACCCTGGACGCGCTCAAGGACGCCCGCCTGGCCCACACGGGCGACAAGGCGGCCCTGACGCTTGCCAACCGCGGCATCGGCGCGCTGGACGGGCCTGACAAGGCCGCTGCGGGCAAGCTGCTGGGCGGCGCACGCGCGTCGATCGGCCGCGCGCTGGCCGCCCGCACCGAGGTGCTGGAGGCCGAGCGCGACGCGCGCGTGCTGGTCGAGGAGGCCGTGGACGTCACGCTGCCCGTGCTGCGGGCACCGCTGGGCACCAGGCACCCCCTGGAGACGCTCCAGGAGTCGATGTGCGACATCTTTGTCGGCATGGGCTGGGAGGTGGCCGAGGGCCCCGAGGTCGAGGCCGAGTGGTTCAACTTCGACGCGCTCAACTTCGATCAGGATCACCCGGCGCGCGCCATGCAGGACACGTTCTTTGTCGAGTCTCGCGACGCTGCGGCTGGTGGATCGACGACGGCCGACGACACGTCCGGCATCGTGCTGCGCACTCATACGTCGCCCGTGCAGATTCGCGCGGCGCTCGAGCGCAAGGACGCCCTGGCCAACGAGGGTCGCGGCATCTACGTGATCTGCCCCGGCAAGACGTTCCGCACGGACGAGCTGGACGCGACGCACACGCCCGTGTTCCACCAGATCGAGGGCCTGGCCGTGGACAAGGGCCTGACGATGGCGAACCTCAAGGGCACGCTTGACCACTTCGCGCGCGCCCTGTTCGGGCCCGATGCGGTCACGCGCCTGCGCCCGTCGTACTTCCCGTTCACCGAGCCGAGCGCCGAGATGGACCTGCGCTGCTTCGTGTGCGACGGGGGGGACACCAACTGCCGTACGTGTCGCGGCACCGGCTGGATCGAGTGGGGAGGCTGCGGCATGACCAACCCCAACGTGTTGCTCGCCGCCGGGATCGACCCCGACCAGTACACGGCGTTTGCCTTCGGCATGGGAATCGAGCGGACCCTGATGTTCCGCCACGGAGTGCGCGATATGCGCGACATGGTCGAGGGCGACGTGCGCTTCTCGCAGCAGTTCGGGATGGAGGTGTAATCATGCCCAGGATTCCGTTGAAGTGGCTGGCTGAGAGCGTTGACCTGGTGGACGATGCGCCGGAGGCCGTGGCCGCCGCGCTCGTGAAGGTGGGCCTGGAAGAGGAAGGCATCTCCGGGGGAGGCATGGAGTGCCCGCTGGTCGTGGGCCGAGTGCTGAGCGTCCTCAAGGAGGAGCAGTCCAACGGCAAGACCATCAACTATTGCCGCGTGGACGTCGGGGAGCTCAACGACCCCGCCGGACCGGGCCACAAGCCCGACCACGGCACCGAGTGGCCCGCGTCGCGCGGCATCGTCTGTGGTGCCCACAACTTTGTTGAGAGCGACTACGTGGTGTGCGTACTGCCCGGCGGCGTGCTGCCAGGGCCGTTCCCCATCTCGGGGCGCAAAACGTACGGCCACTGGTCCGACGGCATGATGTGTTCGGTCAAGGAACTGGCGTTGGGGGAGGACCACGCGGGCATCATGGTGCTGGCGTCGCCCTCCGGCGAGTCCGAGGACCTGGGCTACAACGCCGACGACCTCACGCCCGGCCAGGACGCGATCGCGTTGCTGGGGTTGGACGAGCAGACCATCGAGGTCACCATCACGCCCGACCGCGGCTACTGCTTCTCCATCAGGGGAGTGGCACGCGAGTACTCGCACTCCACCGGAGCAACGTTCCGCGACCCGGCTGCGCTGGAGCCGACCGGCACTGGCAAGGCAGGCGTCGACGGCCCCAACTTCCCGACGCTCGTCGAGGACCAGGCGCCCATTCGCGGCGCCGTGGGTTGCGACCGTATCGTGATGCGCGCGCTGCGTGGCTTCACACCCGGCGCGC
>Ga0314774_1001190_pt1 | contig 17351 bp, 15 predicted proteins | sample MetaGCBIA2018_FD_204515 | JGI IMG/M metagenome (GOLD analysis project Ga0314774, IMG submission 204515) | Cryopeg brine microbial communities from Beaufort Sea near Barrow, Alaska, United States - CBIA 2018 | ecosystem: Environmental > Aquatic > Marine > Coastal | place: USA: Alaska | collected...
GTGGGCGGTGCGCAGTGCGCGGCGGCACGCTACTCGGAAGCGGCCTGCACCAACGCGAGGGCATCCCTCGCGGCGCGTTCCACATCGGCCTCGTCCGCGGGCGCGGCAATCCACTGCACGCGCGGGTCGGGCCGGAACCAGCGGTCCTGCTTGCGCGCCAGCCGCCGGGTGTTGCGCTTGATCAGCTCGCGCGCCTGCGCCGCGTCCAGCGCGCCGTCCAGGTGCGCCAGAGTCTCCGCATAGCCCACCGCGCGGCGGGCCGTCACGCCCTCGCGCAAGCCCTCACCCACCAGCCGCTTCACCTCGTCCACCAGGCCCCCGGCCCACATGCGCTCCACGCGCGCCTCGATGCGCTCATCCAACTGCTCGTACGGAAGCTCCAGCGCGATCTGGATGGCTGGGGCCTCGTACTCGTGTCGCGGCAGCGAACTGATGTAGTCCCCCGCCACCTCGATGATCTCGAGTGCCCGCACGATGCGCTTGGCGTTGCGGGGGTGGATCTTCGCGGCGGCCTCGGGGTCCAGCGCGGCCAGCTCCCTGTGGAGGATGCCCGGCCCCTCGGCCTCGGCACGCGCTTCGAGCCGCGCGCGCACCTCCGGGTCCGTGCCCGGGAAGTCGAAGCGGTCCAGCAGTGCGCGCAGGTACAGCCCCGAGCCGCCCACCACGATGGCCCGGTGGCCCCGCGCGTGGGTCGCGGCGATGTCCGCGCGCGCAGACTCCTGGAAGTGCGCGACCGAAGCGTCCTCGGTGACGTTCAGCGTGTCGAGTTGGTGGTGCACCACCCCCAGGCGCTCGGCCACCGGCAGCTTGGCCGTGCCGATGTCCATGCCTCGGTAGAACTGCATCGAGTCGGCGTTGACGATCTCGCCGCCCGGAGCATCGGCCGCGCCCAACAGGTGCGCTAGTGCCAGGCCGACGGCCGACTTTCCGGTGGCCGTAGCCCCGACGATTGCGACGATGGGCTGGGTCACGCGGTGGTGATCCTCACCTGAGGCAGGCCCAGGCCCACGGGTCCGCCAGACTCGGTCGTCCCGCACGCATCGTGCCCGTGATCGGGGTTTGACGCCGCATCCCACGCGTCCCCGGCGCGAGTGCGGCGCACTGAATAAGCCGATGCGGCATCGGGGCCGTCGGCGATGAGGTGGTACGGCGCGCCGTGTGTGATGCGCACGGTGACCATGTCCCCGGGACGCGGCACGCCGCGGCCATCAAGCGCGGCCCCGTCAGGCACGCCAAAGTGCACCAGTCGGTTGCCGGGCTCGCGCCCGCTGAGCCGCTCCCCGTCACCCTTGCCCTTGCGTCCGCCGCCGTCGAGCACCAGCAGCTCCACCTCGCGACCCACCTGGGCTTGCGCATCCTGCAACGAGAGTTCGTCCTGCAAGGCCAAGAGGCGCTCGAAGCGCTCCTGCACCACGTCTTTGGGCAGCGACTCGCGGTCGAACGCGGGCGTCCCTGGTCGAGGGCTGTACTGGAAGGTGTACGCGCTCGTGAAGCGCGACTCCTCCACGACCCGCATCGTCTCCAGGAAGTCCTCCTCGGTCTCGCCGGGGAAGCCCACGATGATGTCGGTGGTGATCGAGGCGTCGGGCATGGCCTCGCGCACGCGATCCAGGATCCCCAGAAACTTCGACGAGCGGTAGGAGCGGCGCATGGCGCGCAGCACCGCGTCGGAGCCGGACTGCAGCGGCATGTGCAGGCTCGGCATCACGTTGGGGGTCTCGGCCATGGCGACGATGACGTCGCCCGTGAAGGCCGCGGGGTGGGGCGAGGTGAAGCGCACGCGCTCCAGGCCCTCGATCTCGCCGCACGCGCGCAGCAGCTTGGCGAACGCACCACGGTCGCCGAACTCGACCCCGTAGGAGTTGACGTTCTGGCCCAGCAGCGTGACCTCGATGACGCCTTGCGCCACGAGCGCCTCCACCTCGGCCAGGACATCCCCCGGCCTGCGGTCCCGCTCCTTGCCGCGCAAAGACGGCACGATGCAGAAGGTGCACGTGTTGTTGCAGCCCACCGAGATCGATACCCATCCGGCGGCGTGCGAGTCGCGGCGGCTCGGCAGCGTCGAGGGAAACACCTTGAGGGATTCCTCGATCTCGACCTGCGCGGACTGGTTGTGGCGGGCGCGCTCTAGCATGGCGGGCAGCACGTCGATGTTGTGGGTGCCGAAGACGACGTCCACCCAGGGTGCCCTGGTGACGATGTCCCCGCGGTCCTTCTGTGCCAGGCAGCCGCCCACGGCGATCTGCATGTCCGGCCGCTTGCGCTTGACGGACGCCAGGTAGCCGAGGTTGCCGTAGAGCTTGTTGGCCGCGTTTTCGCGCACGGCGCACGTGTTGATGACCACCACGTCGGCATGCTCGGAGCCCGCAGGGGCTGCGGCGTAGCCGGCGCTCTCCAGCAGCCCGGCCATGTGCTCCGAGTCGTGCACGTTCATCTGGCAGCCGAGCGTCTTGACGACGTAGGTCCGCATTGCTGTCATGCCTGTCCGGCAACGAAGTCCGCGCGAGTCTCGCGGATCACCGTCACCTTGATCTCCCCAGCGAAGTTGAAGTCCTTCTCGATGTGCTCAGCAATGGTACGTGCAAGTCTCTTGGCGCCGTCATCGTCGACGATGCTCGGCTCGACGGCGACACGCAGCTCCCGTCCCGCGGCCATGGCGTAGACGTGTGCCACACCCTCGTGCTCCTCGACCAGCTTCTCGAGCGACTCCATGCGCTCGACGTAGGAATCGACGTCATCGCGGCGTGCGCCGGGGCGGGAGGCAGAGACTGCGTCCGCCACCTGCACGATGACGGCCTCGATGGTCTCCTGGGGCACCTCGTCGTGGTGCGCCTCAATCGCGTTGACCACGTCGGAAGACTCCCCCGCCTCGCGTGCAGCCCGCGCGCCCAGTTGAGCGTGGGTTCCCTCATGGTGGCCGGTCATGGCCTTGCCGATGTCGTGCAAGAACGCGGCCCGGCGCGCCAACTCCACGTTCGCGCCCACCATTTCGGCGATCGCGGCGGCGAGGTTGGCACACTCCACCAGGTGTGCGAGCACGTTCTGGTTATAGGAGGTGCGGATCCTGAGCGCGCCCACCAATTCGAGGATTGCTTGGGGCACCCCCGCCACGCCCGCCTCCTCGACGGCCTCAAGGGCGGCGTTCATGGATCGGCGCGGGGCGTCGGCAAGCGCCTTCGCGTACGCAGCCTCAACGCGTTGCGGCTGAATGCGGCCATCCTCGATCAGCGCACGCAACGCAGCCTCGGCGACCTCACGGCGTTCCACATCGAACGAGGAAAGCTGTACCGCATTCACGCCCTCGTCCACGATCACGTTGACGCCGGTCAGCGCCTCGAAGGCACGAATGTTGCGGCCCTCGCGACCGATGATGCGGCCCTTCATCTCTTCTGAAGGCAGATCAATGCGGACAATAGCGCCTTGAGCGCTGGTGGGGGCGGCTTGCTTCTGCATGGCGGACACGAGGATCTGCTGAGCCTCACGCTCCGCGTCAAGGCGCGCCTTCTTGATGCGTCGGTGTGCCTCCTGCGCGACCTCCGATTCTGCGGATGCCCGGCCCCGAGAAATCAGTTCCTCTCGCGCCTCGGCGGCGCTGAGGCCTGCGATCGCGGCAAGCCCTTCGTTGTGCTCGGCCGTGAGCCTCTCGTGCTCTTTGACGAGTCGCTTCTCTTCGCGAGCGACCACATTGACGCGCTCTTCAAGCCCCCGTGCATACGTATGGGCATTGCGCTGGTCTTCGGCCACTTCCCGTTCCGTGAGCGCGACCCGCTCCTCGCGCCGCTGCACATCGGCCAGCTGGGCTCGTGCCTCATCGCGGATCGACTCGCCCTCGTGTCGCGCCGACTCACGCTCGTCGTGTGCCTCTTTGCGCGCACGGTTGACCAGCAGGAGGGATGCCAACAACAACACGAGCGTCGCAATGGTCGCGATTGTCTGCTCCACGACGCTCCCTCCTAGTTGCTGTCAACCTCACTATCGGCACGTTGCAAGTCTCGCACGAGCGCGAATGCAAGTGCGGCAGGGTAGCCCTTTCGCGCAAGATGGGAAACGGTGCGGCGCACGCGTGCCTCCGTCTGCGCGCCATCTTCGCGGGACCATCGTTTAGCCGCGAGCTCGCGTGCGGTGGCTTCCTGGACGTCAGCCGTCAGTGGTTCAAGCGCCGCACGAATGTGGTCCTCTTCGAAGCCCTTGCGGCGAAGCTCCTGCGCAATCGCGCGTGGGGCTAGCCCTCGTTCCGCGTGACGGGTGCGCGCGATCATGGCCGCCAGGCTTGCGTCGTTGAGCAAGCCAACCTCGACATAGCGCTTGATGACCTCGTCGGCGACGTCGGGCTCGATCTCTTTGGAGAGGAGTCGGGCGCGCAGATTGGCGGCGCTTCGCGGCGCCCGCGTCAGGATGGAGAGCGCTAGTTCACGTGCGCGCTCGGCGGGAGGAGCCGTCGTGGGGGCTTCCCGCCGAGCGCGTGGTGACATGGCGTGACGTGGGGAGTCGGCCTCCTAGAGGGAGGACTTCTCCTTGGCCAAAGCAGCTTCGAGGGCCTTGGCCTCCGCTTTGGTGGGGACTGGGGCGACGTCGGCCGGAACAGCCACACCCACGCCCAACTTGTCCTTGATCTTCTTCTCGATCTCGTCACGCAGCGCCGGGTTGTCCTTCAGGAACTGACGGGAGTTTTCCTTGCCCTGTCCCAACTGGTCGCCCTCGTAGGTATACCAAGCGCCGGACTTCTTCACGAAGCCGTGCTCGACGCCCATGTCGATAATGCCGCCCTCCTTGGAGATGCCGAATCCGTACATGATGTCGAACTCGGCCTGCTTGAACGGGGGCGCCATCTTGTTCTTGACAACCTTGACTCGCGTGCGGTTACCGACCGGGTCGGTTCCCTCTTTGAGGGTCTCGATACGACGAATGTCCAGCCGCACCGACGCATAGAACTTCAGCGCCTTGCCACCCGTGGTGGTCTCGGGCGATCCGAAGAACACGCCGATCTTCTCGCGCAACTGATTGATGAAGATCGCCGTGGTGCCGGTGCTGGCGATGCCGCCCGTGATCTTGCGCAACGCCTGCGACATGAGGCGCGCCTGCAGGCCGACGTGGCTGTCGCCCATCTCGCCCTCGATCTCGGCCTTGGGCACCAGTGCGGCGACCGAGTCGATGACCAGGACGTCGACCCCGCCGGAACGGATCAGAATGTCGGCGATCTCGAGGGCCTGCTCGCCCGTGTCGGGCTGCGAGATGATCAGGTTGTCGATGTCCACGCCAAGCTTCTTCGCGTACTCGGGGTCGAGCGCGTGCTCGGCGTCGATGAAGGCCGCGATACCGCCGGCGGCCTGCGCACTGGCGACGGCGTGCAGCGCCACCGTGGTCTTTCCCGACGACTCCGGGCCGTAGATCTCCACGACGCGCCCGCGCGGAAGTCCGCCGATGCCGAGCGCGATGTCGAGCGCGATCGAGCCGGTGGGGATGACCGCCACGGCCACGCGCTCCGAGTCGCCCATGCGCATTGCCGAGCCCTTGCCGAACTGCCTGTCGATCTGCCCCAGAGCGGCCTCAAGTGCCTTGGAGCGGTCCGCTGCCTGTGCCATATGACTGTCCTTCATCGCTCGTGCCGACTGTTGCCAGCTGCGGGACACCTTCACGGTGCCTTGTCGTTCGCTACGACGCTACGCCGCGGGTCTGACATGGAGCCGTTCCGACATTCCTGACTGGGGAGAGGCGCCGTGTGGGCGCCCTGGGCACGAGTGTAATCGAACGCGTGTTCGATTGGCAGCGCCACGCCGTTATCGGCGTGGCGGAATAATCATCCGCGGGTCTTGACCCGCGCGCACCGCGGGACTCACGTCCATTTGATCGCACAGCGCATGCCAGACATCGCGGGGCGCGATGCCCTTGTCGAGCGCTTGTTGCGCCGTCAAAGAGTCCAGTGAGGTGAGCGCCATTTCGCGACACAGCGTGGGAGCGTACTCCTCCCCGAAAGCCACCGCGACGGCGTCGCGGAACTCGGAAAGCCGCAAGCGTTCCTACTGCTCGATCGAGTTCAGGAGTTGCGGAACCGTGTCGGGAATCTTCGGCATCAAGGGCATGCGGGACAGCGAGCGCGCATCCACCAGGCCCTCTGCCATCTCGAAACGCTCCGACACGTCGCGCAGAATCGCGGACATGGGAACGTCGAGGGCATCACAAATGGAGGCAAGCAGTTCGCTCGAGGCTTCCTTCTGGCCCCGTTCCACCTCGCTCAGGTACCCGAGTGATACTCGGGCCTCCGAGGAAATATCGCGGAGCGTCTTGCCTTGGCCAAGACGAGCGTCGCGGAGCACGTCGCCGAGTTCATTGCGCAGGACAGGCATTCGTACTCCCTTCATAGTGCTTGCTTGGTGCATACCTTCTCCAACGCAGACTACCGCAGGCGTGTTCCCGCTATCGAGCCGGAATTCACGAGTGTGGCAACCTCAACAGCGTTTTCTCGAGTTGGGACAGCGCGGCGCCGACCGCCGCTTGGCGCACCTCGTCCCTGTCACCGTCAAGCAGAAGGGTGACGACGCGCTCCCCTTGCGGTCCCACGACGGCCACGATCACGGTCCCCGGAGGCTTCCCGCCGTGGGCGTCTGGGCCCGCTACCCCGGTGGTCGCGACCGCAACATCGGTGCCCATCTGTCTGCGCGCGCCGCGTGCCATCGACGTCGCCACCGCGTGACTGACCGGGCCATCCGTCTCGAGCAGCCGCCTGCTCACGCCAAGCTGACTGTGCTTTGAGTCAGAGTTGTACGCGACGATGCCGCCCTCGAGCACGGCCGACGCCCCGGGTACGTCCACGATCGCAGCGCACACCAGCCCGCCCGTCAAGGACTCCGCCGTGGCGATGCTCACCCCTGCATCACGCGCAAGGGCGACCACTCGGGCCGCTTCAGCCCACATGTCCGCTCGGGTCGACGCTGTCGGTTTCGACCGGTCCGCGCTCCGGGGGCGCGACGCCATGACGCTTCGCCACACCAAAGATGCGCCACCCGTAGTCGAGCCCGGTCACCACAGCGGCCACCACGGAGACCAGCAGCAGCCACCATCCGAGCGTGTCCACCCAGGACGCTGCGGTCGGCAGAAGCAGGAAGAAGATGGCCGCAACTTGGAGTGCGGTCTTGGCCTTTCCACCGAACGATGCGGGGATGACCACATCACGCGCGACGGCCAGGCGCCCCAAAGTCACGCCGACCTCCCGCACCGCGATGATGATAATCGGCCACCACGGCGTCTCCTGGTGGACTGCCAGGAAGCCGAGCGCTGCCAGCACCAGCGCCTTGTCCGCGAGGGGGTCGGCCAACTTTCCGAAGGCCGTAACGGCCTGCCAGCGTCGTGCCAAATAGCCGTCCAAGGCATCGGTCGCGGCGGCAAACACGAAGATGCCCCACCCGAGCCAACGCCATCCATCCTGGGAGTCGCCGGACTCCACCAGGCATAGCAACATCACCGGCACCGCGATAAGCCGCAGCACGGTGAGCAGATTCGGGACTTCTCGCAACACGTCTTCACCCTAGCGGTGGGAGGACGGAATCACTCGCCGCACACGGAATCTCCACGTATCGCGCCAGATGCGAGACACTTGGGTCATGTTTGAGCCTGTTGTCCCCACCCGGCCGTCGCGTACGCGAGGCCGCTTCATGGTCGTGGCCGGCGTCGTCGGAGCCGTGGCAATGATCGGTGTTGGCACGGCCGCCGCAACGCAGATACCCGCCCTCTCGATCGGGGCAGCCCACACTCCCCCCGCCGTCACTATCGACGCTGTTCCTCCGCAGCCTCCCGCGCGGGCGGCCGTCAAGGAACCCGCAATCCGTCCGGTCGACTTCACCCTCGTCGCGGCAGGCGATGTCGTCCCCCATGGGCCTGTGGTGGACTCGGCGACCACGTCGTCGGGCTACGACTTCGCGCCCCTCATGGCGGGAGTGCAGCCCTACGTGGAGGGCGCCGACCTGGCCCTGTGCCACATGGAGGTTCCCGTGGTGCCGCCCGGCGTCGCGCCCTCCGGGTACCCGCTGTTTGGTTCCCCGCCCGAGATGGTGAGGGACCTCGCGGTCATCGGCTGGGACGGCTGCTCAACGGCGTCCAATCACAGCGTCGACAGGAGTTTCGCGGGCATCGCCTCCACACTCGACACGATGGACAAGTACGGGCTCGGTCACGCCGGCACCGCGCGCACCGCCGACGAGGCGGCGACGGTCCAGATGTACGAGATATCCGAAGGCGACCGGACCATCAAGGTGGCCCATATCGCGTACGCGTACGGCCTCAACGGCCTGTCCACGCCATCCGGCATGCCGTGGTCGGTGAACACGTTTGACGCCGATGCGGCCGATGCCGCGCCCATCATCGCGGCGGCGCAGGCGGCCCGCGACCAAGGCGCCGATGTGGTGCTCGCCTCGGTGCACTGCTGCGTCGAGTACCGCACCGAACCCACCGACGCGCAACGCTCGCTCGCCGACAAGATTGCCGCGTCCGGCCTCGTGGACCTGTACATCGGGCACCACGCCCACGTCCCCCAGCCCATCGAGAAGTTGCCGGGCGGCCCCAACGGCGACGGCATGTGGACTGCGTTCGGCTTGGGCAACTTCCTGTCCAACCAACACCCAGACTGCTGCACCGCGAACAGTACGACGGGCGTCCTACTGACGGCCACGTTTGACGTCGACGTTGATGACACCGTGACTGTGTCCGTCGCGTGGACAGCGGTCACCGTTGATCGGGGGGACCATCATGCGATGCACGTGCTGACGGATGTCCCCAACGGTGTGGGATCGCTGTCGCCGGGGGAGGTGGCAGCTCGCCACCAGCGGGTTGCCGATGCCGTCGGAAGCCAGGCCCCGGAACGCACCATCCCTGCCGAGTCGCTGTCGGACGGCGTGGTGACAGAGTCACGCGTCGGCGCGGTCCCCACGTCTGCCGAGACCAACGCCTCTTCGGGCTAAGCGCCGGTGGCGTGAAGTGGCGGCAGGTCGAACGGGTTGTCGTGCTCCTGCGGACGCGGGTCGATGAGGCTCGCGGTGAAGTCCATGTCGAGCGCGAGCACCGCCGCCGCGGGCTGCGCGACCCCAAAGAGCCAGCCCTGGCCGTAGCGCCAACCGCATCGGGCCAGGAAGTCTGCCTGCGACTCGGTCTCGATGCCCTCGGCGATCGTCGCCAGTCCGAGTTCTCGCGCCAGGGCGCCGAGGGCGCGGGAAACGCGCGCACCTGCAGGGTCCTCCGGGATGCCAGCAACGAATGACATGTCGAGCTTCACACCCGACACCGGCAGGTCGCGCAAGTAGCTGAGCGGCGAGACGCCGGTGCCGAAGTCGTCCAGCAGGATCGGCACTCCTGAGTTGCGCAGTTCCGTGAGCTCGTGGCGGATGCGCGTATTGGGGGCCACCAACGACGCTTCGGTAAGTTCCACCACGAGTCGTTGCGGGCTGAGGTGGTGACGTGCAATCGCACCCAGCACCGAGTTGGCGAATTCGCTGTCGCCCAGTTGGTCTGCCGAGACGTTGAGCGACACCCACGCCGATGGCGAAGGGCACTTGGCGAGGAATACTGCGGCCTGCTCCACCAGGTCGGATCCCAACTGGGTGGCCACCTTGCGGTCCTCCAGCAGCCCCAAGAATGCCCCGGGGAGCAGCAGACCGCGAGTGGGGTGTTGCCATCGCACCAGCGCCTCGTAGCCAACGATCGTACGCGTCGCGAGCTCCATCACCGGTTGGTAGTGGAGTACCAAGTCGCCCCGCTCGATCGCCTGCGCCAACTCTCCGGCCAACGCGCTCTGGTTCTCGGTCGTGACACGCATCGACGGGTCGTAGACCTCGGTGCGCGACTTGCCCATCGCCTTGGCGCGATACATGGCCGCGTCGGCCGCGCCCAGGAGGCTGGGGGCGCCTCCCACGATCGTTTCGTCATCCGCGATGGCAATGCCAACCGAGGCGTGAAGGTTGAGCTGGTGACGCTTGACCTGAAGCGGACGCTTGAGGCCGACATGAATGGCCGCCGCGATCTCGTACAGCGCCTTGGACGCGTCGGGATCTTGCACGACGATCACGAACTCGTCGCCGCCCGTGCGCGCCACGGTGCCGCGGCCCGCCGTCGCGGAGCGCAGCACTCCGGCGACGTGCACCAGCGCATTGTCGCCGGTGGCGTGGCCAAAGCGGTCATTCAGGCCCTTGAAGCCGTCGAGGTCCAAGGCGATCACGCCGACACGCAGGGTCGGGTCGGGCTGTTCAAGGACCCGCTGAAGCACGTCCTGCATCAGGGTGCGGTTGGCCAGGCCTGTGAGGGGGTCGTGCATGGCCCGGTGCGCCATGAGCTCGGAGGTGAGGCGGTCGTCCGTCGAGTCGCGCACCTGCACCACGTAATGGTCGGGCGCACCGCCCGCATAGCGCACGAGCGCCACGTCCAATACCGCCCACACCACGTTGCCGTCGGAGCGCACGTACCGCTTCTCGAGCGAGAAGTGGTTCTGGAGCCCGTCGTACAGCCGCTGCAACTGCTCCCGCTCCGCCTGCAGGTCGTGGGGGTGGGAGAGTGCGCTGAACGGGGTGCCCCGCAGTGCCGGCACGGTGGAGCCCATGAGTTCCGCAAACGCCCGGTTTGCCTCCATGAGACGCCATTCGAGGTCCACGAGCGCCATGCCGACGGGCGCGTTCTCCATGGCACGTCGGAACTGGGTGTCGGAGTGCTGGAGCGCCTCCGCGGCCTCCTGGAGACCCGTGGTGTCCATGATGGTGGTGATCGTCGCGGGCTCGCCGTTCACGGCGTCGGAGACCGTGCGCGACGTCACCTGGACCCAGCGAAGGTCTTCCTGGCCGCGCCTGCCTGGCACGCCGATCACGCGGGGCCGAAGGTCGTCGCGTCCGGGGGCGAAGGCCTCGTGCGCCATGACGGGGCGCATGTGCTCGTCGACGCCCTTGAAGGGCAGTCGACCCAAGGCCTTGCCGACTGCGGCTGCCCTGTCGACGCCGATCATCTGAGCGGCGGCTTCGGTCAACACTGCGATCTCGCCGGTTTGGGCGATGATCATCACGCCGTCGCGGGCCGAGGATAGGATTGCGTCGAATTGTTGGCGCAGGCTTCTCTCGCGCTTGAGGGCGTCGTCGCGCGTGCGCCGAACCTTGCCGGATCGCACCAAGGAGAAGAACGCCACCACAAACCCGATGAGGACAAACGTCGCCGCACCGGCAGCCACGCTCGGCTGCTGGAGTTGCTCTACGAGTCCTCCCATGGTCCATCCTCGGAATCATTGGTGGTGATGTCACTCACCGTATCCGAGGAAGTGCCCCGCAGAATAGCCAGCGTCGATACCAGCTCGTCAGGAGTGACGAAAACCTCACGCGCTTTGGACCCCTGTGAGGGGCCGACGACTTCGCGGCTCTCGAGAATATCCATGAGGCGGCCCGCCTTGGCGAAGCCAACGCGCAGCTTGCGTTGCAGCATGGACGTGGACCCCAGCTGAGTCGTGATCACCAGTTCGGCGGCGGCCAGCAGGTCGTCCATATCGCCGCCGATGGCCTCCGCGACCTTGGCCTGGGCGCTCACCGTCACCACATCGTCCCTGAACTGGGGCTGCGCTTGGGTCTTCACGTGCTCGACGGCGGCGTGAATCTCGGACTCGGTAACCCAGGCGCCCTGAACGCGCATCGGCTTGGACTCGCCCATGGGCAGGAACAGGGCGTCGCCCTGGCCGATCAGCTTCTCGGCGCCCGGCATATCGAGCACCACGCGGGAGTCGGCAAGCGACGAGGTGGCGAAGGCCAGGCGCGACGGCACGTTGGCCTTGATGGTTCCGGTGACGATGTCCACCGAGGGTCGCTGGGTGGCGAGCACCAAGTGGATCCCCGCGGCGCGCGCCAACTGGGTGATGCGCTGGATCGAGTCGTCCACGTCGCGCGGGGCGACCATCATGAGGTCGGCCAACTCGTCCACGATCACCAGCAGGTACGGGTAGGTGGTGATGCGGCGCTCGGATCCGGGCAGGGGCTTGACCTTGCCTGCGCGCACGGCCTTGTTGAAGTCGTCGATGTGCTTGTAGCCAAACATCGCCAGGTCATCGTACCTGGTATCCATCTCCTTGACCACCCATTCGAGGGCCTGCGCGGCCTTCTTGGGGTCAGTGATGATGGGCGTGATGAGGTGTGGGATGCCCTCGTAGACGCTGAGCTCCACGCGCTTGGGGTCCACCAGCACCATGCGCACCTCTTGGGGCGTGGCGCGCATCAGGATGGACGTGATCATCGAGTTCACAAAGCTGGACTTGCCGGCGCCCGTGGCGCCCGCGACCAGCAGGTGGGGCATCTTGGCGAGGTTGGCCATCACGTAGCCGCCCTCGACGTCCTTGCCGAGGCCGATCGCCATGGGGTGGTCGTTCTTGAACGCCACCGGCGAGCGCAACACGTCGCCAAGGGAGACGGTCTCGCGGTCCGTGTTCGGGATCTCGATGCCGATCGCCATCTTGCCCGGGATGGGCGACAGGATCCGGATGTCGGGGCTGGCCACCGCGTAGGCGATGTTCTTGGACAGCTGCGTGATCTTCTCGACCTTGACGCCCTGGCCCAGCTCCAACTCGTAGCGCGTGACCGTGGGACCGCGCATGAAGCCCGTGACGGTCGCGTCCACCCCGAACTGGTCGAGCACGCTCGTGAGCGACGCCACCACGCGGTCGTTGGCGCTCGAGCGGGTCTTGTGGGGCGCGCCCTTGGCCAGCACCTCAAGCGCGGGCAGCACATACGGGTTGGAATTCTCTAGCTGGCCCTGCTCCCCCGCCGGCACCACGGAGGTATGCGGCGCGGTGCGCTCGATCTTGGTGGTCAGCTTGGAGTCGGCATCGGCCGCGTCCATGGCGTCCCGTTCCGGATCGCCGGAAGGCGCGTACGGGGACACGATGCCGTGGGCGCCCGTGCCGTGCCGTGGCGAGCCGTGCATCGGCGTGGGAACCGCGGGGTCCTCCCGGGTGGGAGTGTCCTCGTAGCTCGCGGCGCTGGCGGGATTCACCATCTTGTTGAAGTCTCTGTGCTCGCGGGTGGCCGCCGAGGCGAAGGCCTCGTCGGCCTCATAGCCGCCGTCGAGGCGTCTTCTGCGAGCATCGGCGGCCTTCTTGAGCAGGCTGCTGCGCTTCTTGGGCTCAAGCGTGCCGTGCTCCGGCAGGTCAAGGTCGTCGTCGTCGGCGCCGCGGCCGGACCACAGTCCGCGCACCAGGCCCACGGCGCCGGAGACGACCTCGCGGAGCGGCTTGCCGATCACGAACAGGGTGAAGGCGATCGCCAGCAACGCCAGCACGGTGATGGCGAGTGGCGGCGTCAGCAGTTGCGCCAGTGGCGTGCCGATGAGGAAGCCGAGGACGCCGCCGGCCTCTTGCACGGGGGCCAGGCCGTCGGACGGGGATGGGGCGTCGTTGGCGATGTGGATAATGCCGCCGACTGCCAACGCCAGCAGCACGGAGCCGAACACGATCCGGTAGTTCGCGTCGCCCTCTTGGGGCGTGCGGAACAGGCGAATGGCCATCGCGACCAGCAACACCGGGAGCACGAGCGCCATCACGCCGAACGTGCCGGCGGCGACGCGGTGCATCACGTGGCCAAACCAGTTGTCGAGCTGGAACCACTCGCTCGCGGACACCAGGATGGCCGCAATGATCAGGACCAGCGCCAGCCCGTCGCGCCGCACCTCGTGCGGGACGTCGCGAGCGCCCTGACCCATGCGCCTCACTCCCCCGCCCACCAGGCGGGCGGAACCGGATCCGACGCCCCTGAGGGCGCGCACCGGCCACGCGGACGTCTGCTGCTTGCGGGCCGGGGCCCTGCTGCGGGGGTTCTTGCGCGCGGGAGTGCGCCCCGTCGACTTGGACGAGGCGGTGCGTGAGCGCGTGGGGCGAGACTGAGCCATAGTGCCCCCAGGCTACGACGCGCGGCGGACGCCGGTCAGGAGGCGCCCCGGGAAGCGCTCCTAGAACCAGCCGAGTTCGCGCACTTCAGACTCCGAGATACCCATAGCGTGGCCGACCTCGTGGCCGAGCACCTTGAGCACGCGTGCCGGAACGTCCTCGCGGCTCGCACACACCGCCAGGATGGGCAGCCGATACAGCGTGACGGTGCCGGGCATCGAGCCCGGCACGCGGCCGCCATGGGCCGTCACGGGGATCCCGCGATACAGGCCCAGCAGGGTGGTCCCTGGGCGGGTGGAGCCGGGCTTCGGCGCGTCCTCCACGAGCACCGCGAGCTCCTCAAGAATCGGGACTGTCCACTCCGGAAGCGTGTCCATGGCGTCCCTGACGAGGTCCTCGAACTCCTCGTGAGACATCTCGATGCGACTCACTAGTCCTCCTTGGAGCGTGGGCTCAGGCGCGGACGCTGTGCGCTCGTCGCTCCCTGCGTGTGTGGACTGCGTCGCTTCATCATGATCTGCCCAGGCTACGTCGCGGCGCGCAGGTGCCAAACATCGGAAGGAGCACTGGCGACGACCCCGTGGCGCCGGGCGCGTCCTCACATCACGGTCCAGCGCACGCATGTCGTAGCCTCGTCTCATGCCCGACGGCCATACCGCGAAGCCCCTGACCGCTGGCCCCGCGCAACGCCCGGCGCCCGGCGCCCGGCGCCCGGCGCCCGCCCACGAAGTGTGCCCCGTCAGCGCCGTGTCCGTGGCCCTACACATCGGTCCCACGCCATGACTCAGGCCTGGCTCCTGCTGCTGCTAGCCCTGCTGCTCATCGCCGCGAACGCCCTGTTCGTTGCGGCGGAGTTCGCGTTTGTGACGGTCGACAGGCCGAGTGTCGACAAGGCCTCGCAGACCGGCGACAAGCGTGCCGCCTCGCTGCAGGCGGGACTCAGGAAGTTGGCGACCGAACTGTCCGGCGCCCAACTCGGCATCACGATCACCTCGCTGCTCGTGGGATTCATCGCCGAACCGTCCATTGCCACGCTGCTACGCGGGCCGCTGGAGGATCTCGGCCTGCCCGAGGGGTCGTCCCTCGCGGTGTCGCTGACGCTGGCCTTTCTCATCGCGACAGTCACCCAGATGGTGTTCGGCGAGTTGGTACCCAAGAACTGGGCGCTCGCGGAGCCGATGCGAGTGGGCAGGACGGTCGCGGGCGCCAGCCGTGGCTTCACGTGGTTCGCCGGCCCCCTGATCCGGGTCCTGAACGGGTCAGCCAACCGGATCGTCCGCGCGCTTGGCGTGGAGCCGCGCGAGGAACTCGCGTCCGCCCGCTCGGCGCAGGAGTTGGGGTCGCTCGTTGAGCGCTCGGCCGCACGCGGCACCCTCGAGCCACGCGTAGCACGCCGCCTGGCCCGTGCGGCAGAGATGAGGGGCAAGACGGCGTCCGATGCGATGACGCCGCGCACGCGCGTGGAATTTGTGGGGGCCGACGATTCCGTTGCCGACATGCTGAAGGCGGCTTCGCGCACGGGTCACGCGCGCCTCCCCGTGGTGGGCGAGGACGTAGACCAGATCATCGGAGTCGCGCACTTCAAGAAGGCGATGTCGGTGCCATTGCGCCAGCGCAGGACGACCACGATGAGGGAAATCTGCATGCCAGTAGAGCATGTGCCGTCCACGATGCCGCTGTCGGCGGTGCTCGATGCGCTGAGGACGGGTTCGCAAGTGGCGGTCGTGGTCGACGAATACGGCGGCACGGACGGGATCGTCACCCTGGAGGACCTGGTCGAAGAGATCGTCGGGGAGATTGAGGACGAGCAGGACCAACCGGTGTCGCGCTTCCGGCGCATCGGCGAGCGGCGCTGGTCGCTGTCGGGACTGCTACGTCCTGATGAGGCGGGCGACATCGCGCACGTCCAGATGGAGGAGGCGCGCGAGTCCGACACGCTGGGCGGGCTGCTCACCGAGAGACTAGAACGCTTCCCCACCGTCGGCGACTCGATCACGGTGGACGCACGCGACCAGGACATTCGCGACGCGGACGACCTCGCGACGCCGGTCATGGTGAGACTTACGGTCACGCGTCTGGATGGCCACCGCGTCGACCGATTGGTCTTCGCCGTTGTGCCGCGTGAAGAGGACTCGGGCGATACAGCCGATGGGGTGGCCGAAAGGGGTCAGGAGGCGACCGATGCGTGATGACGTCGCGATTGTGCTCGCCTTGGCGCTGCTGGCGGGCAACGCGTTCTTTGTGGGGGCTGAGTTCTCGCTCGTGTCGGCCCGCCGCACTCAGATCGAGCCGCTAGCCTCCGCAGGCTCTTGGGCGGCGCGTATCACCTTGCGGGCGATGGAGAACGTGTCGCGGATGATGGCGGGCGCGCAACTTGGCATCACGATGTGCTCGCTGGGCCTCGGTGCGCTCGGCGAGCCCGCAGTGGCCCACCAACTGGAAAAGCCGCTCGAGGCCATCGGGGTCACCGGGGCGTGGTTGCACGGCATCGCCTTCGCCGTGGCTTTGCTCATCGTGGTCGCGCTTCACATGGTGCTGGGCGAGATGGTGCCAAAGAACATTGCCATCGCGACTCCCGAGCGTTCTGCCGTAGTGCTCGGCCCCCCGATGTACGGGATCGTGACGGTCTTCAAACCGCTCATCCTGATGCTCAACTGGATATCAAACGGCGTGCTGAGGCTCCTGAGGGTCACGCCCATCGACGAGGTCGAGAGCACGTTCGATGCGGACCAGGTTTCAGCTTTCGTGGCGCAGTCGCGCGAGGAGGGGCTGCTCGACGAACCGGAGCACCGCGTCATGGCAGGCTCCATCTCCCTGAGTTTCGAGACCATCCGTGATGTTCTGACGCCGCGCTCCGAGCTGGTGACATTGCCCGTCGGTGTGACACCTCAGCGGGCCCACAAGGAATGCGTGCGGACCAGCTTCTCACGCTTCCCCGTGGTCGCTGCGGACGGCTCCTATGTGGGTTACCTCCATCTCAAAGACTTCGTGGACGTACGGCGCGGCGGCGCCACCAAAGCCGTACCAGACGAAGCGATACGAGCGCTGACCTTTGTCTCTGCCGATGCGTCTCTCGAGGAGGCGCTCACGGCGATGCAGTCGCGGGGAACGCATATCGCGATGGTTCAGGACAGCGACGGCGAGGTGGTCGGCGCGGCAATGCTCGAGGACGTGATCGAGCGACTGATCGGCGAAGTGGTGGATGCCGGGCAGGTAGACACCGCTCGACCGTGAGCAATCCAGTCGCGCGCTGGAAGTGCGTACCGTGATTTTTTGGGCTCTCCTGCTGCTTCCGTGGGTCTTTTCGGAGCGCCTTAATGGCCGCACGCCGCTCTCCGCCTAGGTTTCTGACTGTTCAAAGAACAGAAACTTTAGGGCGGGAAGAGCGGCGTGCGAACTCTAAGAATATGGCGAACCCTCCTTGGTGTCGAGAAGACGTTTGTTGAGGACATCGATCTCGATCTGG
>Ga0314774_1001191_pt1 | contig 17351 bp, 12 predicted proteins | sample MetaGCBIA2018_FD_204515 | JGI IMG/M metagenome (GOLD analysis project Ga0314774, IMG submission 204515) | Cryopeg brine microbial communities from Beaufort Sea near Barrow, Alaska, United States - CBIA 2018 | ecosystem: Environmental > Aquatic > Marine > Coastal | place: USA: Alaska | collected...
CCGGTCCTGGGCAACTGGCATTTCTAAAGACCACTGCTTTCTCCGCCAATTTATCAATGTTGGGAGTTTTGGCTTGTGGATGCCCGTCGTAAACACCCACCCAATCATTCAAATCGTCTATGGCGATTAAAATAATGTTAGGCTTTTCTGCTTTTTGTGCAGATCCTGTAATACATAGCATCAAAGCCGCCATGATTAAAATATTTCTTGTTATATTTATTTTATCCATTTTAATTTTATGTTATAATTGGTTTAAATAATACCTATTAGCAGACTACAAACTGCAATTAAATCAATTATCTAATAGTGATATTGCTTCTGGGATATTTTTTAATATGCATATCCGTTACTAATACCAAGTTGTTTATAAAGCTGTACTCAATAACTTAACGCAAGCAATCTATCAGTTAATTGATCTCCATAATATCTTCGGTTGAATTTATAACAGAATTCGTCCAAATAGTTTTGAACATAGTCCTAGTCTATACAATTATGATGAATACTTAAAAGCACTTTTTTCTCATTGGTTATCGATCTGTTTACCCAAGGAAAGACTTTAACGGATTTCGTTTTATGGGGTTCAACTACAACCAGAGGATTGGCTTTTTTTTCTTTTAATTTCACATAACCCTTATAGCCATCGGTTAAAGCAGAGGCCGTTTTATTCACTGCATTTTTAACTTCCTTATTAATGCTTTTTGCTTTTAAATCTTCCATAACAACCATTTTTAAATAGCCTGCCTTTCTATCAGGCTTACCTTTTCTAGGTGCTTTGATACTTGGTTGTGAATCACCGCCGGCATGCCGTAACATTCCAAATCAAGACTCATATCCTCGGCCATCAGCCAAATGATATTGGGCCGCTTATCTTCTTTTTTTTAGGCAAAGTGGGCAGGCACAACAAGGTGCATGCCGTAATCAAAATAAACCTTTTCATTTTTATATAATAGTTAATTATTGAATTCATGTGTTGTTTCGGGTTTATTAAAATTTATTTTTTTACAAAACTTCCTTTTCCCAAACATCCAATTTTTTTTCCAGCTTTTCGGCTATACTCGGATTTACATAAATAAGATTGCTTACCTCTCTCTGATCTCTTTTAATATTGTAGAGCTGTGATTGGCCTTTGTGATATTTTATCAATTTCCAATCGCCGGAAATAATGGCCACATATTGATCCTGATAAGATCGGAAAAAATAAAGGTTCCGATCTTCAAACGTTTTACCTTTTATATAGGCAATAGGCTCTTTCCTTGAATCTGAGTATCGGTACAGGGCTTTCCAGAAGCAATCTCTACCAATGTGGGGAATACGTCCAAAGTTTGGATCGGCACATCGCTTACTGTATTGGCCTTTGTAACACCGGGATAGTATAATATAAAAGGCACTCGGGCACCGCCCTCTCCCAGTGTATTCCCGCCATTCTTTTTGCCTCGTAGAGGAAAATTGGTAAAATACCCCCCTGATCTGAAGTAAACAAAATAATGGTATTGTCCGCAATCCCCTTTTCTTCCAAAGCCTTACGCAGCCTGCCCAAGGACTCGTCCACAGCCGTAACCATGGCCCCGTATTCGGCATAACGGTCTTCCCAGCCTTTCACCTTATATTGCGCAACGAACTCCTTTTTGCCTACTTGGGGCCCATGGACACCGTAGTGGTACAGGGAAAGTTCAAAAGGCTTATTCTTGTCATAATCTTTGATAAAATCTACCGCTTTATCCGTCAGGACATCGGTTAGGTATTCCTTACTGTCCGGAAAGGGATTGTCCGATTTAAAGAAAGGGTTGTAATACCCTTTGGGATGCCCAAAAGGGGTTACCCCAACTGTTTCATCAAAACCTTGGTGCTCCGGATAGTAAGCCTTTTCGCCCAAGTGCCATTTCCCGATAAATTCATTAAAATAACCGTATTCCTTTAACCTTTCTGCATAGGTAACCTCCTTTAACGGCAACTCCTGACGGGAAGGCATGTGTACGGGATCGGCAAACCACTGGTTAAAATCGCCTTCGATCGTGGCCGATTTACTGTCGCCTTCATCCATGATATGCCTAACCATTTGGAAACGTACCGGCTCCATCCCAGTAAGCAGTGAAGCCCTACTAGGACTACAGGTAGGAGTGGATATATAGGCATGGGAAAATTCCATCCCGTCCTTTCTTAATTGATCAATATTGGGCGTATGGAAATCCGCGTTCCGGTAGCCTACGTCTGCCCAGCCCAAATCATCCACAAAAAAAATGACGATATTGGGTTTATTCTGTGCATGCCCCAAAACCACGCCCATAAGCAACGCAAGTACAACTACTTTTCTAACCATAATTTTAATTATATGTTCCTAAATTATTGAACTCATTTAAAAAATATCATTCGTAAATTTCACGAATTATCCGTAAAATCCTATTGTTGGCAGTACATAAATTGTATGTGTGCGTACATAATTTAAAAACTCATCCTAGACCCCTTCTATACGGATTGTAGAATAATTATTTCTTATGGCGTTTTAACAAGCTGTCCGCTCTATCTTCATTAACGCATGGAGCGAGGTAAATTACGTCATTCTGAATCCCTAACAACTGATATTATTTTCTAAAAAATACTGATGCAGGAACCTTTATCTTGGAAAAGGAAGGACCATCCCACTCAATATCTAGACTATTTTTAATTTTTGGATCATTACTATAATATATTCTAATAGGATGAAAACCTGCCTTTAGTTTAATGGTGCCGTCCCTGGTTGTCCCTCCTTTGTAGTCGTAATCCTCATCGATGACACTGGCATCATGGATCCGCATAAAGGCCTTATTGGCTGCGTTTAGGTAAAAGGTGTAATCTCCGTCAGCCGGCACTTTTATATATCCTTCAAACAAGTATACATTGTCCCCTTTTTGTTTTAATTGGGCAATATCTGGCATCGATACCGTTCCCATAGCAATCGGTTTTAGGGTATTTACCTGTGGTAGCCATGGATAATCATGATTTGAATAAGCGCTCCATTGCAATCCTTGCTTGGCATCAGCAACCCTGGTGGCGGGAACATCCACATTATCGTAGGGCCGCGGAGCATCGGCCTGGGGCATCCTTGCCTGTAAAGCCCGTTCTTTCATCATTTTTTGCACATCCGCCATTTTACCGTTGGCTGCTAAATTATTGGATTCGTGGGTGTCCTCCAAAATATTATAGATTTCAAAATCGTCATCGGCACTTTGAATATTATAACGGATACCAACCAAATCCCCAAAACGAATCATTTGCATCTGTTTTCTTATCCTATGGCGGTTGTTGGGAGCATATTCACTATAATTTGGGGGTTTCTGACCATTTTGGTACTCCACATAAATGGAACTTTTTTGCTGCTTGCCTTTTTGGATTAAGGTAGGTACCAAGGAAACCCCATCACTATTTACAGGCGCAGGAAATCCGGCCAGCTCGGTAAACGTAGGTAACCAATCATAAGCGATGCTCGGGGTTGTTACTACTTTGTTTTCCGGAATATGGTTCGGCCATCGGGCAATAAGTGGCATTCTTTCGCCACCTTCCAGAACATCCCGCTTTATGCCGTCAAAAGGGCCAAAACTATTGAAGAAGTTGGCTTCATACGGTTCGTCGGGAATATAGGACGCAACAGAAGGGCCATTATCGGAAGTAAAAACAACCAAGGTATTATCATCTATTTTTAGGTCTTTGAGCAATTTTAGGATGTCGCCCACCTGATTGTCAATTCTTCTGGTAACGGTAGCATATCGTTTGTAAACATCGGGCCAAGGCACTTCTGGGGTCGAGGGGTTTTTATCGTCATCGTAAGTGGCATTCCTATATTCCGGGTCTACCCAAGAATCTATTTTGCCAGATGCGGTATTGATCATATGGCCGGGCTCGTCCAAATATTGCAACCCTCCTTTAAGCCCCCCTCCGGCAGGATATTCTTGGGTGGGCAACTCTAAAACAGCATGTGGGGTATCGTACGCCAAATACATAAAAAACGAGCTTCCATCTTTTTTATCTTTTGTTTGCTCCACAATCCACTTTTTGGCAGCGGCCGTCCACAGATCGCCGGTGTAGCATTTATCCAAGTCTTGGCTCACCTCCTTTTTATTCTCGTATACCTCCTTTTTACCACGGTAACGTCCCTCTTTGGGGTAATGCTCATGGCCGTCGGAATGACGCATATACCCGTAATAATAATCAAAGCCCCTGTTCAAGGGATGCGCCGGCCAACTATCCCCGTTCTTGGACCATCTATTAGATCCCTGCAGGCCCCATTTTCCAATGGCGGCCGTTTTGTATCCGGCCTTTTGCAGTACATTGCCCAAGGTATAATTATCGGCCAGGGCTTTATCAAATTGGCCGTTCCTAACGTTGGCATGACCTTGGCTCAAACCTGTTAACAGGGAGCCTCGGGACGGGGCACAAACGGGGGCGGCCGTATAATGATGGGTGAGCATCATACCTTCCGTTGCCATTTTATCCAAGTTGGGCGTAAAGGTCCAAGGCTCGCTCCTATCCCCTTCTTTCTTTCGCTGATTTTGGAAAAATGCCCCTACATCACCATAACCCAGATCATCGGTTAGGATAAATATAATATTGGGTCCTTGGGTTTTGACCGTATTATTATTCTGACTATGGACGGGTTGCACATAGACTAAGACCACAAGACATACTAAACTATAAAATAATTTCATTTTTCAAAGTATTGTTTATTAAGGTATTATATGTGTTTAAACTTATTTAGAGAAACTAATTCTAAAGGGCCATCAATGTATGGGCAAAAGCAATGCACAACCTTAAACCAGGAGTACTGGGGTTAAAACAGGTGACCGCCTATTTCAAAGGTTCAGCTTGTCCTTCCATATGATCTGTACCATCATCCTTAAAGCCCTTAAGGTCCGAATCATAATCACTTTTGTTTACCCAAGGCGTAGGTATTTTTTCCCCGGCCATATATCTGTTATAAAAATCGTGGACCTTACCGGAATATTTATAATGGTCAAAGATGTCACCATTGCCCATGATCCTAGGGTCGCCTTGTTCGGTAAGCTTTTGGGTCATTTCATCCTTTAACTTTAACTTAATGGGGGCATAGACCTCATCATCGGCTAAATTTGTCATGCAATACGGATCCTTAGCTATATTGTACAGTTCCTCGCTTTTGCGTTTGCCAAAGTTTAGTTCCCAATATTCCCACTCCCCCTTTTTTCTACGAGTATCCAAAATATAAGTTTTTGTAGGGCTTCCATCACAATTTAAATATCCGGTCTCTGGATTTCCGGCTGGCCATCTATCGGTCTTAAAGTTGTGCAGGTACAGAAAGCCATCCTTAAAAATCCCCCGAATGGGATATCCCTCATCGTTGGGACGGCCTACATCATGCCGTTCCTTTCCTATAAGCACAAAATTACGATCGGGGTTTACAATTCCCTCATTGTCCGAATAAAAGATATCAGTAAGGCTTTTCCCTGTAATTGGGCTCATCCCAGCCTCTTTGGCAGTAAGCCCTGCCACTTCTAGATATGTTGGTGCAAAATCAATAAAGTTCACATAATCCTCCACGACCCTTCCCGGTTTTTTAATGCCATCGGGCCACATAATAGCTAAGGGCAAATGATTGGAATATTCATATTCCTGTCCCTTGATACGGGGAAATGGCATTCCATTGTCTGCGGTTACAATTACGATGGTATTCTTTAATTCACCCTCTTCCTCTAGCTTCTTCAACATTTTTTGCAGTTGTGCATCAAAATATTGAATTTCATAGGCATAGTCGAGCATATCGGTCCTTACGCTGTCCACATCGGGCCAAAATGGCGGAACTTCATCAATTTGATCGGTACGCTTGCCGCCCTTCTCTATCCCGGACCTGTACTCGTAACTTCTATGCGGCTCGTGACTTCCGTACCAAAAACAAAAAGGTTTCCCCTCGGGTCGGGCATCCATAAAGTCATTAAAATTTTGTTCGTAATCAACATTGGAAATTCCAGAGGTGGGCGGGGTAGTCTTGGCCGAATCATATTTAGGTCCGGTAAGCTCCCTTTCCTTACCGTTGATCTTTCCGGGATCTCCGGGAGCCCAGCTCTTGCCCGTACTGCCTACCCAATAACCGTTTTCACCAAGAGCCTCCGAGTAGGATTTGAACTTTTGGGGGAAATAAGCGGAATGGTTAGCAGCCTCCTCCAACTGCCAACTGTTGCGCCCGGTAATCATACATGCACGGGATGGTGCGCATTTGGCATTGGGGGTATAGGCATGTGTAAACAAAATACCGTCTTTGGCCACCCTATCAAAAGCAGGGGTTTTCACCCAATCGCTGCCATAGGCCCCAAAACTACGCCAAGAGGCATCATCTGCCAGGGCAAACAAGATGTTCGGTCTTTTTTTTACAATTTCATTTTCTTTTTTTTTGTTCTGACAAGCTCCTAAGAACAAAAGTGCCAAAAGCGTAATACTCCTTATCACATATTTTTTCATATCCCGAAATTCAAATTAAATCTTTTAAAATCAATCTTTTCTTCTTCAAATTTAATTCTTGGTTTTTTTTGTTTCATGTTTTTAATATTGAGTTTAGTTATTTAATTATACGATAAATTTATAATGAAATTCCTTCTTGTAGGAGCGTTTTTTGTTCAAAATAGGTGTAAAGTTATTTCAAATAGTAAATAATGCATATTATTAAGCATGTGCCTTTTTTAAAATAGAATTTATCAAAGTAAAGTATATTCAGTTTAGAAGATTCAAAATGCAATTGTTCTTGAAACTATAATTTATTTAAAAGACATCAAGCTCCTCCAAATAAAAATATTCACAATTGAGTTTTCTTAACAGTGAATAGGTTTAACCTATTTTTTTAATAAAAGTTAAATTAATGTATTACAAAATAGAAGAATGCCCCTTTTTTAAGGTTCTAAAGAAGATATCCTCAATTTTAAAAATAAACGAAACCATTAATTTAATGTGATTAACAAATATTATTCTGTAATTACCAGTTTTTTGATTACTTCTCCTGTGGTTGTATGAATTTTGTCGTAATAAGTTCCCAAAGTATAGCCATCAAGCAAGTGATTAATTGAACTTGTTTCATTATTTAGTTTTTTTTAATATTGGTATAATATATTTTGTAGTTTCGTCTGCAATTAACCGGTAGCCAGTTGTGTTAGGATGGCTGTCTTTGTACCAATCGGGCAGATCCCCAAATAAAGGATCAAATTCATTGGTCTGAACCCTTACCCAATCAGCATCTTTCCATGCATAGAACTTTGTGAATGGAGCAACAATATTGCGATAATTTTCAGGAATATCACTTAATGGAAAAAACCTGACAGTTAGTGAATTCCTGCCAAACTCTTTAACTTTTTCAAGATAAGGCGTATAAATATCAAATAGCTCAAGGTTTTCTTCTTTAGCAATTTGGGTAATATTGTTATTAACTTCTGTACTGGCTTGTTCGTTAAGAAAAGGTATGATTGTCATAAGTATAATTTGCGCCGAGGGAAAATCATTTCGCAATTTAGTAATCACATTTTTCATGTCAGTAGGGAAATTATCATCGAATGGTTGTCTTTTCGACCAATCATTAATACCATAACGTACAAAGATATAGTCAACACTATCGATACCTTTTATTTGATTATCGTAGCGACCGCTATTTAAAAGTGAGTATGCTGTTTCACCACCAAGACCAACGTTAATAACTTCAACGATGGGTACAATATTCTCTTCGGCTATAAGTTGTTGAATACTATTTTCAAAAACCAGCTTACCTCCTTCAGTGGTACTATCTCCAATTAGGAGGATTTTAACTTTTTTAGTTGAAGTGATGTTACCACCTGCATATGCACTCATTGTAATTAATACTAAAAGTGCAGTTAAAACAAACTTTAATGTTTTCATATGTTTAAAATTTAGTAAAAACCTCATAACCAGTGCGAATTTCATCCCGATAGCTATCGGGATTGCCCTGGCCACGCCAGTTTAATCTTTTATATTTTTCGGATTTTATAATGTTTCAAAAATTTCGTATGCCTTCACAAATATTCCTTGAAACTCAATATTTATAAGCGGTCTGAGCTAATAATTTTATGTTGAACTCAAGTTATTAGTTATTTTATCTGTTAAGAAAATCTGGCTCAATTACCAAATGAACGACCATCTGTAACTCCTGTCCAATCATCAGTTCTAAAAGGAGAAGCAGGTAATCCTTCTTTATTATATAGATTTAATTCTGCAGGATTATTAGACCATCCAAAGCGAACAGCTACTGGTTCTTTGACCTTTTCGGACCAAACAACCACTTTATCTCCATCAAGCTTAGCTCGTGCCCAATAGAATTTCTTATCTACACCTGCAATCTCAAACTCATTAATATATCCATGCTTACTTTTAACCATGAGTCCGGAGCCAATATGGTCGAAACTTAAAATAGCTTTTTCGCCCTCAATTTGCATGGATTTATAGATAGGCTCTGAATAAACAATGTCTTTGCCATATGCTACTTTTAATGCAGAAAGCATCAATCTCTTACCAACATCTTGTTTGTTTTTAGGGTGAATATCAGATGCTTCTCCAATATCAATAGTCACAGCCATACCTGTATTTTTCACACTTAATGTTTTTAACTGCGACTCTCTTAGTTCCGCCCAATTAGAATTTCCGGGTGTTGTTTGGGGGGGTGTGAAATTGGCCAGCTGAACAAACAAAAATGGAAAGTCGCCTTGTTGCCAGTTTTCACGCCAATTGTTAATCATATTAGGGAAGGTAATGGCGTATTCTTTTGCGCGAGGTGTGTTATTCTCTCCCTGATACCAGATTACCCCTTTTATACCATAAGGAATTAGTGGGTTAATCATGGCATTGTACAGTAAACTTGGAGCTTCGTTGGGAGAGGCTTTGAATTTGTCATATACAAGATCTACCTTAAATTTCCATTCACCACTAAGCGGCACATTTTTTTGCCCAAGCTTAAGGAAGAAATTTTCGGGTTTACTTGCAAATCCACCTTGACCCCTTTTATTATCAACTCTTACTGTGATGTTGTTATTACCGGGTTTAAGCACATTCTCAGGAATCTTATAAAATCGTTCTACATCACTTCCCCATTCAACTCCACCAATTTTTTGTCCGTTTACCCAGGTAATATCCGAATTATCAATTCTTCCAAGGCTCAGGAAGGCTTTGCTATCAATATCATCACTATTTATATTGAATTCATGACTAAACCAAACAATTCCATCCAGCAAAGTGTATCCAACATTCTCCCAATATGTTGGAAGTTTTATGCTTTTCCATTCGTTGTGGTCGGTTGTTGGCATCATCCATTTTTCATCCATGCCGGTTTCCTTTTCCGGTAAACTTCCCAATGCATTTCGTAAAGTGTTTCTATTTCTATTTTCTACTTCCTCCGCATTAAAATGATCAATTCTTTCACCTATTTCTTCATACTTTGGGAGTTTTGTAATCGATTCTTTAGAAGTCCATGTTTCAACACAAGTACCTCCCCAATTTGAACTTATAAGACCAATAGGTACATTTATTTTTTGTTGCAAATCTCTGCCAAAATAATACCCGACAGCCGAGAAGTTTTTTACATTTTCCGGGGTGCAAACTTGCCATGAGTCATTGGGCATATCTTCAATAGGCACATTGCTCATCTGATGTGGAACTGTAAATAGCCTTATTTGAGGATAATCGGCACTCTCAATTTCTTTTTCGGCATTGTTTGATGATGAAACCGGTCGTTGCATATTAGATTGCCCCGAACAAATCCAAACATCACCAATTAGGATATTATGGAATACCAGCTCATTCTTTCCCTGGATGGTCATAGTTAAAGGCCCCCCTGCTTGCATTGGCTCAAGTATTACTGACCATTTTCCTTTTTTATCTGCTCTGGTTTTCAAGTTTTGTCCATTAAAACTTACAGTCAATTTTTCTCCGGGATCTGCACTTCCCCAAACCTTCAGGTTTAAATTGCGCTGCAATACCATGTTATCAGAAAATATATCTGCAATACTCACATTAGCTTTTATTATTTGGGTACTAATAGTTAATGCGATAACTGTTAAAATTAGTTTGAAGTAACTCATAGGTTTAATTTTTTTCTATTGTAATTATACTAATAATTGTTGTCTACCTCAGCCTTAAAAGGAAAATCTGGATTATGTTTGTGCTCATTATTCATAATTTCTAAGAGTTCTTGCACAATTTTAGGGTTTTCGCTGGCTAAATTATTTTTCTCTTCTCTATCAATATTTAAATCATACAATTCGACTCTAGTTTTGGATTCATCAAAATAGTTCAATTTTAGTAATTTCCATTTTCCTTTGCGCACTGCTTTTTTGCATCCTTGCTCATGAGATTCACTATAAATATACTGATTATCAGTCTTTTATCCAAATATTTTGACGCTTTTTATCATTGATTTCTAATTATTTTTAACCCTTAATTCGCATTAATAATATATGTTTACGAATAATTTATGAATAGCTTATAAGATTTTAAGGTATTATCAATTTGTTTTTTTTATTTCTATCATATGAAAACGACAATTAGTAAGTTCTTTATTTTTTAAAATTAAGTCAGCACCTTTTTCTCCCCCGTTATTTAATAAGGCATCATTTAAGGTAATTGTCTTTTCGGCCCATGTGTTTTCCCCTGTATTTTTTACGGTCATGGCGCTTTTCATGCTACCATCATAGGCATGGTAAAGCAACTCCCAGCTTCCCTTATCACCTTGATAGTAGATTATTTTAACTTTTACACCGGACTTCCTATTAAAGGTGTTTTTACCGAAGAAATTGTCATCAAAATACATGGCATTCTTATAATTTTTATAATCAAACCCTCGTGCAAAACGTCCATAAATACTTTTGTCCATATTCCACCATCCAACACTTGTTTCCTCCGAATCTATTTGTGATAAATGACGTTCATAATTACCCGGAAGTATTTGCCAGCCAGCATCATTATAACCTTGTCTTTTACGATTTAACATGCCGCTACCGCTTGCTTTTTCCGGGTCTGCCATCTCTGCTCCATATTTGCTATAGGCCTTGGTAATATTTATGTATCGCTGTTGGTTGGATTTAATAGCTTTCCCATATAAATTTTCAGGAAATTTGGTTGTGTCAGAAGCATCTAATCCACTTCGTAAAGCACAAAAAGCAAATCTTGCTGTTACAGCATCTGTTTGAGCAGCATAGCGATTAAAAAGCTCAAAAGCAGGAAAATTTTCCTCTTGAGTACAAGCCTCCCAGGGAATGTTCCACATACTGAGGCCACAATGTGATGCATATAAGGCAGACCAATAAAGTCCTTGAGGGATATTATTTTTACTCCATCCATAGGTTTTATATTCAGCATCCTGTTCACCTCGGGCAAAGAATACTTTACCCTGTTCTTTTACTTCTTTTCTCAAGTTTACGAAGTTAGCCAATCTTTGTTGTGCATTACTAATGTGGTAGCCATGTGAAAACATGCCATTTTTTATTCCAATGGCTTTGGGCAAATTAGTAAGCATCCAATTATACTCCTTATCCTCATTAGAGTCGTAATTTGTGAGAAGAGGTATTTGCAGGTCGCCCTCTTCTGAAAAAGCCTTTACCAGAATCTTCCAGGTTTCAATTCTATAATCGCTCCATTCGCTTTTGGAAATATTATATTTTGGATCAAGAGGATGTCCTCTATATGGCTGTCCATCTCCGGTAGACCCCTCCGCACTTTGAACGAACAATATTCTTTTTCTGAGATGTTCAGGTAAGTTCAAAATATAATAACCCAACTCTTTCAGCATTCTATGAAAATAGAATTTATAGGTTTCATCGAGATAATAAGGGAAATAGCGAGTCAAGGTTTTACCCAAGGGATTAACAGTAGGAGGAAACTCAACTAAAGGGACACCATTTTTAAAAAGCCATGGCGGTGTAAAAGCCCAGATCGTATCTTTTGAAGTAACCTTTGTGGTAGAGAAAGCCACCCAGACCATTAAGGTAGTATAGTAATTATCTTTATCTAACTTTTCAAGTTTGTTCTTTATAAGCTTATCAAACTCAAACTTTCCATTTTCAGGCTCTAAATCTGCCCACTTTAATATTGTTGGCACACCCTTTACCTCCGGTGTTTTTATAGGATTAATAATCTTAGGATTATAGGCTCCCCAGGTATACACGCCCCAAGCATCTTTAGGGAAAACATTCTGTGCATCAATATTTAACAAGCTGACAAAAAACCATATGATAGCTAGATAGGGACTTGTTATGCTCTTATTGATTTGTGAAAATTTCATTTAATACATCTGTTTATTTTAAATTCTTTATAAAAACCTCTATGTCTTTATAATTCTCAAAAAACTTATAATTGGTTCAAACCCCTCTTCATCTTGTACTTCCAGATCAAATAATGAGGTTTTATTTTTGAAGTCGCCCTAAATAAAAAATGTTGCTGTTTTAATTTGTCTAGTGTTTTCATTCTTTATACTTCTCTTTTCAATTCCTTTTTTTGCCCTAAAACATTAAAGACCAAAATTCTTTACCCACGTTTATAAAAACCACTTCTAAGGTGTTTCAATCGCCTTTCCATAATTGATTAAATTTTATTACCGCATTATAGGCCTTTTGTTGCAGGTAGATTTTCTCATCTTCTTCAAAAACAACGGTTGCCGGATTGCCGTCAGGATCCTGACCAGGATCCATTCCTTTGGGGTTTGTTTCGGCAACCTTGTTGAAGTTAAAACCTACTGTACTTTCATTAAACAATGCATTGTAAAACATATTTGAAGTTAAAAATGCAGTGCGCTGATTGGGATGAAAGTCATTCACATATCGGAAAGTGAGGTCTGTTCCTCCCTCTTGAATCATGTTAATTGCCATAGGAACTGGTATCACTGCAAAAGGCTGAAATTTTTGTGCAAGTTCAAGAATAACACTTATCTGCTCCTCGTAGTCTTCCTGTTTCAAAGGCCCTGCCACTGGCGCTTCATTTTGAAAATCAGGGGCCGTCATATAAAAAATTACTTTCGCACCTTGTTCCCGGGCAATTTCCCCTAGGTACTTTGCATATTTTGAATAACCGTCATTTAAATCCGGATATTCATCCTGCCAGGTTTGCAAGACCACATAATCCCACTTTCTCCTCGTATTATTTGCCAATAAGTCTCTATGCCGTTTAATAGCATTCTGTATATTCGATTTGGGAAACTCCTGAACCTTCTGCCCCCGAATATCTTCCCAAAAGTGAACAAATTCTGCAGGAGTTTCTGTGAGCTCCAATAACTTTTCCATTTCCTTGATGCGACGCTGAATTTCAGCATCTTCTATCGTACTTTGTTCAATAAAAGTTTGGGTGTAATAATATTCTGTATGATGGAATAAACTTTGCCCTCCATATACAGATCTTTCGGTATATAAGTTCAGGTTGGGATGACCTTCATGCACAATTTCTTCGACTAAAAGGTTGAGGTCATGCCTGAATGTAAAACTATTACCTATGAATAAAATATTAATCTCTTCCTGTGCTATATTGATTTCTTCTTCTATATTATTATTAATTTCTTTATTAACTTTTTCATTACAATTCCCAAATAGCACTATTAAACTCAAAAGCAATGTTAATGTAAAATTTTTCATTTGATTATATTTTAATTATTCTTAGAAAACTTATAATTGGCTCAAACCCATTTTCACCATGTATTTCCAAATCAAATGATGAGGTTTTATTTTTGAAGTCGCCGTCAATAAAAAATGTTGCTGTTTTAATTTGTCCAGTGTTTTCATTCTTTATACTTCTCTTTTCAATTCCTTTTTTGCCCTGAAACATTAAGGACCAAAATTCCTTTCCGACATCTAAATATGATATTTTGACTGCAAATTCTTGGTTAGATGAAAGAAAAGTGTCATCTATATCAAATCCAATTTTATTTCCCTGCCTCGCAATAAAATCGTAGTATTTGCCGGGTTGAACCATCCACATTTCTATAGGATGTTCTATTTTAATTACAGGTTTGGTTTCGTAACCTGGTATATCGCGCTGATAAACCCAACGCTCAAAGTTTTTTACAGGAAGTGTTTCATTTCCTCTTATGTAACTTTCACGCAAAAAACACCATGCGTCTGGTGCATCGTGTTTTGTTTTTCCTAATTCTAGGCTAACCCAAGTTAACATTTCGGGCAATAAGGAAAATTCATTCTGCAATAAGTAGTTGCAACGCATTTGTAGCAACCTTAGATTAGCAGTAAAATAACGATATGGGAAGGAATTTGTATTCTTCCCGAAACGAAAGCCTCTTTCGGCTGTCGCCCATTTTTCTTCATATTCTTCATTCTCCTCTCCATGAAATAAATTTTTAGCGATAATATCATTGGACTCATCTACAAATAAATATCCATTATCATCCAGCAGCTGTCCAATGTGATTATCAGGAATATGATAGAGATACATCTCAACAAAACCGCGCCTTATGCCAAACCCTTTGCTTTGACCATAATTTGACAAACCACCCATAAATACTTTGTCTTCCACACCTGTGCACGCTTTTGCCTATGCATCAATGCGCTCTCTAACGTGAGGCACAGTATCATTGGCAGTAGCATTGTTTTCTTTGTAGGGACCAACACCTTCATCTCCATTGGAAGGCGAAGCATATCCAAGAAATAAACCTTTAACCTCTTTCATGTATGGAATACCACTATCTCCTAGTGCCTCTATGAATTTTAGATAACGCTTATGAAATTCTGGGTGATCTACTTCGTAATTTCTTTTTTTTTGGATTCTCTACATGTTCTTTTCGAATAGGAATATCGTATTTTTTAATCCAATCAGGAGCAAAATCTGTAGCTGAAAAATGTATTCGCACAATTGAACCGTATCCTTTTTTATAAGCATTTTTGATATTTTTAATTAATGGCTTAAAACTTATTTCTCCTTCTTTGGGTTCTAGATCACGCCATTTTACCCAATGTGAAATAACTGGGTTACCAGAAAAGTTAACCTTAGGAAGTTGCTCAATTTTTTTACTATCTAAATCAAAACTTCGGGCAATGCAAAGATTTGAATTATCTGAAGGCTCTACAGATTTTGGCAAGGACCAGTCCCAACCATCTACAATACTATCTTTTGTAATCCATTTAGGATTACTTATTTTAGAAATAGCTATTTTTTGATACTCGTCCCAATAAGGATAATTGCTTTCTATATTATTTACGAGCTTATCCTGAGCCCTTAAAAAAAGAAAGGAGAATAAAAGTAGTGAAAGAGTAATTGTTTTTTTCATTGTATTTAGTTATAATGAATCAAAATTAGGGATTAAATAAAAAATTGAAGGCATAGTTTTATGCCAAAAATTGGTAAAAAATAGTACGTAAAGTATGTGAAATAAAATATACAAATAATACGTGCGAGGATATTTCAATACATAAATTGGAGAGCAGCCTTCCTACTTATTCTAAACTTTCTAAAATTTGTTTATAATTTGAATTGTCAGGAGCTATTTCAATAAGCAAATTACATGTATTCTTCGCATTAGCTGTTTGCTTTAAATTAATTTCACCAATTAATTTAACATACAGAAGTCTTTCATTATTAAAGAATATATTCAACCCTTTATTAATAACTTTTATAGATGCTATATTTTCACCTTCTTGCTGAAGTTTTAGTGCATAATTGTAGAAAGCATTCATATTTGCCGGTTCTTTTTCAGTAGCCGATTTTAAATAGTCCATCGCTTTTTTATCATTTCCTGTTTCATTGTAAAAAAGACCTAACATATAATAGGATAGACTAAATTCAGGTTCCTGTTCAACAACCTTTAAGTAGAGTGCTTCACTTTCTTTAATTAACCCGAGATGATAATAAAGCAAGGCTAAATTCATACGCGCCCTATTGAAACGATTGTCAATTTCAATGGCTCTTTTATAAGCTTTTACGGCAGCATCATTGTTTCCTTTTGCTTGATAATATAATGCCATTTGCTGCTGACCGGAAGCAAAATCTGAATCCATATCTAATTCTTCCAAAAACTCCTTATTCGCTTTTTTGAAATCAGTATTTGAGCTCATATCCTCTCCAGATGTATTAAAATAACTTGCTCCAGAAATCCTAACAATTCGAACAGGGTCATTTAGTAAGGGCTCTATATTTTTTGAAAAATTTGTATTTCCTAGCCTTTCTAGTGCCCGAATGGTTTCAGTACGAACCATAGCAGAAGAATCCTTTAGGTACATCGTTAAAGCTAAAATCTCATCGTATGAAAGAGGTTGATTTGTATATTGTTTTAAAGCGGTAGCTCTTGCTATTTCAGGATAACTAGTATTAGAGAATAGCTCTTTAAAACCATCGATATCTTCAAAATAGCCTTTAAGTAAATGATCCGAAAAATGGTCTGCACGTTTAGGACCATATTTTTCAACAATAAAATCACTTGCCCATTTTGCACTTTTATCCGTATGACATTTATTACAAGCATTTGGAGTATCGTATTTTACGGACTGGTCTGGTCTAGGAATTCTGAAACTATGATCTCTTCGAAAATCATTTCCCATATACGTTTTACCAGTCATATGGCAATTTATACATAGTGCGCCTTCGGTATTTAGCTTATGAAAATGGTGTGAAGGTTCGTTGTAAGCAGGTAAGTGACACGTTAAACAAAGGTCGTTCCCCGTTTTGATTTTCTTTAGTGAATGAACATCATGGCAATTTTTACAAGAAATGCCCTTACTATACATTTTACTTTGCATGAATGAACCATACACATAATCTTCATCTTTAATTTGTCCATCCAATTCATATACTGGATCTTCTAATAAACTTGGGTAGTAATGATCCAGAAATTCGCCTTTATAATCAAAAACTTTCGTGATTTGACTTCTTCTGGAATGGCACCTTGCGCATTTATTAACCAATTCTTTCGAAGGCAAAATGTTAGTCATATCCAATTTTGGGGGAATTACATTTAAATCACGAGAAAAATAATAGTTAGATTTTTCTGTAGCACCACTTTCATTTTTACCGAGATTTTCATAATAGGCGTTATGTTTGCTAGCTGGTCCGTGGCAGGCTTCACAAGCTACATTTATTTCACTGTAAGTCGTATTATATGTGGTTGTTTTACTATCATAATTTTTATGGAGATTTGTAGAATGACAATCGGCACACATGGTATTCCATCGCTGACTTCCCCCTGACCAGTTGATCCATTCGTCATGTATAATATCTAAATTGGGTTGTAAATGAAACCATTTATTTTTAACTGAATCCCATGCTGTTAATAAACATTGGTATTCCCCATTTGGAAACGCTACAATATATTGTTGCAATGGTGTAAACCCAAAGGTGTACACTATTTTATAATCGTAATATTTGCCATCGGG
>Ga0314774_1001193_pt1 | contig 17339 bp, 20 predicted proteins | sample MetaGCBIA2018_FD_204515 | JGI IMG/M metagenome (GOLD analysis project Ga0314774, IMG submission 204515) | Cryopeg brine microbial communities from Beaufort Sea near Barrow, Alaska, United States - CBIA 2018 | ecosystem: Environmental > Aquatic > Marine > Coastal | place: USA: Alaska | collected...
CCACTAAGCTTGTAAAAGAGTTGCATGCAGTGAACCCGCAGCATGGAAGACAACGGGTACGGTGGCCGACCGTTCTGGCCCATGGTGGCGGCGAATCCTATGCGGTTAGCGATGGCTGTATTATCGCCGATTTTGGAAAGTTATTCAGAGGTTCCTTAGTTTCTTGCGGCATCTTGTATATTTTATCAATAACATGGCCACCGGTATCGAGAGGGTTATCTTTCGATCCATGGTAAACCACCGATGGCATCTCATTGACCTGAAACTCCGCAACAATCGGTGTAGCCCGAGTGGTCGTGGCATTCCCATTGGAGTAAACCTCCTTCAGGCTTCCTGAGGGCATTAACTGATTGATGTTCATCCCGTCGTCTCCATCAAAGCGCTTCCTTTAATTATCGGTAGTTTTCGGCATAACTTTAATCAATTCGTGACAACTGCATATTCCGGCCCATCGTGAACACCCATTCCGGAAAATTACCCGAAAGTGTTCATCTTCGACCAGAATGCCTGTTCACGTTCGCGGGAATACGCATCACGCCACTGTTTTGCCTCAAATCCTCTTAAAGCATCACGACACTTTTTAGAACTCACCCCGCTCGTGTCGGCTTGCAATTTCCTTGAATAAATCAAACAGCCCGTCCTCAAACAACCATGGATCGCCCATCTCGAACATCTGGCAGAAGGCCCCTTCTGGCAAAACGGTTGAATGCTCAATGCGGTTGAGATTATCGAAGGAATAGCCGGGGATATACTCACCACCGAACCAGGCACCTCGTGTGACACCGAGGGTTTCGCTGCCATTGACCGGTTCCTCAATGGTAATTTCGCCTCGGGGCACGGCATTGGGGTGATCTGGCGGCAGAAAAAAACGCTCCACGGTATCTACGAACCATCGGGCCCCGGAAAGGGGGTATTCGTATTGAGTAATCGCATTGCGACCAGTTTGCGAGTCCCGGTCGGGTAGCTCTACTTTTTTGTTAACTATTAGATGTGCTTCATGAATAAAAAAGTGCCAGACTTTCTGCGAAGTTTTGCTTCTCGCTCGATCAACGCTCTCTCCAACCTTTAGATAGTCTTGCGGCGGACTTTCTGGATCGATAAATGGCCAAGGCGGCAGTTTGGGATAGCTCATCTCATTCTCCAAAATCAATAGGTGTCAAATCGATTAGATCGACATAGGCCTCCGGCCCACTTTTGCCGCTGCTGGTCATTGCACGGAAGGTCTGTGGATTTTTCTCCACCGTGAAGGTCTCAATGGTGCCATAAACATCCTTGCCATCCTGTGATAGCGCGGTGTGTTTGGTCAGGCCGTTGCCCAGAAAATACTGGTTGGCGCCGGTTTCGTCTTGAATATCGAAGCGTGCTTCGAACGCTTTAATTTCTTTAGCGCCAAGCCCCTGCTTATCTAAATAGTCTCCTCGTATATCAAGATCCTCCCACTCCGCGTCCCCCATGCCCTCAACCAGTTTTTCATACTTGGCTTGATACTCAGGCGTCATTACATCGTCCAACAACGAGTCTTTATCAGCATAACCGCCAGCTTGTAGGTGGCTTTCGGGTTGTACTCCACGCCCATCTGCTGGGCAATGAGCCTGGGACAGGTGTCGGAGGCTTCGACCTGATCAAGGGTTGTGGACCAGAACCGCACTTCGCCTGTGGCGGGGCTGGGTTTGCCCAGCGTGCCATTCATGGCCCCTTCGGGTTGCTGGTAGCCATCCAGGTGGTGCGATTAGCCTTCGTCTTGAGGCGGCCAACGCGGCCCGCACGTCTTTGAAGGTGCTGACGTGCAGGCGTCGGGGCTCAATATTACGGGGGTGCAGGTCGATGCCTTCGGGTCGGGGGCGGCAGGCACTTTCGCAGACGGTGTCGGTTGCCACATTGTAGTGGTATCGGGTCTGGTAGGTAATTTTGAGACGAGCGAGGCTAAGCTGTGCCTGTCCATGATTTTTTGATATTTTTCAACTATGCTCCGATACATATTGCCGCAGAGCTTCGTTCATTCTGGTCTGCCAGCCGCTACCGCCGCTCTTGAAGAACTCGATAACGTCTTCATCAATTCGCAGCGTGGTGGAGTGCTTGGGGGACCTCAGCTTTGGCCGCCCTACTCGTCGAGCCGCCGTGCCTCGCTTGGCTTGGGCAAACATAGTATCAGACCACTCTGGGTTGTCTGTATCTGTCATTTCCGGGTCAATCGAATTGCTCATAGCGTCTCACCTCACGTTTATTGGCTTTGCGCAGGCTGATTACACGAACAATGTTCGTGCGTAGCGTATAGACCAGAGCGTAAAGGCGGGAACCTATATGGCCCAGTGCAAAGTAGCGCTGTTCGCCATTTACCTCCTGCTCTACCTCAATCGCTCCATCGAAATCGAACTTTGCCGCCAGCTCGAAGCTAAGCCCTCTCAGCTCCATGTTGCGTTCGCTCTTAGCGTTATCAAATTCAATTTCCATGTCAATTATTGTAGTAACAAAAACTACGCAGTACAAGAATTACAGCCAAGCCTGTCCATGAGAGAGCGTAGTAACAAATCGCTCAACGCCCGGAGGCTGGCTTAGCCTGAACAGAACGTCAAAATAGACACATCAGAAACACACACAGGCCCGAGGGTTGAAACCGCCGGACCTTTCGGAATCACGTCAGGCTAAGCTGTGCCGGCTAAGCTGTGCCTGTCCATGACGACTAATGGTCATTGATTGTATTGGTCATGCGGCGGATTCGTGCTCAATGTCCCAACCCGGGAACACAAGCACGGCAGGATGGCATTGCAGAGCCCGAGCCAAGACCTTTGCACGCTCAACACCCAGGCGCACCCGATCATTTTCGATAGCCGAGATAGTAGACTGCGGTATGCCAGTGGCTGCCGCCAACGCATTCTGGCTCATGACCTGAAGTTCACGCAGAATCCGAACAGATTCGCCGACAGAAACTTCAACTCTTCTTTTAGCTTTAATATATTCACTCATTTTATCTCCTTCCATAATCATGGGGAGTTACTTTTTCAACTTCCACGAGCACTTCGTTGTTCTGCACTTTATAAATAACGCGATACTGAATATTCAGCCGCGAGGACCGAAAACCCTTCCACTTTCCTGATAACGTTTCATCCTTAAAACCTCGAATCTGCCTCAGTCCCTGCGGACCCGAAATAGAAACGATATCCTTCCACTTTTCGTAGCGCTTTTGCACCTCAATAGGTGCCACCAACAAATTTTTTGTTACTCGCCTATGTTCAAATATTCTCCACATACTATATAGTGTATATACTTCATATGGCATGTCAACTATCAGCTGACTAACGCATGATAACGCCGACCGATTGATGCTTACCATAACCCCCGAAATACACTCATTAGAAACAACAAAGACCCGAGGGTCGAAACCGCCGGGCCTTTGGGAATCACGTCAGGCTAAGCTGCGGCTAAGCGGTGCCTGTTCTCGATTTGTTTCCTCGATTTGTGAGCTTGATGATAAGTAGTAGTTTGCCAGCTTTCACCCTAATCGCTTGATATCCGACTCTGGCTATGGCTGTGCAGGTAATTTTGGATTCATTACAGACTAACGTGAAACGTGTTCATGCCACTGTTTTGCCTCAAATCCTCTTAAAGCATCACGACACTTTTTAGAACTCACCCCGCTCGTGTCGGCTTGCAATTTCCTTGAACAAATCAAACAGCCCATCCTCGAATAGCCACGGATCGCCCATTTTGAACATCTGGCAACGGCTACGTGTTAAGAGTGTGCTGTGTTCGTAGCGATTCAGGTTGTCAAGGGAATAGCCCGGAATATATTGACCACCGAACCAGGCACCTCGTGTGACACCGAGGGTTTCTCCATCCACTTCACCTCGCATGTTGAATTTTTCTCGTGGCACAGCGTTGGGGTGATCCGGCGGCAGAAAAAAGCGCTCCACGGTGTCCACGAACCAGCGCGCACCGGCAAGCGGGTATTCATACTGGGAATGGGCGTACCACCCCGGCTTGCCATTTCGACCTTCCAGCCATTCTTTATCGGAAATGACTAAATATCCTTGGCTTACAAAAAAGTGCCAGACCTTTTGGGAGGTTTTACTCCTTGCTCTGTCTATGCTCTCTCCAACCTTGAGATAATCAGACGGCGGTGACTCAGGGTCAATAAAAGGCCATGCCGGCAGTTTGGGATAGCTCATTTCATTCTCCAAAATCTATTGGGGTTAGTTCGATCAGATCGACGTAGGCCTCGGGCCCATCTTTGCCACCATTGGTCATGATACGGAAGGACTGCGGGTTTTTCTCCACAGTGAAGGTCTCAATAGCGCCGTAAACGTCCTTGCCATCCTGCGAGAGCGCGGTGTGCTTAGTCAGGCCACTGCCAAGGAAGTACTGATTGGCACCAGTGTCGCTCTGGACCTTGAAGCGCGTTTCAAACATTTTGATCTCTTCTGAGTCTAGCTTTTGATCCATTAGGTATCGCGCACGGGCCTTATGACTCTCCCATTCCGCTGCTCCCATGCCCTCAAACAGTTTTTCATACTTCGTCTGATACTCAGGCGTCATTACATCGTCCAACAACGAGTCTTTATCAGCATAGCCGCCAACATTCTCACGAATATGCGCCTTGAGGTTGTCAAAGGTCGGAATCAGCGTTTTTGCCCCGGCTTTTTGGGTTGCGATGTCTTTATCAATAACCGCCAGCTTGTAGGTGGCTTTCGGGTTGTACTCCACGCCCATCTGCTGGGCAATGAGCCTGGGGCAGGTGTCGGAGGCTTCGACCTGATCAAGGGTTGTGGACCAGAACCGCACTTCGCCTGTGGCGGGGCTGGGTTTGCCCAGCGTGCCATTCATGGCACCTTCGGGTTGCTGGTAGCCATCCAGGTGCTGCTCTTCCACAAGGCGCACGATGTAGCGGTCGTTGTCCAGGCTCTGGCTGGCTAAGTGTACCAACTCGTCCTGAGTATACTTGGGTGTAAAGCCACCTCTTGCGATTAGCCTTCGCCTTGAGGCGGCCAACGCGGCCCGCACGTCTTTGAAGGTGCTGACGTGCAGGCGTCGGGTCTCAATATTACGGGGGTGCAGGTCCACGCCTTCGGGCCGGGGTCTACAGGCGCTCTCGCATAGCGTGTCGGTGTCGACGTTGTAATGGTACCGGGTCTGGTAGGTGATTTTCAGGCGAGCCGCCAGATTGCGTAAGGCTTCGCCCAGTGGGGCCAGTTTGCGCAAGTAACGGGGCGCGGCGGAGGCCATGCCTGCCCCAGCGGCGCTGGCCAGTAGAATCGACAGCACGGCTTCAAACACCAGCCCGCCAGCGAAGTAGCTCAGTTCGGTGCTGTCCTGCGCTTGTGCAAAGTCCACGGCGAAGCGGCCCAGCAAGTCGCGGGTGTGCGGGTCCGCCACAATCAGGCTGGCGATGTCATAGGCTTCGGCCAGTTGTTCACGGGTGATGGCGTCCGGGTCGAAACCCAGGGCGTTCACCAGTGCCTGCTTGTTGGCTTCATCAAAGTCCTGTTTGAACGCGTCTATCCAGGCGGTATCCGAACTGCTCTGCGTGGCCGACCATGCGGACTGCAGGGAGCGATTGAGGTACCCGAGGTGGGTGAGGTTCACGATCGCGAGATTATTGGCAATTAATCCGACTGCGGAGTCCCACAAGCCCATGAAGCCGTTTGCGAAGTGGACGCCGGCATTGATGCTGAGGGGCAACGCGTCAGTACCGGCTTGCAGGCGGGCGGCCTCTTGACGTTCTCGTGCCAGAACGCCATCCAATTGAGCCTGAAGCTGGCGGCGCAGAATGTCGAGTTCCCCGGCGGGTGCGGGCTTGCCGAAGCGGACATTCACCACAGGATCATTCAATCCGGTTACCCGGGCTTTTCCGGCGCTATCCAGTGTGCCTGCCTTATAGCTATCAAACCCGTCGACCACAAAAGGTGCACCAGCCACGCCACTGCCGTCCGGCCAGCGGTACAGCAGATCAAGGGTGCGGGTGCCTTGTTCAGGACCGGCCGGTTGTGACGGTGGCGGGGACTGATACGCTGGCTCAATGGCTGGAGCCAGGCTGTCGCTCTTGATGGGGGCTGACCGGCCGCCGCCAATGCTTCCTTCGGCATGATCGGTAATGGCCCGGCTAAGACGTGGCGGCAGGTTGGCGACCAGCGCCTCGGCATCAGGACGACGGGCCGTAAAGATGCCGGGGCTGGTGCCGCTGGCATCGAACAAGACCCGTTCACCCATGGTCAACTGCTCTAGCAGTTCGTCCGGCCGTTGGCTCGGATCGAGATTCTCAATCGGATCGCTTGCAGTGGTGTAGGGACTGAGTATTCGGCTGACGATGTCCACCGCGCTCAGGGGGTGTACCAGCGTCAGCAAGGCCTGCGGCGACTGCGGGAGGTCCGTCACATCCGTGAGACGGTAGCTCATTGATTTCATTCCTTGATGTTGTAACGGCCAGCGTCCGAGCCGGCGAAGAGCAAAACGCTAAGCTATCGGAATTTGAGCGCTCAGACAAGCACTATAAGGGGCTATCACTCGCGATCCGCAGGGAGCTCTCTGGATGAAGGCAGGCCGCCAGCCTCTCAAGTCAGTGATCAGCCCCGGCGACGAATTGATTGAACTCAGGCAAAAGCTCGCACGGGTGACAGCTAAGGCAGTGGGCGAGGATGTAGAGCTTTTTCAAAGTCACGTTCATCTGGCCCCGCTCGATCTTGCCTACATAACTTCGGTCGATACCGGAGGCGTACGCTAGGAGTCTGCGCGGTAGAAACGTTGTTATGACATAATAGGCGGACTTTCTCGAACGGCGGAATAGATGTGATGGGAACGAGTTTTCGACCTTATTCGCCAGATCAGGAGTTGTTGCTGCCGGCCAGTCTTAACGAATGGCTGGCCGAAGGCCATCTGGCCTACTTCATTAGTGACGTTGTCGAAGAACTGGACTTAAGCGCCTTTTACGCTCGCTACGAAGGAGACGGGCGCCGCAAGTCGCCTTTCGATCCGCGCATGATGCTGAAAGTCCTGATCTATGCTTACGCAAACGGTGTTTTTTCCTCCCGTAAGATTGCCCGCAAACTCGAAGAAGACGTGGCCTTTCGCGTGCTGGCGGCCGACAATTTCCCCAGGCATCGAACCTTGTGCGATTTCCGCAAACAGCACTTGGGTGCGTTCAGAGAGGTGTTTGTTCAGGTCATCCAGATTGCCCGGGAGGCGGAGCTGATTCGTCTGGGAACGCTGGCGATTGATGGCACCAAGATAAAGGCGAATGGGATCTGGTCTGTCTTGCATTGAACCTGAGGCGTATGAGGCCTCTGGTGCGCTTCGACTAGAAGCCTGGGGGTTCCTCTCGGCGCTTAATCGAGTCTAGACGAGGCCAGCGCTATCCGTGCAAGTGCTCCATTGGCCATATTTTGAAGCGAAGCGAATCATTACAGGCCGCCGCTCTGAAATAAGGCGACTTGAAGCGGCGGGATGGACTTGAAGAGCCGTCCAGAAAACTTCTACCGCGCAGACTCCTAAATGAAGACCATCAGCGCTGGAACAAACTCCTCAACCAGAAGGGCTGGTATGCGGTGAGCTGGCCTGTGGAGCATGGCGGCACCGGTTGGACGGTCGTGCAGAAACACATTTTCGATGAGGAATGTGCTGCCGCAGCGCCTCCCCGCCCGGTGGCATTCGGCGTAAACATGGTGGCGCCGGTGATCATCAAGTTTGGTAATCAAGCCCAAAAGGACTATTACCTGCCGCGTATTTTATCCAGCGAGGACTGGTGGTGCCAGGGTTACTCAGAACCCGGCGCGGGTTCCGACCTGGCTGGTTTGAAAACCCGAGCTGAGCGTGACGGGGCCAAACGCGCTGCCGTTTCTGGAGCACGAATTGGAGTCGGACTTCGAGGGGGAACCGCTGTACCAAGACTACAGCTCAGCCCCGGCCAGCCAATACTTTAACCTGCGCAAGCTGTCCATTTACGGCGGCTCCAACGAAATTCAGAAGAATATTATCGCCAAGCGGGTTCTTGAAATTTAGGAGGATGCCATGGATTTTGATCTCAGTGAAGAGCAACAAATGCTGGCGGATACCGTTGAGCGCCTGGTTCGCAACACCTATGGTTTCGAACGGCGGGAAGCTTTCTATCAGAGCCCTGAAGGTTACAGCCCAGAGTTTTGGCGTCAGTTGTCTGAGCTTGGCATAGCCTCCGTTCCAATTTCCGCGGACTACGACGGTTTCGGTGGCAGCGTGATCGAGAACATGCTGGTGATGAAGGCGCTGGGACATGGTCTGTGCCTGGAGCCCTATCTGTATTCCCAGATCTACGGTGCCGGACTGGTCCAGCACCTCGGAACTGCCGAACAGCGCCAACGGATATTGTCTCAGGTTGCTTCTGGCGAACGCAGGCTGGCGGTAGCTGATGAGGAGTCTGGCAGCCAGCATCGTATGGCTGAAATGCGCGGCGAGCTGGAACTGGCCCTCTCCATGACCATTCTCGCGGCATGTGTGGCGGATGATCCGGATTCGAAAGATCGCAGTCGTCGTTTAGCGGCGGCCAAGCATATTGTGGCCCGGTCTTCACAGATGATTGCCGAGCAATCGATCCAGTTGCATGGAGGCATAGGGATGACCTGGGAGTATGTGCTTGCACATCATGCCAAGCGCTTGGTGATGCTTACCCACCAGTTCGGGGATGACGATTATCACCTCGGACAGTATTCGGCTCTGCTAGATCTACCACGGCAGGTTTCGTAGCAGGTGGTCTGGCCATGGGTCAGCCCTCATAATTAATAAATGGATACAGCTATGATGGCACGCTGGAAGGAGCTGGAGGGCGAGAAGCCGTCTCGACGCCGTGAGATGACGCAGAAAGCCGTGATAGACAAAGGCGTTAGTATTTTCCCTGTCCTGCTGGATGTTCAGTATCAGCGAAACCTGCTACCGCTATCAGACTAAGCTCAGCCATGAGAACACCGAGATTGCAGATTGGCTGATTCGTTCAACCCACAGCCGCTGGCTGGAAATCCTTCGGGTCAGGTCTTGCGTTTTGCCTCTCGAATAACCCGGCTTACGCGAGAATAATGCAGGCCAAAGAAATAGCCGACCTCCTTCATGCCGTACCCACCGCTTGAATAGGATAGAACGTTAGTTTCGTTCCGAGAGGAAGCAATATCAGAATAGTGTTGTAAGGGATTTACCAAGGGGAGACGCTGGCTGGACGGTATCTCACTCAGCAGATCTGGCCTCTCAAAACGTCTCTGCAGGTCATCGACAAACTGGTCGCTCCCCAGATAAATCTGATTTTTCAAATGTCCCCATGGTGACGGCTGGTTCTTCCCTTCAGCCACGAATCGCTCATAACCGATTATTGCTGCTTCACGACGCTCACCAAAAGCAGAAAGAATCCAATCCCTATTGAGTGCATTTGAGCCCTGCTGATAACCCGCTGTCGCCCGATAACTACTCCAAGGCCAATCAACTTCAGATCGAACCATGGCAGCGCGAACCGGGTTTAGAACAATGTATCGACACAACTCCAATAGGTAGCTGTTTTTCTCAACCAGGATCGCCTTATACCGTCCCTGAAAACATGCCCCACCCTTCCGTGAGTTCGATTGAAATGCTGGGTGTACATCCCGTTGAGTTGGCGCATACCTTTCGAAAGATTGCCGTCAGGTGTTTCAATCAAAAGATGATAGTGATTGCCCATCAGACAGTAGGCGTGACATTCCCAGTTAAAAGTCTCACACACTTCGTCGAAAACTGACAAAAAGGCGCGGCGGTCTGGCCATTCCCTGGCTCCTTCAGTGGTTCGAATTGAGACGGGGCAGAATTAGACAGTTACAGCGAAAGAGCAAGGCAGGGGCAAAACGCAAGACCTGACCCCAGCAACTTAAATAAAAATTATTATGCCGCATTATTTTTTAAGTATATTGTTACAGGTAAGACTGCAATCTTCATGCTTTTCCTGATCCTAGTGACTGTCTAATTTATAGGCAGTTTAAAACTTTAGCTTATAGCTGGATAAATACTAGCTATATTAGAATTTACCTAAAAAGGAGTGATATCAGATGAAAAAACAACGACTTGTAATGGGCGTTACGTTTGCTCTTGTGCTTTCAGGCTGTGAACCGACGGTAACAACTGAAAAAGATTCCAATAAGAGCGAAGACGTTGCCCACGAAGATATGAAAGATATGGTTTATACTAACGATGGAATTATTCCCAATGGTCTAATGAAGGCCGAATATTCAAAATACATTGTCGGATCTGAAGCAATTATTCAAACGGATCATATGGAAGGCATGAAAGGAGCCACCGCAACAATTGTTGGGGCATTTTACACCACTGCATATTCCATCAACTACACACCGACAGATGGCAGTGCAAAAGTATTAGATCACAAATGGGTTATTCATGAAGAAATTGAAAATCCAGCATCCGCTCCTCTTGAGGAAGGAACTGAAGTGACGGTACTTGCTAACCATATGAAAGGGATGGAAGGAGCAAAAGCAGAAATTGAATCTGCCGAACAGACCACCGTATATATGATCGATTATTTCTCAACAACAGACGGGAACAAGGTAACGAATCATAAATGGGTTGTTGAAGATGAGCTGTCAGAAAAGTAAGCCTTTAGGCATCTCTTTACGCTCACTGCTCACAAAAGGTATGAGTCGCTCCCGGCATCCTCGGGGTCAGGTCTTGCGTTTTGCCTCTCGAATAACCCGGCTTACGCGAGAATAATGCAGGCCAAAGAAATAGCCGACCTCCTTCATGCCGTACCCACCGCTTGAATAGGATAGAACGTTAGTTTCGTTCCGAGAGGAAGCAATATCAGAATAGTGTTGTAAGGGATTTACCAAGGGGAGACGTTGGCTGGACGGTATCTCGCTCCGATTTCCGAAACACCTCACACGGTAAAACGCACCGGCAAATTCCAGTCGCTGGCTTGGTTATGTGTTGTTTCAGGCAGCGACAAGCTTCTTAACCTTGAGCTCTTTGCGATGTTGCTCAGCATGCCAGAGTTCATATTGAGACTGCTGGTTCAGCCAACTCTCTGCCGAGGTATCAAACGCGATAGAAAGCCGAATAGCCATTTCGGGACTAATACCAGCCCTGCCATTCAGCACGGCGGTCTGGCCATTCCTTGGCTCCTTCCACGGCCCTAGTTAAGACGGGCGCGCAAAGTTCATGTGCCTGACACCGGCCCGAAATTGACATTGAAGCCTATGTGCCTTGGCGGAGCGAAGGGTTACACACCGGACTTGGCTTCTTGAATCAACGTGACCAAGTCCGGCGCGATTGGCATTTTTCTGAACGGACTGACGTTAGCACCACCTGTATTTCCTTGGGGTACCAGCCCAAATATCGTTTTAGTCGCAGCACCGACGATCCGAAAAATCTGACCTATAACTTCTTTGGCTGAGCGATTGCGAAAAGCCCATACCAGCATCAACACATGAACCTTAACGTGCCAAAACGTCGATTCTTGGCCAATTACGTGGGCTCGTTCCAGATGAGCAAACTCCTGCTGAGTGTCCCCAACCGACTCTGCCCGTTGAGCATTCGCCAACTCGGCCTCAACGTAGGGAGCAATCCGCTGTGAATAAGTACGTTTCATCAAGACCTCCATTCAGTCGCACTAAAATCGGGAATCATTTTCACATGGGATTCCATCGTGATCCCCATCCATTTTAGTATTTGGACAGTTTTTGACAAAATGCACAGCTTCAGCTCTTGAACTCATTTGACCACAGTGTTGCCTGCCATCACATTTAAAACTTGATTTTTCTTGGTTACTGCTCTGGTTAGCGCTTACGGTTTCACTAGAAACTATTGTTAATGAGCCTTTAACGGACTCTCGCCTTTCACATACAGTTCCTTGGGGCACGCCTCAAGCGTCTGTCTTCGGTGCTTTGCTGGGCGGGATCAGGGTAGTTCGTAAATCGATATACCTGCTATTTCGTATCGAGAAAAAACACTATCATTAATTTCGTTCCAGCCTTCAGGCAAATACACCCTAATCGGATCACCTGATTGAAGGTGTTCTTTTGTAGTGGTCACCAATGCGCTGACATTGGTGACCGGACGACGGTAAATCGTCTATGTCAAAGCCCAAGGGCTTATGAATGTGGAAGGTACAAACGTATGCATGTTGTCAGATCTTATCTATAGTGAGAGTTAGCAATTCGCACCGATGAGAGATCTTGGTATGTCCAGATGGTCACTATCCCGACGCTCCTTTCTCAAAGGAAGCGCTGTTGCGGGCGTAACTGCCTACCTCGCTCCTTTGGGCAGCGATGCCTTCGGCGCCCTCTTCGAGGGTCGCATACTGTCGCCGACCAATGAGGCGTGGCAGCTTGCGGAGGGTAAAATGCGTTTCCGTCTTGACGGCATCGCCAAGGTGACCGGCAGCAAGGTGTTTGCCCGCGATATCCGGGCGAAAGACATGCCCCACTGGCCGGATCAGCAATCCCACGCCTTTATCATCCGTGCGACCCGCTGTGATCATAGCCTCAAGGACATCAACCTGAGCCGTCTGGAGCAGGACGGGTTAATGCCGGATCGCCTCGTCACCGCGGAAGACATGGAACGGGATAAAATCGAAGTACCCCGTTTTTTCGGCCCCGACTTCTTCCTGGCCAAAGGCGACACGGCAGTCTACCTAGGCTATCCGGTAGCCATGCTGATCTACCACGACTTCGCCCGTTACCGGCTAGCCAAGAACCGCATTCGCTTCGCCGATGATGTGATCGTCTACGGCGAGCAAACACCGCTGCCGGAAAAGCCGCCCTACGGTGCCTTCCGCTACATCCGTGTCGGGGGCGAAACGCCCTTCGCAGAAGACACCTTCTCCGCGCTGCAGGAGACCGTCCTCTATCCGGACTTCCGCAAGCGCCACCCGGTGTGGCCTGAAGCACTGGAGAACGGCAAGAATACCGAAAAGGCGATGTTCTACTCCCAGCAACTGCAGGGCAAACTGGATAATGCGCCTGACGACTGGCTGGTGTTCGAGGGCGAATATAACTCCCAGTACACGGACCATTTCGCAATGGAGGCGGATAACGCCAACTGCTGGTTCGACCAGAGCAAAGGCGATATGCACGTGGTCTGTGGCACCCAGTCGCCCCAGGAACTCGTCAAGTGGATGCCAGAACTCTTGTCCAAGAGCACCTTCCAGAGCACGCGTTTCTTCCTGCATCCGGCCTACACTGTGGGCTACGGCTCCAAGGATGCCACCATCTTCCCGTATTACGGGCTGATCGCTGCACTTTACGCGGACGGCAAGCCGGTGCGATTGGCCAACAACCGCTTTGAGCAGTTCCAGGCCACCATGAAACGCCACCCCTTCACCATGAAGAACCGCCTGGCGGTGGATCGAAAGACCGGCAAATTCCAGATTTTCAAACAGGATCTGACAGCCAATGGCGGTGGCCGCGCCAACTTCTCCAACTCTGTGGCCTTCGTAGGCACCACGGCCGCGCAATCAATTTACTACATGCCCAACAGCGATCTGACCGCCACGGCGATATACTCACGCATGCCAGAAGCGGGTTCCTTCCGGGGCTACGGCACCTTGCAGAGCATGTCTGCCACCGAAATGATGGTGGATGAGATCGCCGGCCAGCTGAACATGGACCCCATCGAGCTGCGCCTGCGCAACGTGTTCAAAAGCGGCATGAAGAATACCCAAGGTGCAATTCCGGCCGGCCACCTTCGAGGTGAAGAAATTCTGCGCAAGGCCCAGAAACACGCCATCTGGACCGAGCGTGAGGAACGTAAGCAGGCGTATGAAACCACCCACCCGGAAGAGCGCTACGGGGTCGGGTTTGCGTGCGTGCAGAAAGACTTCGGCCATGGCGCTGAATCCGCCTTCTCCGAAGTTCGCCTGACGCCAGAGGGCCGTATCGAGGTGCGTAACACCGGCGCCGAAATGGGCACCGGCTACTCCACCGGTCAGGCCGCCGTGGTCGCCGCCTGGCTGGGCCGTGCTGCCGATCAGGTACGTACAGCGGAGATGGAGTGGGACGACATGCAGATGTACGACACCATCAGTCCTTACTTCATTTCCCAGGAGGAACAGGACAAGGCCATTCAGGACCCGCGCTGGACGCCGCTACTCTTGCAGGCTTCCAGTGCCAGCAACTCGGCTTACTATTTTTCATTTCCCACGCTGGAGGCGGCCCGGGTCATCTTCCGCCACGGCCTCTGGCCCGCCGCCCAGGAATACTGGCAGCGCGGGATCGGTGGCGGCCAGTCGGCACCCTATGTGGTGCGTGAGGAAAACGCCCGCTGGGAAGCCGGCCACCTGACGGCCCGTGGCATGGAACCGCTGCCCCTGGAATTCCTGGCCAAACGCGCCCACGAGATGGGCCTGGTCACCGGCGTCATCAGCCACGCCTTCAATCGCTGGGCATGGTCCAGGGCCGACTATGAGATCAACGGTCGATCCGAGAACCTGCCCCTCGACGGACTCGCCGTTCAGTACGGTACAGGCGCCACCGACGCCCAGAAATCCCTGATGACCAGCAAGCGGGGCTATCATTTGCTGACCCGCAAGAATACTTATATCCCACCAACCCAGCGCAATAATGCCGGCGTCACCTACTACAGTGCCTGCGGCACTTTCGTGGAGCTGGCCGTGCATACCGGGACCGGCAAGGTCTCGCTACTGAACCATCACACGTTCCTGGAATGCGGTAACACGCTTGTCGAGCAACTGGTGTCCGGGCAGATTCAGGGCGGCACCGCCATGGGTATCGGCCATGCGCTCTATGAAGAAATGCCTCTATACGAAGACGGCCCCGGCAACGGCACCTGGAATATGAATCGCTACCACATACCCCGGGCCAGTGAAGTCGCTGTGTGGCAGCAAACCTCAGAAATCCTGCCGCCGCTGTCGCGAACCGACCCGCCTAAAGGCATCGCTGAAGTGGTGATGATTCCCATCGTCGGCGCCATCGGCAACGGTGTCGCCCATGCCATTGGCCACCATTTCCGCAGCCTGCCCATTACGCCGGACAAGATCAGGGAGGTCCTATGACAACGGAACAGCCCAAAACCGCCACCATCCCGGCGCGTTCACTGAAGGTCACAATTAACGGACAGGCTCAGCCGGTTGAGGACATCCCCGAAGAGCTGATGATGCTCGACTACCTGCACGAATACCGCAACCTCACTGGCACCCGGTTCGGTTGTGGTCAGGGCATGTGTCGCGCCTGCACGGTGATTGTTGACAAGCCCGACGGCAGCAGCGAGGAAGTGCGCACCTGCATCACCGGCGCCCACTACTTTGACGGTAAGAAAATCCGCACGGTTGAAGGGCACGCACAACGAGACGAAGAAGGCCATATCAAAACCCTCTCCACGGTGCAACAGCAGTTCCTGGAGCATTTCTCCTTCCAGTGCAGCTATTGCGCACCGGGCTTCGTCAATGCTGCCACGGTTCTGGTGGAACGCCTGCAGCGGCAGCCGATCGCGCGTTCACAGCTGGAAAACACCATCAGCGAGGCACTGGAATCGCACATCTGCCGATGTACCGGCTATGTGCGTTATTTTGAAGCCGTCCGCGATGCCGTTCTGAAGACACCGGGCACCACCAAAGAGGCGAGCTGATTATGAACTATCGCAGCATCCTCGTAACGGCCCTCGCGCTGGGCCTGAGCACCACCAGTGTCTGGAGCGCGACATCAGACAACAGCACCCTGGAGCAGGGTCAGTATCTCGTCCGCGCTGCTGACTGTGCCGCCTGCCATACTAAGGAAGGCGGTACGCCCTACGCAGGCGGAGCTCCGATAGCAACACCATTCGGGACCGTTTACGGCACCAACATCACGCCCGACAAGGAGTACGGCATCGGCGATTACAGTGCCGATGAGTTCTACCACGTGCTGACTGAAGGCGAGCTGCCCGATGGCACCCAACTCTATCCGGCGATGCCGTACACGGCCTACCACAGCATTGCCCGTTCGGATTCGGATGCCATGTACGCCTACCTGATGAGTCTTAAGCCGTTAAACATTGAGGCTCCGGAAACCGACCTCAGCTGGCCTTTCAGCATGCGCTGGACGCTTAACTTCTGGAACCTCATGTTCGCCGGCGAGAGCCCCGGCGACGCTAAGGACCAATCCGAGCAATGGCAGCGGGGTCGTTATATGGTGGATGTTCTGGGACATTGCGGGGAATGCCATACACCGCGCAACGCCCTGGGTGCGCTGGAACGCGACAATCATCTTCAAGGCGGCGTTATTGCCGGCTATGAGGCCCCCAGCCTGACGCCAGACGAACTCGCCGACCGCGGCTGGACACCCGAGGACCTGCAAACCTTCCTCCGCGAAGGCATGAGCGACCAGGGCACCATGTTCAGTGAGATGTACACCGTCTTTCATCACAGCTCACGCTATCTGCGTGACGAGGACCTGAAGGCCATGAGCCTTTACCTGATGGGCGAAAACCCGCCGGACGCCCGGATCGTAGACGCAGGAAACCGTGCAGGTGCCGACAGTCCTGGCCGTCGCCATTACCTCAACGTCTGCGCCGGTTGCCACGGAGCACAAGGCGAGGGAGTGCCCCATGTGGCAGTTGCCATGGAGGGGAATACCACCTTGCGTCTCGACGACGGCCGTAACCTGGTGAAAGTAATTTACGACGGTATTGGCGCCCAGAAATTCAGTGGCTTCGAGCGCATGCAGGCCATGCCCGGTTTTGCCGACAAGCTGAGCAGTGCGGAAATCGCCGAACTCGTGAACTATCTGCGCCAGACGTGGGGCGGTCTGGATGCGACCATTGATGCCGCGGCCGTGGACGAGTTGACCGCGAAGAACGAATAAATAAACAAAGGGCGCCAATGCGCTGGTTTGTACCGGATTGGATGAAGATCGGCATTACGATTGGGAAAACAGCCATCGGGGTCAGGTCTTGCGTTTTGCCTCTCGAATAATCCGGCTAGTGATTACCCATCAGGCAGTAGACGTGGCATTCCCAGTTGAAGATCTCACACACTTCGTCGAAAACTGACAAAAAAAGCGCGGCGGTCTGGCCATTCCCTGGTTCCTTTCGTGGTTCTAATTGCGGCAGGACAAACTGAGACGATTACAACGAAATGGCAAGGCTAGGGCAAAACGCAAGACCTGACCCCGGCTCTTTTTAACGCCTCGATTTGCGGCTACTTTGTAGCGTCAGCGGAAAAACAGTCCGACAACAGCGCCTGGTTACAAATTGCTTCAATTGTGGCGTATTGCTACAATTGAGGCAACTAAATGCAGGAGGTACAGATGGCTACGAACAGTATTCGCTTAGACCAAAACCTAATTGAAAGGGCCACTATTATGGCCAAAGCGCTTAATCGAACTCCGCCCAAACAAATAGAACATTGGGCAAAAATC
>Ga0314774_1001195_pt1 | contig 17323 bp, 8 predicted proteins | sample MetaGCBIA2018_FD_204515 | JGI IMG/M metagenome (GOLD analysis project Ga0314774, IMG submission 204515) | Cryopeg brine microbial communities from Beaufort Sea near Barrow, Alaska, United States - CBIA 2018 | ecosystem: Environmental > Aquatic > Marine > Coastal | place: USA: Alaska | collected...
GATCCATCAAATAAAGTCTTGGATAAGAACCACATATTCTTGGGTAAGTGATTTCAATATCAATAGGTATTTCAACGAGTTTTGTTTTAGGGTTAACCGTTCTCAAAATAAAGCTACAATTTTCAAAAATCTAATTGTAAGGATGGTTCAAGCCGATAAAATACATCAGAAACAAATTGTAAGTAACTAACTACTGACCTCTAAAGACTTATTATAAGTTCCATGAAAAGGTATTGTGATTTGGGAAGAATTCTTGAAAACAAGAGTAAAAATGTTTAAAATTAATAACTCCATGCTATCTTGAGAGCCTAATAAGTTACAATATTAATAATGCCTATCAATAAAAAACAATTAAATAATTCTGGAGCGGGCTTTTCAAATGAAAGAGCCAAAAATTGAATGTAAATATAATAAAGAGGCAAGTATTTACAGTACTTTGAACATCAAAAACGTTTTAAATGAACCGTATTAATAGTTTATTATGGCTTTTTTTACTTGGGGTAAGTGCGCTTACGTTTGCTCAGGCTCCTACGCTTACGGCCAGCGGAAATCAGTTGTATTGCCCTTTATCAACAATTCCGATCATTACGGCTGTTAATATTCAAAATCCATCTTCCTCTCCCATTAGTGCTGTCTACATACAAATTTCTGAAGGATACGATGCGCAATACGATAGACTCATACTAACTGGTAACCATCCTAACATCTCCTCAAACTGGGATCAGAACTCCGGAAAACTGAAAGTAACCAAAAGCCCTGAAGCTCCCCTTAATGATCTGATTAATGCCGTCTACAATATCAATTTTCAAAGCAACAACGGTAAAATTACGGGTGAAAGAGTTTTTTCTATCACAACCGGACAGGCCAATTACCTTTCCTCCACAGGACATTATTATGAGTATGTTGCAGATTTAGGAATTTCTTGGGAAGATGCAAGAATTGCTGCGAAGCAACGTAATTATAATGGCTTGCAAGGGTATCTGGCCACTCTTACTTCCATCGAAGAAGCACAACTTTGCGGGGAACAGGCAAATGGTGCTGGCTGGATTGGCGGAACAGACGAAACTACAGAAGGTATTTGGAAGTGGGTTACAGGCCCGGAAGGACTGAATGGTGGAGTGGTGTTTTGGAATGGGGATGCATCCGGATTTACGACAAATTTTACTAATTGGAATTACAACCAGCCGGATAATGCACATGGCGGAGACGGCGAAGATTATGTACACATTACAGATCCGTCTGTAGGTATTAGAGGTGCATGGAACGATTTGAGGATTGAAGGAGATCCAAAGGAAGTATGGGCATATCATCCCAAAGGCTATATTGTAGAATATGGCGGGATGCCTGGTGACCCTGAAATCAATATTTCAGCTAGTACCCGCATTTATTCACCAACTATTACAGAAACCACTAACACTTACATATGCGGAGCAGGTACGGTAACAGTCAGTGCAAAAGCAAATGCCGGAACAATCTATTGGTTTACGGATCCTTCAGGTGGAACCCCTATACACGAGGGAAATAACTACAAGCCTATAGTAAATTCTACAACAGATTTTTATGTTTCGGCTGGACCCGCAGGTTGCTATGAGGGGCCCCGGGAACGAATTACGGTTACATATTACGATCCAATCAACGTAACAAAGGTGGTTGCCCTAACCAACTGTATTGTTATTGATTCTCCAAACCCTTCTTCAACTTTTAATTTGGAAGAAGCTATACCGTTAATAAGTGCGGACCCTTCATACCAGTTTGATTTTTTTATTTCCCTGGCCGATGCACAAACAGAAACTGCTGAATTGGAATCTGCAATAATCAGCAATGCAACGACTAATACTGCTTTTGTAAGGGTAAGCAATCAAACACTCTGCTACGAAATTGTGAGTGTAAATCTTGAAGTCTCCTCGTCTTCCCTTCCCGAAGGTTTTGTGCGTGTTTTAAGCGCTTGTGATGATGACGGAAATCTTGATGGCAAACATCTCTTTAACCTAAGTGAAGCCAGGACACCTTTACTCGATGCCTTACCGGCAGGCCAAAATTTCTCACTTACTTTTTATAATTCTGCCGGTGATGCTTTAAATAGTTTAAATCCTATCACCGAAGAAGAGAATTTCTTCAATGAAACACCAGTCCGTCAAGAAATTTTTGTCAGGATAAAAAATGAGAATACAAGCGAATGCTATTCTATTGGCCCTTATATAGAACTTTTTGTAAAGGAAGTACCAGATTTTGATTTGAGCAATTTAGGTCAGATCTGTCCCTTAAAACCTTCATATGAATTAAAACCAATTAATACCTCCGGGAGTTATGATTATCAGTGGTATGATGAATCAGGAAACCTGGTGAGCACTGCTCCAAATTTTACCGTTACAATTCCAGGTAGATATTCGGTTTTTGCAACTTCCAGCGAAGGTTGTATTTCCAAAACAAAAGAGATCGAAATTATTGATTCCGGGCCAGCCGATTTTAACCTTAATAATATAAATATTATTGCTACAGGAGATACTTACGAGATAGAAATTCTCAATTCGGAACTCTTGGGAATAGGAGATTATGAATATGCACTTGATAATCCTACAGGGAATTACCAGAATGAGGAAACATTCTATAATGTACCTTCAGGAAACCATATTCTTTATATCAATGACAAAAATGGCTGCGGTAACAGTAGTCTGAAATTATTCCTTTTTGGTATTCCAAAATATTTTACTCCAAATGGTGATGGTTATAACGATAACTGGAATATTAAAGGATTATCCAACCCGCAAAATGCTCTAATATTTATTTATGATCGCTATGGTAAACTTATAAGAAAGCTTGATCCAAACAGTAAAGGATGGGATGGAACTTTTAATGAAAAAATTATGCCTGAAGATGATTATTGGTTCCAGGTAAACTTAGAAGAAGGTGGAATATATAAAGGCCATTTCTCACTTATTCGTTCTGCTCAATAATGTTATTAGCTTCAAAAACAGAAGGATTTCACTCATCATCCCACATGAGAACCGGCTTTCTATCTTCCCAATGGATGGGTAGCTAGTAAGAAGCAGTTGATCGGGAATTATTGATCTTAGAAATAATATCGAATCTGCCTGGATTGGAAATGAGGGTGAAATAAACCAGAAACCACGTTTTACAGCCGAAACTTGAGATGAAATTGAGAATTTCTAATTTTCATAATAATAAGAGTGTTTATTACATTTAATTTTGCTTTTTAGGAAATTTATTTTAGTTTTACAAATGTGTTAAATTGATGTTAATTTTATTTGTAAAATTTGCTGAAATTGTTTAGTAAACTGATTTGTTTTAATCGACCATAGGAAAAGCTGAAATTTTAATTCAGGTTTTTCTTGGTCATCTATATAGCAATTATGAATAAAAATATATTCTTTACATTTTTAAGCACCCTCTATTTCGCGTTTGCTATAGGCCAGTCAGATAAGCCTCAGGCCCAAACGGATCAATCACAAGTACGTTGGTATTTTATAGAGACATTAACTAAAATTGCAGATCCGGTATTGTATTCCTTAAGCAAAAATGAATTAAAAGAGAGGATGCCGGTGGAGACTGCTCCACAATCATACGGCGATAGAAGAGATGTTTCTCATCTGGAAGCCTTTGGAAGGACCCTCTCTGGGATTGCTCCTTGGTTAGAACTAGGTCCAGATGAGACAAAAGAGGGAAAGCTCCGGGAGAAATATATTCTACTCACCTTAAAAGCTATAGAAAATGCCACTAACCCGGAGTCACCAGATTATCTGAATTTTCACGAGGGAGATCAGGCCTTGGTTGATGCCGCCTTTTTTGCGCAAGGTTTATTAAGAGCTCCTGAACAACTTTGGGAAAGACTGAATAATGAAACAAAATTAAATGTTATTAACGCATTAAAACAAACCAGGACGTTATCTCCTGTCTACAGTAACTGGCTTTTATTCACAGGAATGGTTGAAGCAGCTTTGCTCAAGTTTGATGGAAAAGCGGATTTGGTGAGAATTGAATACGCCTTAAATAAGCATGAGGAGTGGTATTTGGGGGGCGGAGTTTATGGTGATGGTCCAGAGTTTCACTGGGATTATTACAATAGCTATGTAATTCAACCTATGATGTTGGATATAATGCAGGTTTTAAAGGAAAATAAGGAAGCTCTTAGAAACTGGAGGTACAGGACATTCATTGAGAATCCGGTTTATATTGAAAGAGCTCAAAAATATGCGACCATACAGGAGCGATTAATTTCTCCAGAAGGAACCTACCCACCAATTGGCCGATCTCTGGCTTATAGGTTTGGGGCTTTTCAATTATTATCCCAAATCGCATTGTTTGAAAAACTTCCTAAGGAAGTGTCTCCAGCTCAAGTACGTTCTGCCTTTCATAAGGTAATTGAAAAACATATGGAGGCCAAAGATATGTTTGATGAAAATGGATGGTTGACAATAGGATTTTATGGTCACCAGCCAGAAATGGCGGAAGGCTATATTTCAACAGGAAGTTTATATTTATGTACCGAAATATTTTTGGTCCTGGGATTGGCACCAGAAACAACTTTCTGGTCAGATCCGACTCAAGAATGGTCGCAGAAAAAGATTTGGAGTCGGAAACAATAAAGCGAATTTCACAAAATAAAATTTTGTGGTTCATTATAGTCTAAAAGCGAAAGTACTTCCGAAAAGACTTCTCCTAAAAATGTAGATTTCTATGAAAGTGGAAAATACATGTTAAATAAATCACAAAAAAATTTTCGAATACTCTTAAATAAAAGTTAATAATTAAGCTATTTCTTTAGATTATTTTTTTTTAGGCATTGGAATTAATTTGTAACTATAAGAATTTCAATGATTTGAGTGAGTTTAATTAAGTTTTTTTTAAGTTTTTTTAAAATAAACCCTAAATATTTGTTTAACATATATTTTTGTCTACATTTACAAATGTGATTTTCACATTTATTATTATAACATCCAAAATAAGGAAAATTTAGGGGGAAACTAGTTGAAACGAAATCGTTTTAGTGGTAAGCACCTTATTAAATTAATTAATCTGTAAACATATGAAAGAATGAATACTCTAAAAGTAAAAGTGCAATTCCAAGTTTTAATTGGTGTTTTACTGACTATGTTCATAACAAGTAATTCGTTAAGTGCCAAAGATTATTCTTCTTTAGTAAAAGAAGTCGATCTCACACAAATGATTATTAAGGGAACGGTCATAGAAGGTGATACCAACAGGCCTTTGCCAGGGGTGACAATTTTAGAAAAGGGAACCCGGAATGGGGTGGTCACCGATTTTGATGGAAAGTATACAATTTCGGTAAGTCCGAATGCTGTTCTTGTATTTTCTTACGTGGGTTTTATCACTCAGGAAACCGGAATCACCGGTAAAAGTCAAATTGACATCACTCTAAGCCCGGATCAACAATCACTTGATGAAACTGTAATCATCGGGTTTGGTGGTACACAAAAGAAGGCCAGTCTTGTAAGCTCCATTACCTCTATTAATCCATCGGAACTTAAGGGACCATCAAGTAATTTAACGACAATGATGGCAGGTAGGGTTTCCGGAATGATTGCTTTTCAACGTAGTGGTGAGCCGGGAGCCGATAATTCAGATTTCTTTATTAGAGGTTTGGGATCATTTGGTTCAGGTAAAGTTAATCCGCTAATTTTAATAGATGGTATTGAGTCTACTAATACAGATATGGCGCGTTTACAACCGGATGATATTGAAAGTTTTTCAGTCTTAAAAGATGCAGCAGCCGCTGCAGTTTATGGTGCACGTGGTGCAAATGGAGTTGTGCTGATCAGTACCAAAATGGGTAAAGCAGGCAAGACCCATTTTCAATTTCGTAGCGAAACCAAAATGTCATCTAATACGAAAAATTTTAATTTCGCAGATAATATTACGTATATGAATCTAGCAAATGAAGCGGCATTAACACGTAATCCTAAAGCCGCACTCCCTTATAATCAAAACAAAATATATAGAACCTCATTAGGTGATGATCCTTATTTATATCCAAGTAATAATTGGATTAATGAATTAATTAAGGATTATACCGTTAACCAAGGTTTAAATATGAGTGCCAGTGGAGGTGGAGAAAAAGCCAAGTATTATATTTCTGGTACTTATAATGTAGATAATGGAGTCTTAAATGTTGAAGGCATCAATAATTTTAATAATAATATTAAACTTAGAAATTATTCGATAAGAAGTAATTTAGATTTAGACCTTACACCTACAACAAAAGCAATAGCTCGTGTTTACGGTCAATTTGATGATTATAGTGGGCCTGTTGGAGGAGGAGAACGAATTTTTAATTTAGCTCTGTGGTCCAACCCGGTAAAATTTCCAAAAGTATATCCAGCTAGCTATCTTCCTTTCGTAGATCACCCTTTATTTGGGGGTGAACCAGCAAGATCTGGCCTTGGATCACCTATATTGATCAACCCTTACGCAGAAATGGTGCGCGGATATCAAACAAGTAAGGCTTCTACAATATCCACTCAGGTAGAGATTAAACAGGATTTAAACTTTATTACAGAAGGCTTAACCGCACGTGGTATGGGATATATCAAACGCTTTTCTTTTTATGAAGTTTCCAGACAATACAACCCTTTTTATTATGGCTCCAGTATTAGTCCTGTAACAGGAGAGCTCGATATAAATGTTTTAAATCATGGAGGTCAAGGTTCTATAGGTCAAACCGGCACGGAGTATCTTAATTATAACGAAGGTGATAAAAATTTAGATTCGAGGATTTATATTGAAACCGCTCTTAATTATAATAGGACCTTTAATGAGACGCATGCGGTTTCTGGGATGCTTGTAAACTTATTATCGAGTTATGAGACAGGTAACTCAGGAAATGTACAAACCTCGCTCCCCAATAGAAATCATAGTATTTCGGGTAGATTTACATACGCCTATGACAACAGGTATTTACTTGAATTTAATTTTGGGTATAATGGATCTGAGAGATTTGCCGAAGGTAGTAGATATGGTTTTTTCCCTTCAATTGGATTCGCGTACCATGTCTCTAATGAGGATTACTGGAACTCCATGAAAAATGTTGTTTCAGATTTAAAAATTCGTTTTACTCATGGTCTTGTTGGTAACGATGCGATCGGAAATGTAGAGGATCGTTTCTTTTACCTTTCTAATGTAAATCTTTTAGATGGAACCTATGGAGCTACTTTTGGTGAACAATTTGGCTATTCTAGGCCAGGTGTATTTACAAGTCGATATGCAAATAACAACATTGGGTGGGAACAGTCCCAACAAACCAATGTAGGTTTAGACCTGGAATTATTTAACTCCATAAATATTACGGCAGACGCTTTTAAGCAAACGCGTACTCATATTTTACAAGAGCGCTCTAATATCGGTTCTACCTTAGGGCTTACAGCTACACCTTCAACCAATTTTGGAGAAATGGAAAGTAGTGGTCTAGATCTTTCTATAACTTATAACAAGCAATTTAATAGAGATTGGTGGACACAATTAAGAGGTAACTTCACCTATGCAACCAATAAAGTTTTAGTGTATGATGAAGTTTCATATCCAGAAGAATTGGCATATCGCTCAATTATAGGTAATAGTGCCAGACAGACATACGGTTATGTAGCAGAGCGTTTATTTATTGATCATGAAGAAACTCTCAATTCACCAACGCAGTTTGGAGAGTATTCAGGAGGTGATATTAAGTACCGTGATGTAAATGGAGATGGTTTGATTAGTGAAAATGACAAGGTGCCATTAGGGTATCCTACAATTCCAGAAATTGTTTATGGTTTTGGAGGAACATTAGGTTATAAAAATTTGGACTTTAGCATCTTTTTTCAAGGATCTGCTCGCTCGACCTTTTTTATTAACCCACAAAATATTTCACCTTTTGTAATAAATGGTTCTGCACAAAACGGGTTGTTAGATGTAGTTGCAGAAGATCATTGGTCTGAAGCTAATCGCGATTCTTATGCCTTTTGGCCACGTTTAAGTGAAGAATTTGTTGAAAATAATAATCAGGTTTCAAGTTGGTGGATGCGTGATGGGTCTTTTTTAAGATTAAAATCTATAGAAGCTGGTTATAATGTGCCAGAAAAAATTACATCTAAAATTGGGTTGACGGCTCTTCGAATTTATTTTAGTGGTAATAATTTAGCTGTGTGGAGCAAATTTAAACTGTGGGATCCAGAAATGGGAGGCAGTGGTTTGGGATACCCCATACAGTCTGTTTATAATTTAGGTTTAAAATTTGATTTATAAAAAAATAAGGTTTATGAGAACTACAAAGAAAATAATTTTAATAAAAGGTTTTCCAAAGCTTCAAAAAGCACTAGGAATTTCCTTAATAATTTTTGTCCTATTTGGATTAGAATCTTGTGAGAAAAGTTTTTTGGATGTTGTTCCAGATAACGTGGTTACAATAGATCAGGCATTCAAATTGAGAAATGAAGCAGAAAAATATCTATTTACCTGCTACTCATATATTCCTAAAAATGGAGATGGGGTTTTTAATATAGGGATGCTGGCCGGAAATGAAACCTGGATTGCGGGTCAAGATGCGGCTATAAATAGTAATGCTTTTGATATAGCCCGCGGTTTACAAAGAGTGACAAATCCTTATATGGATTCATGGGAAGGACGTTATCAGGCCGCTGGACCTGGAGATAACTATCCGTTATTCGATGGGATAAGACATTGTAATATTTTTATAGATAATATGGAAGACAGAACTAAGGTTCCAGATATCACTGAAGCAGATCGTCTAAGGTGGATAGGAGAAGCTAAGTTTTTAAAAGCATATTATCATTACTATTTAATGCGAATGTATGGACCTATTCCAATAATGCGTAATACAATACCGGTTGATGCCCCAGAAAATGAACTTCAAGTATCAAGAGAACCTATAGATGAGAGTATTGAATATTTAGTAACTTTACTGGATGAGGCAATAGCAACGCTCCCTCCACAAATTGTGGATCTCCAAAATGAATTGGGAAGAATTACAAGACCCGCAGCATTAGGTATAAAGGGAGAACTTTTACTTATGGCAGCAAGTCCATTGTTTAATGGCAATTCAGATATGGCAGGTTATGCAAATAAGGATGGGACACAGTTGTTCAACACCTCTTATGACGAAACTAAATGGCAAAAAGCCGCAGATGCACTTAGAACTGCTATTGACGTGGCAGAAGCAAATGGACATCGTATTTTTTATAAGGAGGATGTTACAGCTAACATTTCACAAACAACAAGAACGAAACTTGATATTAGACAAGCTGTAACAGAACGATTTAACGATGAGCTTGTTTGGGCTAATCCTAATAGTCGTACTTGGGAGTTACAACGCCTATGTATGGCGCCTTTAGCCAACACAGTGGCTCATAGTCAAGCGAGAAAAGTATTTTCACCTACTATTAAGTCTGCTTCTAATTTTTACACCAAAAATGGCGTGCCAATAGAAGAAGATAAGACCTTAAATTATGATGATATTACAGTAATTAGAGAAGCTGGACCTGATGATGCCCTTAATATAAAGGAAGGGTATCGTACGTCAATATTAAATTTTGATAGAGAACCTCGTTTTTATGCTGATTTAGGTTTTGACGGTTCAATTTGGTATAAGTATGATAGCGGTTCTGATGAAACACGCTGGCATATTGAATCTAAGTTTAAAGATTATGCAGGTAGTGCCGATGCTTTCGATTTTAATGTAACAGGCTATTACATCAAGAAGCTTGTAGACTGGGAACAGACTTTTGATAGCAATGGTGGAGCATCATACAATGATTATGCATGGCCAGAATTGCGATTGGCAGATTTATACTTAATGTATGCCGAAGCATTAAACGAAGTAGCAGGACCTACAGGAGAGGTATTGCAGTATGTTGATGCTATTCGCGAACGAGCAGGTTTAGAAGGGGTTGCAACATCATGGCAAACCTACTCTTCAAATCCAAATAAATATACCACTAAAGATGGTATGCGGGAAATTATTCATAGAGAACGTAGTATAGAATTAGCTTATGAAGGAAAAAACTATTGGGATATCAGACGTTGGAAAGAAGCGACAAACGAGTTTAATCAACCTGTAAAAGGTTGGAATGTCTATGGGGTTTCGGAAAGTTCATATTATCAAGTACTAACGTTACATCAACAACGTTTCGTGTCTCCAAAGGATTATTTTTGGCCAATTAATCAAACAACCTTAATTCAAAATCCTAATCTGATTCAAAGTCCAGGTTGGTAAAAAACATTAAAATTATGAAACGAAAATCAATACAATCCTTAAGGATTATAATGTTATCCCTGATTGTAACTTTTTTAGGTTGCTCAGAAGAACAAGGACCGATTCCCTTAGAAAGAAATTTAACCCCACCAGGTGAAGTCAAAAACGTTATGGTCGAGAATTTGCCAGGTAAAGCAAAGCTTCAATACACATTGCCTGAAGATGAAGATTTACTATATATTGTTGCTCGTTATACTTTAGAAAATGGTACGCCTTTAGAAGTTAAATCTTCTTACTATAATAATTCAATGTTAATAGAAGGTTTTACAGGCTTATCAGAGAAAGAAGTTAAGATCTACGCTGTTAACAGGAGTGAGACAGAATCTGAACCGGTTACTGTAACGGTAGCACCTCTTGAAGCTCCAATTTTTGATGTATTTAAATCTTTGGAAACAAGTCCTGATTTTGGTGGTGTACGCATAAATGCCAAAAATCCAACTGAAGAGGATATAGCATTGCTGGTTCTGCAAAAAAACCTTCAAGACGATTGGGAGCCACTTCCTACGAGTATTTATACATCGGTACGCGAAATATCCCAAAGTTTAAGAGGTTTTGATACCATACCCCAAGATTTTGCTTTTCTAGTTAGGGATAGATGGTTAAATACAACAGATACGTTGTTTACAACATTAAAACCAATCTATGAAACTTTAATGCCCAGGGAGGATATGAAACCTATTACATTAAGTAATGATGCAGAGCTTATCGCTGCTCATACAGAAGTTAGGGACTTGTTTAATGGTGGAACCCTGGAATGGTACGATAGCTATTTTACCAGTAGAACAGTTGATACGGAAGACCACTTAGTAACTTTTGATATTGGCAAAGAAACCAAATTAAGTCGTTTGCATATCTGGCAATTTTCAGAACCTATTGGAGGTCAAAGATTATATTATTATTTAGGAGCTATGCGATACTTCAAAGTATGGGGCGCTAACGAGTTAAATGATGGTGATTTATCCGGATGGACTCTATTGGGAGAATTTGAAGTTAAGAAACCATCCGGTCTGCCTTATGGCCAAGAAGATAATAATGATCTTGTAGCCGCTAAAGATGGTGCAGACTACGAAATCTCTATAAATAATCCAGCAGTGCGATATCTTAGAATACAGTGTATGGAAAACTGGGCTGGTGGTGATTATATGGCGGTTTCTGAAGTGCAAGTTTACGGCAATCCTGATTTTTAACAAAAATATGAAAAATATGAAAAATTCAAGGAAAATAATAGCAGCGATTTCTGCTATCATCTTAGTTCTAGTAATATACTCATGTACAAGTGATACTGAGTATCTAAAATACGCAAAAGGCGGTGAAATTTCTTATTCAGGTGCTATTGATTCTTTGCAAATTATGCCTGGTAAAAATCGGGTTAAAGTTGAAGGCTTAATAATTGGAGATCCTAAAATTTCCGAACTACGGGTTTACTGGAATAATAATATGGACTCACTTGTTTTGCCGGTGATAAGGTCAACAGGTATTGATTCGATTTCAACTATTATTGAAGGTCTTGAAGAGAAAGTATATAATTTTGTGGTTAGAACTTTTGATAATAATGGAAATAGTTCAATTCCTGTATCTCTTTCTGCAGAAGTATATGGAGCTCGTTATTTAGCGTCGCTTTTGAATACGCCATTATTGGCCAATATACTTATTGGAAGCAACCTTACAATTGATTTTGCAGAGACGAGTAAGAATTCTGGATCTTTAGGTAGTGAAGTTGAATACACAACTACAAGTGGAACCCTAAAGACTATATTTGTAGATAGAGCTGATTCTAGTTTAGAATTAACAGATTTTGAAAGTGGTTCAACATATCGTTACCGAACTGCTTTTGTTCCAGTTGAAGAATCCATAGATAATTTTTACACAGATTATAAAAATGTTAAACCCATTCCAACTCCTGTTTTAGGGAATGCTAAAGTGCCATTTACAGCATCTGCAACAGAGGGTAGATGGGGTGTTTTGGGAGATCCTTGGATAACCAATGATGCAGAAAAAAACCATGATGTTTATGGAGGCTGGGACGAATGGAATGGAAATATTTTTAATTTAGAATCTGGATGGGGAGCACCTGGTATTACAAATGGTAAAATCTATCAAGTTGTTAATGCAGAACCAGCTAAATATCAATTAAAAGTTAAACTACGTGATACAAATCATTCTGTTGATGATGCAGGTGGTGCCTATTTTGTAATTACAAAAGGAAATGCAGGTTTGCCTGATGTTGAAGATCTTGCAACCGCTCCAGAAGTTTTAGCTTATAAGAGAATTTTAGGTTCATCTAGTCTAGATTATGTTATTGAATTCACTCTAGATGAAACTAGTGAAATTTCAGTTGGAGAATTAACAACACAATCGGATGCCGGTCGTTTTGCAAATATTATTTCTTATGAAATAGTAGTGTTATTAGATTAGCTTTATACCGATCCAATTCAATGGTTTTTAAGAGAAGGAGGTGTTACATCTTCTTCTCTTTTAACTTTAAATTAATCAACAATGAATGTGGTAGGATAAAAGATTTATAAATATCACGTTTCTGGCCTATTCTGCAAAGGATGATTTTTTAAGGAATATAGAATTAGAAAATCCTGTCAATAATTATTTTGGGGGTTGATCCTGATTATAATTATTGGTTTAATAACTTTTTTAAGTTAGTTTATTTTTTGAATTGAGCTAAAAAGTAATTGATAGGTTTTCTTTACTCTATACCTTTCAAATTTATCCGATAAATTAAATTATCAAGTTATGAATAAAAAAATCTGTGTTTTATTAGCAATGTGCATGATTTCTTGTAATAATTCTCAAAAGGATAAGCATGAGGAGAATAAGGAGAAAACCGATTATGAAGATACGATGTTATTCACAATTAGGAATTCTGAGGAGACAGGCATTAATTTTATAAATTCACTTATTGAAAACAGAATCCTTAACGGAATTTTATACGAATACCTATATAACGGGGGTGGTGTAGCCGTTGCAGACTTCAATGGGGATGATCTTGAAGATATTTACTTCGTTTCCAATTTAGAGTTGAACAAGCTCTATCTAAATAAAGGCCATTTAAAATTTGAGGATATCACCATTACCTCAAAAGTAGAGGGCGGAAAAGGGTTTCCAACCGGAGTTACAGTGGTGGATATAAACTCAGACGGAAAGCAGGATATTTATATTTGCAAATCAGGTAATTACAAAAATGCAGATGATAGAAGGAATGAGCTTTATGTAAATATGGGAAATGATAAAGAGGGGAATCCAATTTTTAAAGAAGAAGCAAAGGCGTTTGGACTGGATCTTCCCAATTATTCTACACAAGCAGCTTTTTTTGATTATGATAAGGATGGAGATTTGGATATGTTCCTAATAAATCATGGAACAGGCCCATATGTGAATGAATTATTGCCAGAGTTAATGGCAACAAAGGCACCATTACAAAGCTCAAGACTTTTTAAAAATGAAAATGGAGTTTATAAAGATGTTTCGGAAGAAAGTAATATTATAAATAATGCTATTAGTTATGGTCTTGGAATCGCTATCGGCGATTTAAACAATGATACATGGCCAGATATTCTTGTGGGTAACGATTATTCAGAAAAAGACCACTTATACCTTAATCAGCAAAACGGCACCTTTAAAGAAGTTATAAAAGAAGCAACCAACCATATTTCATATTTTTCAATGGGGAACGACATATCAGACATTAATAATGATGGTTGGTTGGATTTTGTATCTTTAGATATGATGTCGGAGCATAATTACGATATGAAAACAACTATGAGCGGAATGAACCCTGCCCGTTTTTATGAACTTAAGGATAGAGGCTTACATTATCAGTATATGTACAATACCATGCAGTTGAACAATGGGATAGCAAATATCGACAATCAAATCCCATTATTTTCAGACGTGGCACAAATAAATGGCGTTTCCAGTACAGACTGGAGTTGGGGTCCACTAGTGTTTGATATGGATAACGACGGATGGAAAGATCTTTTTGTATCCAACGGCATTAAGCGAGATTTTAGAAATAACGATTTTAGAATACATAAAAAATCAAAAGTCGATGAATTTTTTAGAACCCATGGTGAGCAAACCAGGGAAAGCCAAAAACTTGCCCGCGATTTAACCATGGAGTTGATTAATGAAATGCCAATTCGGAATAAGCCAAATTATTTTTTTCAGAATAAAAAAGGTGAAGGGTTTGATAAAAAAAATGGCGATTGGGTTACAAATTATCCTACCAGTTCTAACGGAGCTGCATATGCCGATTTAGATAATGATGGCGATTTGGATATTGTAGTAAACAATACAGATGATTTTGCTATGATTTATGAAAACAATTCCAGAAAATTAAATACCAACAGTTACATCCAAATAAAACTGAAAGGTTCAAAAAATAACCCCAACGGAATAGGCGCACGTATAATTCTTGAAGATGAGGGCAAAACCCAAATACAAGAAAATTATTTTACCAGGGGGTTTCAATCTGCTGCTAGTTCCAATTTACATTTTGGACTTGGGTCAAAAGAATCCATAGAAAAAGTGACAGTGATTTGGGGGGATAATAAAACAGATGTCTATAAAAATATTGAAGCAAATCAAATACTTACACTAGATTATAATGATGCCAAGACAAAGTATGTTGATTCAAAAAACAAAGAACATTTATTTAAGGACATTACTAAAAACAGTCAATTAGTATATAAGCATAAGGAAAATAATTTTCAGGATTTTCAGCGGGAGTCGCTATTGCCACATAGAATGTCTCATTTTGGACCCGCATTGGCAACCCATGATGTAAACGGCGATGGGTTGGATGATATGTATATTGGAGACGCAAAAGGGGGGGGCGGAAAGCTTTTTATCCAAATGAGTAACGGTACATTTCAGGAAAAGGCTATTCCAGCTTTTAAAATCGATAAAGAATATGAAGATGTTGGTGCTTTATTTTTTGATGCAGATTCAGATGGCGATCCAGATCTTTATGTGGTAAGTGGTGGCAATGAATACGATGAAGGCTCTAAGTTTTTAGATGATAGATTGTATGAAAATAAAGGCGATGGTAATTTTGAATTAATTAATGCACTTCCTTCTATAGGAATTAGTGGCTCAAGAGTTAAAGCTGCCGATTTTGATAAGGATGGGGATTTAGATCTTTTTGTTGGCGGACGCCAAAAACCAGGGCACTATCCAGAACCTGTAAATAGTTTTTTATTGCAGAACAACAGTAAACCTGGAAAAATTAAGTTCACAAATATTACGAATGCTAATGCCAGACCACTAATGGAATTAGGTATGGTAACCGATGCTGTTTGGGTTGATGTTGATAATGATACATGGTTGGATTTAATGGTTGTTGGCGAATGGATGTCTCCAGTATTGCTTAAAAACAATCAAGGAACCTTTGAAAATATCTCGGAAGCTTCAGGACTCTCTAAAGAAGTCGGTTGGTGGTTTAGTATTTCATCCGCAGATTTTGATGGTGACGGAGATGATGATTTAATTGCGGGCAACCTTGGGCTAAACTATAAATATAAAGCTACCCCCGAAGCACCTTTTGAAGTATATCAAAAGGATTTTGACAACAATGGCAATCTGGATATTGTACTGGGATATTATGATTTAGGTAATCTATATCCGTTACGGGGCAGACAATGCTCTTCAAATCAAATGCCATTCATAAAAGAAAAATACAAGGATTATAATTCCTATGCCCAAGCCACGTTGCCAGAGGTTTATGGGGACACAAACTTAAAAGCAGCCATACATTATAAGGCTACAAATTTTGCAACCTGTTATTTTCAAAACAACGGTGATGGCACCTTTTCAATGAGACCACTAGGAAAAATAGCCCAACGGTCATCTGTAAATGCCATTAACATAAGTGATTTTGATGCTGATGGAAAATTAGATATGGTACTCTTAGGAAATTTATATGCTTCCGAAGTTGAAACCCCACGAAACGATGCCAGTATAGGTGTATTCCTAAAAGGAGATGGAAAAGGGGGGTTTACGGAAATCCCAGCCATTGCAAGTGGTTTGTATGTTAAAGGTGATGTTCGAAATGCAGAAATGATTAATGTTTCTGGCGGTAAGAAAGCCTTGGTTGTGGCTAAAAATGATGATTTTTTGCAACTAATTGATACTTTTTCTAAAAAATAAACAACTATAAAAAATAGAAAGTTTAAGTCTCTAAATAGAGGTTTACTTGAGCTAGATGCACAATTCCTTAATGCTAATAATTCACCCAGTTAAAATGACAACATTTAAAACTTATTAAAAAAAGAGATAGAGTTAAAACCAAAAAAGTGGATTTCAAAAATTATATCTAGTGGTGACCGACGAAACAGGAATTTAATATACTAATCATGAATAATAAAAATTATAACTATCTAAGATTACAAAAGATCTCAATTGTCCTTTTAATTTTTTTTGCAGTTTTTTCTAATGAACAGATTTTTTCTCAAAATGGGGATAATCTATCTGAGGAAACTGTAACTATTCACGTGGATTTTAGTAAGAATAAAGGAGTTATGAAGCCTATTTGGGCATGGTGGGGTCATGATGAGCCGAATTACACCTATATGAAAAATGGGAAAAAACTTCTTTCTGAAATGGCCAATTTAAGTCCCACCCCGGTTTATTTGCGGGTCCACAGTCTCTTGGTTACAGATGAGGGTCCTCGTTCAGCCCTCAAATGGGGATCGAGTAATGCCTACACTGAAGACGAAAATGGTAGTCCAATTTATAATTGGACAATTATTGACTCAATTTTTGATACCTATGTTGAAAGAGGTATGAAACCCTTGGCGCAAATTGGATTTATGCCAAAAGCGCTATCGACCATGCCAGAACCTTACCGTCATCACTGGAAACCGGGGGCCGAATATGGAGATATATACCTCGGTTGGGCATATCCCCCAAATGATTATAAAAAATGGGCTGAACTTGTTTATCAATGGGTAAAGCATAGTGTAGATCGTTACGGTAAAGAGGAGGTAGAAACTTGGTACTGGGAATTGTGGAATGAGCCTAATATTGGTT
>Ga0314774_1001197_pt1 | contig 17314 bp, 15 predicted proteins | sample MetaGCBIA2018_FD_204515 | JGI IMG/M metagenome (GOLD analysis project Ga0314774, IMG submission 204515) | Cryopeg brine microbial communities from Beaufort Sea near Barrow, Alaska, United States - CBIA 2018 | ecosystem: Environmental > Aquatic > Marine > Coastal | place: USA: Alaska | collected...
TGTAAAAGCGGAGAAAGGCGCCATAGAGAATATAGGATCAGTGCTACATTGATCAGTATATTAAATATAGAACGGTTTTTTTGATCTCCCTTTTTAATAAATGGGCGTTTGCTCTCTTTTTTAATGGTATCCTCTTCATCTAACCGACTCTCAGTGGCTTGTTTTTCCAGAATTTCGGATGGTACGGCCTCTTCGTCCATTTTTCTTTCTACAATGCGTTTGGCGCGCATAGATTCATTTCTTTTGACAAAAATAAGTGCTTGATTGGTATAACCGCCACCAAAACCGGCCCTTAGTTGACTATCTTGATCATTTCTGACTACGGCAGGAATGCCTTCCTCATCAAAAATATTTTTCAGGTAGTTTGCTTTTATGGCAGATCCGGTAAAAACGTGCTCGTAATCAGATTCTTTCAAAATTATTGGGTTTTGTCAAATTTACTTTGCCAAATGGCAGTATTAAAATTTTTACCAGAAGAAAAGCCATAAAAAAGAACAACAGCCACTATGGACTTAAACATGAAGAAGAAAACCATAATATCCTGGCTAAAGGATTGTTTTCTTGCAAAAAGTCCATCTGGGACAAGCATGGTTGCCACAGCGCTGGAAAGTAAAATGGTAAAGATTAAGTTTTCTAATGATTTAAAAGGCCACATCATCAATTTACGAAAAGGGTGCAAGTCTTTTCCCCATTTGTGAATAAGGTAGTAATACTTATTGCCCATAGGCGCAAATAATAAAGGGTCATCCGTTTTGTGGAGCACAAACATCTTAGACGGTGCAATGATCTTAAAGCCGCTAAGTGAGATGTTGTGGTCGCGTTCTAATTTTTTGATCTCGTTTATTCCTTCCTGAGGAATTTTACCTTTAAAATAATGGGTATCCAGAAAGCGTAAGCGGTAATCTATACAGATTATGCGAATAGTGTCTTCGTGAAAAATGCGGTTGCCTTCCAGTTTATCGAAATCAAAGGTATTGCACTTGTTATCTCCTTTAGTCAGTAAGGTAGTATTAATACGGTTTTCACGGGTGGCGTTTTCCTCAAGTATACGATGAACTTGAGAGAGTATATCTACGGAATCACTAGACTTATCACGTTCCCGCAACAATTTAAGATGCACATTTGTTCTGTTAAATAGCATTTTCTTTTCTTTTTAGCATCGTAAAGTTAGCAAAACAGCAATTAATTTACACTAATTTAAATGCTAAAGTATTATCGCAGAGTAGCTCCCACTTCATTCTCAAAACGTCTTTTAAAAGTGTCCATGATTTTATCTACCCGCTTATCTGTAAGGGTCTTCTCCTTATCCTGAAAGATGAAACTTACCGCATAACTTTTTTTGCCCTCGGGAAGGCTTTCACCTTCATAAACATCAAAGAGGTTCACATTGAGCAGTAACTTTTTCTCCGCATTTTGAGCAATATCATAAATGGCCGAAAACGGTATATTTTTGTCTAAGAGAAGGGCGAAATCGCGACGTACAGCGGGATATTTGGACATGGGCGCAAAAAGTGTTTTTTTCTTTTCAAGCAATGAGAGTACATTATCCCAATTAAAAATGATATGGCCCACTTCCTGCTCTATGTCAAAATGTGCGCTAACTTTTTTGCGGATAATTCCCACTTGGACAATCTGTTTTTTTGCTGCGCTAAGTTGTAGACCTTCGGAGAAAACATCGTTTTTTACTGGTTTTTCGGTGATTTCAGAAAGGCCCAACCTTTCTATTAAAGCATTTGCCACACCTTTTAGGTAGAAAAAAGTAGTGGGCTGCGATTGGCTCGTCCAGTGTTCTCCAGTGCGGTTGCCGGTAATGAGCAGACTGAGGCATTTTTGCTCTTCATGCGTGCCGTTATAATTATGGTAGGTTTTCCCGAATTCAAAAAACTTAAAGTCATTCTGCCTTCGGTTTAAGTTATGGGCGACAGCTTCCAACCCAGAAAACAGCATACTCTGGCGCATCACACTCAGGTCATTGCTCAGTGGGTTAAGCATAGTCACATTATGCTCTTCTTTTAAAGATTCACTGAGTTGAATATAACCTGGCGTGGTGAGCGAGTTACCCATGATCTCATAAAAACCTAGACCGGCCAACTGATCACTGATGATATTCTGCACACGGTAATCTTCAAAACGGTGACTTTGCGAGATGGAGGCGTTTAATTTTTGTTTGAAATCTATATTATTATAGCCATAGACACGCAATATTTCTTCGATCACATCTACTTCGCGGGTCACATCGTTTCGATACGCCGGTACCATCATTCCCAGACCGGTTTCGGTTACATTGATAATTTTGATATCTAGCGAGGCCAAAATTGATTTTATGGTTTCCTTTGGGATTTCTTCCCCAATGAGTTTGTAGGCGCGCTCATAATTGAGCAGCACTTGGTGATCTTCCACCTTTTTGGGATAAATATCTTCTATATCGCTGGTGACCTCGCCGCCGGCAATCTCCTGTATCAAAAGGGTAGCACGTTTTAAGGCATATTTTGTAATATTAACATCTATGCCCCGCTCAAAGCGGAAGGAAGCATCAGTATTGAGCCCATGCCTTTTTGCCGTTTTTCTAATACTTATGGGGTCAAAATAGGCACTTTCTAAAAATATAGATGTCGTGGTCGCACTTACACCGCTATCCTGACCTCCATAAACGCCGGCAATGCACAATGGTTTTTCGGCATCACAGATCATTATATCCTCTTCATGCAGTTCTCTTTCTACACCATCAAGCGTAATGAATTTTGTACCACTGGCCACCGTTTTTACATTGATCTCTTCTCCTTGAATTTTGGCAAGATCAAAGGCATGCAGCGGTTGGCCCAGCTCGTGCAGTACGTAATTGGTAGCATCTACTATATTATTTTTGGGCGTTAGCCCTATGGATTTTAATCTGTTCTGTAACCAAGTGGGTGATTCTTGTATAGTCAGGTTGCCAATGGTTACTCCACAATACCGTGGTGCCAACTCATGATTGAGCACCGACACCGAAATTTTTTGCGTCCGGTTGACTACATTAAACGAACTCGTGGAAGGTGTGATAAATTCGAAATTTATTTTCAGCTGAATCATACCGGCGCGCAGGTCGCGGGCAACACCCATATGACTCATGGCATCTGCGCGGTTAGGAGTAAGGCCTATTTCAAAAACATGATCACTTTCCACATCATATAACGCTGATAGGGGCGTGCCGGGCTCTAAGCTTTCGTCAAGCACCATAATACCGTCGTGGCTTTCTCCCAGTCCCAGTTCATCCTCAGCGCAGATCATGCCATTGCTTACCTCGCCTCTTATTTTGCCTTCTTTTATGGTCCAGGCTTCTCCTTTAGCGTCGTAAAGTGTGGTTCCTGCAGTTGCTACGGGTACTTTTTGACCAGCGGCCACATTGGGCGCTCCGCAAACAATATGTACGGGATCGCCGTTGCCCAGATAAACGGTGGTAAGTTGCAGCCGGTCTGCATTGGGGTGTTTTACACAGGTAAGCACTTCGCCCACGACAACACCTTCTAGGCTGCCCTTCACGCTTTCAAAGGTTTCTATGCCTTCTACCTCGAGGCCGAGATCGGTAAGGAGTTCGCCGGTTTTCTGGGGATCCCAGTCCGTATGTATGAATTGTTTGAGCCAGTTGTAAGAAATTTGCATCACGTTATTTTGGAGGTGCAAATATAGGATTATATCCTTTTTTAGAGGTTTTTGACCTGAGCAAATTTAACCTGATATTTCCATTACAAAGGAGACGGAATTTTTTGGAAATACAAACTCCTTCCGAAAAACGGCCATAAATAAGGTGTTTTCGGTTAAAAAGTGCAGTTTATGGTAAATGGAAAAGCGTTTATCTTCTAATAATCCTGCAGGACAGCGTTTTCCTGTTCGTATTCCAGATTTTCTGATGCTTCACTTTCAGAATAAACCGTTTGAGATTCTTCAGAATCAAATCTTTCTAAAATCAATGGTTCTTGGGTTTGTTCAAATGAGGCATTTTGTATAGACTCCTCTTTGAAATTATTTCTATGTTCCCAGACTGGCTTTTTGTTTTTTTCTTGATACATCAGCCATAAATACTGCTTATTGTGCCATTTATTGGGATCTGTATCATTTTCAAAAACTGCCATTTCCTCGTCATTCTCATCTGTGGTGCACGATGAAAGCAGTAGCCCAGCGATGATTAAAAAGCTGAAAATTTCCATGTTATAAAGTTTGTTCGTTTACAGGATGAGGGAATAACGTAAAGGTTGCGTCAAAAATGTAACTTTAACGCTTATTTATAAATTTAGATTGAAGTAGCTGTTTAAAAGAATTATTTGTCGATGACCGGTACGAAGGGCTTTCGGGAGTTTTTAGACGCTCTGTTAAGGGGTATTTTATTTACGAAATATAATTCCAGATATTTTTATACTTCATCACCTGTGCATAGGTGTAGCGGATAGCTTTATTTTCCGGTTTTTTAAGCGATAAATCGTCTTTGATAAGTGATCTGGCGTAGCTGCGTGCAATTTTTAGAATGTCACCATCGGCAACCACATCAGCAATTTTCAGGTTTAAAACGCCACTTTGTTGGGTGCCCATAATATCGCCGGGACCGCGGAGTTTTAGATCTACTTCTGCTATTTCAAAACCGTCATTGGTGCTCGTCATGGTCTTTAACCGGGTCTTGCTGGTTTCTGAAAGTTTGTGGCTCGTCATCAGGATGCAATAACTTTGATCTGCGCCACGCCCCACACGCCCGCGCAGCTGGTGTAGTTGCGAAAGCCCAAAACGTTCTGCGCTTTCGATAACCATCACCGAAGCATTGGGAACGTTCACACCCACTTCTATTACCGTGGTAGCGACCATAATTTGGGTTTCACCCTTTACAAAACGCTCCATTTCATATTCTTTATCGGCTGGTTTCATCTGGCCGTGCAAAATGGAAATCTGATAATCGGGCATGGCAAATTCGCGGCTAATGCTTTCATAACCGTCCATAAGATCTTTATAATCCAGCGCTTCGCTTTCCTGAATAAGCGGATACACGATGTAAACCTGCCGTCCCTTTTTGATTTCGTTGCGCATAAACCCAAAAACCTTTAACCGATTAGCGTCAAAACGGTGCACGGTTTTTACCTGTTTCCGCCCCGGCGGAAGCTCATCAATTACAGACACATCCAGGTCGCCGTAAACACTCATCGCAAGGGTGCGTGGGATGGGTGTTGCGGTCATGATCAACACGTGCGGCGGTAACTCATTTTTATGCCAAAGTTTGCTGCGCTGCTCCACCCCAAAACGGTGCTGTTCATCAATGATCGCAAGCCCCAGATTCTTAAATTTAACTTTGTCCTCCAGGAGCGCATGAGTCCCGATTAAAATGTCTAATTCGCCATTTTCCAATTGCTCATGAATTATCCTGCGGCTTGAAGTTTTGCTTGAACCGGTAAGCAGGGCAATACTGATGTTTAAAGGTTTGCATAATTCGTTTAAACTCTGAAAGTGCTGGACTGACAAAATTTCAGTTGGCGCCATTAAACAGGCTTGGAAACCGTTGTCAAGTGCCATGAGCATTGCCATAAGTGCTACAATTGTCTTGCCAGATCCTACATCGCCCTGCAAAAGTCGATTCATCTGTGCCGGCTGACCCAGATCGTGACGTATTTCCTTGACAACGCGCTTCTGTGCGCCGGTCAATTCAAAGGGTAAATGCTCCGTATAAAAGGCGTTGAAATACGCACCGATTTCAGAAAATGGATAGCCCTTTATTTTGCTTTTGTGCAGTTGATTTTTGATGATAAGCTGCAACTGCATAAAGAACAATTCTTCAAACTTAAGTCGGTATTGCGCACGCGCCAAATCGGGTTGCGATCTGGGAAAATGAATGTTGAAAAACGCCTCATTTTTGGGCATCAGTTTCAAGCTTTCCAAGATAGGTGTGGAGAGTGATTCGGTGAGTTCATTGTTAACTTCCAGAAAGAGGTTTTGCATGAGCAAGTTGAGGGCGCGGTTGGTCAATCCCTTATTGCTCAATTTTTCGGTAGAAGGATATACCGGCTGCATGGCGCCGCGCAGGTTTTTCTCGTGCTCTTCCAGCAGTTCGAGCTCGGGATGGGCGATGGAATAGGTACTGCCAAATTTTTGTACTTTGCCATAAGCAACATAAACCGCATTGACCTTTAAGCGGTCGCGCTGCCATTTATGTCCACGGAACCAGACCAGTTCCATAGTTCCGGTTTCATCCTTAAAAGTGCCTACTAATCGCTTAGAACGTCCTTCACCTACCGTTTTAAGGTGTATGATTCGGCCTAAAACCTGCGCATTTGATTGGGTAGGTTGCAATTGGTTAACTTTATAGTATTGGGTTTTGTCAATATATCGGTTTGGGAAAAGGTTGAGCAGGTCTTGATAGGTGTGAATATTGAGTTCATTGCGCAGCAGCACCGCCCGGTTGGGGCCTACTCCTTTTAAATAATCTATGGGCGTTTGCAATTTGCCGGGGTTCATGCTTCGGCGGTAATTTAGTATTTATATTAAGCAGCAAAGCTATACTACTTGTGAAGCAAAACATTTAAAGAATCTGGATTTTGCCTACTATCCCATATCGTCAGGATATACAAATGTTCATCATCAATCTCGTAAATGATCAAATAATCTTTTAAAATTTTCACACGGAGTTCAGAATCTTTAACGGCTTTGCCCAGTAAGGGGTATTTGGACAAGAGTATAAGGGTTTCCTTAAATAAGACGTTCAATTTTTTACTATAAGAACGAGATTTATTGCGATTATTCCAATAAGTAAAAATATCCCTACGATTTTTCTGCGCTGTCGCTGACCAGATTATTTGTTTAACCATTGATCAATATCTCTGTTGGCTTCTTCATTTGTAAGGTAATTTCCATTTTTTATTTCTTCACGGGCGACTAAAACGGCCTCTTTCTGTCCTTCGTTCAGATGGTAGTAGGGCGCGTCTTCAATTTTACTACCTTCAATCCCAAGAAGTTTCTGAATATCATTTAATAAATTTATGTTCTCTGTCGATTCTATTTGACCAATTATTTTTTTTCTTAAAGCTACAGTGTTCATGATATAGAATTTATCTAAATATAAAAAGACCTTGCTGAAATATGGCTTAAAGCATGGAATATATTTAAAATGAATTTTCTTCTTTTAAAATTGAGATCATTTGGCTAAATACCTCAAAAGTTCTTTGTCGTCATTTAAGACGATCTTGAGATTTTTAGAGAGGGAATTCGATTTTTCAGAATTGGATCTGATCTCTTTTAAAAATTCTAAAACCGCAACAAGCCCTTCTTCTGAAGTATCTTCCAAAAGATTTTTGATGGAGGTTTTTAATTTCTATCGTACTCATCTTTCAAAGTTATAAATTATTTTAAAATATGCAGAAATAATTCCTTTTGCTGAAGCTAAGGAATTGAAAAATAATGATACTCGATTATATTTCCTATTCAAAAGCAATTCCTTATTTTGAATGTTATATTTGTTCAAATATTTTCATGAGATTTATAAGTACTTTTTTTGTAATCCTGTTTTGCCTTTCGGCGAAAGCTCAACAACAAGCAACTGTTGATTTCAAAAAAATTGAAGCCGAAATTAATCCAGATTTTTCTTCAAAAACCATCACCGGTAAATTGACCGTAGAATTTGAAATCCTTAAAAATACGGATTCTATTTATCTGGATGCCAAGAATATAACCGATTTCAAAATTCAGCTGAAAAATGGCCAAAATCAGTCAAAATTCGATGAAAATCACCTGATTATTTACAGTTCTTTCGTCGCAGGGAAAATGTATTCCGCAACTTTAACCTATACGGCAAAGCCTTCTCAAGCGCTATATTTTGTAGATAATGAAGGCAAAGACCAACTCTGGACGCAGGGTCAAGGAAAATATACTTCCCACTGGTTGCCAAGTATTGATGATATGAACGATAAGATTGAGTTTGATCTAAATATCATTGCGCCAGCAGGAAAAACGGTCATTGCGAACGGAAAATTGACTAAAAAAGACCAAAAATCAGACAAAACCACCTGGTATTTTGATATGCAGCAGCCCATGTCCAGTTATCTGGTTGCGCTCGCGATTGGCGATTATGATAAAAAAGAAATCACATCAACTTCCGGCGTTCCTATTGCGCTATATTATTATCCTGAAGATGCCCAAAAAGTGGAATCTACATATCGTTATACACAAGAAATATTTGACTTTTTTGAGCAGGAAATCGGTGTCGCCTATCCTTGGCAGAATTACAAGGAAGTTCCCGTAAAGGATTTTCTCTACGCAGGGATGGAAAATACCACCGCCACTTTGTTCAGCGATGCGTTTATGGTAGACAGCACCGGTTTTGACGACCGAAATTATATAAATGTAAACGCGCATGAACTTGCGCACCAGTGGTTTGGCGATCTGGTAACCGAAACTTCCAGCACGCATCACTGGCTGCAGGAAGGTTTTGCTACTTATTACGCGCTTTTAGCCGAAAAACAGGTGTTTGGCGATGATTATTTTTACTGGCAAATGTATCAAACCGCCGAGCAGCTCAAGGAACTCAGTGATCGCGGTAAAGGTGAAAAATTGCTCAATCCCGGTGCGAGTTCGCTTACTTTTTATCAAAAAGGCGCTTGGGCGCTGCATATTTTACGCGAAGAAATTGGTGATGAAGCATTCCGGATTGCCGTTAGCGATTATTTAAAAGAGAATCAATTTCAAAATGTGGAAAGCGATGATTTTATTGCTGCCGCGGAAAATGCCAGTGGACAAGATTTAAGTGCATTTAAAGCAGACTGGCTAGAACAGAGCGCTTTTCAGGCGGATGCAGTACTGGCATCGCTTAAGAAATCAGAATTCATTCGAAATTACCTTGAGCTTTCCGCATTGCGGAAAATACCACTTTCCAAAAAAGGCAAAGCGTTGGATAAAACACTAACCCTGCCAAACGATTATCTGGGCCAGGAAGCGGTTTATCAGTTGGCCGATGCGCCTCTGGAAGAATCCCTTCCATTGTACAAAAAAGCGATTACTTCGGGCAATCGCTGGGTGCGGCAGGCAATTGCGGTTTCCATGCAAGAAATTCCCAGCACTTTTAAAGCTGATTATGAGATGCTGCTTGAAGATGATTCCTATGTAACGCGCGAAGCTGCCCTGCTGGCGCTATGGGTTTCCTTTCCGCAGGATCGAGCCAGTTATTTGCAAAAAATGGAGGGCGTGGTCGGTTTTTCAGATAAAAATATAGAGACACTCTGGCTGGCGCTTTCTTTGGCTACGCCAGAATATAAACCGGAGGGTAAGCAAAAACGGTATCAGCAATTGCTGGATTATACTAACGAAAGTTATCCATTTCAAATACGAGAAAACGCTTTTAAATACCTGTACCAACTGCAATTGTATGAAAAAGAGAGCCTGAAGAATTTAGTGTTGGGCTGTGTGCATTTTAACTGGCGTTTTGCCCAGAGCAGCCGTTCAATTCTCGATTTATTGCTCAAAGAAACCATGTGGTCGAACGCACTTCGGGATCTAAAATTAGATAACGAAAAAGCGCAGGATTTTCTAAATAAAAAGCTGAATTAATGCGAGCACTTGTCATTTCTGGAGGAGGTAGTAAAGGCGCTTATGCCGGTGGTGTGGCCCAATACCTACTTGAAGAGGAAAAGCATAAGTACGATCTTTTCTTGGGGACTTCCACGGGGAGTTTGCTGATCTCACAGTTGGCCAACGGCCAAACAAAACGGGCGCACGACATTTATACAAATGTCAACCAGAGCACTATTTTTAATGTGAATCCATTTACGATCAAGAAAAAGGAAAACCGGGAATATGTAACCATAAATTACTGGAATACGGTCTGGCAGTTTATCAAGAGAAAGCGCACCTTTGGTGAAAGTAAAAACCTGCTGAAAGCGATAAAAAAGAACCTTTCCCGGGCAGAATTTGAAAGCGTAAAAGCAGGTCCCAAAAATGTAGTTGTAACCGTTTCTAACCTTACCAAGAATACGGTGGAATATAAATCTATAGACGATTATAGCTACGAGGAATTCTGTGAGTGGATCTGGATTTCCTGCAATCTTGTGCCTTTTATGAGTCTGGTCAAAAAGAATGGTTATGAGTATGCAGACGGCGGTTTTGGCTGTATTGTTCCCATCCGAGAGGCGATTCGGTGCGGCGCGACCGAGATTGATGCGATCATACTGGAATCTGAAAACATGGAATATAATAAAATCCTTGGCCAGAATCCGTTTTCGCTTATGATGAGTCTCTTCAGTTTTCTAATGGATCAAGTGGAATATCATGATGTAATCGTGGGCAAGCTTGCCGCGATCAACAAAGATGTACCTTTAAATCTGTATTATACACCCTCAAAACTTACCGAAAACAGCCTGATTTTTAATAAAAAACTCATGACCAACTGGTGGCAGCAGGGTTGGGATTATGCGCAAGATAAATGCCTGCAGGCCAAAGAGAATAAACTTAAGGAAATGGAAAGCTTGGGCTAACAGAAAAAAAACCTCTAGTCAAGATTAATTTCTTAAATTTAGAGTATATAAATATTTATTATGAAAGTGCAATATATTTCAGATAGTAACGGGAATCTCACAAATGTTATAATACCGATAGATCAGTGGAATGTTATAAAAAATCGTCTTTTTGAGGAAGAAAAAAACGAGGAGCATATTTATACTTTAAGCAAAGCGCAAGAGCAAGCTGTTCACATTGCTTTAAATGAATTGGAGGAAGGAAAGGGGATTTCTCATGAAAAAGTGATGAAGGAAACGCGACAGCGCTTTCCTGAATATTTCAAATCTTAAAATGAAAATTGTTTGGACGCCTGCGGCCCAAGATGATTACTGGAACAATATTTCATTCTTAAAACGCAAATGGTCTGAAAAGGAAGTCGAGGCCTTTATGAATAAAACAGAATCAATTCTACAAACCTTGACTTCAGGAAATGTTTCATATACAAGTGCTACGAATTTATTGAATGTCCATAAAATTCCTATTGTAAAGCAGGTAATACTTTTTTATATGATAAAGGAAAATACACTTTATCTACTCAGGTTTTGGAGTGCATTTAAAAATCCGGATGATTTTTCAATTTAATCGATAAAGCAGCCTTGACTTTTAAAATTTTTAGCTCTCCTTTTTTTTGAAACATGATTTTACTTGTTTTCAAGAATCACCCCATGCACAAATTCTAATTTTTTTATATCTACCGCACTAAGCACTAAGCACAAAGGCATACAGATCAGGCTGGCCCATGCTGCGGTTAAGGGAATTAAGAGCAAAGGTGAGTTTAATATAGCGGGTGATGATCTTTTCAAAATCGCGCTCACGGTAGGGATCAAAATCAATTTCAGTATCCATATTCGCGGTTTCACCTATTTGCGGGCGGGTTTGTATACCGAAGGTATACGCGGTTTCTAGCGTATCAATAATGTGCATGTAATGCGCCCAGGTTTCCGCCCAGTCTTCCCAAGGGTGGCTGGACGCGTATTTGCTCACATATTTTTTTCGCCAATCCTTTGGTGGTCCATTTTTATAATATCTTTTTAAGGCCTCGCCATAATCCTGCGTCGCATCGCCAAAAAGTGCGGTAAAGGCTTCGTTGTTTTTCTGATGGCCGCGAATAAGAACTTCCCAATAAAAATGCCCCACTTCATGCCGAAAATGGCCTAAAACGGTGCGATAACGCTCCTTCATCTGTTCTTTCATCGATTCGCGGTGCACCGCGTTAGCCTCCTTGATATTTATGGTTACGAGTCCGTTGAGGTGTCCCGTCATCACTGGTTTTATCTTGCCTTTTACCTTTTGCTCTGCGAGAAAATCGAAAGAGAGCGCAAGGGTTTCTGTCCCATTTTTTACAGAAAGAGGTAGATCAAAACGTCCCAAACTATAGATCAAACGGTGTTTTGCCTGCTCTATTTTTTGCCATTGTTTTAAATTCTTTTTCTTATCCAGATTTGGGATGGTATGATTAAGCTTGCAGGCTTTGCAGAATTTATTTTCCGCTGCTGCGGGAACGAGCCAGTTACAGGCTTTATATTTATGATTGGCACAATACTTATAAAAAGTACCGGATTGTGATGGATACTCAAATTTATGATCCTCTTCCGTAGCAATCATTTTTAATGCCTGCGGAAGAAAACCCAATTTTTGACCACAGTGCACACACTGATTATTTTCAAAAAACACCGCGTTATTGCAATGGGTACATTGAAATAATTTCATAGAAATAAGGGCTAATTTAAGGTCAAAATTAGTCGTTTTTGACTATTTAAAGGTGTTTTTATGATTTTAAGAGGACAAATTTTGCGGGTTTAAAATGGGCTTCGGTACAAATTTCGTTGCGCTGTCGCTTCACGGAATTCACTCAGCCGCCGGGCTTCGGTACAAAATTTAAAAAAACCGCCATTTTATGATTAAAAATGGCGGTTTTAGAGTGTTTTTCTTGGTTTATTAGACCTATCTGCGAATAGTCTGTGTTCTATCTGGTCCTACAGAAACAATCTTAATGGGCACTTCCATTTCTTTTTCAAGAAAATCAATATAGTTAATAAGATTTTCCGGGAGCTGTGATGCTTCGGTCATACCTGTTAGATCTGCCGCCCAGCCTTTCATTTCCTTAAAAATAGGTTTAATGTTCTCTGGTTCGATATTGTACGGTAAATGGTCAATTTCCTTTCCCTGATATTCATAAGCAGTACACACTTTTAAGGTTTTAAAACCAGAAAGCACATCGCCTTTCATCATCATGAGTTGGGTGACGCCATTCACGCGCACCGCATATTTAAGCGCTACGAGATCTAGCCAACCGCAACGGCGCGGACGCCCGGTAGTGGCACCAAATTCATTGCCCACGCGACCCATGGTCTCGCCATCTTGGTCAAAAAGTTCAGTTGGGAAAGGGCCAGAACCTACACGGGTGGTGTAGGCTTTAAAAATACCATAAACCTCGTTAATATCTGTGGGTGCCACGCCCAGACCGGTGCAGGCTCCAGCTGCGGTGGTGGTTGAGGAGGTTACATAGGGATATGTTCCAAAGTCAATATCTAATAGTGAACCCTGAGCGCCTTCGGCAAGGATTAACTTTCCTGCTTTTTGTGCTTGGTACAGATATTCTTCCGAATCAATAAATGTCAATGATTTCAACACTTTGATTGCCGCAAAAAATTCAGTTTCCAGTTCTGCGAGGTTGTATTCGATCTTGGCGTCGTAAAAATCGATCATCGCGATGTGTTTGTCGCGCAGTGCGGCATAACGCTCTTTCCAATCGGTTAACTCAAGATCGCCTATACGAATACCGTTACGACCGGTTTTATCCATATACGTTGGTCCAATTCCTTTTAAGGTAGAACCTATTTTTGCTTTACCTTTTGAAGCCTCTGAAGCCGCATCCAGCAAACGGTGCGTGGGCAGGATCAAGTGCGCTTTGCGGGAAATGAGCAGTTTTTTCTGAATATCCAGATTGAATTTTTTCAGATTGTCCAGTTCCTTTTTAAAAATAACGGGGTCGATCACCACGCCATTACCAACAAGGTTTACTGCATCTTTATGAAAAATTCCTGATGGAATAGTGTGTAAAACGTGTTTATGACCGTCAAATTCTAAAGTGTGCCCAGCATTCGGACCACCCTGAAAACGGGCGATAATGTCATAATCTTTAGTAAGTACGTCAACTATTTTTCCTTTGCCCTCGTCGCCCCACTGGAGCCCAAGTAGTAAATCTACTGCCATCTAATCGTTAGTATTTGTGTTTTCTTTGATTGGTTTTCTGTTTCCGTAAAAGTAGAGGGAATGCTTTTTGATCTCGATATTAAAAACCTCTTCAATAGTGGTTTTTATCGACTGGATGCGCGGGTCGCAAAACTCGATTACTTCGCCGGTATCAGTCAGGATCACGTGATCGTGCTGTTTGTCGAAGTAGGATTTCTCGTATTGGGATTGATTTTGCCCAAATTGATGTTTGCGCACCAGACCGCAATCAAGTAAAAGTTCTATCGTGTTGTAGAGCGTGGCCCTGCTTACGCGATAGTTCTTATTTTTCATGCTGATGTACAGCGACTCGATATCAAAGTGGTCTTCGTGGATATAAATTTCCTGCAAGATCGCATAGCGTTCCGGCGTTTTGCGGTGGCCATTATCTTCAAGAAACTTTATGAAGACGTTTTTTACGACTTCCTGATCTTTATTAATTGTTGCTTTTAATGCCATAATGGGTTTTCTATCATTCGGGTGAATCCATCCGGATATAACCATTTTTCAAATTTATGGCTTTAAACTCATGAATTCTAAAAAAAATCGCGTCTATTTTCAGTATTCGGTATGGAATTACTTTTCACTGAATATAAGCAATATTAAATGAAATATTTGAAGTAGTCTGCGGTTATTTTAAAGTGTGAATTAGAGGTTGTTTTGACACAATTTATACTCTAAAATAAGGTTAATGTCTCAACCCTTCCGTCACCTGCGGCGCCACCTTCCCTTCAAAAGGGAAGGAGCTTTGACTCGTTTTTATTCCGAAGAAATACATATGAGTTCCCCTCCTTTTCAAGGAGGGGTTAGGGGTGGTTTTTATGGAAGCCGATATTTAGAATAAAATCCGTGTCTCAACCCTTCCGTCACCTGCGGCGCCACCTTCCCTTGCAAAGGGAAGGAGCTTTGACTCGTTTTTATTCCGAAGAAAAAATAGAAGAGTAAATAAAAGTTCTCCTCCTTTTCAAGGAGGAGTTAGAGGTGGTTTTTATGGAAGCTGAAATTTAGAATAAAATGCGTGTCTCAACCCTTCCGTCACCTGCGGCGCCACCTTCCCTTGGCAAGGGAAGGAGCTTTTAAAAAAATAAATCAACGAATAACTCAATAAATCAATTCCTGATTACTTTATCAATTCCTGAAATCTTTTTAAGATTTTCAATAAGGCTTTCCAAGTGGGTTTTGTTCTGGACGATAACGGTGATATTTCCTTTAAAAACACCGTCGTTTGTAGTAAAATTAAGATTTCGCATATTTACGTGCATATGGTCCGAAATCTCTCGCGTGATAGAATTAACCAGCCCCATTTTGTCAATACCGGTAAGTTCAAGATTGGCCATAAAGTCCCTGGCGGAAGAATCGATCCATTTTGCAGTCAGAATTCGGTATGAATATTTGCTTTGCAGCGAAATCGCATTCGGGCAATTCTGTTTATGTACTTTGATGCCATCTTTTACTGTGGTAAACCCAAAAACGGGATCTCCCGGAATGGGATTGCAACAGGAAGAAAGTGTATAATCCAGTTTTTGATCCTCTTTACCAAAGACCAAAAGATCATATTTATCGGTGATTTCATCCTTATCAACATGCTCCGGAACGGGGGTTTTGCGTATTTTATTCTTAAAATAGCTTATAAAAGCATTACTGCGCGACGCGGCGTACTCTTTAATCAACTTATTGTCTATCACGCCGCTGCCCACACGGTAAAAAAGATCTAGTGATGTTTTGAGTTTAAAAAACAGCACCATTTCATTGATCACTTTTTCATCTAAAGTGATTTTCTGAGTGCGTAGTTTACGTGCTAGAATGACCTTCCCTTCTGCTGCGATACCTTTTTTCTCGTCTTTTAAAGAAGATTTTATTTTTGAACGTGCCCTGGCCGTTGTAGCATAATCGAGCCAGTTAGTCGTGGGTTTTGCGTGCTCTGAGGTAATAATTTCCACTTGATCACCGCTTTTTAGCTCATGGCTAAGAGGTACCAATTTTCCATTTACTCGAGCACCACGGGTTTTAAGGCCTATTTCTGTATGAATACTAAATCCAAAATCAAGCGGGGTAGCGCCTTTTGGTAAAGACCGGAGTTCGCCCTGCGGTGTAAATACAAAAATCTCTTTGTTGTAAAGGCTCAGTTTGAACTGTTCAACAAATTCAATAGCGTTGGTTTCGTGACTTTCCAAAGCGTCTTGCAAACGGTTAAGCCATTCATCAAGGGTTTTATCGCCATCGTCGCCTTCTTTATATTTATAGTGCGCGGCATAGCCTTTTTCGGCAATCTCGTTCATACGATCAGAACGGATCTGTACTTCTACCCAGCGGCCACGAAGACCCATAACGGTGATATGCAGCGCCTCGTAACCAGTCGATTTTGGCGAAGAAATCCAGTCACGTAAACGGGTGGGATTTGGCCTAAAATGATCGGTCACGATAGAATAAATCTTCCAGGCCAAGAATTTTTCCTGTTCAGGAGTAGAATTATAGACAATACGTATGGCAAACTTGTCGTAAACCTCTTCAAAAGGGATATCCTGCGAGCGCATTTTTCGGCGAATGCTGAAAATGGATTTTGGCCGTCCCTTTATTACATAATCCAACAATTCCTTATCCAGAGATTTTTTAATGGTATCAGTAAAATCACTAATGTAAAGATCCTGTTCTTCTTTAGTATCTTTCATTTTATTGACGATGCTCTGGTACACATCTGGCTCCGTATATTTTAAGCCAAGGTCTTCAAGTTCTGTCTTTATATTATAAAGGCCCAAACGGTGGGCGAGCGGCGCATAAATGTAAAGCGTCTCGCTAGAGATTTTGATCTGCTTATCAGGACGCATCGAGTCCATCGTCTGCATATTATGCAAGCGATCTGCGATTTTTATGATAATCACACGCACATCATCATTAATGGTAAGCAGCATTTTACGGAAGTTTTCCGCTTGCAGCGAAGCATTATGGTGTTTTTTAAGATTAGATATTTTTGTAAGTCCATCAACGATGCGGGCCACGGTCTCGCCAAACATTTCGTTAATATCCGTAAGCGTATAGGGCGTATCTTCTACCACATCATGTAGAAGCGCTGCGGCTATTGAAGTCGCATCCATACCTATCTCGCTCGCCACAATACGCGCAACTGCAAGTGGATGAAAGATATACGCTTCGCCAGATTTGCGCCGCTGGTCTTTGTGAGCATCTACCGCGATCTCAAAAGCCTGGCGAATCAATTTTTTATCATCATCAGAAAGCGTGCGGTAACTTATGCGCAATAGTTCTTTATACTGCCGCGTGAGCTCCTTGTTTTCCTCTTCTATATCAATCACTGCCATAAAATAAAAGTACGATTATCCTTGAGATTGCCAAAAGGGATGCGCCTATTCCGCTTATTAATATACATTCTAAAATTCGCCATTCTTTAATAGATTACTTTTTATTGAAATAGCAAATTTTGCTCCAAAATTGACTTAATCGTATATTAAGACCGTTGCAAGGTAAAACTAAATAAATGAGCATCAAAAAAGAGTTTAAATTCTTGTTTTTCAGATATTTAAGTCATATTTTTAATGTATGAAACTACAGAAACAGCCCACCCTGGCAGACA
>Ga0314774_1001199_pt1 | contig 17297 bp, 18 predicted proteins | sample MetaGCBIA2018_FD_204515 | JGI IMG/M metagenome (GOLD analysis project Ga0314774, IMG submission 204515) | Cryopeg brine microbial communities from Beaufort Sea near Barrow, Alaska, United States - CBIA 2018 | ecosystem: Environmental > Aquatic > Marine > Coastal | place: USA: Alaska | collected...
TCTCATACCCCTTAATACTAGGGGATAAACACATAAGAATATGGGATAACTCTTCTTTATCAATATTTCTAAATAAAGCAACTTTTAATAATGTATCCATATATTTATCTATAATGAAGCTCATATATTCACCTAATCTCATACTATTGTATATGATAAGAGGGTCAAAAGGTAGTTTTGACACTTAATCATATTTATATATTAAAACAATATCGCATTTTACCATGCATTGACAATCAGTCAAACAATTAATTGTTCTTAACAAATTGACTTATTATATCTTTAATGTCACTTTCGTTTGCAGTATCACTCGGATATGTAATCACACAGTGTACATAGTCACTTGCTTGGGCAATCAATGATTCATTTTTTCTAGCTGTACGGCTAAGCAGCACAACATGATTTGAGTCAAACTCAAAAGAATATTTCGAAATTTCATCAAACCCCTTTGCAAAATCGTGATCAAACACATGATCTTCATGTGATTTAATTACAATTAAATATAATTCGCTGTCTGTTTCTTTTGCTTCTATTATAGCTTCTGCTAAATAAGTTGTAAATATTAGCTTATAATTAAGAATATATTTCTTTTTCATTTCTTCAACATAACTAAGTTGTTTAATGACTGGGGCTATATGATTTGCAATTGTTTCTAATGTAAGAATATTCTCAACTGAAGACAAATGATACCTAATAAAATCGGTTCAACATCATCAATAGCAACTGGAATCATAATCAGTCCTTGAGTCTTGTCATATAACTCATCTGTCATTATTCCTGCCAAAAGATCTGATATGTCATCAACGTCATATCTAATCAATGTCTTTCCTTGATACAATGCTTCCATAATATCTCGGGATATAAATTCTTTAACATCTATGTCAAAGCCTACAGACTTAATCAATTCAAAACGATCTTCATTGAAACTCGCAAAAAAGCTTAATTGATATCCGAAAGAAATCTTCAACGTTTCAAGCGTCAGCTCAATTAGATTATCTAAACTCAGTGCAGTATTCATATTCTTTACTAACACATTAAGTCTTTCTAATCTGTTCACTTTTAGTTCTGCAACTTCTCTATTTCTTTTTATTTCCTCAATACGCCTTGCATTGTTAATTGCAACAAATGTAGAAGATGCAAGACTTTCAATTAGCTCAAAAATGCTTTGATCGTACTTCTCATCATTAACTCTTTGACTTACTGTTACAAATCCAATCAAATCATTATAATTAACCAAATTAATAATATATCTTGGTTGATAATAGGATACATATTCAAATGATTCTTCAAACAACTCACTAAATGACTCTTTTTCTTCATCTTTATCAAAGTCTACAACGACTTCTATCCGCTTATTCTCTTTAAGCAACTCCTTAGTTTTTTCTTTGTAGTGTAAAACCATAGGTCGATACTCAATTTTATTATAAACATCACTGCAACCCATACATCGATAAGAATCACTGGCTTCATCAAACATAAAAATACTTGTTATTCTACTTTGAGTCAACTCTCCAAATACACTCAAAGATAAATCAACCAATTTTGAAGAATCAAGTTCACTCACAAGTGCCTTTGATGCTTGATTAATTGCAAATAAGTTGAATATTTTGGAATCAAGATTTTTCATGTTTAATTCCAATTCACTGAAATTCCAATAATTTGTAAGCGCAAGATGATATAAATTCATTAATGCTTCAGCTATTATTGCATCATCTTGAGTAAGTTCACCTTTATCAAAAAGGATCATCCCATATAATCCTTTATCCATTATAATAGGAATTCCTGTGTTAGGTTTGAAAAAATCGACGATTTTAGCATCAATAAAATTATTGTTATCTGAAAGGTGCAATAATCCGGCGTGAAAATATACCATAAGATCATGTTTCTTTTCTTTGGCAAAGCTAAGCCCATCTATATACTCTTTTTGTGATTTGAATACAACGTATTGATCTTGGTCTTTGACATATAGAACACAATTCTCCAAATCGAGAAGCTCAACCGTAAATTCAAACATAGAAACAGACATATTCTCAAGTGAAAACCTTTGAGAGAAGAATTCAATAGCTTTCACTAACTTTTCATAGGTGAGTTTTTTTGTTCAATATCATTAATCTCTTTTAGTACTTCTTCTAATGAATTATCAAAGCCTTGCATATTGCCCCCTCTTAATTATTCAATAATCACTATAGTCATATTCGCTTGATTATTCAATACTCACTTTTATCATATTCGCCTGATTATTCAATAATCACTTTAATCATTTTCGCCTGATTGTAAGCATCTTTAACTCCATAGCCAATAGAATAGTTGCTAATTGTTATCGTAGCATAACCCGTTGTTCCAATTTCGCCAAATTCACCAGCAACTTTATCGTAGTCCGATAGTATGAATTGAACACTATTTATTGCCTCTTTGATTCTAGGCAATAACACACTGGATGCTTCATCCGGAACAAAACGCACTACTTTTCCAAATGACAAATCAGAATTTTCATGATAATAACTTCCAGTGAGCTCAATTTCACCATCAAAAGTTATCTTTGTTAAATCTCCAACTTGAACAATCTCTTTAATCATATGACCTACAATTTGATCACCAACGCTTGCGTCGTTTTCATCAAACGGATTTGATACATACTTAGGAATGGGTAACACATCAATTCCAAGTATTGTTGCACTCTCCTCCTCAACTCGAATGGTAATCTTTGTTTGAGCGCAATACCAACCGGCAACAAAACCTGTTATACCTTCTTCATTTTTAATCTTATACCAAACACGATTCATCGTGTCATATTCTTCGCTGATTACTTGGAATTTTTCATTTTCAAACACATCACCAACATCTTCACTCGACTCATCTGCATCCGCTCGTAAGTTAAGTCGTTTTGTTTCAATGCTAATATAATTAGCCTCAATATTTCTTGGTTGAAATTCAACAGTCTTTTCAACAACAACTGGTTCTTCTTCTTTATTCTCAGGCTCTACAGTTTTAACTGCACACCCTGTTATTAAGCTTGCAACAATAACTGCTATAATCCATTTTTTCATAATTTCCTCCATTTATAATTAACTTTTACTCACTAAATATCTTATGGTTGTACATGATTCCCGTTTGTGTATTTGCGATACCGCCATTACCTGTTTCTCTGTGACAACTTGGCATCAAATCGCCAACTCTTTTCATAGCTTCTACTACCTCATCAAAAGGTATATAAGATTCCATCCCGCTTCGAACTAAGTCTATCGCAACTAAACTATTTGAAATTCCGATAGCATTACGTTTTTGACATGGCACTTCAACTAAACCAGCAACAGGATCACATATCAGCCCCATTAAGTTCTTAAGTGCAATTGCTCCTCCATGAAAAACTTGATGAAGGCTAGTATCTAACATATATAAGCCTGCAACTGCTGCCATTGCGGCGGCACTACCTACTTCAGCTTGGCATCCGCCTTTTGAGCCTGCTATTGAAGCATTTCCTGCTATTATTGCACCGACTAAACCAGCTACAAATAGCCCTTCAACTAGCTTTTCGTCTGTTAAAGCAAAACTTTCTTGTAGCGACAAGAAAACAGCCGGAAGAATTCCAGACGCTCCCGCCGTTGGAGCTGCTACGATACGACCCATGGTAATATTCACTTCCATCACCGCAAGTCCATAAGATACAGCTCGAAGCATAGTATCACCTGATGCAGCTATCATTTGATTGTTGTTTGCACTGTCGTATACATCCTTAGCTTTACGTTCAATAATCTTACCTTTGCCACCCATTGATTTATCGAGTCCATTTTTAATGCTTTCTTTCATCACTGCAAGATAATGGAACATCTGACCCATTATCTCTTCGCTGTTCTTATCACTTAATGATTGTTCATAAGAAAGCGCATAATCAAAAAGAGACATCTGGTTATCATCACAATAGTTAATAATCGACACGCTGTCTTTAATAAACATTAATTGCCTCCCTTAGGTATATAAGTCGTCTTAAATACACCTTCAACAGATTTAAGGTTTTCTAAAGATGATCTTGAAATCAGTTCATCCGTTTCAAGAACCATAATTGCATTTTTACCTTTTATCTCACGATATACTTTCATAAAAGCAATATTTATATTTTCTTCTAATAATACATTCGATAGTCTTGCAATCATCCCTGGTTTATCTTGATGAACAGTGATAAGGGTATCATACATACCATCGATTTCAACATCAATATCGTCAATTTTAGTTATAACAGAATTTCCTCCACCAATTGAACTTCCTTGTATTATACCAACGATTCCTTCTTCACTTGTCATTGTTATACGTACAGTGTTCGGGTGAACATCCCCTAAGTCGACTTTAACAAATGTATAATCAATCCTTCCCTCCGCAATTTTATATGCTTCACGAAGTCTATCATCATTATGTCTTATACCTAATATTCCAGCTAATAAAGCTTTATCACTACCGTGACCTTTGTATGTCTTTGAAAAGGAGCCATGTAATTCAAACACAACATTTCGAATAGGCAAACCAAAAATCTTACTGGCCATAAAACTGATTCTTGCCGCTCCCGCTGTATGTGAACTGCTTGGACCAATCATATCAGGTCCTACAATGTCAAAGATACTATACTGCTTCATGTTGCACCTTCTTCCGAAAAAGCCAGATTATTGACCTCTAAGATGTTGTATATGATCGATTGTTTTGCGTTTAACAAAATTAGAAATTATGTTTTTATTATATTCTTTGAGCAAACTAAATGAAACTGCATATTTAAAAGTTTCATCAACTTTTTCCATACGAACCAGTTTACCCGTTGTTTGAATTATTTTGTCTTCTAACTTAATAGATAAATCAAGCATAATTCCCGTAGTGAAAATTAAATTAGTACTGAATTTAATACCTCTTGCACTTATATTTATCGGTTGAACAGGAATTGGATTCACCATTGCTCCTTTGAGATTGGTAGCAATTCTTGTTATTTGTACTTTAACCATATCCCCGTCGCTTATATCAGCTCGAGCATATTTGCGAATTTGATCATCAATCATTATTCACCTCAGTTATCTTAAAACCGTAGTTTCATAAATACCCTGTCCATAATATTATACTAAAGATACTTAGTTAGTACAAACTATACTTTAAGATATTTAGTTTTCAATTGATCCTTATGATCAAACATACGATATGATGTTAATAGTATAGCTAAAAAGATATTGAAATACTTAGCAACAAATATTGCCACCATAATAGCAATCTGATATCTTATTGCCTCCATTGGTATTGAGCCACCTAGAATCTGGCCCGTCATCATACCTGGCAATGACACCAGACCAATCGTGGCCATGGATGCAATGGTAGGATTAATAGAAACTAAAATTGCCTCTTTAAAATAAGGCAAGCTAGCTTCAAAACGAGTTGCTCCTAGTGCCAAATCATAATTATAAACTTCTACATTCTTACTGAGCCCTGAATAATAAGTGCTTAATCCTACAATATTCCCACTTAGTCCATTTCCTAACAACATACCACCAATTGTAATGATATATTTAGCATCAAACAAAGAATTAATCTGCACAACTACCCCATTAAAGAACAAAACCATAATTATGTTCGGTACTAATAGAGAGACAAACACAGGAATGAAAACCCTATTTAGTTTTAAAGGCGTTGACCCAACAATTGAGAAACTTGCTACACCAATCATGATTACAATATAACAAATATTAAGAATAGGATTGTTTAGATCAAAAATATATTGTAAATAGATCCCAACAATACTGAGTTGAACAACCATCCGCAGTATCGAAATAATTATTTTCTTTTCATTTTTAATGCCTATGTATCTGTTGACAAAAAATATCGGAATAATCAACACCATTAGATAGAGAAGATTTGAGTATTCAATTCTTATCGCCCCCATTACCATACCACCTTTCTAAACTTACCTGTAATTTCCCAAGCTTCATCGTGGCTAATACTGATAACTGTTTCTTTACATTTCGAAAAGTAATCAACGACAATACCTTTCAGCTCTTTGTCGAGTCCCGAAGTAACTTCATCAAGTAAATACACAGGTCTTTTTAGCATAATGGCAATAATGATGCCCAATCTTTGTCTTTCTCCACCTGATAAATCTTCGCTGTTTTTATTAATCAAGTTTTTATCAAAATCAAACAAGTCCATTAATGATTCATCTAAACCATAATCGCCTCTATATTCAAATACATTGCCCTTATAACTTTCTAATGCTTTTAAAAATTCAATTATAGGTCCTTTTCTAATAGTAACATCTTGATTTACATATGCGTATAAATGTCTGAAATCAGAAAAATCATCTGACCTCAATTGTTTATCTATAATCTGAATCGTTCCACTGTCATAATTGCGAAAACCTAATAACATTTTTACAAGGCTAGATTTTCCTGCTCCTGATTTACCTGAAATCAATACTTTATCACCTTTGCCTATTGATAAAGAAAAATCATTAAATAATTGTTTCCCGTCAAATTGAAGTGAAACATTCTTAAGTTCTATAAAATTCGTCATATAATCCCTCCTTTTGCATTGTATCACAGATTAGATTGAAGCATGTTCAAACAAGGATAGATGCTTATATAATATATTGGATTTTTAAACGCGCTATGCTATACTAAAACTTATAAAAATTGTAAATGCCACTTAATGGCGCACTGACCCTTTGGAGACAATTATGTTGATGACTGATACTAAGAAACGAGAAATGATTTTAACCGGTTCTATTTTTAAAAGCATTGCATCGCTGTCAATTCCGCTTATGTTAGGAAATCTTATTCAAACATTATATAGTTTAGCGGATGCCTATTGGGTTGGTAACAAAATCGGTTACCAAGCTTTTGCTGCTATTGGTTATGTTTGGCCTATTACTTTTATCTTTTTAGCCTTCAGCATCGGTCTAAGCGTTGCTTCAACTTCATTACTGGCACAAAGCGTTGGTAAAGAGGAATACACAAAAGCAAACCGAATAATCGGTCAATTTTTCTTGATTTCAGTGGTTCTTGGTGTGTTTTTTGCAATTGTTGGGTATTTATTGACGCCATATATAATAACATTGATGGGAGCCAAAGGTGAACTCTATACCATGAGTGTTGATTATCTTCAAATAGTCTTTTTCGAGTTACCTTTCATATTTACATTCCATGTATATAAATCAATGAGAGAAAGTCAAGGTGACACCTTCTCACCTATGCTATTATTGGTCATAAGTGTTATCGTGAACGTTATACTTGACCCAATCTTTATTGTTCAATTCGGATTAGGTGTTAAAGGTGCCGCTCTAGCCACTGTATTATCACGTATCGTTATTGCAGGGTATCTATTCTTGAAAATGTTTGATCAAAAATCAAAAATTCATGTATCTTTTAAATATTTAAAAATTGATGTCCCTGTCCTTAAAAATTTACTATCGATAGCACTTCCTTCCACTATAGGACAAACGATTTCAGCTTTAGGCTTCATTGTAATGAATGCCTTTATCATCTCATTTGGTGATGAAACCGTTGCTGCTTTTGGTCTAGGAAATCGGATCACGAGTTTGTTTATGATGCCGGCCTTTGGTATCGGCGGAGCATTAAGTACATTCATCGGACAAAACATTGGAGCCAAACAGTTCACCAGAGCAAAAGATTCTGTCAAGATTGCCGTTACATCTTCCTTTTCCCTATTAGTCGCAGGAAGTATCATTATTTATTTTATAAAAGAGCCCATTATTTTGTTTTTCATAAAAGACTCTAAAGAGGTTTTTGATTTAAGCGTAACTTATATGAACATTCTTTGTTTAGTGTTCCCATTAATGGCGATTTTCCAAGGATTTTTAGGTGTATTCTCTGGTTCCGGACACACGAAATATATCTTGTATCTGACCTTGAGCAGACTTTGGTTGCTAAGAATTCCAATGATTTATTTATTAGGTAAACACACTAACTTAGGTAGTGATGGAATCTGGTATTCTATGTTAGTCAGCAATCTAATTGTTTGCGTTGCTGGATATATGATTATTGTAAAAGGCAAATGGTTAATTGGCACATTAAGGATATAATTGCTGCAAAAATGCAATCACTTTCAAGAGATAATCAATTTATATCAATTATTTTTTGTCTTGTTCAATTCTTTACGCTCTTGTTTCAGTTCCTTGATTAAACCAGCAAAAGTCCAACCGACGGATGTTTGTGTAGCCATAGCAATGTAAGGTCTCTCTTTTGACAATGTTAATATTCTATTCAACAATTGTTGCAGCTCATATTGACTCGTTCCATTAAAAAGAATAACTTTATCCTTATGTGGCGTGTAATGCACATCGTTATCTTTCTCATTAATCAAGATATCATTTATTATCATACTTTCTCTCTTTTCATCAATATATAACCATTCATCAATACCTGAAGTTTCTACCATACTATTGATTTTTTGAATATCAAACCCTGAATAACCATGTAACAAAACTACATTTCTACCTTTTGGTCTAACTCGATCATTTAAATCCATTTTTTGAAAACTCATCTTGTCCTCCTTCTTATTACTAACCCTCTTATTTCTAAACTTCTTGATTCTAAACTTCTTGTTGCTAACCTTCTTGATGTTAACCTTCTTGTTACTAACCATTTTACTAATCAACCGCACTAAATGTTAATACTTTCTGCAAAAAACCTCTCAGCTCATATGTTTGAGGATTTTTAAGCATATCGCGATCTCCATGTTCAACAATTTTCCCATCTTCCAAATACAGAATATAATCTGCAATTTCTTTAGCAAAGCCAATCTCATGAGTCACAATAACAACATTTTTATCTTGATCAATAAGCTTCTTAATAGCAACTAGCACCTCATAAGTCAAAACCGGATCAAGACTCGAGGTTGGTTCATCCAATAGAATGATACTCGGCTTAATAGCTAACGCTCGGACGATTGAAACTCTTTGAGACTGACCACCACTTATTTGATGTGGATATTTATCTTTATGTTCAATGAGCCCAAACTTGTCAAGTAATTTTTCCACTTCAGCTCTTGCTTCTATTGAATCTCGTTTGTGCACTTTTTCAAGAACTAGACAAATATTCTCAATAACTGTCAGATGGCTAAATAAGTTATGATCTTGAAACACAAAACCTACAGATTTCCTAAATTCCGTCAGATTCCCCTCACTTAGCTCAACTCCATTGAGTTCTATACTGCCCCTTTCAAAACTTTCCAAACCAGCAATAAGCCGTAACAAGGTAGATTTGCCGCTCCCTGAAGGGCCTATAAGCGCCAATACACCAATCCCTTTTAACTCAAGGTTAATATCATCCAGTATCTTTTTCTCGTAGTATTTATCTATATTTTTAAGTTTAATATCCATAAGTCCTCCTATTTAACTACTCGTACATGTAACTTGTTTTCAAAACGTCGTACAGCTACAATAAGCGGAACGGTTATTAACCAATATCCGATTGACAAGATAATAAAACCTTCCATAACATCATATGAAATCGCTTGAACAACATTCACTTCATTTAAAAACTCATTCAAGGCCATATAAGATAGTAGCGCACTACCTTTAATTGTCAATGCAAATTGACCCGCTAACGGAGGAAGTATGCTCTTTAGTACTTGCGGAAAAATAATGTATCGATACGTTTGGTATTTAGTAAATCCAAACATTTTAGCTGTCTGCCATTGATTGATATGGATTGATTCTATTGCGCCTTTATAAATATCAGCAATATAGGCACCAATATACAATCCTAACGTCATAACTCCAATGAACATTCTTGAATTAATATTAAACGCCGTTCCAATAAAATAATAAGCAACAATAGCAATGACGATTAACGGTGTCCCGAAAATTATCGTTTTATGAATTTCTGCCAGGGAATGAAGGAATGGAAATCGTTTTATCTGTTGCATAAAATATAAAACCAGTCCTACAATAAGCGATAATAACACACCTAATATACTTACAGCAATCGTTCTCAGCCAACCTTTAAAAAGCAACATCCGATAATCGATATAAGAACTAAAATCTAATCGATCTCCTACTCTTGTGATGACGAAATAGAAAAACGCAACATACAATAATATTGCAAATATGAAATTCAAATGTTTCCGGTAGTTTTTCATTTTTTTCCTAACCAACTTTTCCGAAAGAATAAACGAAAAGTTTACTATAGCAAATAGCTTAGGGCTGCATACGCAGCCCTATTGTATTGAATTAACTAGTTCTAAAAGAAAAAATCAATTCCTAATTGTTCAAATTCTTCAACTTTATCTTTAAGATAAGTTTCGCGAATGTTATCATATGTTCCATCTTCTTTAGCATTTGTTATAAATTCGTTTAACTTAGCTTTGAATTCCGGATCTTCCTTACGAAGCGCAATCCCCCAACCTTTTGTATTAGGTAGTGGTTCTAAAATCGCAACAGTTGTATCAGGATAGTTCTCTTGGTGTCGTATAATCGACAATGGATCATAAATAAATACATCAGCTTTACCTTGAGCCACTTCGAGTACGGCTGATGCTTCTTCTTCAAGATTTAAAACCTTAGCCTTCGGAGCATTGGTAACCGCCCACAACGCTCCAATTGTCCCCGTTTTTGAAGCAATTATAACATCTTCACTATTAAGATCTGCCGGTGATTTAACTTTTGAATCCTTGTTTACTAACATCATTAATTGGGACGTAGTATAAGGAATCGAAAAATCCACTTTTTCCTCTCTTTCAGTTGTAATTGTCATTGATGAAATAATTATATCAACAATTCCTGTCTCAAGTGCCGGTATCAAGCTTGGATAAGGTGTATCGACGATTTCGATTTCCTTACCCAGATATTCACCTAATGCTTCTGCTAACATGACCGAAGCACCCACTGGATTTCCATCTTTATCTTTTGTTTCAAAAGGTGGATATTGAAGTTCCATTCCAACATTAATTACATCTTTATCTAATACACTAGATAATCCATAAGTATCATCATCTGCACTTTTTCCACAGGAAACGGCAAAAACTAAACTAAGCACAATTATAACCAGTAATATCTTTTCCATATATGTTGCCCCCTACAAATTCACTTTTCTACATTATATAATAAAAAGTAATTATCAGATAATGATAATTACTTTTTATTATACTATACTTCTTTATTAAGTCAATAACTAATAATCATTTTCCTTTAGTATTAATAGTTTCAATTTCTATTTAATTGAACCTAACATTCCTGCTACGAAATACTTTTGTAATAGAAAGAAAATCAACAACGTTGGAGCTGTAGCAATAACAATTGCCACCATTATAACACCATATTCAGGAAAATATGCCGAAGACAAAGATGATATTGCTAATGTTAATGTTTGTTTATCGTCTGATTGAATAACAATAAGTGGCCATAAATAACTATTCCAAAATGTCATAAACGAAAGTATCCCTGCCGCTGCATATGTTGCTTTCATTGTTGGCATATATATTCGAAAGAATATCTGAAATTCGTTTAAGCCGTCAACTCTTGCTGCTTGCAACAACTCAATCGGGAATGTCTTTGTATTCTGTCTAAAGAAGAAAATCATAAACGGCATTGCTAAAGTTGGTAATATGACAGCAATATAATTGTCTAGCATATTGAACCCTGCAAACAATTTAAATAGTGGTATCATTAACGCAGCAAATGGAACCATCATCGTTAGCAATAATACTGTATATACTTTTTCAGATATTTTGTTACGATATATTTCGAAACCATATCCTGCCAAAGATGCTACAAACAACTGAAGTACCATCCCACCTAAAGCAATTTTAGCTGAATTCCCAAACAATCGAGGCAAATCAACCATTTCATTTAACATTTTGAAATTATTAATAAGCTCAGTTCCCAGAGTAAACTTACCTCTTGTAATATCTGTAGCTGAGTTTGTTGCACCAATAATCATCCATACAAAGGGGAAAATCGACACAAAAGCTGCAATATTCAAAAAACTATATCTTACGAAGCTCCTTAACTTAACCACGATCATCACCTGCCACTCTAAATTGTAAAATTGCTAATATTGCTGTAAAAAAGACAATAACATAAGAAACAGTTGCTGCATAACCAAAGTTTGGTACAAATTTAAATGATAAGTCAAAGATATACTGTGTTAATGTCAACGTTGCATTTAATGATGGGGAAGATGCTCCACCGCCTGTAAGGTTAACCACTTCATCAAATAGTTGAAGCGTACCAATTGTAGACATGATTGACGTAAATAGTATAACCGGCTTAAGTAGCGGTATTGTAATCGCGAAAAATTGTTTGGTTTTTGAAGCACCATCAATTTCAGAAGCTTCATATATACACGGATCAATATTCTGTAATCCAGCTAAGTAAAAAATCATATTATAACCTGTCCATCTCCAAGTTATAGCAATGACAACTGTCACCTTTGCCCAAAAAGCATCTCTAAGCCAGGCAATGGGTACATCAATCATACCTGTGAATAATAAGAGCTGATTAACAATTCCATCAGAACTAAACATACTCTTGAATAGTATCGAATAGGCAACCAAAGATGTTACACATGGTAAAAATATAGCCGTTCTGTAGAGTCCTTTAAACTTTAATGTTCGATCATTTAATAAACTTGCAATAAATAAAGCTAACGTCAGCATGATTGGAACTTGAAACACAAAAAATATAAATGTGTTTTTGAGAGCAGTTTTAAAAACTGTATCATTAAAAATTCTCTTGACGTTGCCTAAACCAACAAACTCAGTTACAACTCCTCTTCCAGAAGTGGTTGATAGAATAAGCGAGTTAATGATAGGATATATTGCAAACACACATGCCAAAACAAATGCAATAGCGACAAAAGAACCGCCAACCAAAGCTTTTCTTCTCTCCTTTTTTGAAATGAAAATCGATTTCATAACTACCTCCTTTCTAAAACAGAGCAAAGGAAACCAACGTCTCCTTTGCTCTTGATGAATCAGTTAATATTAGTTAATTAAATTCTTTACCTGTTCTTCAGCTGCCATCATTGCTTCTTCAATAGAACCACCTTCATATACTCCAGGCATTACAGACAATATAGCTGAATCTGCTTCATAAGTAAATAAACCGTAATTAAGTGAAGGAATTTCATCCATCCATTTAGCGAAATCACCAAAAACAACTTGTCCGCCGAAGAATTCATCTTCATTAGCATAAGCGTCTCCTGAAGCAGCAGGTAAATAAGATCCAACCGCACCACGATCAACAAGTATTTGTTGATAAAAATCAGAGTTTGTAAAGTTTTTGTTTAAGAAATCAACTGCAGTATCAACATTTTCTGAACTTGATAATACATACCAGCTAGATCCGCCTAAGTTAGATGCATTAACAGCTCCGCTTACAGTAAGTTTTGGAGTTGGTGCCACTGCCCAAAGCCCTTTTTGGCTTGCTTCAGCTTTTACCGAACCAGTAATCCAAACACCCGTTGTAATTGACGCTACTTCTCCACTATTAATAGCTCCAACCCATTCACCCCAACCTGAAGTGATTTTTGTCATTGGAGAATTAACCATGTCTCTGTATACTCTTACTGCTTCAGCTAATGCTTCATTATTGGCAATCGTTGCATTTCCATCAGCGTCGAAGTACCATGAACCGGCTCCATTCAACATAATTCTCATTAGACCACCATCGTTAGGGTCTGTAGCCATCATTTGATGTCCCGTCACTTCAAATACTTTTTCACCAATTTCAATGAATTGATCCCAAGTAATGTTTTCAAGGTCAGAAGCGCTATATCCTGCTTCTTCTAAATAATCACTTCTGTAGAATAATCCACTTACACCTGAGTCAAATGGAACACCATAGATTTTACTGTCTAGCGTCATTAATCCAACCTTATAATCAGCAAATTCTGTATAATCAAATTTGTCGGTTAAGTCAGCAAAGCTTCCTGGATATGATTGTAAGTATTTTTGTGAATTGTAATCTTCAATTAGTACGATATCTGGCAAACCATCTGTCATGCCCGATGCCAACATTGTATGAAGTTTTTGTTCTAAGTCACCTTTTGCATAATCAACAATTTCAATTTCAACATCCGGATTGTCTTTAGCATAAATTTCTTTAGCCGCTTCCATAATAGCGATGTTAAAGTTAGGATCCCATGCCCAAATTGTAATTTTTGATGCTTCTCCATCTGTTGCTTCAACTGTTTCATCAGTAGTATCTGCATCCTTAGTTTCTGTATCAGTCGTTTCTGTATCCGTAGTTGTTGCATCTGTCGTATCTGCATCTGTCGTATCTTTTTTTGATCCACATGCAGCAAGTGATAACACCATTGTTAAAACCAGTAGTAACGTAAATATTTTTTTCATAAGCCCTCCTAGAATATGTAATTAGTTTTACACGTTTTCAAATAGTAAACTATTAGTAAACTTGTCACCTTATTGTAGTAAAATTTTACTAAATTGTCAATCTTTTTTACTAAATTTTTATCATTTATTATGTATTTCTGTACATAAATCGAGCATATCCTTTATAGTCTTTGAAAGTTTTGCACAATAGTACTGTTATTCTGGGTTTTTTATAAAGTTTCTCGTATTATCAATGTTGTTTGAACAATCACTTTTTTACTGATCTTTCTCCCTTCCAATCTCTCTTTTAGCAATTCAACTGCCGTTTCCCCCATGAATTCGGTGTATACATGCAAAGTCGTAAGCGGTGGAAATGTATATTTGGCCGTCGGAATATCATTAAATCCTACCATTGCTATATCTTTAGGAATATTTAATCCAACTTCATGTATAGCCCGCAGTGCTCCAATCGCCATTGAATCACTAGCAACAAAAAAAACTGTCGGTATATCATCTAGTTCAAGTGCCTTTACCATAAGTTCATATCCGCTTCTTGGATTAAATTCACCTATAAATCGAGATTTTTCATCATATAGACCTCGTTCGCTTAAGTACTCGACAAAAACTTTGTCTCTTCTTTCGCCAACAGGTGTATTATACTCACTGAAATATTCTTTCCCTCCAATAAAACCAATAGACCTATGACCTTCTTTAATGATTGCATCTAATACTTTTATTACTGAGTCTTCAAGATTAATGGTAACTGAATCATAAATTTCTTCCGATGGAGAACAATCGACAAATACAATTTTATCGGAAACCTCGTGAAATTTGCTAACTTGCACATCAGTGAATTTCCCAATACAAATCAGACCCTCAACATCCGTCAAAACAGATAAATCATACTCATCGTTAATCTTAAACGTTTTAATGATTTCAATCCCGTCTTCGCTACATTGTTTCTCAATACCTAGTCGAATCGATAAGTAATAAGGATCTTCTAACTCTTCATGCAATGATGTGAAATATACCAAACCAATACGAGCCCGCTTTTTACTTGCACTGGCTATTCTTTTTTTACGATTTCTAGGTGTTTCATAATTAAAATCTTCAGCTATTTCGAGTATGATTTTACGTTTATCATCCGAAATTGATAATGTCTTATCATAATTAAGTACTCGAGATACTGTTGTTATGGATACATTTGCTTTATTCGCAATATCTTTAATGGTTGCCATTGGTGCCTCTTCCTACCTTTTCTCAAATAAGGCTTATCGGTTAGTTATTATTATTATACTTTCTAATCTTTATAAATACTAGTATTTTGTTATAATCCTTCATTTTTTTGCACATCTATTCAATTCACTGTATAATATGATTAGCAGTAAAAACTACATATTAAGGGAGACAAACATGGCACATAAAGAGGAAACAGAATTAATTTGGAAAGATCGAAGAAGACGTTTTGGATTGCCACTATCATTTACAAGATATTACATTAAAGGTAATCGATTTTATTTATCTACCGGTTTATTTAGTTTAGAAGAACATGAAATGCTTATGTACCGTATTCTTGATTTAAGCCTTAAACGTACATTCTTTGACAAGATTTTCAGCGTTGGTACCGTTACGCTTTTTACTGCCGACGAAACTAACAAACAGATCGAACTTAAAAAGATTAAACATCCACATAAGACGAGAGATTTGATAAGCTTAATTGTTGAAGAAGAACGAACTAAACTTCATATTCGAGGTCGTGAGATGTACGGAGTTTCAGATAATTTTGTCGGCGGCGACTTAGATGGTGATATGGATTCAGATGGCGATCTATTCGACTAACACTATTTATCCAATAGTTTGCTTTCTTAAAAATAACATAAACTAAGGCATTTTTTAAGGCAATCTTAAGAAAAAGAACACACTTTTATTGTATACTTATAGAGAGCTTATGGAATTGTTCAATAACGAACACTTGCCGGAGTTGATGAACTATGAACAGAGGGTGATTTAATGAAAATCGGTATTTTTACAGATTGTTATTATCCACAGATTAACGGAGTCGTAACCTCCGTACTGATGTTAGAAGAAGAATTAATAAAATTAGGGCATGAGGTAACAATAGTTACAGTCAAAATCCCTCACCATACAGACGAAAAAGATAACATACTTAGAATTAACTCCATACCTTTTTCTAAATGGAAGGAGTTCAGATTAGGTGTACCTTTTTTCACTGACACATACAAATCAATTAAGAACATGCATTTTGATGTTATTCACACACATACTGAGTTTTCAGTTGGTTTATTGGGTAAATACATGGCAAGGTCTCTTGATATTCCATGTGTCCACACCTATCATACAATGTACGAAAACTATACGCATTATATATACAGTCTTAAACATGGTAAAAGTTTCATCAAAAAAGCAATTATCAAAGGTAGCAAACAATATGTTAAACGTTATGACGGTATTATTGCACCTACTGACAAAACACGATTTGCTTTAAGAAGCTATGGTATCAAAAATGATATTTATGTAGTACCAACGGGAATTGATTTAAGACAGTTTGACCGTTACCCTAAAGATCATCCTGAAATCGTAAACCTCTTGAATAAATATCATATCAATGCTGATGACAAGATTATACTGTCTCTTGGAAGAGTTAGTGAAGAGAAAAGTATTCATACTATCATTAACCAAATGGATCAGCTGATTAAATTCGAACCAAAATCAAAGTTAATCATTGTTGGTGATGGTCCATACCGCAAAAAACTCGAAAAGATTTGCAGTAAATTGAATTTATCAGAATATGTTATATTTACAGGACAAATTCCATTTGACAATGTTAGCTATTTTTACAGTATTGCAGATGTTTTTGTCAGCGCTTCTAAGACTGAGACACAGGGATTAACTATTATGGAAGCAATGGCAAGTGATGTTCCCGTTGTCGTTTACGATGATTTAAATGTTAAAGATATTAT
>Ga0314774_1001201_pt1 | contig 17288 bp, 14 predicted proteins | sample MetaGCBIA2018_FD_204515 | JGI IMG/M metagenome (GOLD analysis project Ga0314774, IMG submission 204515) | Cryopeg brine microbial communities from Beaufort Sea near Barrow, Alaska, United States - CBIA 2018 | ecosystem: Environmental > Aquatic > Marine > Coastal | place: USA: Alaska | collected...
TGAACTCAACTTTTTCTATAAACCAAGGAGATTCTAAACCGAGTGCCAACTGGAAAATTTCTGTGCTATTATTCATGGTGTAAAAATCGGAAATTTAATTTACCCACACAAAATCATATAGAGCCAATAATTTTTACCCCAATTCCTAATAACATCCTCTAAATTAGTTATTTTATTTAAGAAAAAGAAAAAAATCAAAAACCTATCCCTCAAATCCAACAACAATCAATTACTAATTTTATTCTCACGTATTTTAAAATGCACTACCTTCGTCGGACACAAAACGTGCATTATTTCTATGAATAAATTATTGTCAATTTTCATCCTGTATTTAGCATTTTCGTCCTGTCAATCACCAGAAAAAGTCAAGAATCATGAAACTTACACCTATCTGCAAGTATGTTTCGAAGATTATTACCTTAACTACGATGTTGAAATAACACCACTTTTGGATGAATTTGAGCTTTTACTATTAAGTGAAGGACACACTTCTGATACCACTGGTGCTGCTTACAAAACTTTATTCGACAGTTTAGCGGTGAATGATTACTTTAAAACACCATTAAAAAAAGAAGATTTTAACAACACAGTACTTTATAAAAATCCATCAGGCATTATTGAATGCGCTTCTTCCCTATTCTCAATTGATTCTATTCAAATAGTAAAGACAAACTTTTCTAAAATTGCGAGTAAAATCAATCAAGAAATCGAGAAAGGTGAAGATATTTCAATTCATTATTTCTTCGATTTATACAAACGTGAACTCACTAACGAAGAATTACGCGCACCTTATGTGAAGCAGTCTGTCTTACTTTTATTGTACCGTTGGTATTTTAAGAGCAAATATGATAGAGACATTAAAATTGAGAACCCTCAAAGTTCCAAGAAATAAAAAGACAGTCCAAAACAAACTAGAATCACGCTAATTGGATTCAAAAATGTATCTTTGTTGAAAATTATTCAATTATGAGACTCGCTCAAATAGCCAGAAAATTAAAAGTAAAGACTTCTGAAGTTGTTGCTTTTGTTGATCAAAAATTTGAAGATCAAATTGTACATGCTCCAAATACAAAAATCCCAGATGATTATGTAAATGAAATTATCGAGCACTTTACAATTGAAACTGAAGAAAAAAGCGAGGTAGAAGCTTCTCCTGAACCGACTTCTATTCAAGAACAGAAAGAAGAAATTCAAGAAGTTAAGGATGTTGATGTAGAAACGACAAAGGAAATTGTTCCTGATAATAATGATGAACAAGCTGAAGAAATTGATTCTGACATTAATACGAATGAAGATTCAGAAAAATCAGAAGTTTCAGAGGAAATTGAAGAATTAAATATTGAAGATGGAGTAATCAAAGCTCCAAAAGCTGAAGTCAAAGGAATTAAAGTTGTTGGTAACATTGAATTACCTGGCGACAAAATTGAAGAAACTGAATCGGAAATTGAATCAGAAGAAGTAACAGATCTTGAATCAGAGGAAACTGTTGAAGAGAGCGCTGACATTAATTTGAGTGAAGTTGAACAGGAGGCTGATGTTGATACTGAAAAACTTGAAGAATCTACCACAGAAAAAGTAGGTTTAGAAACCTCTATTAAAGAGGAAAAACAAATTGAGCCAGAGAAAAAGCCAATTAAGAAAAAGGTTGAAAAACCTAAGAAAAGCAATAAAAATAGAAAATCGCTTACTTATGAAGAGGAACGCAATCTAGCTCAAAAAGAGTACAGAGACGAGCTTCAGAAGCAAAAAGCAATTGATAAAAAGAAAAAGAAAGCCAACTATGATCGCATGATTCAAGAGCGTTCAGTTAAAAATACACCGAAGAAATCTAAAAGTAAGAAAGACGTTAAGGAAAATCCAAAACCTGCTTCGAAAAAAGCAGTTGAACAAAAGGAGGAGCCAAAAACGCTTTGGGGTAAATTTATTCGTTGGCTTAATAACTAATTATGTTTTCAAAAGAAGAACAAAAATCATTAAACGCAGCATTTTGGACAAGGTTCAAAGAACAAGCTGGAGTAAATAAAAGCGCAAACGGAAAACGCGTAAATTGGGTAAACTACCCTACTCACCTCAAACAGTTGTATGTAAGATTACATGCTGATACAGAAATTGCGAAATTATCAATCGACATTCAAGCCAAAAATGAAGGAGTTCGTTTGATAATTTGGGAACAAATGACAGAACTCAGAAAAGTAATGGAAGCAGAAATGATTACTCCAGGACTTTGGGAAGAAACTTCTCAAAATATTGCTGGACAAACAATTTCAAGAATTTCATGGACTTTGGAAGACGTAAATATGTACGTGAAAGAAGACCAAGACAAGATTTTCGGTTTCTTTATTCCTTTATTGGTAGGCTTCGATAAGTTTTATACGACTTACGACGAAGTTTTAATTGGACTGGTAAGGTAAATAATTACGAATTTTTTAATTACGAATTACGAATTATTAAAAAAATAAAAGTAGCTAAAACCAACAAATTCTTAGAAAATTAGGGCTTTAATCGTCTATTTCGATTATTTTTAACGCACAATAATTTCAAACTATGGCGATTTCAAAAAAAGAACTAGATTTCAACAAGAATGAAGATGCAATGCGTCTTAAGATATCCCAACTAGAGCGTGAGCTGGCAAAGGTTTACGAAGGTGGTGGAAAAGCAAAAATAGAAAAACATCATAAAAAAGGAAAGCTTACAGCACGTGAGCGAATTGATTTATTGCTTGACAAAGACACTTACCGTTTCGAAGTAGGTGCATTTGCAGGGAAAGATATGTACAAAGAACATGGCGGTTGTCCTGCGGGAGGAGTTGTCATAAAAATCGGATACGTTTCTGGAAAACAATGTATAGTTGTTGCCAATGATGCTACAGTAAAAGCTGGAGCTTGGTTTCCAATCACTGGAAAGAAAAATTTAAGAGCGCAAGAAATTGCAATGGAAAACAATCTTCCAATTATATATTTAGTCGATTCAGCAGGAGTTTATCTTCCAATGCAAGATGAGATTTTTCCAGATAAAGAACATTTCGGTCGTATTTTTAGAAATAATGCCGTTATGAGTTCAATGGGAATTACACAAATCGCTGCCGTAATGGGAAGTTGTGTTGCCGGTGGAGCGTATTTACCGATCATGTCTGACGAAAGTTTAATCGTTAACAAAACAGGAACAATTTTCTTAGCGGGTTCTTACTTAGTAAAAGCCGCAATTGGTGAAAGTATCGACAATGAAACTTTAGGTGGAGCAACTACGCACACTGAAATTTCAGGAGTTTGTGATTACAAATCTGAAAATGATGAAGAATGCTTAAAAACCATTCGTGAATTAATTAGCCAAATCGGTGCACCACAATCTGCTGGATTTGATAAAAAAGAAGCTGTATTACCAAAGAAGGATTTAAAAGATATTTACGGTATTCTGCCAAAAGAAAGAACTAAACCTTATGACGTTCGTGAAGTAATCGAATGCATTGTGGATGATTCAAAATATACAGAATACAAAGAGGATTACGGAAAAACAATCGTTACTGCTTATGCAAGAATCGATGGTTGGAGCGTAGGAATTGTAGCCAATCAACGTCTATTAGTGAAAAACGGAAAAGGCGAAATGCAATTTGGTGGAGTTATTTACTCAGATTCTGCAGATAAAGCAGCCCGATTCATAATGAATTGTAATCAGAAAAACATTCCACTTGTCTTCTTACAAGATGTTTCTGGATTCATGGTAGGTTCAAAAAGTGAACAAGGCGGAATCATTAAAGACGGAGCGAAAATGGTGAGTGCAATGGCAAACTCAGTTGTACCTAAATTTACTGTCGTAATGGGGAATTCCTACGGAGCTGGAAACTATGCAATGTGTGGTAAAGCTTACGATCCACGATTAATGTTGGCTTGGCCTACTGCCGAATTAGCGGTAATGAGTGGCGCTTCAGCTGCTAAAACATTAATGCAGATTGAAATGGCTTCTTTAAAATCTAGAGGAGAAGAAATTTCGAAAGAGAAAGAACAAGAAATGTATGACGCTATTAAAAACCGTTACGACGAACAAATTAGTCCATATTATGCAGCTTCTCGAATTTGGGTAGATGCTATTATCGATCCTGCTGAAACACGAAATATTATTGCTTTAGGAATTGAAGCTGCAAATTTAAAACCAGCAGAAAAACCATATAACGTAGGAGTAATTCAAACATAAAAATCAATAAATATGCTGAATTGGCAGTTTAAACATTACAATGACCTTTCCTTAAATGAGTTCCATGACATTCTCGCATTGAGAATAAAAGTTTTTGTGGTGGAACAAAATTGTCCTTATCAAGAATTGGATGGAAAAGATAAAAAATGTTACCATCTAATTTGTAGAAACGGTAAAGGAGATTTGGTTGGAACAATGCGAATTTTACCTCAAGGTGTTGCTTATAATGACATCGGATTGGGTAGAGTTGTATTGGCTGAAGAAGAAAGAGGCGAAAAAGAAGGTCATCAAATGATTGAAGAAGCGCTTGCTTTTTGCAGGGATGAATTTGGAGATGTTCCCGTTTATCTTTCTGGTCAAAAACACCTTGAAGCATTTTACAATAAACATAAGTTTAAATCTACAGGAAAAGAATACTTAGAAGATGGAATTCCTCATGTAGAAATGTGTTTAAAAATTAATAATTAAGAAAATAAACCAAATGAAAATTATAAACAAAACTTTATTATTCGTTGCAGGAGCTTCACTTTTAGCTTCATGTGGAACGTCTAAAAAAGACACAAAAGAAATTAGTCAAAATGGTCTTTATACAATTAATGTAGACTATTTAGACAAAACTACAGCGCCAACAGCAGACTTTTTTCAATATGCAAATGGAACTTGGATTAAAAACAACCCTGTACCTGCATCAGAATCTCGTTGGGGAAGTTTCAATGAATTAGATCAGCGCAATAAAGAAAAACTGACTATCATATTGGATGAAGCATGTTCTGTAGATGCTGTAAAAGGAAGTGATCTTCAAATCATTGGTGACTACTATGAAGCCATGAAGGACATGGATATGAGAAATGAAGTAAGTCCGAAGAAGATTTTTATGATTAAGGAGGAATTATCAAGATTAACTGATATTTCTACCTTACCAAAAACTGTTCTGATGATGAAGGAGAAAGGTATCGGTGCTTTTTCAAGTTTATATGTAGGACAAGATCTTAAAAATGTAAACGTGAATACGCTTTATCTTTCACAAGGAGGTTTAGGTTTACCAAACAGAGATTATTATTTTGACGATTCTAAAGCCGATATCAGAGATAGTTACTTAAAATACATGACCATTGCTTTCGAATTATTTAATTTTAGTGACCCAGAAAATCGTGCAAATGAAGTTTTAAAATTTGAAATGAAAATGGCAGAATCAATGATGAAGCCAGCAGAATTAAGAATTCCAGAAAACACTTACAACCCAATTGATATAAATGATGTAGATCAAATCGCTAACTTTATTGACATCAAAAATATTGTTTCAAAATATTCAGGAGACAATAGAATAGAACACGTTATTGTTGGTCAACCAGAAAACTTAAAGTTTATTTCTCAAATAATAACAGAAGAGAAATTCGAAACCGTTAAGAACTACATCGCTTGGAAATACATCAATCACTACGCTCCATATATGGACGATAAAATGGTACGTGTTAACTTCGACTTTTACGGAACAACGCTTTCAGGAATTAAAGAAATGAAGCCAATGAACGAAAGAGCAATTGAAGAAATGACCAATAAAACGGTTAAAACTGCATTAGCGAAAGAATTCGTAGCACGTCACTTCTCTGAAGAAGCAAAAACTAAAGTCAATACTATGGTTGATAATCTTCTTGCGGTTTATGAAGAAAGAATCAACAATCTAGATTGGATGACGGATGAAACAAAAACAGAAGCCCTAAAGAAGTTAAATGCTATTGGACGTAAATTAGGATATCCTGATAAATGGAAAAGTCTTGACAGATTAGAGATTAAAAACAATGATTATCTAGCGAATATTGATGCTTGTAACCACTTCTCTTATAAAGAAAACATGTCGAAACTAGGTAAGCCTGTTGACAAAGATGAATGGGGAATGCCGGCTCACATGGTAAATGCATATTACCATCCTTTATTGAATGAAATTGCTTTTCCTGCTGGAATTATGCAAGCTCCATTTTTTGACGTAAATGCTGAAGACGCTGTTAACTATGGTGGAATTGGAATGGTAATCGGACATGAGTTTACACATGGATTTGATGATATGGGAAGTAAATTTGCTGCCGATGGATCATTTACTAACTGGTGGTCTGATGAAGACAGAGAAAACTTTGAAGAAAGAACAGAACGTTTAGGAAAAACTTTTAGCAACTTCTGCCCTATTGAAGGTCACTGTGTAAATTCTGAATTAACAATGGGTGAAAATATTGCAGATTTAGGTGGAATCACAATGGCTTATTATGCTTATGCGATGACGAATGAATTTAAAAAAGACGAAAAAAGAGAAGGATTTACTCCGGCTCAACGTTTCTTCTTGGCTTATGCGCAATTGTGGAAAATCAATTATACAGATGCTGAATTGAAAAAACGTTTAGCAACAGATTCTCACAGCCCAGGAAAATACCGTGTAAACGGACCATTGATGAATTCTCCAGAATTCTTTAAAGCATTTAATGTGCAAGAAGGAGACGCAATGCGTAAAAACGAGAAAGAGATTTCTAAAATTTGGTAATTCTTTTTTACCGTGAAAAAAATAATTGTAATTGCAGGACCTACAGCAAGCGGAAAAACTTCGCTTGCTGTGGCTTTGGCAAAACAATTGAAATGCTCAATCATATCAGCAGATAGCCGACAGTTTTACCAAGAACTTTCAATCGGAACTGCAAAACCAACTCCTGAAGAAATGGATGGAGTTCCCCACTACTTTATCGATTCACATTCTGTCGAAAATCCAGTATCTGCTGGTCAATTCGAAAAACAAGCATTAAATAAAGTTGAAGAACTTTTTGAATCAGATGACACTGTAATTATAGTTGGAGGATCTGGAATGTTTATCAATGCTTTGATTTATGGCACTGATCAATTGCCTCATGATCCTGAAATACGTGATTTTTGGAATCAACAATTAGAAGAGAAAGGAATTGAATTTCTTCAAGACAAACTCAAAGAAGTTGATTTAGCTTATTACAATGAAGCAGATATTAAAAATCCTGTTCGTTTAATTCGTGCTTTAGAAATTCATAAAATCACAGGTGAGCCTTTTTCAAAATTACGAAAGCAAAACAGCAAGACTCCTCGTTTTGAAACACATTATTTCGTAATCGATCACCCAAGAGAAGAACTTTACAGCCGCATTAATCAACGTGTAGAAATCATGATTGAAAATGGTTTAGTTGAAGAAGTTAAGGCGAATAAGCAATTCAGAAATCTCCAAACTTTAAACACTGTAGGATATAAAGAGATCTTTGAATTTTTAGATGGAGACATTTCCAAAGAAAGAGCGATTGAACTTATCCAGCAAAATACCCGAAGATATGCCAAACGGCAATTGACTTGGTTTAGAAAAGTAGATGATGCTATTTGGATTAAACCTGCAGCAACAGAAGAGCTGGTTAAAACAATTCTTTCTGCCTTAGCATAGATAATTTCATTACTTCCATTTTATTTTTGATTAAATAGTTAGAATTCTATATATTTGATAGAAACAATTGAAATGAAATATTTTACCTTAACAATTCTACTGGTGCTATTTTCTTTTGCTTCTTGCAAGAAAAAAGAACTTGATTTTAAGTTTTCTGGAAATATAAAGGACTCGAACAGCGGATTAAACGTTCCAAATGCTACTATTAAATACTACACCTATACTTTAGGAAATAATGTTGAAGCTTTAAAAGGAGAGGCACAAACCGATGCTTTAGGAAATTATGAAGTAACTATAGAGCGCTCAAAATTTGAAACTTTAAAAATTAAGGTAACAAAAGAAAACTATTTTAAAGTTGATGAATCTTATTCTATTGATGACTTAACTACCGAAAATTCCAACGACATCAATTACAGTTTAAGTCCTAAATCATGGACGAAATTTGTTTTGAAAAATGGAATGCCTGCTAGTGCCGGCGATGAATTAAAAATTCAAAAGGTTTCAGGAAAAATCGATTGTGATGAATGTTGCGCTAACGAAACAACCTATTATAACGGCGTTGTTGACACCATAGTGATTTGTCCAAACGATGGAGGAAAAAGTATGAAGATTTTTTGGTGGGTGAATGGTAATGACATGAACGGTGAAGAGGTAATCAATAATATTCCTTTTGATACGACTACGGTAACGATTGCATATTAGATTTGGGTTTACAAATAGGATTTGGAATATTCAATAAACAAGCATCAATGTATTTGGACGATTTACAAAACGTCCGTACATTGTTCCTCCGATTTGAATTATTGAATTTTTCAATTCTTGAATATTTGAATATTTCACTCGCTACATTTTGTCATTCAATTAAATAATCTTTATCTTTGCACTCCAATTTAGAGAAAATTGGGTTTATCGTTAATCTTAAATTAGACGATTTATTATAAACATCTTTCAGGCTTTTAAGATTGCTTGAGATACAATTAAAAGGTGCCAATATGGCTGAAAACAAAATTATCGATCAGGGAAATCCTGATTTTGACTGGGACGCGTTAGCAAACGAAGGGTATAGTCAAGCAAAACACGCTGAATACGCAGATACGTATGAAGCAACATTAACTTCTATCAATGAGAAAGAAGTAATTCTAGGAACTGTTGTTGCAATTACAGACCGTGAGGTTGTTGTAAACATTGGTTACAAATCAGAAGGAGTTATTGCAATTAACGAATTTCGTTACAAAGAAGACTTAGCAGTTGGTAATGAAGTTGTAGTATTTGTTGAATCACAAGAAGACCGTAATGGTCAACTAGTAGTTTCTCACAAAACTGCACGTATGCACCACGCATGGGATCGTGTTAACGAAGTGTTGAAAACTGGTGAAGTTATCACTGGACACGTTAAATGTAGAACTAAAGGTGGACTTATCGTTGATGTATTTGGAATAGAGGCATTCTTGCCAGGTTCTCAAATTGACGTTAAACCTATCCGTGACTACGATATGTACGTTGGGAAAGACATGGAATTCCGTGTTGTTAAAATCAACCAAGAATTTAGAAACGTTGTTGTTTCTCACAAAGCGCTTATTGAAGCAGAACTTGAAGAGCAGAAAAAACAAATTATCTCTGGTCTTGAAAAAGGACAGGTTCTTGAAGGTACAGTTAAAAACATTACTTCTTACGGTGTATTCATCGATTTAGGTGGTGTTGATGGTCTTGTTCACATTACAGATCTTTCTTGGGGACGTGTTAACCACCCAGAAGAGATTGTTGAATTAGATCAAAAATTAAATGTTGTAATCCTTGATTTCGATGACGATAAGAAACGTATCGCTCTTGGATTGAAACAACTACAAGCACATCCTTGGGATGCATTGGATGAAGGTATGAACGTTGGAGATACTGTTAAAGGTAAAGTAGTAGTACTTGCTGATTACGGAGCTTTCGTTGAAATCGCACCAGGTGTTGAAGGATTGATTCACGTATCTGAAATGAGCTGGTCACAGCACTTAAGAACAGCACAAGATTTCCTTAAAGTAGGAGATGAAGTTGAAGCTGTTGTTTTAACATTAGATCGTGAAGAGCGCAAAATGTCTCTAGGTATCAAACAATTGATGCCAGATCCATGGGAAGAAATTGAAAAACGTTACCCTGTTCAATCTAAGCACAATGCTAAGGTTCGTAACTTTACGAACTTCGGTGTATTTGTTGAATTAGAAGAAGGTGTTGACGGATTAATTCATATCTCTGACCTTTCTTGGCAAAAGAAAATCAAGCATCCATCTGAATTCTGCAAAGTAGGAGAAGAAATGGAAGTTATTGTTCTTGAAATTGACCAAGAAAACAGACGTATCTCTTTAGGTCACAAACAACTTGAAGAGAATCCATGGGATGTATTTGAAACTATCTTCGGAGAAGGTTCATTACACCAAGGTACAATCGTTGAACAAAAAGATAAATCAGGTATCGTATCTTTACCATACGGTGTAGAAGGAATTTGTCCTGCTAAGCACATGCGTAAAGAAGATGGTTCTAATGCGAAAGTAGAAGAAACACTTGAATTTAAAGTTATCGAGTTCAACAAAGATGCTAAGAAAATCGTTGTTTCTCACTTGAGAACATTTGAAGAAGGTGAAGATAAACCAACAACTAAAAAATCTAGCAGTAAGTCTGGAGGAGGTGGTAGTTCTTCAAAAGCAGTTAGTGATATCAACAAGAATTCTGAAAAATCTACTTTAGGTGATTTAGATGCTCTTGCAGCTTTAAAAGAAAAAATGGAAGGAAAGTAATTTTCTAACATCATAAATTGAAAAGTCCCGGTTCGTAAGAATCGGGACTTTTTTTTTTTTGCGTTGCCTTCGACTACGCTCAGTCAACGCAAAAAACAAAAACAAATATCTATTCATTTTGTTATAACTCCACATTCTCAAATTATCCTTATTTTTATCTAAAAATAAATGCTCATGTTAATTATTACAGCCGTTTTTCTTATTATTTCTGGAATTTTTGCAGCAATTGCTAAGGTTAGAAAAGACACAAAACCAAGTGAATTCATTGCTGTATATATTTTAGGGATAAGTACGCTTATTCTTACTAAAGACTATCTTCTAGATGCGTCAGGACCCAATCAGCTATTAACATTTCTCTTGATTGCTGTTTTGAGTGTAAGTTTTGCCGTTGGAGAAATTGTTAAGAAGAAACAGCATAAAATATTCTTGGGGATTCCAATAGTATTGAGTGGAGCGTTGTTCTTTTATCCTCAATTGGCATCACACAGTTACTTGGGACATCAAATTGATGACTTAAATGTGTTATTCATAATTGCTATTATCAGTGCCATCACTCCTATTCTAATGCATTTTGTTAATGCTCTCATTCAAAAATTGGTAAGTAAATTCACTCCTATAAAATGGAACAAAACAGATGAACATTTGCTTGAAAGTGCTTTGGCTTTTGCTTTCATTGGCGGAATGGCTGCTTTAGGAGGTTTTCTATTGGGGAAACTTGGAATTTTAATAGCTGCTACTTTCTTCTTATCCACTTCTTTTATTGCTAGAAATAGAACATCAATTTCTCCAAGTATTTTATTAAGTACAAGTGGCGCAATGTTCTTAATCTCTGCAGCTTTAATTGTATTGGAACAAGCAGGATTTAAAGCACTAGACTTAACCAACGGAGAAGTGCTACAAGGTATATTTATGGCTGGATTTATCGCCGTACTTTATGAATTATTTATTCGTTTAGCGCAGCACAGAAGCGGTAAATGGAGAGGAATAATGATTACGAAGGCGATAACTGTCCCTCTTGGATTTATCTTCTTACTTGGTTTTGCTTACACCCAATTGGAAAGACTGGGTGGAGTGCTAACACTGACTGCTATGTTAATTGCTTTAGGTTTACTTTCTGTGTTGTACACAACATTTAAAACGGCTTCAAATATCATAGGATTGAAATTGTTTTCGCTCGGCTTTGTGTTGATAATCGCTCCTTACTTCTCTCCTGTAAAACAAAGTTCAGGAATTGATTTAGGAGCACTTGGAATTGAGCAATCTAATGGTGAAACTTCCAACAAAGCACAAGGTCAAACTTACCATGATAAATTAGACGAACCGAACGGACAAGATTTAACAAAGGCAATAGGATCATGGAAAATCGACGAAGAAATGTCGAAAATATTCTTTGAATTAGGCCCGCCAAGCGGAAGGGTTAATGGAGAGTTCAATAAGGTCAAGGGAAAGTTTGAAGTGACAGAAAATCCAGAAAATTCTACTATTAAAGTTATTTTACCTGTAAAGAATATTTCGACTTACAATTCCATGCGCGATGAATCATTAATGGATGAAGAATATTTTCATGAGGAAAAACATCCTGAATTAACATTTGACTCAAAAAGTTTTTCAAAAAAAGAGGATGGTTATTTAGTTGAAGGAACTTTTACACTTCTAGGAATTACAAATCCTATTGATTTGACATTAAAACTAGTCGGAGTGGGTGAAAAAGATGGAAATGAAATTATGGTGTTGTGGGGAAAAGCATCATTGAATAGAACGGATTATGGAATGCCTTCTTCAGCTAAAATTGGTGATGTTGTTGATTTTCATTTTGAAGTGCAGCTCACTAAATAGCACCGATGGTTTATAGAGCTTACCGCAAAGTTAGAGGAGGATACGCCAAATACGCAGAGAGAATAAAAAATAAAGATGTTGGTTTGGATGTTGCTTTCAATTCGTTTGACTGTGATTTTTGGCTTTACTTCGTTGACGTTTCCATCGGAATCATTGCCTTCGACAGGCCAGTCAACGGGGCAACCCTTCGGTGACTGAGCCTGTCGAAGGCGACGACATAACGAAGCAAAAGACCTAACAACCAAACTTTTATACAAAATATTGAAATAGCTAAAAATGTTTATCGGACACCATATCCCAAAAAAGTTATGCATAAATTAGTATTTGTTGCATAAAAGAGATCCTTCGGAAAACACTAAAAATTTGTTTTTTGTGTTTTCCGAAGGATGACAGTAGTTAGTACTGGATAGTGCTTTGGGGTAAAGAAGAGGATAGGCATATAACCAAAACCTTCTTACATTCACTACTTATAAAGCGATACAAACTCAAAAGCTCCACCATCAAAAAGTCCTTTGTCGCTTAATTTCAATTGTGGAATGACCAACAATGCACAAAACGACAAGGTCATGTAAGGCGATGTAAGTTTCGCTCCTAATTCTTTTGAGCGTTTGTCCAAATATTCGTAACGTGCTGCTACTTTTTCTCCATCGTCTGTTGTCATAATTCCAGCAACTGGTAATCCTAGCACTTCTTCTTCCGTTCCATTTGCTAAGGAAATTCCGCCTTTTTCTTTAATGATTAAATTTATTGCTTTTTGAATATCGATATCATTTGTTCCAACGGCAATAATGTTATGACTGTCATGTGCTACGCAAGATGCAATTGCTCCTTTTTTTAATCCGAAGTTTTTGATAAATGCAACTGATGGATCAGCATTGAAATAACGATTGACCACAACAATTTTTAAAATATCATTTTCAACATCTGATAACAATTCATCGTTTTCAGATTTTAAAGTGTGCTCTGTTTCTTTCGTAACTAATTGACCATATTCCACAACAATTACACGCACTTTATAGCCAATTGCCGGCACTTGTAATTGCGCTATTTTAACTGGAGAACAATTAAAGTTATTCGGAACGGCTGCTTCTACTCTTGGAAATTTAACTTCATCATTTTCAAAAACAATATTTCCGTCGATAACAGTTTTCTTGACTCTAAAGTTTTTCAAATCTTCAACTACGCAAAAATCAGCTGGGTCTCCAACTTTAAGTTGACCCACATCCATATTGTAATGTTCGATCGGATTTAAACAAGCGGCTTGTAAAACATTGTATAAATCACAGCCTTTTGCAACTGCTCTAGCCACGAGTTGATTGATATGTCCAACTACAAAATCGTTGGGATGTTTATCGTCTGAACACAACATTATTTCATTCGGAAATTCATCTATCAACGTGTAAAGTGCTTCAAAATTCTTAGCTGCACTTCCTTCACGAATCAGAATTTTCATTCCGTATTTCAATTTATCGAGTGCTTCTTCTTTGGTAAAACATTCGTGATCTGTTTCTATTCCTGCTTCGATGTACTTTTTAGCATCTTCTCCTCTTAATCCTGGCGCATGACCATCTACTCTTTTGTTGAGACTTTTTGCCAATTCAATTTTCGCCATAACGTCTTTATCACGGAAAAGAACTCCAGGATAATTCATCATTTCTGCCAAATAATTTACACGTGGTAATTCGAACAAAGCGCGAAGATCTTCTAAACCAATCTCTGCTCCTGCAGTTTCAAAAGTCGTGGCTGGAACACATGAAGGCGCTCCGAAAAAGAATTTAAATGGTGTTTTATTTCCATTATTCACCATATACTCTACTCCGCTTCGCCCTAAAACATTTCCTATTTCATGCGGATCAGAAATCGTAGCAACAGTTCCTTGTTTTACAGCCAATCGAGCAAATTCTGAAGGAATCAACATTGAACTTTCGACATGAACATGTGCATCTATAAATCCTGGTAAAATGTATTGGTTTGGAACAGTATTACAAGGAGTTATTGAATGAATCTTCCCCTCTTTGATTTGAATTGAACCCTTGATGATTTGTTTGTTCGGAATGTCTAAAATGTGCCCTTTGAATTCGGTCATGTAATTTGTTTTGGACAAAGATAATTATGAATTACGATAATTACGAATTACGAATTGAAAAATAAAGGTTGATGAGAGAATTGTCAATTTGGAATTCCAAATTAAGAATTAAGAATTAAAAAAATGCCTCGGATAAGAATTTCGATTTGAAAAACTGGTTCTACTACGAATTTAATGTAATATCTCATGCCATTGAGAATAAACCTTAAAGACTTTTCTAGTAATATACTTTTTTAAAATCCGCGATCATCAGAAAACACCATAGGTGAAAAAATCCGCGATCATCTGTGGTGCTTAAACGGTGAATGAGCATTCTAAGATATAACCTAAATATTTTGATGTAATTTTCATTCTTTTAAAAACGTTTTCCATTTGCCGCATTGCCTTCGACAGGCTCAGTCAACGGATTGCTCTTCGGTGTCTTCGGTGACTGAACTTGTCGAAGGCCCGTGTCATCCGCGTTCCATTACAGCGCAACCAAAAAGATCAACCAAAGCTCTTAGGTTTTTCATTTTGCATAAAGCTTGTTATTTCAATAAACCATTAAAATCAGGGTAGAACAAAAAAACTAACAGGTAGAAAATGGAGTCCTTCCCTAAAAGTTTGGCATCTTACATTCGACAAGCTCAGTGACCGCGCCAAAAGTATCGATAAATGTTTGGAATTACCTTATACAAGCATGAAAAGCTATCGCAGGAAGTAATCGAAAGTTTGGCCGTTTTTAAAAAGTACATGACTTATAAAAGATACAGTGAGAATACGATTAAATCATATACTGAAGTGCTCGTAGAATTTTTCAACTTCTTTCATGATAAGAAATTACAGGAGATTAACAATGAAGATGTTGTATATTTCAACACTGAATGCATAGTGTCTGGTCGGAAACACAACAAATTTAAAATTAATTCTATTGAGCTTATTTTACCTTTTTTCTTGTAGGCTGATGCTAAGGCATCTCCTAAAGAAATAAAAGCAAAATAAATCTCAAAATTTATCAATTTGTAAAAATCGTCTGTTTCCGACCAGCCACTATATAATGAAAAGAAAACTTTCCGCCACCTACCAAAATCAATTGGTAAATGGATTAAAGTTGTTTTTTAGAGAAGTTCAAAATAGAAAGCTGGAGGTAGATTTGATTCAAAGACCTCGACAAGAGAATTTATTGCCTAACGTATTAAGTAAAGAGGAAGTGAAAGCTATTTTAGAGGCGCCTAGAAACTTAAAGCATCGCGCTATGTTGAGTTTAATTTACGCATGCGGATTACGACGAAGTGAATTACTCAATTTAAAACCTATAGACATAGATTCAAAACGAAAACTACTTCTCATACGACAAAGTAAGGGCAAGAAAGACCGATTAACGCCGCTCAGCGAGAAATTGATTAAACTTTTACGCGACTACTTTAAATCTTACCGTCCTAAAGAGTGGATGTTTGAAGGACAAGAAAAAGGGAGGCAATATACAGCCACTAGTCTACAAAATGTTTTAAAACAGTCTGTAAAGAAAACAAAAATAAAAAAAACCGTCACTCTTCATTGGTTAAGACACAGCTTTGCTACTCACCATTTAGAAAGCGGGACTGATATGCGATATATACAAGTCATTTTAGGACATCAAAGTAGCAGAACAACGGACCACGAAGTAGCATCGAAGATAGATATATACGCATGTGAGTAATAAGAGTTTACAAAATATCAGAAGTCCTTTTGACGATTTATAAAATAAAATATTAAATTTGAAAGTATTAAGTATTATAACACAAAACTGTACAAGTTCGCATGCTGTTTGTGAATTTGTACAGGTTTGTGTTTTATATAAATAAGTTGTACACAAGGCGAGGAATGAATAAAGAGACTCATATAAAACAACATTACGTACCTGAATGTTATCTGAGAAATTTTTCTCCGAACGGAAAATATGTACACATATACGACAAAAAAGCACATAAGCCGTTTAGTAACTCATTAGACAGTATTGCTTATTTCCCTTATTTATATGAAATACCAAAAAAGTACTTATCTGAAAAGTTGAATATTCCTTACAAAACCAAATATTTTGAAAGAGCTTTTTTCGCAGAACATATTGAGAGTTTATACGCTGAAATTTTAGATAAAATAGTATCAAAGGCTGACTCTTGGACAAATACTCAGGAAAATGGAGAAATATTAACTCAAAATGAAAAAGAAGTACTCGCCCAATTAATAGCAATACAACATCTTAGAATGCCTAATATTAAAAAGGACACTTCAAATACATATGAGAAAGCTATGCTAGAGTGTTTTAATATTATCAAATCAGGAATTATTAATATGAATCCAGAATTAGATAATGACAAAACTACAATTGAATATGATAAAGATTATGACACAATACTGCATTCTAAATTATATGCAAACCAGGAGTTTGTTTCCGATTTCGCAACTCAAATTCTGACTAAACATTGGGTGTTTTATATATGTAATAGTACTGATTTTTACACTTCAGATAATCCCATAATCATAAAACCACACATTCCGAATAAAAAAAATTATTACGATGGTTTTGGAATGGAGGGTGCTGAAATTATTTTCCCCATTAGTAAGTCTATATTAATGACAATGTGGGATCCCAATCATTTCCCTGAAAAACAAAAAAAGGATAATACTTTTGAATTACTCACTACCAAAGAAGTAAGAGTATATAATTGTTACCAATATATTTGGGCTAATCAACAAGTCTATTCCTATTCTAATGATTTCACAATAATTGAATTGTTAAAATCGGAAAATGAAGGAAAAGAAATAATAATGAAACGACCAGAGACTTTAGTAAATGGAAAATAGCCCAGTGTACAGTCGAGTAGGTAAAGGGGGATTTCACCCCTAAACCTCTCACAGAACCGTACGTGAACCTCTCAATTCATACGGCTCTTGTTACACAGTCGATACGGTCTAGATAAATTTAAACCAGTTTGTACCC
>Ga0314774_1001202_pt1 | contig 17260 bp, 16 predicted proteins | sample MetaGCBIA2018_FD_204515 | JGI IMG/M metagenome (GOLD analysis project Ga0314774, IMG submission 204515) | Cryopeg brine microbial communities from Beaufort Sea near Barrow, Alaska, United States - CBIA 2018 | ecosystem: Environmental > Aquatic > Marine > Coastal | place: USA: Alaska | collected...
AGTCGTCTTCCATGATTTGAGGGCGCCCAGCTCAACCCCAGTTGCCAGAGATAAGCTGAACTGGCTAAAAATCGGTGTTTCTGGATGGGCACTAACTAACTGAATACCGTTGACTCACCTAAAATCCAACTACCGGCAGTCATTTTGGGGTGAGTTATGAAACAGATGATGAGTCTCTCGGCTCGGCGAGAAATGTTGATCAGCATTCGTCAGCGTTATCTGGAGTCGTCATGGACGGAAAAGGGTCGCATCCTGGACGGCTTTATTGCCACGACCGGATATGACAGGAAATACGCAATCTCGTTACTTCATCAGAAAGCCAGGGCCACGGACTCAGTTCAGGCCAAGGCACGGCCCGGTGCGCAAGTCTACGACGAGCAATTCAGACAGGTTTTACTCTACATCTGGTATACGGCTAATCAGGTTTGCTCAAAGCGACTTGTGCCCTTCCTCCCCGACCTTGTCGCTGCCATGGAGCGCCATGGCCATCTTCGTGTCACCGCAGATATCAGAGACAAGCTGGTAAAAATCAGTGCCGCAACAGTGGATCGGCTTCTTCAACCTGAGCGGCGTCGGATTAAAGGCGGCATCAGCCACACGAAGCCGGCCTCATTACTAAAAAATCAGATTCAGGTCCGCACATTTGCTGACTGGAGTGACGTTAGTCCCGGTTTTTTGAAATAGACCTGGTTGCCCATTGTGGCGGAGATCCTAACGGCGCATTTTTGAACACTCTTGTAATGATCGATGTATCGACAGGTTAGCTTGAGTGCATGCCTTTACTGAAAAAGAGTGCGGCAGATGTGATTAACGGTATAAGCGTCGCTATCCGAAGCGGAGGCCGCCATGCTGAGCGATCTGCCAATGGCCCTCGTTTTGGCGGGTGCGCGGCGGGGGGAAGTAAAACGCGCTGATGGTCGGCGTGTGATTCTGGAGCAGCTCACGGGCAAGCCGACAACCCCGTGTTCATTGAAAAGCGCCGTAGTACTGGATTGGTGTCCTCGAGCAGTCTGCCTGCTCCGTTTGCGCTCGACACCCCCACAAGGAACCGGTCATGGCGGGCAACCGAAGACGGAACACCGGCATGAGTAAGTATCACCTTGCGGAACGAAGTTTCATGAACTAGCATCAAGGGCATATGTTAAAACAGTCAGGTGCTGGAAGCCCGACAGGGCGGTTCGAATTCAACAACAATGCCAAAGCGTGGAGGTACCCATGTCGGGTGAGGAATACCGGGATTTCGGACTGGCCTTCGAGCACGAAGAATTTCGTACCCAGTTTCGTCGGTTTTGCGAAGGCGAACTGGGTGGATTGATAGTAAAGGCCGAGGCCGAGAGGCGCTTTCCCCGGGAGATCTATCCGATGCTGAGGGACGCTGGTTACTTGGCCGTGAACTTCCCGGAAGGTGTGGGCGGTGGTGGTGGCGACTTGATCATGGGCAGCCTGTTTTACGAGGAATTGACTCGCGCCGCCGCCGGGGTGTCCGCCGGTGTATTTGCTCACCAACACCTGGCTTGCAAACCCCTACTCCGCTTCGGGACGGAGGAGCAGAAGCAGGAGTTCATGCTGCCGGGCCTGCGGGCCGAGCGCATCGGTGCTTTCGGCCTGAGTGAACCCGATGCCGGTAGCGACATACGAGGCGTGCGCACCACAGCCCGGCAGGCTGGCGGCGACTACGTCATCAATGGCAGCAAGCTTTACATCACCAATGGCGGCATTGCGGATTTTATTCTGGTGGCGGCGCGCACCGGTGGTGAGGCACGGGGTAGCGACAGCCTGACGCTGTTCATTGTGGATACGGATACGCCCGGGTTCCACAGTTCGGAACTGGAAAAGGTGGGTAACCACTCTTCGTCCACAGCACTGATCACGCTGGAGGATGTTCGCGTTCCCGCCGATCGGATTTTAGGCGAGCTGGGTCGCGGGCTGAGCCAGCTCAAGGCGACGCTGACGGAAGGTCGGATTCTCGTGGCCAACCGCGGCCTGGGTATTGGTCAGGAAGCGGTGGATCTGATCCGGCATTACGCCGGCGAGCGCAAGGCCTTCGGCCAGGAGATTGGCAAGTTCCAGGGTGTCGCCTTCAAGGTAGCGGACATGGCCACGCGCGCGGATGCCGTACGTCTGATGATCTACCGTGCCGCCCAGTTGTTCATGGCCGGACGGGACTGTACACGCGAAGCCTCCATGGCCAAGCTACTTGCTAGCGAATTCGCCGTGCAATCCGCAACCAGTGCGCTGCTGCTCCACGGCGGTGCCGGTTACATGGAGGAAATGAAGGTTGCACGATTGTTCCGGGATGCGCCGGAAGCGTGGATCGGCGAGGGCACCAACGAGATTCAGCTGATGGTCATCGCCAAGACGCTGGGGCTGTTGTAATGAACGCCGCAACCGGTCGGGCCGTCGGCGGACCCGGGGGGCGTGCCTCAGGGAAAGACGAGTTCCCCCACCTGTTCTCGCCCATCACCATCGGCCAAGTGCGGGTGCCCAACCGCTTTGTCGTGCCGGCCCTGACAACGAACTTCGCTGAGCACGACGGAGCCGTGGGCGATCGGCTGTTGGAGTATCTGAGGCAGCGTTTTGAGGGCGGTTTCGGCTTGGTGATTACTGAGAACATCGGCGTGCATCCCTCTGGTCGGGTCATGCCGCGGATGGTTATGGCCCATGAGGATCGCTTTGTTGATGGCCTGCGACGCCTTGCCCAAGAGGTCCGCGGCAGCGGCGGGGTGCTTTTCGGGCAGCTCAGCCATGCGGGGCGTCAGACAAGGAGTACCATTACCGGGCAGTCTCTGGTGGCCGCCTCCGCCATCCCGTGTCCCCTCAATCGCGAAATGCCCCGGGCCCTGGAAACTGAAGAAATCGGGGGCATGGAGCAGGCATTTGTTCAAGCTGCACGCCGTCTGGCGGAAGCGGGTTTCGATGGTGTGGAGATCCACGCTGCTCACGGATACTTGGTGGGCGGGTTTTTGTCTCGCTATTCCAATATACGGACGGACGAGTACGGCGGTTCCCTGGAGAACCGAATGCGCTTTCTGCTGAATATCGTCGCGGGAATTAAGCAGGCTGCGGGTTCGGGGTTCCCGGTGTCCGTGCGCATCAGTGCCCGAGAGTTTGTCGATCAGGGGTTGGACCTACCCGAGGCCCGGGATATTGCCAAGGCGCTTGCTGCCGCGGGCGTGAACGCGTTGTCCGTTTCCGTAGGGGTTTACGAATCCTTCAATCGCCTGTCCATGATCACCGGTGAGCAAGAGGGGCGCTGGCTGGAGCTGGCCGGCGATCTGCGACGGGAGGCGGCCCCTATGCCGGTGATCGGCGTGGGTCGTATCAAGCGTCCGGAGGTTGCCGAAGCGGCCCTAGCAGAAGGGCTGATCGATCTCGCGGCGTTCGGCCGGGCGTCCATTGCCGATCCCGGGTTGCCTCTGAAGGTCCGTCAGGGTCGGAGCGATGATATTGACTGGTGCCTGGGTTGCAACATCTGTCTGGGACGTTCCTCCCGGCCAGAGAGTATCTGTCCGGTGAATCCGGCAGTGGGCCGGGAGCGGGACTTCCAGGTGCAGCCCTCAGCGCACCCCACCCGCATTAACATCATGGGCAGTTCGTTCTCCGCGCTGACCGCAGCTTGGATCGCCGCGAGACGCGGCCATGACGTGTCAATCGATCCGGCCGGGACTCCCTTGGGCGGTATGCAGTACTGGCGTTCCCGGGTACCCGGCCAGGAAGAGTACGGCGAGGTGATTGTGGCCTTGGAGCGGCGGGCGCGGCGCGCCGGCGTGAGATTCCAATCCGGCGAAGTAGCGGATGACGCGGTGGTTTGGCGTGTCCGGTGCTACCAACCCCTGAATCAGGACTTGCTGGACGCGCATCCCGACGCCACCACCGTTTACCAGGTTCTGGCAGCGCTTCGGGTTCCGGAAGCAGGCAGGCGGGTTCTGGTTCATGGCGCCGATCTGGCCTCGGTGGAAGCGGCCATCCTTATGCAAAGCCGGGGTTGTCGTGTGCGACTGCTGGTGCCGGCTCGGGATGTAGGGCTAGATGCCCACCCCGGGTATCGGGAGGCCTGCCGCGTATTACTTGCGGAGACGGGAGCGGAGGTATTTCTTGAATCCGGAGCAGAGATTTCGGAACAGACAATGCGGTGGGCGGACGCCCTCGTGATCGGTCACGGGTCCATAGCTCGCTATGACGATCAATCCGCTTGGACCGACTTCACTGCTCCTGGGAACGGGGACCGCTGTCTTGCGGACGCCTATGAACCGGGGCTGATGACCCGGGGAATATACGCCGCCGCAGATATGGTTCTGGAATTTGGCAATGAGAAAAGTATCGGCACAACGGAATAGGGCTGCGCTTGGGCGCACTGATTCTGCTATCCGTCCCGGAACAACAGGGTTCTCTCGCCATTCGGCATCGAACTGCGCGCAAGTTGAGGGAAAATCCAATCGTGCAAACATTTGGGTACAAGTGAACACAACACAGAATTTGAAGGCTTGCAGAGATTTAAATAATGGCGACCGAAGCAGAACAGGCGTTTTGCGTGGTAAGCAACAATAGCTTATATCTCCGGCGAGCAATTCAGGTGCACAGGGGGGATAGAGCTGATCAGGGCAGTCGCCGCGTCGACGGTGGCTGCATCGTTTGTGAGAAGGAGATGACAGTGAAGAAATCAATTCAGGCAAGTGTGTTCGCCCTCGCGGGACTGGCTGCGGTGAGCAGTTTTCAGGTCAGCGCGGATGAGGAGTTGACCATTGGTGTGGTCAGTGCCCTGGAAGGGCCGGGATCCGAATGGGGTCGTGGTGTTGACGGCGGCACCAAAATCGCGGCGAAGGAAATCAACGACGCGGGTGGCTTGACCGTCAACGGCACCACCTACCAAATCAATGTTCGCTCGTATAACGATGGCTACGCTGCATCAGCCGCCGTTTCCGCCGTTACCCGCCTCATTGAACAGGATGAGGTGAACTTCATCCTGGGGCCGCTGGGCTCCGGCTCCGCGTTGGCGGTGAAGCCCATGTATGAGGAAAACGGCATACTGGCGCTGGTAAACAGCTACTCCCCGAAGACGCTAGAGAACGTGCGTTATACCTATCGCGTTCTGCCCACAACGGCGGAATATAGCGGGCCCATAGTGGGCTGGATTCACGAAAATCATCCGGACATCAAGTCCGTTGCCATCATTTCGCCCAATGACCAGACCGGCTGGGACAGCCAGAAGTTTCAGGAAGCCACCTACGAGAAGTTCGGCTACGACATCGTCGGAACCGAGCTGTTCGAGCGGTCCACCAAGAACTTCCAGCCCTTTGTCACCCGCATCATGGCTCAGAAGCCGGATCTCATCGAACTGGATACCACGCCCCCGGGTACGGCTGGTCTGATTATCCGCCAGGCTCGGGAAATGGGTTATCAGGGGAGGTTCTCCAAGATCGGAGGTCCTGGAGTACCCGAGATCGTTGATGCCGCCGGCAAGGACTTCGCCGAAGGCACGATCGTCTACGTGGCTGCCGATACCAATAATCCCAAGTACCAGGAATTGGAGGAAGCCTACGCCGAGATCTATTCCCCGCCCATGAACGCTTTCAACGTTTTCTTCTACGACGCCGCGCACATGTTGTTCCAGGCGATCGAACGTGCGGGAACCGTTGAGGATACGGAGAAGGTCCGTCAGGAGCTGGAGGCCATGGCTCCCTATGAAGGCATGCAGGGCACTCTGAACTGGGGTGGCGAGGATACCTATGGTAACAACCATCAGCTGCAGACGCCCACCTTCGTCGGCATGATCAAGGACGGCAAGGAAGTGATCGTGAATCGCATCGGGGTTCAGTAATCCGGATACCAGACCCCTCGGCCGAATGGCCGAGGGGTCTGGTATCCGTTGGACAAACGATCCAGGGCCCCTGGGGTTCGCCTGTCGCCACGGGTTCCCAGTCCCTATTATGCTTCCCAAAGTGTTGGTGATAGATATGGACATGCTACAGCTATCTATTCAAGTCGGTGTCAACGGCCTGATGTTCGGGATAGTTTACATCCTGATGGCGCTCGGATTCACGATGATATTCGGAATCATGCGCGTTGTTAATTTCGCACATGGCGAGTTCTATATGTTGGGAGCCATTGCCGTTCTCTTGCTTTTTGGAAAGCTGGGATACGATTACTATCTTTCGCTGACCATTGCCGTACTTTTTGTCGGCTTGTTTGGCGTCGTGGTGGAACGGCTGCTGTTGCGCAGTCTCGTCGGCCGCGAACTCAATTCCATGATCATGACGCTGGCAATCTCCATCACCATGCTGTCGATGGTTGCCATTATTTTCGGTCCGCAGGAGCAGTCCGTGGATAGGCCGGTTTCCGGAATCTTCCAGATTGCTGGCGTCATCATTCCCCAGGATCGGGTGATGGTGGGCGCCATCGCCATGGCGGTGCTGGTAGTGTTCTACCTGTTTCTGCACTACGCCCGCTTTGGCTTGGCCATGCGCGCGGTGGCCCAGGATTCGGGCGCCGCGGAGCTTCAGGGCATTCGCCCGGGGTTCATCTACAGCTTGGCGTTCGGCGTGGGCAGCATGCTGGCCGGCCTCGCCGGCGCGCTTATGGCGCCCATCTATACAATCTCACCGTTCATGGGCGATGTACCCATGATGATGGCCTTTATCGTGGTCATTCTCGGGGGGTTGGGCAGCATTCCTGGCGCGGTGGTTGGCGGCCTGCTCCTGGGACTCGTTGAATCGGTCTTTTCCACATTCTTCGGATCCACGGCGGCAACCATGATTGCCTTTGGCATGGTCGTGCTGATCCTGTTGGTCAAACCGAGCGGATTGATGGGGCGGGCACAATGAACAGAAAAACCGTGCTTTTCGTAATCGCGCTTGTGGCCGCGGTAGCTTGGCCCTTCGCCCTGGACAATTCGTTCTTTACCCACATCGGCGTCTCCGTGTGGATGTTCACCCTCCTGGCCCTGAGCATGAATTTGATGTTGCGCATGGGCCAGCTTTCCCTGGCCCACGGTGGTCTCATGGGGCTTGGTGCCTACACGGCGGCCCTGCTCATGCTGCGGCTGGACGCACCGTTCCTGCTGGCCTTCGTCAGCGCCGGCGTCGTGGGCGGACTGGTTGCGCTGATCACCGGCCCCATTCTGTTGCGGGTTAAGGGAGTTTATTTCGTTCTGCTGACCTTTGCCTTCGGTGAAATCATCGTCCTGATGTTCGTCGACTGGGTGACGCTGTTCGGCGGTAACAACGGCCTTTTCGGCGTGCCCCGGGCGCAGTTGTTCGACTTTATACTGCGGGACCGCGCCTTGAGCTACGTCTTCGCGCTCGGTCTGGCCGCGCTGGGATATCTCGGTCTGCGCTGGATCTACCGCAGTGAAACCGGTGCGGTAATCGACGCGCTGCATGACGACGAGGAGCTGGCCCAGTCTCTGGGTATCAATGCCCTGCGTTACCGAGTAGTGGTGTTTGCCATCAGTGGCTTCATGGCCGGCATTGCCGGCGGTTTCTACGCCAGCTACTACACCTTCGTAACACCGAATGCCTTCACCTTTTGGGCCGCGGTGGATGCTCTGGTGATGAATATTCTGGGTGGCATCGCCGTGCCTGCGGGTGCCGTCATGGGTGCGATTCTGCTGGTGCCGCTGCCGGAGTTGCTACGGGACAGTCAGGAGTACCAGGTCCTCTTCTACGGCTTGGTTCTAATCTTCTTTCTGAAGTTCATACCCAACGGGCTCTACGGAACGTTTGCTTATCTGATCAGTACGCCGCGCCGTGAAATCGGCATGCGAGCCCGGAAAGTTCTGGCTTGGAGGCAGTGGAAATGAGTGGAATGCTTGAAGCCGAAGGCTTGGTCAAGCGATTTGGCGGCCTCGCCGCTGTCGACGATGTCAGCTTTTCCACTGCGGAGGGCGAGATCTTGGGTGTTATCGGACCGAACGGCGCGGGTAAGAGCACGCTGTTCAACCTGATTACCGGAACCATTCCCATGACTGCGGGCAAGGTGCGTTTCGCTGGGCGGGACATTACCGGCATGAAACCCGAGAAGGTGGCGAACCTGGGTGTGATCCGCACGTTCCAGTCCGCCACGGTGTTTCGCGAGAAAACGGTTTGCGAGAACGTCCGTATCGGCTACCAGTTCAATCAGCTGGGCTGTCCGTCGAATCTTTTCAACCGCCGAAGGGTGCGGGATTTTCGAGAAAAGGCCGGCGGGGTGGTGGCTGAGGTGCTGGATTTCGTGGGTCTTACCGCCTTCAAGGATCGCGCGGCAGGGGAGCTCTCCTACGGCGGGCAGAAGGTGCTGGGCGTTGCCATGGCATTGGCCGCCGGCCCCAAGCAGTTGTTGATGGACGAGCCCGCCGCCGGGCTGAACGCAGTGGAAACCCGGCAGATGGGTGAGTTGATCATGGCCATCCGCGACAAGAAAGGCATCGACGTGGTGCTAGTGGAGCACGACATGGCCATGGTCACCAGTATCTGCGATCGCATCCTGGTCATCAATCGGGGTCAGGTTCTTGCGCTTGGAACGCCGGATGAAATCCAGCGGAATCCCGACGTCATCGAAGCATATCTGGGGGTGGACCTTGAGCTTGATTAAACTGGAAAACCTCTCCGTCAGTTACGGGCCGATCGTTGCCGTGGAGGGGCTCAACGTCGAGATCGCGGACGGTTCCATCACCTGCATTCTGGGTGCCAACGGGGCCGGGAAATCCTCCACTCTCGGTTGCCTGGCAGGACTCATCCCCGCTACCGGCGGTCGGATTGTCTACGACGGTAAGGACGTCACCGGTTACGAAGCGCACCGGATGGTAGCCGAGGGTGTGACCCTGTCCCCGGAGGGCAGACGTCTGTTCCCCGGGCTCACCGTCTACGAGAACCTTCGCCTCGGTGCGTACACTGCCCATGCCCGGCATGGTTTCCACAAGGAGATGGAGACCGTGTTCGCGTATTTCCCCCGGCTTCGCGAGCGGCGGGAGCAACTGGCTGGTAGTCTGTCCGGCGGCGAGCAGCAGATGTGCGCCATCGGGCGTGCCCTCATGAGCCGGCCACGTGTGCTGCTTCTGGACGAACCGTCCCTGGGGCTGGCGCCAAAGATCATTCTGGAAGTGGCTAAAATTGTCCGAACCATCAATGCATCGGGCATTACGGTGCTCATCGTCGAGCAGAATGCCAAGCTCGCGCTGCAACTGTCCAGCTACGGCTACGTGCTGGAAACCGGTCGATTGTCCCTGGAAGGGCACTGCTGCGATCTGCTTCACAACGACCACATCCGACAGGCGTATCTGGGGGGGGCTCGGCATGAGTGCTATCGCGTTAACCAGTCGGGGCCATCAGGCCGGGTGACATCATGAACGGCAACAGCTTGCTAACCGAACATCGGGACGGCGTTCTGACCGTCACCATAAACCGTCCGGAACGGAGAAACGCCCTGTCGGTGGAGCTCACCAACCGGCTTCATGATCTCTGGGAGGAGGTGGATGCGGACGACGCGGTTCGCGTGGTGGTGCTGACCTCCGCCGATTGCGGCACGTTTTGTGCCGGTATGGACCTCAAGGAGGCCGCGGAGATTCGTCAGCGCGACGGCCGGGACGTGCTGACCCTGCTTAAGGATCCGTTCCATCGGCGCATGCGGCAGGTACGCAAGCCCATTGTCGCCGCCATGAGCGGGCATTTTGCGGCGGGCGGCATGATGCTAGCTCTGAATGCGGATATCCGTGTCGGCCTTGCCGGCACCCGAGGAGGTGTCACCGAATCGAAAATGGGCCGCGGATCGCCTTGGGGAATCCCGCTGCTGTGGATGCTGCCCCAGCCCATCTTTATGGAGATGGTATTGGGTGGAGAAATGTTTCCCATTGAACGGCTGCATGCCCTGGGTCTGGTAAACTATGTGGAGTCCACGCCGGATGCCGTGCTCGAGCGGGCCCGGGCGCTGGCGGAGAACATCAGTAGTAACGCACCGCTGTCCGTTCAGGCGGGCAAGGCCAGCATCCTCAATGCCATGAGTGTTGGCTGCGCTCAGGGCCTGGAGGATGCGGACCGGATCTATCAGCCGGTCTACGCCAGCGAGGATGCCCGGGAAGGGCCCCGGGCCTTCGCCGAAAAACGCGCGCCGGTCTGGTCCGGGCGCTGACGCTGCGCCGTTGCAGAGGATTCTACGTTTCACGACAGGAGATGCTCATGACCGTCAACAACGTGGGTGACCCCCAGTGCGTCGCCGAAGAACGCTTTGAACGCATACCGGAACTGGTCAATGGCGACGACAATCTCATTCGGCGGGGCCGCCGCCTGACCAGCGAATTTCTGGTTGTCGTAGGTGGGGCAACCTACCACCTCACCGTATCCGACGGTCGACTGGTTCGGCTGGAGCGAGGCCCCATGCTGATGCGCTCCTGGCGTTTTGCCATCCGCGCGGAGGCGCCCTTCTGGCTGCGCTTCTGGGAGCCGGTGCCAGAGGCGGGCTATCACGACCTTTTCGCATTGTCGAAGCAGGGCCTTTTGACCATCGAAGGTGATCTGTTTCCGTTCATGGCCAATCTCCAGTACGTCAAGGACGTGCTGGCGGCCCCTCGGAAAATTCTGGAGGCCTGACGATGACGGCACATGTAGAACCAATTATGGGACGTTATATCCACTTGGATATTCAAGGGCGCTCGCATAGGATTTACTTTGAGGAGGCCGGCGAGGGCATTCCCTTGGTCTGCCTGCACACGGCGGGCGCGGACGGCCGTCAGTTCCGACACCTCATGACCGACCCTGCGGTGACCGAGCATTATCGGGTCATCGCGTTCGATCTGCCTTGGCACGGAAAATCTTACCCGCCGGACGGTTGGCAGAACGAGGAGTATCGCCTGACCACGGACCTTTACACCCAGACCATCCGCGCATTTTGCGCAGGCCTGGAGCTGGACCGTCCCGTGATCATGGGCTGTTCAATCGGTGGTCGCATCGTCTTAAATCTTGCCATTCACCATCCGCGAGAGTTCCGGGCCCTGATCGGACTGGAATCTGCTGACTTCCAGACACCCTGGTACGATACGGATTGGCTGCACCGCAGCGATGTTCACGGCGGCGAAGTTTGCGCCGCTCTGGTGTCGGGGCTTATCGGGCCGTGTTCCCCGGAGAGCTCGCGACATGAAACCCTCTGGCAGTATATGCAGGGAGGCCCTGGTATTTTCAAGGGAGATCTCTACTTCTATCGAGTAGACGGGGATCTGCGGGATCAGGTGGACGCCATCGACACGACTCTCTGCCCGCTGCATTTGCTGACCGGCGAGTACGACTTCTCCTGCACTCCCGCTGATACCCTGCGCACTGCCGGGCGAATACCCGGTGCCGAGGCCACCGTGATGAAAGGGCTGGGACACTTCCCCATGAGTGAGGATCCGGCCGCATTCCGCCACTACATCCTGCCCGTCCTGGAGCAGCTGCGCGGCACGCCGATGAAAGGGCGACTGTAGACTAAACATTGGAGGATACCTGAATGAACGATTGTGACGTATTGGTGATCGGCGGCGGCAACGCGGCGATGTGCGCGGCACTGTCCGCCCGAGAGACCGGCGCGTCGGTGATGGTGCTGGAACGGGCACCAGAGAATGAGCGCGGCGGTAACACTATGTTTACTGCCGGGGCCATGCGAGTGGTCTACAACGGCGTCGATGACGTGCTGAAGATTGTCCCGGACCTCACCCCCGACGAGATCGAGAACACCGATTTCGGCACCTATGCCGAAGACCGCTTCTTCGACGACATGGCCACGGTGACCGAATACCGTGCCGACCCGGATATGGTGGAAACCTTGGTAAGGCGAAGTCAGGATACCATGCTCTGGATGCGCTCCAAGGGTGTGCGCTTCGTGCCCATCTACGGCCGACAGGCATTCAAGGTAGACGGCAAGTTCAAGTTCTGGGGCGGATTGACCTTCGAAGTCTGGGGCGGCGGCCCCGGTCTGGTGGAGGCATTGACAAAGGCTTGCCAAAAGAACGACATCAAGATCTTCTATGGTACCCGGGCCTTGTCACTGCTGGCCGATGATGACGGCGTTCACGGCGCCCGAGTTCGTGCCGGCGGGCGCAGCCAGGATATCCGGGCAGGCTGCGTGGTGCTGGCCGCCGGCGGTTTCCAGTCCAATGCCGAATGGCGGACTCGCTACTTGGGGCCCGACTGGGATCTAGCCAAGGTACGCGGCACGCGCTTCAACACCGGCGATGGCATTCGCATGGCCCTGGATGTGAGTGCCATGCCGTACGGCAACTGGTCCGGCTGCCACGCCGTGGCCTGGGAGCGGAACGCGCCGGAGTTCGGCGATCTGAGCGTGGGCGATGGCTTCCAGAAGCACAGCTATCCGTTCGGTATCGTGGTGAATGCCGAGGGCAAGCGCTTCATCGACGAGGGCGCGGATTTTCGCAACTACACCTACGCCAAATACGGCCGTGAAGTGCTGAAGCAGCCGAGCCAGTTTGCCTGGCAGGTGTTCGACGACAAGGTGGCGCATCTGCTGCGGGACGAGTACCGCATCCGCGAAATCACCAAGGTGAAGGCCGATAGCCTGGAAGAGTTGGCGGAGAAGCTCGACGGTGTGGATCCCAAGGCTTTTCTGGAGAACGTACGGGCCTACAACGAAGCCATTCGACAGGACGTCCCCTTTGACCCGAACCGCAAGGATCAGCGCTGTACGGTGGGTATCAGTCCGCCCAAGTCCAACTGGGCCAACACCCTGGACAAGCCACCCTTTCAGGCGTTCCAGGTCACCTGCGGCATTACCTTTACCTTCGGCGGACTGCGGATTACCGACGAGGCCCAGGTGGTGGATACGGAAGGCCTGCCCATTCCGGGGCTGTATGCCGCCGGTGAAATGGTGGGCGGCCTGTTCTACTTCAACTATCCTGGCGGCACCGGTCTCATGGCCGGTGCCGTGTTTGGTCGTATTGCCGGTGCCAGTGCGGGGGCCGTCTCCAGGGCCGGCGCTGAAGCCGGTGCGCCGGGAGGGTCCGCGTAATGGCCCGTAACATCGAATCGACAGCGGCACCGATCCTGCTCGCAGGCCAGTGGGTGGCGGGCGAGGGCGAGCCTATCCAGGCGGTGAATCCCGCCGACGGCTCCATCCACGGCACGGCCGGAACGGCCTCCACCGCGCAGGTGGCACAGGCGGTTGCCGCCGCCGCGGAGGCTGTGGATGTCGGCGGCTGGAGCGATCTGCGTCCCCATCAGCGATCGGCGGTGCTGCACCGGATCAGTGATCTGATCCGCGAGCGGGCCACGGATATCGCCTGGATTCAGGTAGGCGAAAACGGCAAGACCTTCAAGGAATCCCTGGGCCAGGTCATGAACGCTGCGGGCACGTTTCGTTACTACGCATCGGTCTGCGAAACCCTGCCCGAAACCCTGCCGCCGGCCCGGGGCGACTATTTCTGCATGACCGTGCACGAGCCCGTGGGCGTGGTGGCCGCCATTACGCCCTGGAACTCGCCGTTGACAATGGGCGCGCAGAAACTCGCGCCGGCCCTGGCCGCCGGCAACGGCGTCATCATGAAACCGGCGGAGTGGACCTCCCTGGTCTCCCTGGAGCTGGGGCGCGCCTGCGTGGATGCCGGCCTGCCGCCGGGCTTGGTCAGCATCCTGCCGGGCCGGGGCGACGTGGGTCAAGCCCTGGTGGGTGATCCCGGTGTGGGCATGGTCTCCTTCACCGGCGGCACGGAAACCGGCAAGATTATCGCCCGTGCCGTTGCCCACCGCCTGATTCCGGTGATTCTGGAACTGGGCGGTAAATCCCCGAATATCGTCCTGGCCGACGCCGATCTGGACCTAGCCGCCGTCGGCGTTGCAGACGGCATCTTCGCGTCTGGCGGTCAGTCCTGCGTGGCCGGATCCCGGCTGCTGGTGGACGAAGCCGTTTACACTCCGTTCATGGATCGGCTGCTAGAACGCACCTCCCGCTTGCGGGTGGGGCCGCCGGCGGATCCCGAGACGGACATCGGCCCGCTGGCGGCGTTCGCCCACCGCGAGCGGGTGGAGGAGTATGTGGAGATCGGCCGGCAGCAAGGCGCGGAAGTGCTTGCCGGTGGGAAGCGGCCCAAGGGCGCCGTGTTCGACTCCGGCGCCTACTACTTGCCCACCATCCTCACCGAACTCACGGAAACTTCCCGGGTCTTTCACGAGGAAATCTTCGGGCCGGTGCTGGCAGTCATGCGCTTCGGTTCCGAGGACGCACTGATCCGCCAGGCCAACGGCACGGATTTCGGTCTGGGTTGCGGCATCTGGACCCGGGATTACCCCCGGGCCTGGCGTATTGCCGGCGCGGTCAAGGCCGGTTCCGTGTGGATCAACACTTATAAACAGCTCAGCATCGCGGCGCCCTTCGGCGGCTTCAAGGACAGTGGCCTGGGTCGCGAGAAGGGCATCGAGGGGCTGCGCGCGTATCAGCAGCCCAAGAGTGTTTACTGGGGACTCTAAGACGAGGAGAACATCCGATGACGCAATTCAACTGGGACGACTTCCGAATCCAACCCGACGACATTACCGAATTCTCGGGAGGCCTTCACCGACCTGAGTGCGTGTTGTGCACGGCGACGGGCGACATGTACGTTTCCCACCGAGCCCGGGGCGTTAGCCGAATCGCGCCGGACGGGAAGCTCACGGCCATGAGCAGCATCGCCGAGATCGGCGGTCACGAGCTGATCCCCAACGGCATCGCCATGCTCGCCGACGGTAGTTTTCTCATCGCCAACATCGGTGAGACCGGAGGCATCTGGAAGCTGGGCCGCGACGGACAGCTGACGCCGTTCCTGACCGAGGTCGACGGCCAACCCCTGTCCGCGGCGAATTTCGTGACCACCGACCACCAGGGTCGGGTGTGGATCACCGTCAGTACCACCTCGTCCCCGCGCTTCAAGGCATACAGGCCCGACGTGGCGGACGGCTTCGTCGCCTTGGTGGACGAGCGGGGCGCGCGCATCGTGGCCGACGGCTTGGCCTTTACCAATGAATGCCGGCTCGGCCCGGACGGCGCACATCTCTATGTAAGCGAGACCTTCGGTCGGCGTATCCGGCGCTTTGCCGTCAGGCCCGGCGGCCTGGGTGCGGGGGAAGTATTCACCCAACTCGGAGACGGTGACTTTCCGGACGGCTGTGAATTCGACGAGGAAGGCGGCCTCTGGGTCACCAGCATCGTCAGCAACCGGCTCTACCGCATGGACCGTGACGGCAAACCGTCTCTGATCATCGAGGACAGCGATCCCGCCTTCGTGGCCGAGGTGGAAGCCGCGGTGCGCGAGCGGCGCATGGAGCGGGACCACTTCTACACGGCCCGGGGCAAGCGCCTGCGGAATATCGCCAGCATCGCCTTCGGCGGCCCGGATCGGCGGACGGCCTACATGGGTTCCCTGCTGGGGGAAGTGCTCTACAGTTTCCGCTCCCCGGTTCCCGGCCGCGAACCCATACACTGGAACTACTCCAGATAGCAGGAGAACACGCATGTCCACGGAAAACACCACTATCGGATTCATCGGGCTGGGCGTCATGGGCGAGCCCATTTGCCGCAATATGGCCATCCGCTCCGGCAGAAAAGTCGTTGCCTTCGACCTGCGCCGGGAACCCCTAGAACGGCTGGCCGCGAGCGGTGTGACCGCCGCCGCCGACATTGCGGATCTGGTTAATCGAGCCGATACCATCGTCTTGTCCCTGCCCGGCGGTGACCAGCTGCAGAAGGTGGTCCAGGGCGCCGGCGGAATCCTGGAGTATGTGCGAGCCGGCATGACCGTGGTGGACACCACCACCGCACCGGTGGATCTGACCCGCGAGCTTGCCCGGGAATTTGCCGCCCGCGGCGTTGCCTTCGCGGACGCACCCATCGCCCGCACCCGCGCCGCCGCCGAGGAAGGCACGCTAAGCATCATGGTGGGCGGCGACGCAGAGGTGTTCGAGCGGATCCGGCCGTTGCTGAGCGCCGCCGCCACGGATATCACCCACTGCGGCCCCGTGGGCTGCGGCCAGGTGGTGAAGCTGCTCAACAACATGGTACTGTTCGAGACGGTCGTGGCCCTGGCCGAGGCCCTGTCCATCGGCGAGGGTGCCGGCGTCGACCCGACCCTGTTGTTGGAAACACTGTCCAAGGGCTCCGCCGACAGCTTCGCCCTGCGCAATCACGGCATGAAGGCCATGCTGCCCGGGGTGTTCCCGGAGAATGCTTTCCCAACCGAATACGCCATGAAGGATCTAGCCTACGCCCTGCGCCTGGCGGACGACGTGGGTGTGGAGGCCCGTAGCGCGCGACTGACGGGGGAGTTGCTGCAGGCAACGCGGGACAAGGGTTTCGGCAAGGTCTACTTCCCCGCGGTGCTGAACGTGGTGAGGCCGTGATAGGCTTGTTTGTAATGCCTTGCTTTCGGTAACGGTGCACGGCGTCTCCGTGCGTCCGCGCGGCTGTGAGGTGATAATAGGCCTTAGGGCAACGGAGTCGGCTCTCGGGGCGGGTGCATCCGGGAGCCCTGAACATCAAGGGTATAGCTGTATCTTATGACAAAGAGTAGCGAGCAAAGCGCCGTCTCCCTGAAGCGCGGCCTGGATGTGCTTCGCACGTTTCAGGCGGACAATGTCACGCTGAGTCACAATGAACTGGTTACGCGGACCGGCTTGCCCAAGTCGACCCTTGCGCGCTTCACCTACACCCTGACCCGGCTGGGATACCTGTACCAGGACGACGCCCTGGGCGGCTACCGGCTGGGGGACAAGGTTGCGGATCTGGGGCGGGTCCTGTTGGCGGATCTTCCGGTGTGCCGGATTGCCAGGCCGTTGATCCAGGAAATGGCCGACACCCACAACATCGCTGTCGCCCTGGGCGCCGGCGATCGTGAATCCATGGTCTACATTGCTTATTGTTATGGCCGTGACGCCGCGACCCGGCGCATGCGCACCGGCTCCGTGGTGCCCATGGGTCGCACCGCCATGGGCCGCGCTTACCTCGCCGGCCTGCCGCCGGCGCTGCGGGCCAGGCATGTGGCGCAGATCGGTGAAAAGGCCGGTGCTGGTGCCGACGAGCAGATTGCCGGTATCGAAAAGAGTGCCCGCGACATCAAGCGCGACGGGTTCTGCTTTCTGGAGGGAGAGTACCGCCGCGAGATCAGTTCCCTGGCGGCTCCGGTCATCCTCGATCAGGGCGATGTGGTGCTGGCCCTGAACTGCGCATTCGCGCCGCATATCTTCACCGAACGTCAGGTCGGCGAAGTCCTCGGCCCTGCCCTGATGGAGGTGGCCGGAAAGATCGCCAACAAGATGGCGGACCTGGGACTCACGTT
>Ga0314774_1001203_pt1 | contig 17243 bp, 15 predicted proteins | sample MetaGCBIA2018_FD_204515 | JGI IMG/M metagenome (GOLD analysis project Ga0314774, IMG submission 204515) | Cryopeg brine microbial communities from Beaufort Sea near Barrow, Alaska, United States - CBIA 2018 | ecosystem: Environmental > Aquatic > Marine > Coastal | place: USA: Alaska | collected...
ACTGAACACCAGTCTTTTAAACAAGTTTTTACATGCTTATTTTGTTAGTTTTTAATGAGTTATATTTTTGTCATGTAGTGTACATTAAAAACTAAACTTTAATCATTAAAAAAAGCATCTTAACATATTAAACTCTTCTTACAACTATGAATACACTATTTTTGTACTCAGAAAAAAAATAAATAGATGAAAAGATTACTGGCCTTGTTACTCATCTTGTTTACTTCGCTTTCTTACGCACAAGAAATGAAGTTCACAGGAGTTGTAAATGATACTTTAAACAATAAACCTTTGGAAAACGCTGTCATTATGGCGGTGCGACTTTCTGATGGATTATTATTGGGTTATACACGTTCAAATGCAGACGGAAGTTATAAACTTCGAGGAGTTCCTATTGATACTATGGAATTGATTGTTTCTCACCATGATTTCGATGAAAAACGTTTTTACATTATAGGATCAGAAGAGAATACTGAAATTCATATCCCAAATATTATTCTTCCAGAACATGCTACTCAGTTAGATGAGGTGATTGTTTATGCGAATAAAGAACCCATTTATTTCAGAGGAGATACATTGGTTTATGTTGCAGATTCTTTCGCTACAAAGCAAAATGCAATGGTTGAAGATTTATTGAAAAACTTACCTGGATTGCAAGTTGACGATGATGGGAATGTAAGTTCTCAAGGACGAAAAGTAACCAAAGTATTGGTCGATGGAGATGAGTTTTTTGGCTCTGACCCAACAATTGCAACTAGAAATTTATCAGCTAAAGGAGTTGATAAAATTGAAGTTTATGAAGCAGAAGATGAAACTTCTGGGGGTAATTCCGAAGATAAGATTCAAGTTCTCGATGTGAAATTAAAAGATGATGCCAAAAAAGGATACTTTGGTAAAATAGCGGGTAGTGGAGGTTTCAACTCTGAATATTTTAAAGATTTACCTAATGGAAGTGGGTTTTATGAAGGTGAAGTTTTAGCCAATTACTTCAATAAAGACTTGAAAGTTTCTGTTTTTGCATTGGGTTCAAATACACCAAATACTGGATTTAGTTACAGAGACGCATCTCGTTTCGGATTAACCAATGAAATGTCAGGTGGTTGGGGATCGATAATGAACACGAGCAGATTAAATGGTTTGCCTGAAAATTATAAAGGCGGATTTTACTTTTCAAATAAATTAACTGAAAAAATTAAACTGGGTGTAAATTATACTTACAATGACAGTCGTTTGACTACAGAACAAATTCGAAATTCAGAATTCTTTTTTGCAGACACTACTTATTTAAAAAGAGACTCTTCATTTACTGACCAATTACAACAATCCCATACAGTGAACTTGAATTTGGAATATGATATTAATGATAAAACTAAATTGAAGTTGAAATCTAATATTATTCTTAGAAATGAATCCTCATTGACAACTAATGCAAGTGATTTCCTTACTAAGGACGAACAAAGATTTAGTGCAACCGATGTGAGAAATGAGTCTAAAGCGGATGGATTGGAAGGGAATGTAGAATTGGAATTGAATAAAAAATTCGAAAAACGATTTAGAGAATTAGATGTTATTTACCAATTAGGATATACGGAAACAGATAGAGATAACACATTAAATTCTAATCTATATTTTGGACAATTCATTATTCCAGATTCTATTTATGATCAAAAACGGAATATGGCCAACAATACAACTGGTCACCGTATGATTGTAGATTATATGGAGCCAATTACACGAAAGTTTAGATTGAAGTTTCAGTACAGATTGGATTATTTCTATGGAGAACAAGCGACTTCTACCTTTAATCGTACGGCAACAGGTTATGATGAATATGCTGGATTATACAGCAATGATTTTAGCAATACACGACTTGAAAACAGAGGTGCATTAGGAATTTTATTCACTGATAGAAAACATACTTTAGATGTAGGGTCTCGTTTTAGAAATGTGGTAATTGATAATTTCAATAACGAAACAAATACGAACATTAATCAAACTGTAGACAATATATTGCCTTATTTAGAATACCGTTATAAATTTTCTAATGCGCACAGAATTCAATTGGTCTATTCAACAACTTCAGATCAACCAAGTTTAAATCAACTTCAACCTGTGAGGGATAACACAGATCCAAATAGTTTGGTGATTGGTAATCCAAATCTAAAGCCGAATTATTCACATAAATTAAGTGTGAATTATAACAAGTGGAATGCTCTAAAACAAAGCTATGTCTACAGCGGAGTTTATATGAATTATTTTGATAACGATTTTTCGAACTCCATTGTATACACACCAAATGGACAATCTGTTTCAACGGCAATAAACGTTGACGGGAATATTTATAGTGGTTTTTATGCTGGTGGTGGAATCCCGATTTTTAAAAAACTATTGAGCTTAAGACCTCAAGCTTCAGGTGGTTATACGAGCTTTAATTCAGAAATTAATAACCAAAAAAACACCACTGAAAATTATAATATTGATGGTGAATTAGGACTTGAAATGCGTTCAGACTCTATTGAAATCAGCATAAGTGCTGCGTTAAGCTATAACGATCCACGTAGTAATTTATCAATGGGTTTAAATGAACCATATACTGTTCAGCGTTATAAAGCATCAATTTTTTATGAATTACCATTCAACTTTTTCGTAGAAACAGATGCCGTTTATGAAATCAATTCAAGAAGAGCTGAAGGATTTAATGCAACACCATTTATTTGGAATGCTAAATTGAATAAACGCTTCCTTAAGACAGGTAATCTTGTGATTAATGCATCCGTTTATGATATTTTTAATCAGAATATAGGGATTTCTCGAAACGTTGGAACAAACATAATTACAGATACACGCAGTAGAATTATTGCACGTTACTTCATGATTGGAGCAACATTAAGATTCAATAACAATAAAACAAAAGCAGATGAAGGCAGAGGTAGATGGTTCTAAAATTTTAGCAGGAATTGCTTTTTTACTCATAACTACTTTGTCTTTTGGACAAGTAATTCGTTCAGGTGAAATTGTTTTTGAAAAAAGAACAAATCTTGAAAAAAGATACGAAGGATCTCAAACGATGGGGAACTCTAAAGAGTGGATGAAAGAACCAAAAAAGGATGAGTATGTATTGTATTTTACCGACTCAACGTCTCTTTTTAAACCAATTCTACCAGAAGTTGGTGATGAAGATAGAGAATGGTCAACGATGAAAAACACGACGTATCAAAATCTAAATTCAGGTAAATTAGAACGGCAGTTTTTGTATTACGGAGCGGAAATCTATTTATTGGATACCGTAAAGAAAAGAGAGTGGATCATAACAGAAAACAGAAGAACAATTGCTGGTTTTGAAACCAAGCAAGCACTTTGGGTAGCAAATGACTCAACAAATATTTATGCTTGGTACGCAGAAAAAATCATCCCTTCAGTTGGTCCAGAATCTTTTAACGGCTTACCTGGTGCAATTCTAGGATTAGCATTAGAAGATGGTGGAGTGGTTTACTTTGCTAAAGAAGTAAAGCCATTATCGAAAAAGAACATCGAAAAAGAAATGCCCAAAGGAAAAGCTAAAGATTATTACACGAGTATAGACATACGGAAACTAGTGAAGGAGTTATTTTCAGGCCGAGGTTCAGGAGGAAGAATTCTGGATGATATATTTGTTTGGTAGAAAACGATGTAGTTAGTCGTTTTCAATTTAGTCAACTAGTCACAGCGGTACGGTATATTAATAGGAATGAGCTTTAGCTCATTCGTCAATCGATACAAACCATTATTAAACCCCACAAAATCGAAATAATTGCATGCTATTATTTCGATTTTGTGGGGTTTTGTTTTACAGCTGATTCTGTAAACCAAGGACTTACGTGATAGGCTATTAACATGTCTTCCCTCTGGGACTGTGAATAATTAGTTTTAAACCACAATGCTTTATATTTCAAAATTGGGCTACCAATATAGGTCGTTAATCCCTAATTTTAACGATGTGTTTTTTCAATAATACAGCCGATAATCGCATTAATTAATTAATTTTATCTAGAGTTAAACTTTAGCAAAAAGGAAGAAGGGATTCCTCAGTTGTTAAAATCTAATATTTTCTCAACTATCGGAAAGACAGTTTGTAGAGAAGTCTTTGGGGTAAAATTTGCTCAAGCGAAGCTTGAGCAAATTTTACCCCACAAAAGCCAACGAAAACCTGTCATTCCGATGGAGTGAAACGACGAGGAATCTCTTTTTAAATAATTACGACTTAGCTTGGTAACCCAATTTCAAAAAATAAATCATTACAAATATCCATCATTACCAACCCTATCACGTTAACATCCGAAAGCTACCGGATTAAACATCCCAACATATCCATAACATGACCCAATCGTCCTCCATTGTTAACCTAACGTTATCTGTTTTAACATTCTATTAAGTCGTTAGTAACCTTTGTTTTTAACCAGATTTGTGACGTACATTTGTCGCAACTAATAAATATAAAAACAAATAAAAGAATGAAAAAATTAACGATTATTGCTGCATTATTGATAGGAAATATTGCAATGTCTTACAGTGGAGTAGGAGAACCGACAAAAAATATTTTGGTAGACAGTTCAAAAAGTGAAATTCAATTTGATATTGAATCTAATAAATCCAATGTGTTAACCGTCCTTGTTAAAGGTGTAGAAGAGAATTTCACAAGTATTGCATTGATTGATCAACGTGGAAAGTCAATTTATTACGCTTATGTAAAAACCAATAGTGAAACTTTCCAAATTGATTTATCAGAATTAACACCAGGGAAGTATTACGTAAAATTAAATACGGACAGCGAAATCAGAATGAAAACTTTAATTGTCGAAAGGTAGTATTTTCTTAAAAGTAACCTAATCAAATCAATCTAGCAGATATAACCACTTTTACTTAAATCATATTTTCTATTCACAATCTTACAACGCTTTTTTAAGGCGTTTTTTTTTGCTTTCTAATAAAAACTAATAAACAATTTTCTTTCTCGAACGTTTCTTATCTTTGTGGCTAAAATTTTTTAGAATTGAAAACAGTTTACATTACACGCAGAGAACATTTCAACGCCGCACATAAATTGTGGAATGAGGGATGGAGCGATGAGAAAAATGAAGCCGTATTTGGAAAATGCAGCAACAAGAATTGGCACGGACATAATTTCAACATCTTTGTTACAGTAAAAGGAACACCTTCGACTGATACAGGTTTTGTGATTAACTTAAAAGATTTAAGTCAAATCATGAAAGATTATGTTGTTGAAGCCTTGGATCACAAAAATCTAAATTTAGATGTTCCTTTCATGAAAGGGGTTTTAGCATCAACAGAAAATTTAGTTATGAAGATTTGGGAGGAAATTGAAGGGCCAATTAAAAAAGCTGGTGGAGTTTTGTCAAAAATAAAGCTAGAAGAAACTGAAAATAATTACGTGGAATATTATGGTGGTAATGAACCATTCTAACTACATAACATCAATTTTTAATGGAAAGTAAATTTGAATATGATCAAGAGGTAACTGATAGACTAACGGAGGTTTATAAAGGTGTTTTAGCTGATTTAGGTGAAGACCCAAATCGAGAAGGTTTACTTAAAACTCCAGAAAGAGTTGCCAAATCTGTTCAGTTTTTAACCCAAGGTTACAAACAAGATCCAGATGAGATTTTAAGAAGTGCTTTATTTCATGAAGACTACTCTGAAATGGTAATTGTGAAAGACATTGAAGTATATTCTCAATGTGAACACCACATGTTGCCTTTCTTTGGGAAAGCTCATATTGCATATATTCCGAATGGAAAAATTGTTGGATTAAGTAAGCTCCCAAGAATTGTAGATGCGTATGCTCGTCGTTTGCAAGTTCAAGAAAGATTAACATTAGAAATTCGTGATTGTATTCAAAGAACGTTAGATCCTAAAGGTGTAGCGGTTGTTTTAGAATGTAGTCACATGTGTATGCAAATGCGTGGAGTTGAAAAACAAAATTCATCAACTACAACTTCAGCATTTAAAGGATTGTTTATGTCAAATGACAGCACAAGAAAAGAATTCATTAACTTGATTCAAGCACGTTTGCATTAAAAGTGAAAATTAAAATTCAATTAAAAGGTGTTTAAAGCATCTTTTAATTGAATTTAAATGTTGACAAACGAATCTCTTCTTTCAATTTATTCTGAGCATCAGCCAATTTCTCAATAAGGATAAACCTTCCATTACCCAATTCCGCAGCTTCTCGCATACTTTCTTCTGCCTTTGAATTGGTTTTAATTCCCACAACACTCATTGTAGTATTGTTTTTACTTAAATTCTTTTCAATGTACTTTTTATAATCTCCAGAGCTTTGATTAAATGCTCCGTCAGTAATAATAATTAAATGGTTTTGAATTCCAGCTTTTGAGTTTTTCTTTACTTGTTTATAGCCTAATTTGATTCCTTTACCGCCAGCCGTTTGTCCAGATATTTTTAATTTCTGTACAACTTTTGAAATCATTTCTTTTTGATCTCCAGCGGTCGGATCTAACAAAACTTGCGCATCTGACGAATAGGAAACTAATCCGATTTTATCCTCTGGTCTCAACATTCCAAGTAATTGGTCCAATGAATATTTTAATAATTCTGCACGGTCATATCTATTCATTGAAGAAGAAACGTCCAATACAAAAACAACATTAATTGGTTTGAAATATTTAAGATCAAAATTCTCTTTGTCTAGCTTTTCAAATTCAGGAATCTCCTCTTTTACTACTTCTTTAAATACCGGTGTTTCTTCTATTATATCTGATAAATCTATTTCAGGTTGATTTTCTTCAATAATTATAACGCGTTCTTCTTTTAGTTCTTCAACTACTTCCGCAAGAATTTGTTCCCCTTTTTCTTCTTGAGGTATTTCTTCAACAATTAGCTCACTTTCTTCATTAATAATAAGCTCAGGAGTTTCTTCAATCTCTTCTTTCTTACTCAAAGCTAAAATGACAAAATTATTTTTAAAGTTTACATATTGTGCCAGCTCATCTGGATAATACCCCTCATGCGTCGCATAAAAATAAGTTATTCCCAGTGGTAATTTAATTTTTAATTCCCCATTTCTTGCAGTAGACCATTTACCCAAAGCACTTCCATTTTGCAGAATAGCGACTTTTGATTGTCCTAACTTTTCTCCTGTCAGTTTATCAATCGTTTGAACAGTTAACATAAAATCCATCGGATTACCTTGGGCAGGTTTTTGTCCAAATGTTGGACAAGCAGTTAAGCTGTTAGAAGTTGGCAATGAAACAATCTTTCCTTTCAATCGAATGGTTGTTGCTTCATTGTTATCACTCGTGTATACAGGGATAGAATAATCAAATTTTCCTTTCTTTCTGTTATTAACATGAAAACGAATTACAGCCGAACTATCTGGTTGGATTCGATCATTTTTTTGAAGTGAAGCAACTTCCATAGGTGTTTTCACACTGAGAATGTATATTTCTTTATTCGTTTCGTTTTTTATATAAATATCTACGAATCGCTCATCATTTCCATTGATATCTTCAAAATCATGACTCGTTTTATCGAATAGAACTTGTGTCTGACCAAGAATCGAAATAAATAATAAATATAGAAGGACTGTAGTTCTCATAAAATAAATATAACTAGAATTTAGAAAACAAAAAAGAGGAAAGATTAACTCCTTCCTCTATATAAACGCTATTTGTTAACGTAAAGTATTTTAATCTTTTAAACTTTTTCTTTTAAAACTGCTGTTAAAGCCTCTGCTAAAAGTGTATCAGCATCGCCATGATTCTCTTTATAATCTAGAGAACTTCTGCGAATAACTTCTTTTGCCTCTTCAGCTCCATAAACGTGAGTAATTTCAACATTTTTAGAATCTCCTCCTAAATCTTTGTAAGTAAGGAAAAAGTGCTTCACTCGGGCTAAAACTTTTTCTGGAATTTGATCAATTGAGGTCATGTCACCATAAACTTGGTCGTCCTTCAAAACAGCAATAATTTTATCGTCTGCTTCTCCACCATCAATCATTCTAAATCCACCTACTGGTATACATTCAGCAATAATATTTCCGCAATTTACTTCACGTTCAGATAAAACACAAACATCCAATGGATCATTATCTCCAACAATATTCGTTCTTCCTGTTTTTGTGTTTGCATATTCTGCCACGTGTTTGCCGCATAATGTCTGCGGAACAAAACCATACATACATGGCATGTAATTAGAGAATTTTTGAGGACGATCTACCATCAAATATCCACTTTCTTTGTCCACTTCATACTTAATAGCATCTGAAGGAACGATCTCAATAAATGCGTTAATTAGTTCGGGTTGTTTTTCACCAATTGTGATTCCATGCCATGGGTGCGCTACAAAGCGTTGTTTAAGTGCTTTTGCTAATTTAGCTACTTCTTCTTTCATATATCGTAATTTCGAGTAATTTTCTTTTAAATTAGGGATTGCAAAAGTACTGAAAAAATTGAAATGAAAAAAGTTGTCGTTTTTACAGTTGAAAATTGAAAAGAAGTAGTAAAAAGAGATATAAAATTTACTTCCCGAAAGAGAAATAATCCAATGGATCTAGCGGTCCCATATCACTCCATAATTCGAAATGTAAATGAGGTCCAGTACTGCGTTCACCAGTATTTCCTACCACACCAATTGCTTTTCCACGGGTAACTTTATCACCTACATTAACATAGACCTTTTGGGCATGTTTGTAAACAGAGATGATTTCGTTTTCATGACTCAATATAATCGTATGGCCATCTTGATCATCATAAGAAGAGTGCAAAACTACACCATTCAAACAAGCCTTAATCTGTTCGTCCTTTTTAGTAACTATATCAACTCCTGGATGATTTGGGATTCTAAATTTTTGACTCACTTGACCTGCAACAGGGTCATATAAGAATAGATGATCAAATAATTGGTCATTCGTTCCCTTAAGTTTTTCTTGATTCTCCCTAATGTTTTGATCCAATTGTTTTTCAGCATTAGAAATAGTTGTGTCTACAACTAAATTGGCGTTGCCTTGCGTTTTTTCATTAAGATTAGTAACGTAAATTGAGTCAATTGAAACTTCTCCTAAAATTACTTTTTGTAAATTGGATATATAATTGTCTTGGGCAATAAGTCTTTTTTCTAAGTTAGCAACGCGTGTTGCCGTAAATTCAATTTTTTGTTTATTTCTGTTTTTAATATTCTCAGGTAATAAATATCCTATTGGGGTGTAGGAGAAAATCAGGTAATTAAATAAAAACAAAATAATAATGAAAATTAAAGAAATACTAATTAACTGGATACGATTAATTTTTACTCTCCACCATTCTTCAAAGCTTACTGGATCCATTCCTACAATTCTTGTGGAACGCTTAAACCAATTCTTCTTCTTTTTCTTCTCTGGCTTTTTCATGACAATTGTCTGCAAAAATACATTTATATAGATGAATTTTTGCTATATTAACGTTAATTAAGTAAAATTCAATAGACCTCATTTTTAAGTGTGTTAAATTTGGCTTGTTATTTGTTAAATCAACAACTATTCTATAATTAAAACGTTATACTATTAGATGAAATTATTGCTATCAATATTATTCCTTTTCCTTACTTCCTCTATATGGTCTCAACTTGTGACTAATGGAGGTTTGTCAGCAACGCAATTGGTGCAAAACGTACTTTTGGGAACTGGGGTTGATGTTTCTAATATTAGCTATTCCGGGGCAACAAGTGCAATTGGTACTTTCAATGCTACAAACGCCAGTATAGGAATTGATGAAGGAATTATCATGACTACTGGAACTATAAATCAAGGACCAGATGGGCCGCATGGTCCAAATAACAAAACCAATGCAGGAATGGATAATAATGCAAGTGGTTATGGACAGCTTACTAACCTGGTTGGAACTGATACTTACAATGCAACTTTATTAGAATTTGATTTTATTCCTTATTCAGATACAGTTCGTTTTAAATATGTTTTTGCTTCTGAAGAATACCCAGAATTTGTTGGGACTCAATTTAATGATGTTTTTGCATTTTTTATAACTGGTCCTGGAATTCCTGGAGGGACTCAAAATATGGCAATTATTCCTGGAACAAATCAACCAGTTGCAATTAATAATGTCAATGCCGGACAAAATGCAATATATTTTGAATCTAACGGTGATGGAACTCAAGCTCCACAAAACACAAATTCTTTTTATGTACAATATGATGGTTTTACTGTTCCACTAGAAGCTGTTTCAAAAGTGCAATGTGGGGAAACTTATCATTTAGTAATTGCTGTTGCTGATGTAGGTGATCCAATTTATGATTCCGGAATATTTTTAGAGAAAAATAGCTTAAATAGTGTTCAACCGGTTCAAGTAAGCTATGAATTGTCAAGTGATCCTTATGGAGATGGACAAACAATGGCGCAAAATTGTACTAGTGCCGATATAACGATTACGCGATCTGGACCAATGATAAATCAAGCATTAACAATTCCAATTAATCTTTTTGGTTCTGCTGTTGAAGGTTTAGATTATTCGAATGTTCCTAACAGTATCAATTTTTCACCCGGACAAACATCTATTACATTTACAGTTGATGCACTTAACAACCCTGCATTAACAGGAATAGCCAATTTGATTATTCAGTTTGAAATTGATGATCCTTGCGGTAATACTGAGTTTCAAGCAATAGAATTATTTATAAGACCTGTTGAGCCAGTTACGGTTGCTTTAGATCCTGTGGATATTTTGTGTCCTGGGGAAGAAGTGGAATTGATTGCCCAAGCGCAAGGAGGTGGTGGAGGATATACTTATCTTTGGAGCACTGGTGCAACAACCCAATCCATAGTCATAAACCCTTTGACAACGCAAACAATAACTGTTGATGTTACTGATGATTGTTTAAATCAAACAGCAACTGCAACCTTAGTTATAGTAGTACCTGTTTATGATCCGTTAGAAATCGAAGCTACTGATGATATAATTGAACAATGCCCTTTTGTTCCTTATGATTTAATTGTTGAAGCTATTGGTGGGGCTGGTGAATATACTTACGAATGGTATAATCCCAATTGGAATTTAATTGGAAATTCTGCAGAAATAACTGTAGCAGCTCCGGCAACGTCTACTTATTCAGTTGTGGTAACTGACCAATGTGGAACCAGTGATACAACAACTGTTAAAATTACAATCTTAAGTCCTCCTTTGTTACTAGAAATAACACCGGATCAAGAAATATGTCCTGGAGATTCTGTTCAATTAAAAGTGACAGCAACAGGTGGTTTTGGTAATTACTATTACAGTTGGCCACATTCAGGTGATACTGTTTCAACAGTTTGGGTAAAACCAGACAGAACAACAGAATATACGGTTATTGTAAAAGATGATTGTCAAACTTTTCAAGTTATAGCGAAAACTACAGTAGTTGTCGTTAAACCAGATGTTAATTTCAAAGCCATAACTGAACCTAAGTTTATAGGTTTACCGATAACTTTTCAAAATTTAACGGTTAATGGAAATACTTACTTCTGGGATTTTGGAGATGGTTCTACTTCTACAATGGTTCATCCAAATAACACCTATGACTATCCAGGAACTTATGAAGTGAAGTTAATAGCAACTGATAGCAAAGGCTGTATAGATTCACTTACTAAAATTATAACAATTTTAGAGGAAGTATATTTATACATTCCTAATACTTTCACTCCTGGAACACAGAATCGATACAATAATTATTTTAGAGCAAGTACTATTGGAATTGAAGCCTTGAGTATAAATATTTTCAATCGTTGGGGAGAACTTTTGTATAGTTCAAATGACGTTGACTTCAGTTGGGACGGTACCTATAGAAATGAAATAGTGCGCGATGGAACATATATTTGGACGATTGAGTATGTCGATGTTCATGATATTGAAGTCAAGCAAATGACAGGACATATAAACGTTATTAAGTAAAATCAATGTTTTTAAGTCTTTGATAAGAGAATTTTTCAGATAAAACTTTTGAAGTTCTTCATTATCAGGTGTTTCAATTGTGAACACCGGGATGCATTGGTCTGACCTAGACAGTTGAGCATAAATTATAAACACTCGTGCAGCGTTGTGCAGAGCCTTTCGAAGTAAGCTTGCCGAAGTAAGCGTAAACTAGTATTTGACGTTTTCTTGCAAAGAGTAGTTAAAATCATTTGAATTCTCGCTTTAACTATTAGGTATATTATCTTTGCAAGAATCGAATTATTCAGCTATGAAATTTTCACGTTTACAAAGATACCTTTTAAGCATTTTGAGTGGTTTATTAATGACCATTTCATTTCCACATACAGGTAGTATTTTTCCATTGGTTTTCCTTGCGTGGGTTCCGCTTTTATTAGTCGAACACAACATTTATCGTGAAAAATATCGTTCATCCAAAGTATTGATTCACGCATATCTTACCTTCTTTATTTATAATTTAGGTACTACTTATTGGATATATTATTCAATTGGAGGTGAAGGAGGAGCAATTTTAGCTTATTTCCTTAATGGATTTATAATGGCTTTGGTCTTTTTGCTTTTTCATTTTACCAAAAAATTCGTTGGACAGAAAGAAGGATATATTGGTATACTTTTTTTCTGGGTAGGACTAGAGTATATACATTATCATTGGGAATTAAGTTGGCCTTGGATCAATATTGGAAATACTTTTGCAATCGTACCCGAAATTGTTCAATGGTATGCATATACTGGAATTCTAGGGGGAACACTTTGGATTCTTTTGGTGAACTTATTGGTGTTTAAAATAGCGAGCAATATCCTTTTTAAAAAGGAATCTTTTAAAGTTCAAACTCCGTTAGTATATCTATCAATTGCACTAATTGTAATTCCTTCTTTACTTTCTTTCTGGAGTTACTCAGTTTATGAAGAAACTGAAAACCCAATTGAGGTTGTGGTAACTCAGCCTAATGTTGACCCTTATAATGAGAAGTTTAATTCAGAATTAAAGCAGCAACTTGATAAATCTATTATTAAGGCAAATGAATTAATTACACCAAATACCGCTGTTGTTTTAGGTCCTGAAACGGCAATAGCACAAGGATTTGATGAAGCGAAATATCAGGAAAGTGCGGCAATGAATTATCTTCAAGAGACCGTTGATGGTTGGGGGAATACTGCCTTATTCACTGGCGCTTCAACATATAAGGTTTTTGATTATAAAAATAGTCCGGCGGCTAGAGGTATTCCAGGAACTGAATTCTTTTACGAATCTTACAATACTTCTGTTTTAATTTCTAACAATAAACCACCTTCTTTTGTACATAAATCGGAACTAGTGCTCGGAGTTGAAAAGATTCCTTTTTCAAAATGGTTTCCTTTTTTAGAAAAATTATCTATCCAGAACGGTGGAACATCAGGGACATTGGGAGTGGAAAAGGAGCCGCGTGTTCTAAACACGAACGGATTCTCTTTCGCTCCAATTATATGTTATGAATCGCTTTATGGCGGAATGGTGGCAGAGCAATGTCGAAAAGGAGCAGAGGTTATTTTTATCATCACAAATGACGGCTGGTGGGAAAATACTGCAGGTCACATGCAACATGCGAGTATTGCCAGATTAAGAGCAGTTGAAACAGGACGATATGTTGTGAGGTCAGCGAATACTGGAATTTCTTGTGTAATTAATCAAAGGGGTGATGTTATAAAAGCTACCGAATATTGGGTACAAGATGCATTCCGTGAAACAGTTCAACTCAATGGCGAACCTACATTTTACGTTACATACGGAGATGTAATAGGCCGCTCATTTGCTTTTGTAAGTCTTTTATTGATCACACTTACATTGGTAAAATACTTGCGCCGATTTGGAACTTCTGTTTAAAAGAGAATTTAGATAAACTAATGGGTATTAAAAAGCACGATTCTATATGGAATCGTGCTTTTTAAATAATGTAAAACTGTTTTTGGATATTTAATTTCTAGTCATTCTCAGGTAAAATCTCCATTTTTTCTGCAAAATGATAACAATAATCTCTTAAGTCCTCTGAAATATTCTTTTCTCCAGTTGCTTTCTCAAATGTATCAGCCATTGTTACCAAAGTTTGATGGAAAAATTGCTTCATTTCTTCAATTGATAATTCTTTTGTCCAAAGATCAATCTTCATTGTGTTTTTTTCTTTAGGATCCCACATGGAAAGAAACATTGCGCTGGCTTCTGCTTTTTCAATTTCACCATCTTGGGCTGACCAAATCATTCTAACTGGAACATTGTTCTCGTTTGTACCAACATTTACTGATATCTCAGACGTTTTTGTAATCTTTTCTTCATTCATAACTTATTGAATCTCGTATGTTTGTAAAATCGTATTGTATTTCGTATCAATTAACGCTTGCAAAGATAATGCTTTGTTTTTAGTCATATAGCCTTTAACAATTCTATATCCTAAAAATTGACCAATTCTATCTGGAGAATCAACAGCTAATCCAACTGTCGTAGGACCTTCATTTAAGAAGTTGGTTCTAACTCTAATGTCCGTTTTAAATAACATCTGCTGCTCAACCAAATAGTTCCAAACAGAAGTTTCATTTTTAACAGCCCAATCGTATTGTGTTTTATCATAACGTAACACATAATCTTCATGAGCGTTTGGAAATGCGGCATTCAAAATATACAATATCTTTCCTGCTTGGATGATATGTGCTGCAAGCTTTTCGTCTAATTCGTTGAATAATTGAACTTGAATCCAATTTAGAAGTACATCTCTTTCAAGAAAATCAATATTCATTCTGTCTCGCTGCCATTGGTAAAGCTCAGCATTTGGTATGGAAGAAATCACATTGCTTTTAGGAGAAATATAATTTTCCAATCCAACAGCAATATTTTTCTGAGCACAAGTAACTTGACTAAATAATTTATTGATATAAAATATATTTTCCGGTAAAATAGAATCGCCAAAATGATATTTTAGATAAGTAAAGGCTTTATTTATTTTGTTTTCATGTTGAGGTAATTCTGCGTACAACTTTTGTTTTTCTTCTTCAATATCAGAAATGTAATCTGAGTTATAAAAATTATAAATTGCTTGATAAGAAGAATCGTCAATGTTTTGACGAATATTCTGACTCAATTCATACATGAATAAATCACCTAATTGTTGTTCTAAATTTTTTACTTTGGATGCTACCTCTTCTTTAGGTTTTTTGTAAAGTTCGTCATCAACATTTATATAGTTCAAAGAAACTTCTTTTTTAGGTAGATTTACATCCAAAGGATTTGATGTACAGCCATAAAAAACAGCCATTAAAATAAGAATTGCATACAATGATAATCTATTGTTCATGAAATATGATTATTTTTGTCAATAGTCGAAGATTGAATTTTTATTATATCTTGCTGACTAACACAAATATTGAAATAAATAACTAATATCAAAAGTATGAAAAAATTACTGACTTTATCATTAATAGCAGGACTGTTGTTTTCTGTTAATGCTCAAGATGCCTCGGACAAAAAGGTTTTGGCAGGATTGACACTTGGAGGAGCTATAAACATTAATGATCCTCAAACAAATACAATGAATTCTAAAGCTGGTGGTGATTTTATTGTTGGAATGGCTTTAGATTGGAATTTTTCAAAAAATATAGGCTTAGCTACAGGTATTGAATTTGACTTCAATCGTTTTAGAACAAGTTACAATCAAGCAATCTTTTTAAATTACAGAGATAAAGATGTATTACAATTTAGAGATTATAATGACGAGAATACAGACAATAGTTTCCTAGTGAACGAAAGACAACATAAAAGTATCTACCTTAGTGTTCCTTTAATGCTGAAATTCCAAACTAATTTCATGGGTTACATGAGATACTATGGAAAATTTGGTGTTAGAAACAGCTTTATGTTAACAACACGTACAAGTAACAAAGGACAAGCTTACGATGTTTCAGGTGATGCAGTCGATGTAACACAATTGGACGATATGAAGTCGCCAGGTTCTATGTCTTTTTATAAAGGATCTATTGGAATAGCTGGTGGAGCAGAATACAATATCTCAGGAAACACTGTTTTAGTTGCTGAATTAGGTTACTATTATGGTTTCTCTGAAGTTTTTCAACAAAGTGGTTCTATCATTGGAGATGATGCAAAAGATTTATCTTTATATCAAATTCAGGATCCTTCTAAACCAGGAGAAAATGCGATTAGAACATATTATGCCCCAAGTTTAAAACAAGGACAATTGATGTTAAAAGTATCCGTATTATTTTAATTCATGAGTACATTTAATTGTAGTAAAATAGCCAGTCATATCATTGACTGGCTTAATGTTTATATAAAAGATATTCCTGTTAAAGGATTTATCGTGGGTATCTCTGGCGGTGTCGATTCTGCACTTGTAGCATCGCTTTGCGCTAGAACCAATAAAAAAGTAATCTTGTTGAATTTGCCAATTCGTCAAGCTGAATCAGAGTATAGACGTGCCCAAAAGCAAATTGAACAGCTAGAAAATGAATATCCAAATGTCGAAGGCTTAAAGATTGATTTAACCCATTCTTTTGAATGTTTGGAGAAAACTTTGCCAGAGGATGTAAATTCAAATCATTTGGTAATGGCCAATTCTCGAGCAAGATTAAGGATGACGACTTTGTATGCTGTTGGGCAAACCAATCAATTATTAATAACTGGGACTGGTAACAAGATTGAAGATTTTGGAATTGGTTTTTATACCAAGTACGGAGATGGTGGAGTAGACCTTAATCCTATTGGTGATTTATTAAAATCGGAAGTATTTCTTTTAGCTAAGCATTTAGGTGTTATTCAGGAGATCGTTGAAGCAAAACCTACAGACGGACTTTGGGGAGACGAACGCAATGATGAAGATCAAATTGGAGCAACCTACGATGAGTTGGAGTTCGCAATGAGTTTTAAAGGCGATAAGAACAAATTATCAGATCGTCAAAAAGTAGTTCAAGAAATTTATGAAAGACTAAACAGTATCAATCAACATAAGATGATTCCAATACCTGTTTGCAGTCTAGAAGGTTTGAAGTAGTGATATACTTATAATGCGAATCAAGGGTTAAAAACAAACAATCAAATGTTGATATATTTCGCTGAAAATCAAATAATTAGCACCTTAAAAAATAGTTTAATAGCCTAGAAATCAGTATCTTGTAGATTATCATCACACAATTAAAAGACATGATTTCTGAGGCTAAAAGTTTAAAGTTAATAAATATTTATCTACATATCTGTGAAAGATATGATATTGAGTTAAAACACCATTGTGAGAG
>Ga0314774_1001204_pt1 | contig 17241 bp, 18 predicted proteins | sample MetaGCBIA2018_FD_204515 | JGI IMG/M metagenome (GOLD analysis project Ga0314774, IMG submission 204515) | Cryopeg brine microbial communities from Beaufort Sea near Barrow, Alaska, United States - CBIA 2018 | ecosystem: Environmental > Aquatic > Marine > Coastal | place: USA: Alaska | collected...
ATCGTCGTGGATTGCCGGTATGTGCGCCTCGAACAGCACGACGGAATCAGCCGATATACGGCGGGGCTGGTCACCGAACTTGGCCGCCTGCATCCGCTGACCATGCTGATCAGCGACCATCGTCAGCTTGCGATGTTGCCGAGCCTGCCCTGGCAACTCGTTGGATCTCCGACGAGCCTGCTGGAACCCTTGGTGGCCCTGTCGGTCAACAAGCTCAGGCCCGATGTCGTATTCAGCCCGATGCAGACAATGGGTTCCTGGGGCCGAAAATACCGGTTGTTCCTGACGGTGCACGACCTCATTTACTACCGCAACCGCACCCCGCCACGAGATCTCTCCCCGCTTATCCGGCTGCTGTGGCGTGCCTACCACCTGTCCTGGTGGCCACAGCGGATGCTGCTGAACGGCGCCGACGGCATCGTGACGGTATCCGAGACCACTCGCGCGCTGATGATCGAGCACCACCTCACTCGGCGCCCGATCACGGTGGTGCCCAATGCCGCTGACACCGTACCCGGCGGACCCGGTCAGCGGAGCGTTCCAGAAACCGCCCGACTGATCTATATGGGTTCGTTCATGCCGTACAAGAACCTCGACACGCTCGTGCTAGCCCTGGCCGACCTGCCGGAATATGAATTACACCTGCTCAGCCGCGTATCGGCGACCGAACAAGCCCGATTGTCGCGCTTGGCACCGCAAGCCCGCCTCGTTTTTCACGACGGGGTCACCGACGAGCAGTACCAGCGTCTGTTGCGCTCGGCGACGGCGCTCGTGAGCGCCTCCCTCGACGAGGGATTCGGCATTCCCCTGGTCGAAGCGATGCACCTCGGCATCCCGATTGTGGTCAGCGATATTCCGATCTTTCGTGAAATCGGCGGTGACGCTGCGCTGTATTTCGAGCCGCGCAGTGCGGAGGCTCTAGCGAACGCCGTGCGCGAGCTGGCCGATCCGGGGGAGTGGGAAGTCCGTTCGTCCCGGTCGATCGATCAGTCCGCCCGCTTCACCTGGGCGGCGTCGGCCCGCACACTGCTCGCCGCCCTGCAGCCCCAATAGCCTCTCCCTCTCCTCTCCCTCACCCTCACCCGGGCCCGGGCCCGGCAACCGGGCCCGGGATAGATCATGGGCCCGGTTGCAGAAGGTGGGCCCGGCCCAGAACGATGGGTGTGGCCCGGGACCGAAGATCGGCCGCCGGTCCTCAGAGCAGGGGGGACGCGGCGTCTCCGCCGCTGCCCGGGCTGCGCGTCGTCGCATCGAAGTGAGTCAAGAGCAGCTGATTGTTCTCCCACCGAAAATCGTGCACCGAACCATTGGCGATGAGTTCACCGTGACGGGGCCGTTCGCCGTCGGTCGCGTGGCGCAGCAGGGTGCCGATGATACCGCCGTGACTGAGCACGAGTACGCGCTGGTCCGCTCGCCCGGCGGCCAGAGCGGCGAGGGCCGCCAGCACCCGATCGATGACATCGCGCCGGGTTTCCAGACCCGGAACAACAACACCGTCGGGAAACCGATGCCGGCGTTCGGCGAAGGTGAGTCCTTCGATGGCGCCATGGTGGCGTTCGGTGAGCGCCGGAACAACCCATGGATCGTCCAGGCCGAGCTCCGACGCAATGATGCGGGCTGATTCCGCCGCGCGCAGCAGCGGACTGGTCACGATGGCATCCCAGCGTCTGCCCTGCAGGCGCTGGGCGGCGGCGACCGCCTCGGCTCGTCCTGTCGCGTTCAGGGGGATGTCCGTGCTGCCCTGGATTCGGTGGTGCAGATTCCAGTCCGTCTGGCCGTGACGCACGACGGAAAACGTCGTCAGGGCGGGTTCAGCCGTGGTGTCGGTGATTCGCTGGGCGCACACTCCGATCAGCCCAGCAGGCGTGCGGCGAGTGCGGCGAGCGTTTCAGAGGTGCCGGCTTCGAGCTTGTGCACCGCTCGGCCGTCTCCCTTGGTCACGCCGCGGTTGATGACGATGATCGGCAGCTTGCGGCGGCGAGCCTGCTCGACCAGACGGATGCCGGAATTCACGAACAGGGACGAGCCGGCCACGATAAGGGCGTCGGCTCCCTGAATCAAAGCGGATGCTTCCAGAAAAATTTCTGTGGGCACCAGCTCGCCGAAGAACACAACGTTGGGCTTGAGCATGCCGCCGCAGACAGTGCAGGCCGGCACTACGAAATCATCGATATTTCCCACATCGGCGTCACCGTCGGGAGCGATGCGGATATTCAGCGGATCGCGGAGAACCGGGTTGTCCGTTTCCAGTCGAGCCGCGATGCTGTCGCGCCCGAAGGCCTGGCCGCAGGCGAGGCAGACGACCCGGTCGAGCGAACCGTGCAATTCAACGACATGTCGTGAACCGGCGCGAGTGTGCAGACCATCGACGTTTTGGGTGATGACCCCGGCTATCGCACCGGTGCTTTCCAGTTGCACGAGCGAGCGGTGTCCGAGGTTGGGTTCGGCCTGGTGAAACACTCGCCACCCCAGGTGGCTGCCGGCCCAGTAGCGTTTGCGGGAGCGTGCGTCGGCGACAAAAGTCTGAAAGGTCATCGGGGTGCGCGACGGCGCGCCCTCGCCGCGATAGTCAGGAATTCCCGAATCCGTACTCAGGCCGGCACCGGTGAGCACAGCGGCACGTTTGCCGTGCAGTAACGCGGCGACGGCATCCACTGCCCGTTCGGAATCGAGGGCGAGCGCCGACGCGAGCGCGGCGGCGGTGTCGGGCGCGTCGGCGGGCTCGAGTGCGTCGCCGGGCTCAGGTGCGTCGACCGACGCGGTGTCGCTGTGTGAAACCGAGTCGGCGGCCATCGGCGCTCCTTTCGGACATGAGGGAGAAAAAGCTTGTGCGTCCCTTTGATTCTAAACTTGTCTGTTTTCCCGTTTGACTACCCACCTGTCAGTCTTGGGCTCAACCAATCGTCTCGAAAGGCACTTTTCGTGCAGATCACTCGCATTTCCGACCTGTCCAGCCCGGGTCTCGCCGACTATTCGCGTTTGACCGACGTCGCCCTACGGCGGGTCCTGGAGCCGGCCGGCGGCCTGTACATCGCCGAGTCGCCCAAGGTGATCGCCCGGGCGCTGAACGCCGGGCATCGACCGCGATCACTGCTCATTCAGGAACAATGGATGCCCGATGCCGAACGTCTGCTGGCCGACTGGCCCGACGTACCCGTCTATGTCGGCGAGGCGCATGTGCTGGAACGGCTCACCGGCTACAACCTGCATCGCGGCGCTCTGGCCGCCATGCACCGGCCCGCGTTGGAACCGGTCGAGGCGCTGCTGAAAGACGCCCGCCGCATCGTCATCCTCGAAGACATTGTGGATCACACCAACGTCGGTGCCATCTTTCGCTCTGTCGCCGGGCTCGGCGCCGACGCCGTGCTGATCACCCCACGCTGTGCCGACCCGCTGTACCGGCGCAGCGTGCGTGTGAGCATGGGAACCGTGCTGCAGGTGCCGTGGACGCGGCTGCCGGAATGGAGCGTGGCCACCCCGCTGTTGCACGCCGCCGGATTTCATCTGGCCGCACTGGCACTGGCCGACAACGCGGTCTCCCTTGACGTGTTCGCGTCGAAAGTGCCCGAGCGCCTCGCCATTGTTCTCGGTGCCGAAGGCGACGGCCTGAGCCAGCACGCGCTGGCAGCTGCCGACACGGTCGTGACGATTCCGATGCTGCACGGCGTGGACTCGCTCAACGTCGCGTCCGCGAGTGCGGTCGCCCTGTACGCCCTGCGCACACGTTCATAAACCAGGCCCCGGGCCGGTTTCGTTCGGCTAAGTCGTTAGGCTGAACGAATGTGTCCCTCCCGGCGTGTTCTCCTCCGACGACGTCGACTGGCCGTCTTCACTATTCTGCTCGTCGTGCTCGGCGGAATCGGCTATGTCGGTGCTACAAACCTGGCACCCGTTCCCACGAGCGACGCCGCGCTCGTGCAACCCTCCGCACTCACCCAGCCCGTCGCCGCACCGATCTGGCCGACTTTCGGGGAGAGCGCCATTGGCGCGGTCGGTTTTCCCGGTGTGCTGGCCTCCAGCGGCCAGCAGGACACCGTGCCGATCGCGAGCATCACCAAAATGGTCACCGCTCTGGTCATCCTCGACGCGAAGCCGCTCGGCGCCGGTGAAAGCGGACCCGACATCACCTTCACCGACGCCGACGTTGACATTTACTATGACGTGATCGCTGAGAACGGTTCGGCGGCTCCCGTTGTGTCCGGCATGGTGCTCACCCAGCGCGAAGCCTTTGAGGCGATGCTGCTGCCGTCGGCGAACAATTATGCGGCGTCGCTCGCGGTGTGGGCCTACGGCTCCAAAGACAACTACCTGGCAGCAGCAAACACCTGGCTCGCCGACAACGCTCTGACGCAGACGACCGTCGCCGACACGAGCGGTTTGTCGTCGTCAAGCGTGAGCAGCCCGGCCGACCTTGTGGAGATCGGAAAACTGGTCGTCGGCCACCCGGCACTCGCCGAAATCGTGGCCATGCCGTCGGCGGTCCTTCCCGTCATCGGCACCGTCACCAACACCAACAAGCTCCTCGGCCAGGGCGGCGTCGACGGCATCAAGACGGGCACAACGGATGTCGCGGGTGCCTGCCTGTTGTTCTCCACCGACTTCACGGTGGGCACCAGCACCATCACGCTCGTCGGAGTGGTGCTCGGCGGGGACACACACTCCGAGCTCAATTCGGCGATCGCTACGCTTATCGGCAGTGTGCAGCCCGGCTTCCACGACGTTGTTCTCGCTGCAGAAGGTGATGTGTTCGGCAGTTATACGACCCCGTGGGGTGCCGTGAGCGACATTGTCGCGGAGCGGGAGGCATCCGTTGTCGTTTGGTCGGACTCGCCGATCACGGTCGCTGCGACGGCTGCCGAGGTGCAGCTCGGCCGTGCCGGCGACGAGGTCGGTGAGGTCTCCTTCACCATCGGAACGGCGACGCCGAGCACGGTTACGGTACCGCTCGAACTCGGCAGCAGCCTGACCGATCCCGGTCCGGCCTGGCGCATGGGGCATCCGGCCGAACTCGCCGCCGGCTGACCTGCTCGCGGGCCCGCCGGCTCGTCTGCTCACGCGTTCCGGGCCCGGGGCCGGAACGCGGGCCTGGGTTAGGGCCTGGGCCTGGTTTCCGGGCCCGGGCCCGGAACCAGGAGGGGGCCGGCCTCGGGGCGTTTGGGCAACACGTGGTCGCCGGAAGACTGGTGGCGCACCCGGCGCAGCACCCAAGGAACGAGATATGCCCGCGCCCAGGCGATGTCCTCGGTGCGCGCCTGCCGCCAGGTGGTGCCGGGCATCGGTTCTGGTGCGCTCGGTTCGAGGGAGTTGTGCACGTTGAGGGTCTGCAGCACCATGCGCGCCACCGTGTGGTGCCCCAGCGCATTCAAATGCAGCCGGTCCGCTGACCACATGCGTGGGTCCTGAATCTCGGTCAGTTGCCACATGTCGGCCACGATGCAGTCGTACTTCGTCGCGATGGCCCGCAAATTCTCGTTGTAAATCGCGACCTTGCCGCGAATGCTACGAAAAACGGGGGAGAATCCGACATCCGCGCCTGTGAACAAGACGATCGTCGCCCCGTCCCGGCTCAGCCGGGCAATTGCGTCGTCGCAACGAGCAGCAATGAAATCCGGGTCGGTGCCCGGCCGAATCACGTCGTTGCCGCCGGCGGAGATGGTGATCAGATCGGGGCGCAGCGCCAGAGCCGGCTCGATCTGCTGGTCGGCAATCTGCCCAATGAGTTTGCCTCGCACGGCGAGGTTTGCGTAAGCAAAATCCTCGGTCCCGTCGCTCAAAATTTCAGCAACTCGATCAGCCCACCCGCGGTGCCCGCCGGGGCTCTGCGGTTCAGGATCGCCGATCCCCTCGGTGAACGAGTCACCGAGCGCAACATAGCGCGACCATGGATGCTGTTGCTTCGTCATCGACCCAGTCTGACTGAAGACCCGTCGCAGGTCTAACCCGGCAGCGCACGCGAAGCGGTTACCTTTGGTAGATTTGTCAGAAGTGAATACTCCATCGGCTTTCGGCCCCGCGCAGGGAACAAGTGCAGCCGAGCACCTGTCGCCGTCCTTCCCCGAACGCGCGGCCTGGGGTACTGCGGGCAAGCTGCGCGCCTGGCAGGCCGAAGCGCTCGAAACCTATTTCGTGCACGAACCACGCGACTTTCTGGCCGCGGCCACCCCGGGCGCCGGCAAGACCACCTTCGCCCTGCGGCTCGCCGCGGAGCTGCGTTCCCGCCGCACGATCGATCGCATCACCGTGGTGGCTCCCACAGAGCATTTGAAGAACCAGTGGGCGGATGCGGCGGCGCGCGCCGGCATCCGTCTGGATCCGATGTTCAAGAATGCCGACCGGAGCTACGGCAGCCATTACCACGGGGTCGTCGTCACGTACGCGCAGGTGGCCGCCCGGGCGGCACTGCACAAGCAGCTCACCGAGTCGAGCCGTACCCTGGTCATCCTGGATGAGATTCACCATGGGGGAGACGCGCTGAGCTGGGGCGACGCGATTCGTGAGGCCTTCGGCCCGGCCACCCGGCGGCTGTCGCTGACCGGTACCCCGTTCCGCTCCGACACATCGCCGATCCCGTTCGTCAGCTATTTGCCCGACAAACACGGGATTCGCATGTCGCAGAGCGACTACTCCTACGGCTACGGTCGAGCCCTCGCCGACGGCGTGGTTCGCCCGGTGATTTTCATGGTCTACGCCGGGCATATGAAGTGGCGCACCCGCGCCGGCGACGAGATGGAAGCCAAGCTCGGCGAGGGCAATACCAAAGACATCACGAGCCAGGCCTGGCGCACCGCGCTTGAACCCAGCGGGCAGTGGATCCCCTCCGTGCTGCGCGCCGCGAATTACCGACTCACTGAGGTGCGGCACGGCATACCGGATGCCGGTGGTCTGGTCATCGCCACCGATCAAGCCGCCGCACGGGCCTACGCGGCTATCCTCGAGGACATCTGTGGTGAACCCGTGACCATCGTGCTCTCCGACGAGAAGGAGTCGAGCGACCGCATCGACGAGTTCTCCAAAAACACCCGCCGTTGGATGGTCGCCGTGCGCATGGTGTCTGAGGGGGTCGATGTGCCGCGCCTCGCTGTCGGCGTGTACGCGACGAGCGCGGCCACGCCGCTCTACTTCGCCCAGGCGATCGGCCGGTTCGTTCGTGCCCGCCGCCGTGGCGAGACGGCATCCATTTTTCTGCCGAACGTACCCGGTCTGCTGAGCCTTGCCAATGCGCTGGAGCTGGAACGAGACCACGCCCTCGATCGCAGCAACCGTGAAGACGGCGACGACGGCATGTACAACCCCGAAGATGCCATGGTCGCTGCGGCGAACAAGGAGGGCAAGGCCTCCGACGAACTCGGCCAGGACGATTTGACCTGGCAGGCGCTGGATTCCCAGGCAACATTCGACATGGTCATATTCGACGGGGACGAATTCGGCGAGCTCGCCGAACCGGGAACCGACGAAGAATTCGATTTCATCGGAATCCCCGGACTGCTCGAGCCGGAACAAGTTTCGGAACTGCTGCGGCAACGTCAGTCGCGACAGTCCAAGCGATCCACCGACAAGCGCAAAGACCCGGTGAGCGGGGAGTTAGCCCCAATCGAGCCGCCGCCGCTCTATCGCACGCTCAAGGAGCAGCGCACCCTGTTGTCGAGTCTCGTGGGCATGTGGTCGAAGCTCGCCAACGAACCGCACGGCATGATTCACGCTGAGCTGCGTCGGCTGTGCGGCGGCCCCGCCGTAGCCCAAGCGAGCGTCACCCAGCTGCAGATGCGCATCGACCTGCTGCGGCGTCGTCTCGGCCGCAGCTAAACCTTTTGCGGGGCCGACCGGTCGGCGGACGGTGTGTCTTCGGGCATCCGGGCGATCAGCAGCGCGTTCAGGATATCGTCCATGAGGTCGTCGACGTGTTCCAGACCGATGGACATGCGCACGATGCCGGCGGCGGGCCGCGCTTCGGCCGCGACCGGACGGTGGGTGAGCGACGCCGGATGCTGTACCAGAGAGTCGACACCGCCCAGCGACACCGCATGCGTGATCAGACGCAGCGCCTCAGTGAACCGCAGAGCCGCCCCGTAGCTGCCCAGATCCAGTGCCAGGAGTGACCCGGCACCGCAACATTGGCGCCCGATCAAGCCCTGCGGGTCCTGGCCGGGCAGGCCCGGGTATCGAACGCGCACGAGGGCCGGGTGGCTATCCAGCCGACGTGCCAGCTCACCGGCGGTCTCCTGTTGGGCTCGCACCCGCACCGGGAGGGTGCGCAAGCCGCGGTGCAACAGGTAGGCATTGAACGGCGCCAGTAAACCGCCGGTGAGTGCGCGCACCTGACGCAGACGGACCATCCACTCCTCGGGCCCGGAAATGGTCCCGCCCATGGCGTCGCCGTGTCCGCCGAGAAACTTGGTGGCGCTGTGCAATACCAGGGTCGCGCCCGACTGCAGCGGACGTTGCAACACCGGGGTCGCGAAGGTGTTGTCGACGAGCACCGGAACATCTGCGGCGGCGTCCACGACCGCCCGAATGTCGGTCAGTTCCAGGGTCGGGTTGGCCGGTGTCTCCAGAATCACCAGACCGGTATCCGAGCGGATGGCCGCCGAAACGCCCGCCTGATCGGTCCAGGTGACAGTCGTGCCCAACAGCCCGGTTGCGAGAACGTGGTCGGTTCCGCCGTACAGGGGGCGCAGCGCGACGATATGAGGCTTGCCGGCCGATACCGTCGCGATCAGCGCCGCGGTGAGGGCGGCCATGCCGGTTGCGAAGGCCACAGTCCCCTCGGCCCGTTCCAACGCAGCGAGGGCGTTTTCGAAGCGGGCGACACCGGGCTGCCACAGTCGTTGATAGACCACAGAGTCACCGGGTGCGGGAGTTCCGCCGGTCGCCAGATTTTCATACGACTGACCACCCGACTCGACGCTGTGCAGCGGATTGGTGGTGGACAAGTCGATGCCAGGAACGTGGATACCGGCCTCGGTCAGGCCGTCCATTCCGGCATGCACGGCAAGGGTTTCAATATGTGACGACGGTGGCAGCATGCCCTCACAGAAGCAGATTCTGTGTCGTCATGCAAGAGTCCCTGCAGACCCTTGCAGATACGGCGATCACCATCGCATAAACTCCCTAATAACGAGGGAGACTGCCCATGGAATCGAAGAAGCCAGAACTTGACCGGGTTGATCGCGCCCTGCTTCGCGCCCTGTCGGTGAATGCCCGCGCGTCGGGGGCCACCCTCGCGAGCGAAATCGGCGTCGCGGAATCCACGGTGTCATTGCGCCTGCGTCGGCTGCAGCAGCTCGGTCATATTCGGGGCTACCGAGCCAATATCGACCTTGCGGCGCTCGGTGCCAGCCTGCAAGCGCTCATTTCGGTGCGGTTGGCCAAGCACGCTCGGGTGCAGATCGATGATTTTCGCAACGCCGCCCCGCACTGGCCCGGAGTGATCGGGCTCTTCCATACCGCGGGCGCCGACGATTACCTGCTGCACGTGGCCGCAGCGGATGCGTCTCATCTACGGGATTTCGTGCTGGAACACCTCGCGGAGCATCCAGCCGTCGCCCACACCGAGACGAATCTGATTTTTGAGTACGTCGACGGTGACGGTTGGCAAGACCTGGTGTAGTACCAGGACGGGTCCTCGCTCCTGACCGGCACTGACCGCTACAGATCGGATTCGTGGGCTCGAGGGTTAAAACAAGAACGCCCCCCGCCGAAGCGGGAGGCGTTCTTCGCAAGCTCTATTTAGAGGCCGCGGATGTTCTCGGCCTGGGGACCCTTGGGGCCCTGGGTTACCTCGAACTCGACCTTCTGGTTCTCATCGAGGGACTTGTAGCCATTCGACGCGATCGCGGAGTAGTGCGCGAACACATCGGCGCTTCCGTCGTCGGGTGCGATAAAGCCGAAGCCCTTTTCAGCGTTGAACCATTTCACGGTACCTGTTGCCATTTGTAAAACTCCTCCAGGAGTGTTAGACCGGCCCCGACTGTCGGGACCGTTCGTCGCGGTATTCGTCGTCCGCTTCCGAAAGGAATGTGGCGCATTAACTGTGATCCAGATGAACCACTATCAATACGTTTAAGACGTGCAAGCACTACAACTTCGTGTTCCACACTAGCCCACAAGTCTGGATGGATTCCGAATTCCCCGCATTTTTGACAAGAAAGCGTTGGGTTTGCTGGAAAAAAACGGTGAACTCCGGGTGTACCACTGTCTTCGACGGGCCTATGGATTTTTTTGCAGATAATGGCTTCGGCGCGTTATTCGGCCGTCACGAAGTCGATCAGGTGTTCAACCCGCCCCAGAAGTTGCGGTTCGAGATCGGTGAAGGTGCGTACCTGGCCGAGAATTCTCTGCCAAGCCCGAGCAATATCGGCCTGCTCCTCGTGCGGCCACCCGAGGGCCTCGCAGATGCCGTGTTTCCATTCAATGCTGCGCGGGATCTCCGGCCAGGCCTTGAGCCCCACTCGGGCCGGTTTCACCGATTGCCAGACGTCGACGAAGGGATGCCCCACCACGAGCACGCTCGCGCCGTACGGGCCGCGCTCCACGGCCTGCGCAATGCGGCTTTCCTTGGAGCCCGGTACCAGGTGGTCCACCAACACTCCGATCCGCCGCCCGGGCTCGGGCCGAAAATCCCGGAGGATCGCGTCGAGGTTGTCGACTCCTTCGATGTATTCGACGGCGACCCCCTCAATGCGCAGGTCGGCGCCCCAGACCTTTTCGATCAGTTCGGCATCGTGACGCCCCTCGACCAGGATGCGGCTGGCGCGGGCGACGCGCGCGCGAACATCGGGCACGGCCGTTGAACCAGAGGCAGTGCGCGCCCGGCCTACGGCGGCAGCCATCGTCGGAGCAACCAGTGTGACGGGACGGCCGTCGATGAGAAAACCCGAACCGAGCGGGAACAATCGCAGCTTGCCGTGCCGATCCTCCAGCGTGACAATCTTTTTGTCCACACGCATGACAGCGCCGCAAAACCCCGTGGTGACTTCTTCGACCACCAAATCACGCGTGGCCTCCTGCGTGGGAATGGTAATGCGGCCGACGTCACGCCAGCCCGGGGAGAGCACATCTTCACCATATCGATCGTCCATTGAATCGACGGTAGTCGAAGACGAGGTACGGCTACGCGCCGGCCCTCGATGCGTCAGGCTCCGGTCGGCTGCGCGGTCAAACACATGGCCGGTATTCTGGATGCATGTGTGGTCGAATCATCATTACCGATACAGCGCCCGATCTGGCTGCCATGTTCGATGTCGAGCATGAGGGGGAGAACCTGCCGGAGCCCTCGTGGAATATCCGGCCAACCGAGCAGATTCCCATCGTGCTGGAATCCGCGAGAACCGACCCGGCCGTGCGTCGGCTGGAGTCGGCCCGCTGGTCGTTGATTCCATCTTTCGCGACGGAATCCACGTCGAAATTCCCCACCTTCAATGCGCGGGCGGAGACAGCCGCCGAGAAACCGACCTTCAAGGCGTCCGTGCGAGCACGGCGCGCCATCGTTCCGGTAACCGGGTACTTCGAGTGGCACACCGAGGGAACCGTGAAGACTCCGTATTTCGTGCACTCTGATGACGAAATGCCGCTCGCCTTCGCCGGCCTGTATTCCTGGTGGAGGAATCCGGCCGCCGCCGACGATGATCCGGCGCGATGGCTTCTCTCCGCCACCATCCTGACGCAGGATGCCCAGGGTCCGCTCGCGCAGATCCACGACCGCACGCCAGTCGCCCTGCCGGAGGACTGGTGGGACCAATGGCTGGATCCTGCTGCCGAGGGTGACCAGGCGCTCGTGGATGCCGCCGTGGCCGCGTCGACGACAGTCATGGAATCGCTCAACTTCTACGAGGTCGGCCCGGTGAAAGGCGACGGCCCAGAACTGATCGAGCCGCTCCACAACGTTTCGATGTAGTAGCACCCCGCCCCAACCGGTACGCTCGAATCAGTACGAACGAACCAGTACGAACAATCAGTGACGTGGCGATATTACGCGGGCGCTGCCGTGAAAGGACCACCATGAACATTGTCGCCTTCGTCGTCGCGTTTGCGATCTTCGCCCTGGGGCTGTGGCTGTTCGGCCTGGCCTTCGCCGTCACGTCCTTCATGGCCCCGATCTTCATCGGCGGAATCCTCTGTGTGTCCTTCTCCATGGCGATTCCGTTTCACCTGCTGCGCAACTAGCCCCCCGCGAGCGAAGGCTTCCGTATAGGGGCCGGGTCGCTGATGCCACAGACGAACCACGAGGTCGACCGGTTGTCCTGCCGATCTGAAGGCCGGATGGGCCCAGTCGGCTTGGCGCGGCCGTAGCGTTCGGGCGAAATTCCAGGCCGTGGGGGAGTCGTTGCGGGCCGCGACGTGCTGGCAGTGTGCCTGGTGGGACGTTCGCACCGGCCCTCAAGCGCCCTCGGCGCGGTGTCAGAATCGCGCGGTACTGTAGGTCCCTGATCGATGTCGCATCGACTCCCCGAACACGGAAAGGTCCCGCCCCGGATGCATGACAGCCCCGCCGCATCCACCCCCTACGAGGTTCTCGGCGTGAGTCCGACCGCGACCGCCGATGAGTTGCGTCGCGCCTACCGTCTGCTTTTACGCAAAACCCACCCCGATGTCGGCGGCAGCGCGAGCAAATTCCACGCTGTTCAGCTCGCCTGGGAACGTATCGGCAGCCCCGAGAATCGGGCAGAGTACGATCGTCGACGTTTCGGAGATCCGGAACAGTCTTCCAGAGCGGATGCCTACGCCGCCCCGTCTGCGCGCGGCCCCGCCACGAAATCCAGTATGAAAACCCGCATGCACGGTCATCCCGGCGGTCAGGCGCGGCTGAGGTACCTCGATTTAGTGCGCGAGTGGGCCGGCCGCGGCACGGTCATCGACGACCCGTACGCCCCCGATTTGATCCATCGTGCCCCCAAGCTCGTGCGGCACTGCCTCGCCAAAGCCCTCGCCGAAGAGGCCACAGCCCAGCTCGTGGCCAACCTCGGCATCGGTTTCACAGCGTGGCACGACATCGATACCGGCGGCAGGACCGACAAGCTGGACCACATCATCCTCGGCCCGGCCGGACTTTTCGGTCTTCTCTCCGAAGACTGGGGCGGCGCGGTGCAGCTGCGCCGCGGTGAATTGACCGGCGACGAGATTCCTGCTCAAGACCGCCCGATCCACCAGTTCGACGACGCCGCGCGAATGATCGCCCGCGGTCTTAAGGTGCGCTTCACCGCGCTCATCGTCGTGTTGCCGGATGGGGCTCTCGACGAGCCCGTGTCGCTTCCGAAACGCGGCCGGCGACCCATGATCCTCGTGATCCCGCGTTCGCGCCTCGTGGGTGTGCTGCGCGAGGGACTCCCCGGTATGGAACGCGGCAGTTTTGAGAAGATCTTCGAGCTGCGCAGCGCCTTGCAAAACGGCATCCGCTTCGTCAACACCTAAGCGATCCGAAGCACCCGAAGCGACCGGGAGCAAAACCGGAGCTTCGTCATCCCGGTGTGACAACCGATTCAGGCTTGGGCGGGTAGGCCCAGTTTCTCGACCCAGTAGTGCAAAAACGTCGCCCCGGCCTCATCGTGAATCTGGTCGCCGATCACGATGACCGGATACGGCCGGTCAAGAAGCCCATCGGACGGCCGCACGTCGACGTGGGACACGTCGTAGCCGGCCTCGTGCAGGTGATCGGCCATGCGGTAATCGCTGCGGGAATCGCCCACCGAACGCCACAATTGCGGCAGCGGTCCGCTCTGCGCGAAGTACGCGAGCGCACGCTTCGCGGCGTGGTCTTTGTCGAGCGTGACCGATTCGATATCGGTCGAAATAATCGTGGCATCCAGCCGAAACGGAATCTCGCCCGAACCATCGGCAGATTCTTGATCATCCCAGCGCACTCCCAGACCGTGCTTCACCATGATGGCGAAGGCTGCGGCGTTGAATTCGGGTTGGCGGCTCAGAAAGTCGGCATGGCTGACGTCGGTGCGCTGCTCGACCGAGATCATCGCCTGCTTGGTCTCGTCGAAAAACATTTCGGTCGCAAACGACTCCGCGACGAGCTGGCGCACCTCGGTGACGACCGCCGTCGGCAGGGCGAGGGCCCGATCAACCTCGACCTCTCCCATTCCGTCGGACCCGATCGGAAACCACACCGCACCCTTTTCGCAGACGCCGTACATACGGAAAGTTTCCGGCAGTCCGGCCGCCACGAGGGGAGCGACGACTTGCTCGCGTATGAAGGTGGCCGATCGCCCGGTGATGAACGCAATCGGCACATGTGCTGCAGCGAGGGTGATCAGGTCGGCCAGAATGCCGGGCGTCGAAATGGTCCGCGTGACCGGGCTCGCTATCGGACCGTCGACGTCGAGGAGCAATCCCAGCGGGGAGGCAGGCATAGTCATGGCGCCATTCTTCCACAGCGTGCGCTGCGGCGCCCGGCACACGGATGCTGCGCGGACGCGCACAAGCGCCTATCGTTGACGGAGATGATTACGCGACGAGAAGTAGCACTACGCCTGGATATTCCGCTGGAGATGGCGGCGCGTCACGGTATTCCCTCGCGACTCAGCGAAGCACAGCTGGCCAAAATCGAGGCCGAACCGCCGGCATGGCTGGTGCAGTCGCGCGCCAATCGCACCGGCAAGAAGCCCGTCTGGGTTCAGCTCACGTGCACCGTGTGTGGATACACCGAAGCCGTTCGTCCGAAGAAGTGGTGGCCGGTGTTCACCTATATCAGTTGCTCGAACCATGGCTTCGATGAGGTGCCCGAGCCGGCCGCCGGTTTCGGCCGCACCGAATGCGATGGCATTGGCAGTCAATTCATCGGTATCACCGATGCGGCTCCGCATCAGGTCGATTCCGTTTAGCCCGCTGGGTCACCTGAACATACCCTGATCGCGAGCCGGTGCGGGCACCCCGAGGCGTACGATGGTTTTATGAATTCGGATGCCGAAGGTTGCTGATCATGCCCCGTAACGCGCTCAAATGGTTCCCTGCCGTGGCTGTTCCGGCGGTCGTCGTCGCCGCGGTGATCGCCATACCGTTGCAGGCTGATGCTGCCGTCGACCTGCCCGACAAAACGCCCGAACAGGTCCTCCTGCTCGTGAACGACAGCACGGTGTCTGCCTTCTCCGGCACGGTTGCACAGTCGTCTGATCTGGGCCTGCCCGCACTCAATCTCGCCGCGGGTATAGCCCCGACCGGCAGCAGCGACGGTGCTTCGGGGGCGTCCACAGATGCGCTGATCACGGGGCTGGAACTCCTCAGCGGATCGCATGAGTTCCGCGTCTATGTCGGTGACGAGAGCACGTCCCGTGTGCAGATCATGGATCGCCTCGCCGAACGTGACGTCATCCATAACGGTGCTGACGTCTGGTTCTACGACTCCAGCAGCAACGCCGCGACACATCTGAGCGTCCCGGCCGAGCTCACTGCCACCGCCCAAGCGAAAATCGCCGATCTCGAGTCGCAACTTCCCTCCGACCTGTCGACCCCGGCTCAACTCGCCGAGCGTTTCCTCGGCGCGCTCGATGCGAGCACAGCCGTTTCGGTCGGCACAGACGGCCGAGTTGCCGGGCGCGATGCCTACCAGTTGGTGCTCACGCCGAAAACGGCTGACACACTCGTGGCATCCGTTACCGTCGCCGTCGACGCCGAGACCGGACTCGTGCTGCAGGTGACTGTTCTCGCCCGCGGGCAGAGCACGCCCGCGCTCCAGGTCGGCTTCACCGCCGTCGACTTCGCCGCACCCAACGCCGACCTGTTCGATTTCGTTCCGCCGAACGGCGCCACCGTGACGGAGCAGGCGCTCCCGGCCATGCCTGACGGTGCCACCCACGACGCCACGGGTGAGCACGCTCCTGGTGCCGGCGAATCGCCCATAGCTTCTGAAATGCCCATAGCTTCCGAAATGCCCGTAGCTTCCGAAATGCCCGTAGTTACTGGAACCGGCTGGTCCAGCATTCTTGAAGTGCCCGCAGCCGCCGTCTCAGCCGGCCTGGCCGACAACGGCGTGCTGGAGCAATTGACCGAATCCGTCGACGGGGGGCGCGCCATGACAACATCGCTCCTGTCAGTTTTCCTGGCCGACGACGGGCGCGTTTTCGTCGGAGCGGTTCCGCTTACCCAACTTCAGGCAGCCGCACAGTGATCGAATCCGGGATCGACGCTCGGATCGATGCTCGGATCGGCGCACGGAAACACACGCCCCGGTGAACGACGTGATTCCGGCTCGCGAGCTCGCAATCGAGAGCCGGGGTCTCACGAAACGGTTCGGCACGCAAACGGCCGTGAACAGCATCGACCTCGCCGTGCCCCTCGGATCGGTCTTCGGTTTTCTCGGTCCGAATGGCTCGGGCAAAACCACGAGCATCCGCCTGCTTCTGGCACTCACTCAGGCGACGAGCGGCACGATCAGCCTGCTGGGAGAAAGCATGCCCGCCCGACTGCACGAGGTGCTTCCTCGCGTGGGCGCCCTGGTCGAGGGCCCGGCGTTTTATCCCTTCCTCTCCGGTGCGGCAAACTTGCGTCGGCTAGACACGGCCGACCGGAACGCGCCGAGCGGCACTCGCCGGGCTCGGGTTCAGCTCGCGCTCGAACGGGTGGGTCTCTCCCATGCAGCCGACAAGAAAGTTCATGCCTATTCGCTCGGCATGAAGCAACGACTCGGTATCGCCAACGCCCTGCTGCTCCCGCGCGACCTCCTCGTGCTCGATGAACCCACGAACGGCCTCGACCCCCAGGGCACGCGGGAGGTGCGCAGCCTCGTGCGATCCCTGGCCGCTGAGGGGACCACCGTGTTCGTCTCGAGCCATTTGCTCGCGGAGGTCGAGCAGATGTGCACGCACGCCGCCGTGATGAGCGCCGGCAATCTCGTCGCCCAGGGCACCCTGGCGGCGCTGCGGCAGGTCGGTGAGACCCGGGTGCGCGTTCGCACACCGGATACCGCGGGCGCCGTTCGAGTTCTGACCCACCTCGGTCTCGACCCCGTTCGCGCCGGAGTCGACGATGCCGACCCGGTTGTCGTCGCGCCGCTGGGTCATGCCCTCTGGAAGCCGGAGGCCATCGTGACGGCCCTCGTGGCCGGCGGGGTGCGCATTCGCGGCTTCGCCGTCGAGGAGCCAAGCCTCGAAGAACGCTTCGTCGCGCTGACCGGAGAAGGTTTTGATGTCGTCCAATGAGATCCTGCCGAATCAGCATACGGTCACCTCCACGCGCCGCGGGGGCGGATGGGACCTGCTCGGTTCCGAAATTTCGGTCCTGTTCCGCCGCCGCCGCACCTGA
>Ga0314774_1001205_pt1 | contig 17218 bp, 20 predicted proteins | sample MetaGCBIA2018_FD_204515 | JGI IMG/M metagenome (GOLD analysis project Ga0314774, IMG submission 204515) | Cryopeg brine microbial communities from Beaufort Sea near Barrow, Alaska, United States - CBIA 2018 | ecosystem: Environmental > Aquatic > Marine > Coastal | place: USA: Alaska | collected...
GAGCTCGCCTTCCTCTTGCGGGCAACCATGAGAATTGGGCCCGCGCAGCTCGCTCGTTGCAATTCGATTCATATACGAGGTGTCTCGTAACCTCAGCGTGTCGAAACACATGGGTTTTGAGGCACTTAAGTTACGAGACACTTCTTTGGGCGATTCGATCTGATTCCAGCGTTCAACGCCGACGTTCGTTTCCCGTAGGGCGAAGCAGGCTCGGACGCTGCGGCCACCCGAACGGCGGCGGTGCTGGATGGCGGCCAGTGGGTGCTGAACGGAACCAAACAGTTCATCACCAACTCGGGCACCCCGATCACCAGATTCGTCTCAGTTGCAGCGGTGACCGGAGAGCGCGAGGGACCCGATGGCAGTGTTGTGAAGGAACTCTCCACGATCATCGTGCCGAACGGAACCCCTGGGTTCACCGTTGAGCTGGCGTACGACAAGGTCGGCTGGCGGGCATCCGACACCCATCCGCTGATCTTCGATGAGGTACATGTCCCGGAGGAGAACCTGCTCGGGGAGCGCGGACGCGGGTTCGCGAACTTTCTGCGCACGCTGGACGAGGGCCGCATCGCTGTCGCCGCACTCGCGACAGGTGCAGCACAGGGCTGCCTCGAGGAGTCGGTGACCTACGCGAAATCCCGCACAGTGTTCGGCAAACCGATCGCGTCCCACCAGTACATCGCGTTCATGATCGCGAACATGCAGGCGCGCGTGCACACCGCACGACTGGCATGGCAGGATGCGGCGCGACGCTGCGACGCAGGGTTGCCGTTCAAGACACAGGCCGCGATCGCGAAGCTGGTCGCGAGTGACGCCGCCATGCTGAACGCCCGTGACGCCACCCAGATCTTCGGCGGCTACGGCTTCATGAACGAAACCCTCGTCGCCCGCCAGTATCGTGACTCGAAAATCCTCGAAATCGGTGAGGGAACCAGCGAGGTGCAGCTGATGATCATCGCGCGTGCGCTGGGGCTCAGAGGAATAGCATGACGGTGAGCGGGGAGGCGCAGATGTCCGATGATGACGGAATCACACGCGAGGTGCTGCAACACGGCCTGTACTACGAAGAGTTCGAACTGGGAGTGCGATACCTGCACCGCCCCGGTCGAACCATCACCGAGGCAGACAATGTGCAGTTCACGACGATGACCATGAACACGCAGTTCCTGCACTTGGATGCCGCATGGTCTGCAACTCAGCCGTTCGGGCAGCGCCTGGTGAACTCCATGCTCACCCTGAGCGTTCTGGTCGGCAGTTCCGTCGCCCAGCTGACCGAGGGAACCATTGTGGGTAACCTCGGCTTTGACTCCGTCGGGTTCCCCCATCCGGTGTTCCTCGGCGACACCCTGTACTCCGAGACGGTCGTCACGGCCACGAGGCTTTCAGCGTCTCGTCCAAGGCAGGGGATCGTCACGCTGGCGCACACCGCGAAGAATCAGCGCGGAGTGGTCGTCGCAACGGCAGTGCGCTCGACCATGGTGTGGTGCGAGGGGGCAGCCCCGTGATCTGGACTCTGCCTCCGGTGCTGCTGTTTTGCCCTGCAGACAGGCCGGACCGCTACGTCAAGGCGGCCGACCGTGCACCAGCGGTCATCCTGAACCTTGAGGATGCAGTGCACGTTGACGACAATGCTGCGGCACGCACTGCCATGGTGCAGAACCCGCTTGACCCGGCCAGAACCGTCGTGCGGGTGAACCCTGTCGGCACCGAACAGCACGACGCCGACCTCCAGGCGCTCGCGGACACCGACTACACGATGCTGAGGCTTGCGAAGGCGGAGGGCACAGACGGCTTTGATGTTCTGCGCGACTACCAATTGATCGCGCTGTGCGAGACCGCCGCTGGCGTGCTTGCTGCTGCCGAGCTCGCGGCGCACGGTTCCGTGATCGGCCTCATGTGGGGCGCTGAGGATCTCGTCGCCTCGCTGGGCGGAACATCCAGTCGCACAGCGGACGGCGTCTACCGTGACGTGGCTCGCCACGCCAGGTCCTGGGTGCTGATTGCTGCAGGAGCCCACCAAAAGGCAGCGATCGACGCGGTGCATGTCGCGATCGACGACCTTGATGGGCTGGCAATCGAGGCCCGGGATGCCGCTGGCAGTGGGTTCTCGTCGAGCGCCTGCATTCATCCTGGTCAGGTTGAGGTCATCTTGGGGGCGTACCGGCCGAGCCAGGCAGAGCTGGAGTGGGCGCGCGCGGTGATGGCGGAAGCAGCTGGTCAGTCGGGAGCGTTCCGTTACGGCGGAAACATGATTGACGAGCCTGTGCTGCGGCGCGCGGCGAATCTGCTGCGACGAGCCTGACGCTGGCCAAAGCATTGATAGTGCAACGCGCGAGCAGCGTGCCATGACCTTCCCACATGTTTGATATGATGACTTTATGAATTTGTGTTTGCTCGGTGTGCGGTTGACGGCTCGCGCAGTGGACCGTCGGGATCTCATTCCTGATCGTTGATGTAGCCATGCTCGTCGTGGACGTCTCTGGGCTAGCCCTTGACCACGACCGACGTTGTTTCGCGTGATGATCGTGCATGGCGGGACACCGGAACGAGTTGATGGACCGAATGAGTCAGAGAGGGGCAAGGCATGGAACGGTTCTCACAGGCACACCGACCTCTATACGAAGTGAAAGCCAACCTATTCAAAGGGCTGGCTCATCCGGTACGGGTGCGGGTGTTGGAGGTTCTTGCGGTGTCAACCGACGTGTCTGTGACGACCTTGCTTGCAGACACCGGCCTGGAAGCGTCCCACCTGTCGCAGCATTTGTCAGTTTTGCGGCGTCACAATTTGGTGGTGGCCGAGCGTCGCGGCAGCCAGGTCTTCTACCGACTCGCCCACCGGAGTGTTGCGGATCTCTTGATCGTGTCCAAGGCACTGATGATTGAAATTCTCGAGACGACGCAACAGCAGCTGGTGTCGACCGTGAACTTGCCGATCGTCACGGTAGCTGACTCCAATGACGGGGCGGCGAAATGACGTTTTCCTATTCTTCCGGAGAGCGGATCAACGCCACGAAGAGTCTTCTGGTTTCTCCTCTCCAGCCAGAGCGTCGGGTGCTAAAGGCTGAGATGTTGCTTCAGCGGAATTCGGGGGCGCAGGCTTGCTTCATCCCGAATGCGACACATGCAACGATCACCATCCACGCGAGAAAGAACACGCTGACCACTGTGCTTCAACACCTGCGGGGGACCGCCGCGCGTCCGAACCCTGCCAGAGAGTCACGATGAGCGCCGCTGGGCTGGCCCGCATGATTGCTCGCGCGGGCCGCATCGCCGAGCCAGCGCCTCCTGCACCAGCGCTGGCGGCTGGTGCAGAGGTGTTCGGAGGCAGTGTTGACGTTCGATTCATCAATGCGGGTGGGTGCAGCGACTGCGCCCTGGAGGTGATGAGTGCGCTGGGGCCGGTATATGACGTGGAGCGTTACGGCATCCGGCTGGTGGCATCGCCGCGGCACGCTGATGTGCTGCTGATCGTTGGAGCCGTCACGCAGAACCTTCTTGAGCCCCTGCGACGCACGATAGAGGCGACGCCGACGCCTCGTTTCGTCATCGCGGTCGGGGACTGCGCTATTAGCGGTGGCGCGGTCGGTAACGGTTACGGTGTTTTTGGACCGGTGTCCTCCGTCGTGGATGTCGACCTCAATGTGCCAGGAAGTCCTCCGGAGCCAGCACAGATCGTCGAGGCGCTGCGACGGGTGTCGGGGAGATGACGGCGGTCACGGCGGGCATGCTTGCCCAGTTTGTCCTCGCTTCCATCACGGCGGCGCTGGCCTTCAGTGTGCCGGCCAGCGTGCGCGCCGTGGTCTCGGGAATCGCTTGCGCTTTGACCGCTGCTGCAGGCGTGGTAACCGGCGCCCTCGTCCTTGCTGGCGTTGAGGGGAGCCTCACTCTCGCGCTGGCCCTTCCGGTGGACCCTCTCGTGTTCGAGCCGACGCGGCTGGGCGGTCTGTTCATGGTGGTGATTTCGTCCGTGGGCGTGCTGGTTTCCGTCTTCGGCATTGGCTATGCGCACGGTACGGCCGCCGCGCGCACGTCATGGATGTCGCTAGCCTTTTTCCTGCTTGCGATGCAGATGGTTCCGGCCGCCGCAGATTCGGTGTCATTTCTGCTCATGTGGGAGACGATGGCCCTGTGCTCGACGATTCTGCTCCTCGCCGAGCATCGCAATCGACGCGAGGTCAGTTCTGCTGCCATCTGGTACTCGGCTATGTCCCAACTGAGTTTTCTGCTTCTTCTCGGGGGGTTTGGAGTACTTGCCGCCACCGTGGGGAGCACGAGCCTGGCTGCGATCGGCTCATCAGTTTCTCACTCTCCCGCTGGGGGACTCGCGTTTGTGCTGTTGATCGTCGGATTCGGCAGCAAGGCAGGACTAGTCCCCGTGCATGTTTGGCTCCCTCGAGCCCACCCTGAAGCCCCGAGCCACATCTCTGCGGCCATGAGCGCAGCCATGGTCAGTGTTGGCGCATACGGCGCGCTCATGGTGTGCATGCGTCTACTGCACGACGGCCCGCTGTGGTGGGGTCTGGCGATCATGGTGATCGGTGGGGTGTCGGCGGTCTACGGAATCCTGCAGGCGTCGGTCAACAGCAACCTAAAGGTTCTCCTCGCCCACTCAACAACGGAGAATATGGGGTTGGTGTTCCTCGCCATTGGTGCCTCGGTGGTGCTGCGCGGGTCCGGTGCTACTGCGGCCGCAGACGCCGCCATGCTCGCTGCGTTGCTCTTGACGGTGAGCCACGCATTGTTCAAGGCCACCCTGTTTCTCGGGGCTGGCGCGATTCAACACGCCACCGGGGAGGTCAATCTGGACCGACTCGGCGGACTGCTGCGACGAATGCCGTGGACCTCGGCCGCATTCGGGGTGGCCGCGATGGCGGCAGCGGCACTCCCAATCACCTCAGGGTTCGTTGCGGAATGGGTTTTGTTGCAGGCGTTTATCCATGGTTCTCCTGCCGGAGGGGCACCGGTGTCAGTAGCGGTGTCAGTGGCGATGCCGTTGGGGGTTGCCATTGTGGCGCTCACGGCCGGGCTGGCTTTGCTCACCTTCGTCAAGGCGTATGGGATCGCATTCCTCTCCAGGCCGCGCTCGGCTCAAACCACTGCTTCTGAGGTCCCCGTTGTCATGAGGATCTCCATGGTCGTCGGGGCCGTTGCCGTCCTCGCGGTTGGGGTGCTGCCGGGGCCGGTCGCAGCGACGGTGGCCTCCACAATGCGTCTCACCCGAGAGCCGCTGGTATACATGGTCGGCGCTGGGGGGATCAGTATTCCTGGGATAGGAGTGCTCTTGGATCCTGGGGCGCTTGCTGTGCTCGCGGCGCTCATTATGGTGCCGATCGTCGTTATCGTTCTTATCGTTTCGCCCAATCATCCAAGGAGACTCAGTGCTCTGCCGTGGGGTGGAGGCGGGTCTCGCGCCAGACCGCGGATGCAATACACGGCAACGTCTTATGCAGAGCCGTTGGTTCGCGTGTTCGATGACGTCCTGAAACCCTCCAGGGACGTGCAGGTGACTCACCTCGGGGAGTCTCAATATCTGGTCCAACGGGTGCAGGTGGAGCAGCGAGTTACTGATCTCATCGAGTCGCGCCTGTACCGTCCACTCTTGAACCGTGCACAGAGCTTTGGGAAGCTGGCCCGGCGGGCACAGAACGGCAGTATCCACCTCTACCTTGGGTACTCGTTTGCCGCTTTGCTGATCATTCTGGTGGTGGTGGCGGTATGACCTGGGCGGCCATAGCGATCGCGCTGATCCAGCTGGTGTTTTTCGTGTTTCTGGCACCACTGGTGGTCGGTGTGATCCGCCAAGTGCGTGCGCGGCTGGAAGGACGTGCCGGCGCTGGTGTATGGCAGCCGTGGCGGGATGTGCGCAAACTTCTTCGAAAGAATCCGGTGCACGCCGAGGGAAGCAGCTGGATACTGACTGCCGGGCCACTCACCGTGCTGGTGTCGAGCCTGCTGTTGTGCGCGTTGCTACCGCTGGTGGGAACATTGAGCATTCCGTTGATCCCCAACGATCTCTTCGTCATCGTCTCGTTGATGCTTGTGGGAGTGGTGGCATTGGCCTTGGTTGGCTTGGATGCTGGCACGGCGTTCGGGGGGATGGGCTCCAGCCGCCACATGACCGTGGCCGCCCTGGTTGAACCCACGGTGCTCCTGGCTATCTACGCGTTGTCCATCCCAGCTGGAACCAGCACCCTGTCCGTGATCGTGGGTACCCGGTTGCAGACTCCGGCCGTGATCCTCTCCCCGGTCAGTGTGCTCGCGATGGTCGCCTTGGCAATTGCGATCATGGCCGAAACCGGGCGCCTGCCCGTTGACAACCCATCCACCCACCTCGAGCTGACCATGATGCACGAGGCCATGGTGCTGGAGGCATCCGGCCGGGACCTGGCGTGGCTGGAACTGGGTTCCTGGCTAAAACTCGCTGCCCTCCTTGGCTTGCTCGGCAACCTGGCCGCACCCTGGGGCATTCTCACGGACCTCAGTATCTGGTCGGTTGCGGTCGGGATCATCGCGGTTGCCGCAAAGGTACTGCTGCTCGGAATTCTGCTCGGTGCGGGGGAAATATTTCTCGCGAAGGTGCGGCTGTTCCGAGTGCCGGAGCTCCTCGCCGGATCGTTCACCCTCGCCCTCCTGGCCGTCACCGCCTCCTACCTGGTCGCTTAGGAGCAACTCATGTTCACGAACATCTACCCTCAATTGATCGGCCTCTTCGCTGGTGCCCTCCTGTTGACATCTACCCTGATGGTGTGGCGGCACTCTCTGCTTGCTTCGATCGGCCTGCTCGCCGTCCAAGGAGTCGCCTTGGCCGCCCTCGTCGCCGTCATCGGCGTCGAAGCTGGTGACGCCGAACTCCTGCTCGTGGCTGTCCTCGTTCTCACGGTCAAAGGTGGGGTGCTTCCCTGGATTCTTGCCCGCGAATCCCGGGCGACCACCCGGATCACCGACGAGTCCCCACGCCTGAACCCCACCGCCGCGCTACTCACGGTCGCTGGACTGACCATCTTCAGCTACGTCGTCATCGGGCGCATTCTCATTCACGTCAGTTCGGTGCCAACACACGCGGCACCGATCGGCCTTGCCATGATGTTGATTGGATTCCTGCTGCTGGTCACACGCCGCCGCGCCCGCTCCCAACTGATTGGATTCCTCCTCCTGGACAACGGCATCGCGACCGTCGCATTCCTGACCTCAGGCGGCGTTCCGCTCTTTCTCGAACTGGGGATTTCCCTGGACGTTTTGCTGGTCGTGGTCATCCTGTATGTGTTCGCCGGGCGCATGCATACCAAATTCGGCGGCACCGACGTTGACACCCTCAGAGAGTTGCACGACTAATGGTCTTCGCCCTCCTCGCCCCGCTTGCGCTGCCACTCATACTGGCCGCCCTCTCGCTGCTTCGAAAGTTCAGCACCGTAACCCGGTTCTTCCCGATCGCCGTGAGCGGAATTGTTCTGGGTGGCGGCGTGTTCTTGATTTTTGCTACGGCCACAGGGCAGGCGCAGACCGCGCTCGGTGGAGTCATTCGTGCCGACGCATTGTCCGCTTACATGCTCGCCGTCGTTGGCGCGGTTGGCCTGGTCGCTACATGGGGCGGGCTCGGTGCCGTTCCCACCGGGCATGGCACCTTGGCTGGCAGCTACGACAGTCTGCTCTGTGTGTTCCTGGCGGCGATGTCACTGGCCGTCCTGGCCGACAACATTGGGGTCATGTGGGCGTCGGTGGAAGCAACCACCATCGCCACAGCATTCCTCGTCGGCCACCACCGCACCAGAAAGTCATTAGAGGCCGCGTGGAAATACGTCATTCTCGGGTCCGTCGGCGTCGCCATCGCGCTCCTTGGCATCGTCCTCATTTACGCCGCATCGCAAAACGCCGGAGAACCAACCCTGTCCTGGCTATCACTCAGCAACACAACACTGTCGCTGGATCCAGCCATGATGAGGGCAGGCGGCGCGCTTGCCGTTCTGGGATTTGCTACCAAAGCTGGCCTGGATCCTATGCACAGTTGGCTGCCAGACGCCCATAGCCAAGCCCCAGCTCCGGTCTCCGGGCTGATGTCCGGGGTTCTGCTCTCAGTGGCCCTCTATGCGATCCTTCGAATCCAAGCCGTGACGAACCTAGTGCTCGGCCCGGATTTCCTCCGTATCATGCTGAGCATCGGAGCGCTTCTTTCGTTGGCGGTCGCAGCTGCGCTGCTGATCAGACAACGTGACTTTAAACGAATGCTCGCCTACTCCAGCATTGAACACATGGGGGTGATGGCTCTCGGCGCCGCCATCGGTGCTCCTGCAATTCCCGCAGTACTGCTGTATATCCTCGGCCACGGGCTGATCAAGGCGACACTCTTCGTACTCTCCGGCCGAATTCTCGCCGTTGAAGGAACGCCGGTCATCGCTGAGGTACGTGGACTTCTCGCGCGCCGCCCTGGCCTCGCCGTGCCGTGGTTGATCGCCATGGTTGCGTTGGTCGGGTTCCCACCCTTCAGCATCTTCTTCTCCGAAGTGAACATCCTGTTCACGGGCTGGATGGAAGGGATGGGCGCGATTGTCGGCATTGCCTTGCTCCTGCTGCTCATCATCTTCGCCAGCCTCGTGCGGCTGACCGTGGCGATGACCCTTGGTGCTGCAACTGCGTCTTCGCCCACGCCGCCCGACCGCTCTGCTCATGGACCTCTGCTGCCGCTGGTTCTGGCTCTCGTCACGACGGCGGTGATTGCGTTCCTCGCCCAACCAATAGCTGCAGTCCTGGCGCGTGCCGCCGCTACGCTGGGGGCAATCCACTGATGAACGCGTTTCCTCTGTACCGACGTGCGCCGCTGAAACCGCAGAGCGTCTCTCGAGAAGCCCTCAAAGATCACGCGACCGAGCTTCTGTCCGCTGGGAACCGCCTCGCCATGATTGCCTGCCATGACGACGGAGAACAGCTGCGGGTTGTCTATACCTTTGCTGACGACGCGCCTGGCCAGATCCGCGAACTCGTCGTTCACGTCCCGTGCGACGATGCCTGGATTCCATCCCTCGCCGCCGTGTCGTTTCCGGCCGGCAACTTCGAACGCGAGATGCGTGGCCTCTTTGGGCTTCGACCCGTCGATCATCCGCAACCGCACCGACTCGTGCGACACGGCCACTGGCCACGGGGCTGGTATCCCATGCGCCACGATGCAATCCTGCACCCCGCTTTCGAAGCCGACACCGAGTCCTTTCCGTTTCTCGAAGTCGAGGGTCCCGGCGTCTACGAAATCGCTGTAGGTCCCATCCACGCGGGCATCATCGAGCCTGGCCACTTCCGGTTCTCCGTTGTCGGCGAAACCATCATCCGCATGGAAGCCCGTCAGTGGTATATGCACCGGGGGGTTGAAAAGCTCTTCGAAGCGCGCCATCCAAAGGACGGCATCGAACTGGCAGAGGCCGTCGCGGGGGATTCCGCCGTAGGCCACGGCCTCGCCTACGTCATGGCGGTAGAAGACGCCCTCCAGATCGAAGTTTCGGAGACTCATCGCCTGCAGCGGGCGCTTTTGCTGGAGTTGGAACGACTGTACAACCACGTCACCGATCTCGGTGCCCTGGCCAACGATGCCGGTTTTGGCATTGTGAACTCTCACACCAGTTTGTTGCGCGAGACCCTTCTCCGCATCAACAAAGGAGTTACCGGGCACCGTCTTCTCCGAGGAGCCCTCAGCATTGGCGGAACAGCGCTACTCACTCTTCCCGACCAGAAAGATCTCAAGAACATCGCTGACGGCGTCGCCGACATTGTCGCAGTCACTCTGGACCACAGCATTGTGCGTGATCGTTTTACCGGGACTGCACAGCTGCCAACCAGTCAAGCAGTTAGCCTTGGCGCCCTCGGGCCAGTGGCGCGCGCCTCCGGCATCAGCAAAGATGCGCGGCTTCAGCACCCCTTCATTGACCTCGGAGACGCATTTCACATCGTTACTGAAACTGACGGAGACGTACTCGCCCGCTATCTGGTGCGGGCGCGGGAGGTCGCAGTTTCCGTTGCCATTGCTGACGGTCTGATCGATCGTATCCGCCGGAACCCGAACAAGACCGTGCAACCGCCCAAGGCGGTCGCGCCCGGTGCAGGTCTCGGTGTGGTGGAGGGATGGCGCGGCACCATTTGCCACCGCGTCGAGCTCGATCGCAACGGAAGCCTGTCCCGAGTTAAAATTGTCGACCCGTCATTCTTCAACTGGCCAGCGCTGCCGATTGCCCTCACCGACACCATCGTCCCCGACTTTCCTTTGACCAACAAGAGCTTTAATCTCTCGTATTCTGGCAACGATCTCTAAATTGAAATCGGGCCAAACTGCCCTGAAATGTCGTGGGTTCGGGTGCGACTCTCGTGGGTGGCTGTAGCCATGCCGCGCACAGCGGGTGCTCGGTTCCACTCGTGATCGACCTCATTCGGGACACACTCCTGAGATCAATGCCCACACCGTGCGGCGCACAACGACGGTGAGGGCTTCAACCGCGCAGCGGCGTCTCGCATCGTGTGACGAGCTGCGCACGCGCAATCACATGCGTGCGCATCACGAATCCGAGAACCGCTGGTGTGCAACCGGCCGGAAGTTCAAGTGACTCGGTGTCGAGCGCTGACACTGTGAACACATAGCGATGCTCGCCGTCACCCGGCGGCGGTCCTGCCCCCTCGAAGTTTTCGGCTCGCGACTCGTTCGCTACGGTGATCGCGCCGTCGGAAAGCAGGTGCGAGTCTGGGTTTCCGGCTCCAGCAGGTAATGCGGTCACCGACGCGGGAATGCCGTACACCGCCCAGTGCCAGTAGCCGCTGCCCGTTGGTGCATCGGGGTCGAACATGGTGACGACGTAGCTTTTCGTCCCGGCAGGAGCACCGGACCAGGTGAGGGGCGGCGATCGGTCGTCGCCGCCGGCCCATCGGGCGCGTGCCCAGAGCGGAAGGATTTCTCTCTCGCCAACCTCGGGGCTGAACAGCTCAAAGCCGGGCACCTCCGGGAGTCGCCAGTTTGGGTCATTCGCCATGATGCTGAGCCTTTCCCGACCGCCAGACGGTGGCCAACCTGACCCGATAATAAGCACTCATAACAATCTGCATGGCCTGACGGGAATTCTGGTGACACTGACCTACTGTCGGATGCAAAGGTCAGCACGACCACATTGATGTGGAGCCACCGTGACGTACGTCATTCCGCCGGGGATCACCGGAAGCGCAGGGCTGTTTGAGCCTCCACTGCGGCGCCAGCTCGGTAGGAAAGGCCCGCGGGTGTTTCCGCTCGCGATGGGCGGAAACTCGTTCGGGTGGACTGCAGCCCGGGAAACGGCTAACGCCATCCTCGACGAGTATGTCGAGCGGGGCGGCAACCTGATAGACACCGCTGACTCCCATGCCAATGGTGAAAGTGAACGCATCATCGGCGAATGGATGAGCTCTCGGCACAATCGATCTTCCCTGATCGTCACAACGAAGATCGGCCGGAGCGCCGAGTGCCCTGGTGTATCATCCAGGGCGATCAGTGCCGCCGTCGACGCAAGCCTCTCCCGGCTGCAGACCGATCACCTCGACCTTGTGTTTCTTGACCTTGATGACGAGAAAACTCCATTTGAGGAGACGCTGGTTGCGCTCGACGAAACCGTCCGGCGCGGCAAAGTGCTGCAGGTCGGTGTGTCCGACCATTCCGGCAATCACCTCATCGAGGCGCGCGTAATCGCAGCCCAGCTTGGTCTCACCCCTTTGGTTGCCGTGCAGAGCCGGTACAACCTGACCCACAGAACCGAATACGAGGGCACCGTCGCGAGGGTCGCGGCGCAGCAACAGCTTGCCGTCATGCCGAGATATGCCCTCGACGGCGGGTTCCTCGCCGGGAATTATCGCGCAAAGTCAGAACTCAACCTCAATACGACCGGCAACATCGTGCTTGGCGGAGATGCTCACGTGCATTTGAACCGCCGCGGCCAGCGCATTCTGGCGGCCCTCGATCGCATTGCCGAGGAGCATGAGTCAGTGCCGGCTGCGATCGCGATCGCCTGGTTGTTGTGCAAGCCTGACGTGGTCGCGCCAGTGGTCGGGGCGAGCACCCCGGATCAGATTGGGCCGCTCATGGACGCCGCTCAACTGGTATTGACCAGACAGCAGGTTGCAGCGCTCGACGACGTGTCTGCGTAGCTCAGCCTTCAGCAGGAAAGGCTGATTGGCCTACGCTGGCGAGCCGATCAGGCGACTGAACGGCTGAGTGCGGCGTCGAGGATCTCATCGATCACGCGCTGGAACGCGCCGGCCGCAGCGATCGAGTCACCCGCGTAACTGCCGATCATCGCGCCGTCGCGAGCGAGCACGAATTCGTCAGCGCCCGATCCGGGAAGCGGGTGTCCCATGCCTGACAGTAAATCGGCGATGAAATCTGTGTACCACTCGCGATGCGTCAGAACCTGAACGTCATACGGACGGATGCGAGCCCTCGTGTCGTTGCGTTGCAAGCCTACGTGTTGAGCTCGTTATGTCATCGACGAAGGCGCTGCTCGAGTGCGGTGATCGTCTCCGGTCGCCCACCGTTCGACAGGAACCATCCGCTCGCCCCGCCTAGATGCTCATCTACCACGTCGAGGAATTCCTCCATCGCATATGCGGGAGCGGTCAAGAGCTCCGGTGGAACCTCCGCGAACCGTTGGACGGCCTCCACGCGGGTCGCCGCGAGGCGGGCGATGACATGCGGCATAGCGTCATTGGTGCGGACATAGTCGGCGACGATCGCGGCCCTGTCGATGCCTACCAGCATCAGGGTGAGCGCGATGACGACACCGGTGCGGTCCTTGCCCGCAGCGCAATGCACGAGAACGGGCGGTTCATCGTGCGCGATCGTGCTGATCGCCTGTATGATCTGCCCAGCGGTCGACCTGGAGAGCATCCCCGTGTACAACGTGCTGAGTGTACCCGGAAGATGCTCGAGTGTGCCCGCATTTCCCGCGAACAACGGCACCTCCGCGATCGAACTGTGACCCGCGTACGGATGGGCGTCGCCCTTCTCCGCCGGATCCCGGAGATCGACAACCGTTTGCGGAGGCCAGGCCTCGACCGACGTGACAGGCAAATCGTCGACGAAAGGTGCGTCGCTGCGCAACAGCATCCCCTCAACGAGGTCAAGGCTCGCCGTTGCGACATCGCGCACATTCACCAGGGTTGCCAGCACCGCCTCGGCTTCGCCCGTCGTTTCCAGTTGCATACTCATACAAGCCTCTTTCGTAGGTAGCTCGACACCTGGTCGAGCGCGATCACGACGACCAGAATGACGAGAACGATGGTCAGAACCTGCCCGTACTCAAACAGACGGAGCTTCTGGTTCAGCTCCATGCCGATCCCGCCTGCACCGACCAGCCCGAGCAGGGACGCGGCACGAACGTTGGAATCGAGAATCAGCAGACTGTAGCTGGCCATCGTCGGCAACTGCTGCGGCAGCAGCACCCAGGCGATGCGCTGGGAGCGTCGTGCTCCCGTCGCCGAGGCCGCCTGCCAGGCACGCATATCCGCTGCCTCGAAGATGTCTGCGAAAAGGCGCGCCACGCCCGCAGCCGTACCAACGATGATCGCGAGCGTTCCTGCTAGCGGCCCCAGCCCGACCGCGGACACGAACAACAGCGCCCACATGAGTTCTGGAATAGCCCGCACGACGTTGATAACGGCGCGTGTGGTCTGTCGAACCCATGGATTCGGAAACACCGTGCGGGAGGCCAGCAAGGCGAGCGGCACCGCGAAGACCAGTCCGAACACCGTCCCGGTGATCGCAATACCGAGGGTCTCCCACATGAGCTCGATGGCGATTGGAAGCTCGCCCAGGTCGGGCGGGAACATCCTGCCGATGAAGTCCGCGATGTTGGGCGCGCCGTTGAGAAGTGCGCCCACCGACAGCTCGCTGGTCTGCGCGGACAGCACGATGACGACGATGACAACGATGGAGCCAGCGATCGTGAGCGTGCTCGGGCGACGAATCCTCGCGAGGGTACGCACCATCTCGGGATCGACGGGCGCACGGCCCGACGTGCTTGCGGTCCTTTCCCGGACCGTCGGAAGGTTACCGCCGCTCACAGGAGCACCTTGGACATCGCGAACCGCGCCAGCTCGTCGCTCCCGGCCGGCACCAACTCGTATGCATCCTCGCCGTCGTGGTCACCCCGGTAGAGGTCGTCGAGGAGGGCGTCGTTCACCTCATCGGTGGGAAGATCGAACTGGACCCGCCCGGCGCGTATCCCCACCAAGCGCGGGGCAACCCGCCGTGCGAGCGAGACGTCGTGCAGGTTCAGCACCGCCGTCAGGCCTTCGGCACGCACCATCCGGACGATGTCGTCGATCACCCCAGCCGCGAGGACCGGGTCGAGGTTCGCCACCGGTTCGTCCGCGAGTAACACGCTGGGGCGCTGGGCCAGCGCCCGAGCGAGAGCCACACGCTGACGCTGACCGCCCGACAACGCGTCGGCACGCTTGCGCAGCTGCGGTGTGAGGCCCAGGCGCGCGACGAGATCGACCGCGATCTCCCGATCTTCCCGGTTCATGAGATGGAAGAGGCTAAGCAGGCTCGCCCCGGCCAGCCGGCCGATCAGTACGTTCGAGAGCACCGTCGCGTTGCCGACGAGGTGAAACTCCTGGAAAACGAGACCGATGCGGGCGAGCACGCGACGACGGTGCGAACCGCTCAAGCTCGCAAGGCCGATACCGTCGAGCATCACGGCGCCACCCGTTGCGGCATCGAGACCGGCGAGACACCGGAAGAGGGTCGACTTGCCCGCCCCGGAGGGGCCGAGCACGGCGACGATCTCGCCGCGCGCGATCCGCAGGTTCACGCCGCGAAGTGCCTCGGTGCCGTCCGGATACCGGTAGTAGAGATCATCCGCGACGAGTGCTGTCTCGCTCATTCCACATCCTTGAATTCGAGTCCGAGCTCCTCGGCTGAATCCTCGAACATCGTCCAGTCGGCGTCCTCCGCTCGGACCAGCTCGGTGGCCCCTGTGACGTTCAGCACGTCGACGCTCTGGGAGTCGACGAATGCGTCGGTGATGCTCTCCGTGATCGCCGGGTCCAGCCCGTCGCGGGCGATGATGACGATTGAGATCGGCAGCGGATCCGATTCGGCGATGATCTCGTAATCGGATTCTGCGATAGCGCCCGCCTCGACCATGTCCGGCAGGAGCATGGAGGCGACCGCAGCGCAGTCGGTGCTGCCCTGTTTCACGGACAGCGTCGCCACGTCATGACCGCCGGCGAAAACGCTGTCCAACTCGTCGAGGTCGACTCCGGCACGCGTGAGCATGAGTCGGGGGATGTAGTTGCCGCTCGTCGAGCCGGGGTCTACGAACGCAAACGAGTGATCTTGGATGTCCGCCAGAGACTTCACGCCGGCATCCGGTCGGCAGATGATCAGGGCCTTGTATGGCGCGCCGAGCCCCGCAACGAGCGGTTTCACGTTCGCGACATCCTGTGCAATGACCGTGGGCATTGGGCTGAACAGGGCGACGTCGAGGAGCTTAGAACGCATCGCTTCGACGATCGCGAGATAGTCGCTCGTCTTGGTGACCTCGACGGGGAGGCCAGTCGCGTCCGCGATCAGGTCGGCCACCGGCTGCATCTCGTCAAGCATTGCGGGGTCTGCCTCGCCCGGGGGAACGCCGAACTTGATGACCTCGGGCATTGATTCGGCCTGCGCCTGCCCAGAACAGGCGGTCAGAATTAGTGCGGAGGCGATCACTGCAGAGAGCAGTACCGCCGTGCGACGACTATTCGTCAACATGAAGGGTCCTTTGATTGACTGTGAGCAGCAAGATCTAGCTGCCAATCACATGTTGATCTCGATGACTAAATGGACGACATTTAGAACGTGAACGCTCGATGAACAGACGCAGTCCATCAGGTCACAGCCGCCAAGCAGTCATCTAGATCTTTCGTTGTGACCGTCGACCGCACCGCTGGGTGGCCCCTGCATGTGCAAGTGCAGGATGACCTGCGCTCGCTCATCGTCAATCACGCCATCGCCGAGTTCGGGCGTTCTGGGCTGGTGGTCGCCAAACAGGGCAGCGGCACATTCGTCGCCGACCGGCGCGAGCCCATCGAGGTGGAGCTGACGCCGACAGACGGGCCCGTCGAATACGACTGTTGCCTGTACGAAACCCGCTGGCTCTCCTGTGTCTCGGTGCATGACAACCCAGTTCAGCCAACACTGCGAACCGTAGCTCCTGCGGGCGCCAGAACGGCTGAACCTGTCGGTGTTGCAACGACCGATTGAGCTCGCCGTTCCGCTTGCGGGCACGCCGCCCAAAGGGAAATGCGGTCCCGGTGGCAGTTTCTCGACGGCATAAATTGCCGCCCGGTCACCCTCCGGCTTACGGGCGTCCGACTGCCTCTTCCGCCGCACAAAGAACGTGACGGCGGCGATCATGACGATCACACCGACAACGACAGTGAAGATGAGCAGGGGTCCTGACCTGGCGGCTCAGTTCAGGCGTGTTGGTCAGCGACCGGGTCCGGTTGAACGGACCAGTCGGCGGGTGCATCGTCGGTGTCGGCGTCGGCGATCGCCTTGGTCTGGTGAACTTTGCCCGGCTTGTGGTGTTGCGGCGCGTAGACGGTATAGACCTGCATGGGCTCATCTCCGATGTTGGTGACGTTGTGCCAGCTGCCAGCCGGAACGATGACGCACCACCCATCGGTTACCTCCTGGTCGAAGGTCAGGTCGTTCTTGCTTGTTCCCATCTGGGCGCGGCCACGGCCGCGGTCGAGTCGAATGAACTGGTCGGTGTCAGGGTGCTTTTCTAGTCCGATGACCCCGTTGACCGGGATCGACATGAGGGTGACCTGCAGGTAGGTGCCACTCCAAGCCACGGTGCGGTAGTTCGGGTTCTGGAGGGTCTCGGTCTCCAGATCGAATGCTTGCGGACGGGGACCGATGTCTTCGATGGTCATGGTTCTATCGTAGCTTTGCCCGGATCGGATCATAAGGCTCTCCGCGGTTCGATCCTCCTGAGACCATGCTCGCGGATTTGTCGCGCTGTCCGTTCGGCTTGCGGGCATCTCGGCTCAGCGCCAGCGCGAACAGATCCGTGCGTTTATGCGCCCGCTGGCCGTCTGACCCACGGCCACGTTGTTGTACGCGCAACTCTGATATCGTACCTATGTCTTGATACATAAGTACGGAGAGCCCTTTGCAGACATTGTTCCTGATCATCGCCGCGCTTCTGATGGTTCTCGCTGCGGTTCCACTGGT
>Ga0314774_1001206_pt1 | contig 17216 bp, 11 predicted proteins | sample MetaGCBIA2018_FD_204515 | JGI IMG/M metagenome (GOLD analysis project Ga0314774, IMG submission 204515) | Cryopeg brine microbial communities from Beaufort Sea near Barrow, Alaska, United States - CBIA 2018 | ecosystem: Environmental > Aquatic > Marine > Coastal | place: USA: Alaska | collected...
CCGGTTACCTGTCTCAGAGTTATTGAGGTGAAGAATAGGCAGGAGCCGTATACGAGGCCCGTACGTACGGTTCTGTGAGAGGGCTGGGGCGAGCTTGATCTGCTCGCCTCACCCTACTCGATTGGAATAATCATTGAATAACGTTATCGGTAATACCACAGGTTTGAAGGCGAGCCAACTTCGGGCTCTGGAACGGGTCTATAGTCGACGCATTCCGGCTAGCGAGTTGATCTCGACTGAACTTGCCAGATTTCTGACCGAACTCTCCCTTGAAATCCGCCGCCAGATTGCGGTGATCATTGATCGTAATGGCGCAATTTTCAGGGTTATTGTCGGTGATGACAAAAGTATTTATATCCCTGATCTCACAGGTTTTCATCTCGGTCGGAGTGGTCTGCGCGGTCTGCGTCTGGTTCATACCCACCTCAAAAGTGAGCCGCTGACCCAGGATGATTTGACCGACCTGTCGCTCCTCCGTTTTGACCTGATGGCGGCGATCGAAGTCGCATCAGACGGTCTCCCCGGCGCCATCCATTATGCACACCTCCTCCCGGCCAATCCTGAAAACAGACCGTGTGAAATAGTTACGGTTGCGTCTATCCACGCGCTGGACCTTCAGGTCGATAGCTTCATACAGGCTCTTGAAGCAGAAATCGAACGGCAGGTGGATGAAACCATCGATATTTCCGATACGCGGGAGAGGGCCTTCTTGATCTCTGTGAGCCAGGATCCACGACACGATATCGAAGATTCGATGGCAGAGTTAGATGAATTGGCGCGCACTGCTGCTGTTGTGGTTGTTGCTCAAGTTGTTCAGCGACCCCGGAAAATAAATCCAAAAACATTGATCGGCGAAGGGCGACTCAAAGAAGTCGTGATTGACGCCATGCAGAAGAGGGTGGGACTGCTGATTTTTGATCAGGACCTCACCCCTATGCAGATGAGCACAATCAGCGCCATGACCGAACTTAAGGTTATCGATCGGAGTCAATTGATCCTCGATATTTTTGCCCGTCGGGCCCATACTTTGGACGGTAAAGTTCAGGTTGAGTTGGCCCAGTTGAAATATCTGCTCCCCCGCTTGACCGGCCGGGGGACGGCACTCTCGCGGTTGGCTGGTGGCATCGGGGGGCGTGGCCCCGGCGAGACGAAACTGGAGACCGATCGACGCCGGATTCGTGACCGGATAACGCGGCTCGAAAAACAGCTCAATAACCTCTCTCGCGGTCGGAGGCAGAGGCGGGGGAGGCGAATGCGCGGTCGGTTGCCGATTGTTTCGATCGTCGGTTATACAAACGCCGGAAAATCAACCCTGCTCAACGCCTTAACCCAGAGCCAGATCCTGACCGAGGATCTCCTCTTTGCGACGCTCGATACCACCACCCGGCGGCTCCGTTTTCCGCTGGACCGAGAAATTATTATCACCGATACGGTCGGTTTCATTCGTAAACTCCCCAAAAGTCTGCTCGGGGCGTTTAAGGCGACCTTGGAAGAGTTGGAGGATGCGGATCTTTTGTTGCATGTAGTCGACATTTCTAACCCCCGGTTTGAGCAGCAGATTGCTTCGGTTGAGAAGATTCTTTCTGATCTCGATCTCGGGATGATTCCCCGGCTGTTGATTTTTAATAAAACCGATCAAATTCCGGATGTTGAAATTGCGCCGTACTGTCGTCGTTTTGAGGCGACCCCGGTCAGCGCCTTAAACCGGAAAACCTTCGAGCCGTTGATGCTCGAAATGGAACGGCGCTTCTGGCCACAAGAGGCGGAACCCCTTGACTTTGAAGATGAATTCAATTAGCCTTTGCTCCGAATGGAGGATACAAATTTGTTTTTTCGCACGCTATTTATCACTCTTCTAAGCGCCCCTTTTCTGGCCGGATGTCTTGCTCCCATCTCTTTGGTGCCAGAGTCTCTATCGGCTCTCCCTGATGAACCTCTACAGCTCTGTGTTCTCCCGGATGCTCCGATTGAAACGTTTTCTTATCGGTTTCCTCTGCTCGAAAATCTCGGCACACAGTTATTGATCAATGAGCAACTCATTGTTGGCATGACCGATTCTGTGACAATGGAAGATAATTACCTTTTGGCCTTTAATGGCACCGCTGCTCTCGATGGTATGGGGGAGACGATTCTTCAGGTTGGGGTGACGAACGATTTTCCTGTTGTGCTGAATGCCAAGGTGCAGCAATTTATCGACTTCTATTCGGGGCCGCGCGGGCGTAAAGGTTTTCATCGTTGGCTTGAGCGGTCGAGCCGTTTTTTGCCGCAGATGCGTGAGATATTTGCAGCGGAAGGTTTGCCGAGAGACCTCGCTTACCTGGCGATGGTCGAGTCCGGTTTTAATACACGTGCTTATAGTTGGGCACATGCCGTCGGTCCGTGGCAATTCATCAGTAGCACCGGTAAGATGTTCGATTTAAAGCAGACTTGGTGGCTTGACGAGCGGCGTGACTTTGAAAAGTCAACCTACGGAGCGGCAAAATATCTGAAGAGTCTGCATCATCAGTTTGACGGTGAGTGGTATCTGGCGGTCGCATCGTATAATGCTGGTCCCGGCAAGATCCGCAACGCCATCAGGCGCTACAATACTCGCGATTTCTGGGAACTCAGTCGTGGTAAATATCTGCAGAATGAGACCAAAAATTATTTACCGAAGCTGATGGCGGTTTTGGCCATCGCCAGTGACCCTGATAAGTACGGCTTCACGGATTTGTCTTATCAGGATCCGTACGATTACGAAACAGTCGTCATCCCGAGTGTGACGGATCTGGAGATCGTTGCTAAAATGACCGGCACTGATTACGCAGAGATCAAGACCCTTAACCCGGAGTTGAAGCGCTGGTGTACTCCAGCGGGGGTTTCTGAATACCGACTCCGAATCCCTGCGGGTACCGCTGATCTCTTTCATGAACAATATGCCGCCCTGTCCAAAAATGACCGCGCCAATTATAAACACCATCGTTTAAAACAAGGGGATACCCTTCTCGCTTTGTCGAAGCAATACGGTGTTCGTGTCGATGATATTATGGATCTGAATTCAATACGTAATCCACGTTCTCTTCGGGTCGGTTCTGATCTGGTCCTCCCTTTAAAGAAGGGGTACACGAAGCTGCCGATCTCTGAATTAAAAGATGATTATAACCGCTCCCACCGTCAGAGCTATAATGTCCGGAATGGCGACAGTCTCTGGTCGATTTCCCGTCGCTTCGGTGTCACAGAAAAACAGTTGCGGGTCTGGAACAGACTTGGCTGGAGTAATCTGATCCGGCCCGGACAACGGCTGGCCGTTTCATCTCATTCCGCAAAAAAACAGCCAAAGAGAGCCGAGCTTAAGGCAACTGGCCCGGAGCGAAAGATTGTCTATCATGTCAAGTCGGGGGATACTCTCTGGGGGATTGGCAAACAGTTTTCAATCGATACCGTTCAAATTTGTGATTGGAACAATCTTTCAACGTCCCATGTGCTCCACCCAGGTGATAAATTGACCCTGGTCGTCAGAACGGTCGAGAGCAGTGGCTGACCTGGAACGAGCTGTTTTTCTCTCTGATCTGAATGAAATCCCTTCGGGGGAGTGGTCACGACTCTATTTCGGTGCTGAATTTTGTCCTTGGCACTTCCCTTCGACCGATTTACTCTTACGGTTTGTGGCGTTGGGTCATCAGGCTGTCTTGCCGGTTACCATCGCGACTCCGATCTTGAATGAAACTTTTCTTCCTTGTTTCAAGGCACAAATGAAGCAACTCCTGCCGTTGTTGTCTGCCGGAGATGAAATTCTCGCTTCCGATCTCGGTACCATTCGATTGATCCGGCAACTTTCAACTGAGGTTCCCCTTGTCGCCGGTCGCCTCCTATCAGGTCAAAAGAGGGGGCCACGCATTCTTGATCTCGACCTTAATGATGCTGAGCGCGATTACTTTCGACAGGGGCGCTGGTATCAATCCGGAGCGCACAGCTTTCTTGCTGAGCAGGGTGTTGGTCGCGTTGAACTCGACAACCTTCTTCAGGGGGTCGCTCCATTGCCTCCCCCACTCGTCGGTAGTCTGCATCTGCCGTATGCGATGGTCACATCGAGTCGTAACTGCCCAGTGCGCAGACCCGGGGAATATGGGCCTTGTCCCGGTGGTTGCGACTCCGTTTTAAAGCTAACATCCAGACAGACAGATATTCCTCTCTATCAGGTCGGAAATACCCAGTTTTTGCATAATGCGGTCATACCGAAAGGGGTATCTGATCTGCGCATCGATCGCATCGTCCAGCATAGTGCTTTGCCGAGATAGACCGCGTATCGTTTATACAACTTGAAAATTTAGGCACGATGGCTCCGGATTCTTTTGATATGACTAAACTTTAGACAGTCGTGGTTCAAACTTTTGCCTGATCAGGCTGTTTTTACTTTTTTATTGTTGCTAAATTTGATAAAGTTCGTTTTCGAAGTTGTCTTGCACCGATTGATTGCATGACCTCAATAAGTGTAAAGGGAGACTCGCAATTCTGATTGTGTGATTTTTCTTGTGTCGTGGTGAAGTCTAATTCTCAATATCTCTGCAGTTTCGCTATAAATATGTAGTGAAAAATGCAGTATAGACGAGAGAACAAAAAAGAGGAGAATGATCTTGGATGCTAAAACCCTTGGGTTGAAAAGTGTTGGCAAAGTATATCAAAACTTGAGTTTCGATGAGCTGTTTGAGCATGAGTCCAGCAATAAGGAAGGGAAAGTTTCCGAAAACGGGACGATGATGGTCGATACTGGCAAGTTTACCGGTCGTTCGCCTAAGGACAAATATTTTGTCAAGCAGTCCCCCTCCTCGGAAAACATCGCCTGGGGGAATATCAATAAGCCGATCTCCGCGGAGATATTTGAAGAGTTGTATGCAGACGTCATCGAGTATACCTCCGATAAAGATATTTACGTTACTGACGGCTTTAGTGGGGCCAATGCGAGGACACGCAAATCGGTCCGTTTTATTACCGAATTTGCATGGCAATCCCATTTCGTGAAAAACATGTTTATCCGTCCCGAAGGGGCGGAGATGGATACTTTCACTCCGGACTTCACGATCTATAACGCCAGCAATTTGAAGAATAAAAAGTGGGAGAAGCAGGGGCTCAACTCCGAGGTATTCGTTGTCTTCAATATTGAAAAGAATGTCGCGATTATCGGCGGGACCTGGTATGGCGGTGAGATGAAAAAAGGGATCTTCACCATGATGAACTACTGGCTCCCTCTGGAGAAGATCCTCTCCATGCACTGCAGCGCCAATGTCGGCAAGGATGGCGACGTCTGTCTCTTTTTCGGACTTTCCGGAACCGGTAAGACAACCTTGTCGACCGACGCCGCCCGCAAGCTGATTGGTGACGATGAGCACGGCTGGGATGATGACGGAATCTTTAACTTCGAGGGTGGCTGCTACGCCAAGTGTATCAACCTCTCAAGTGAAAATGAGCCGGAGATATTCGGTGCCATCCGGCGTAATGCGCTGCTTGAAAATGTTGTCTATAATGATGATGGCATTATCGATTATGTAGACGATGCAAAGACTGAAAACACCCGGGTCTCTTATCCGATTGATCATATTGATAATCATGAATCGAGTCTGAAGGCCGGTCAGCCGACGAATATCATCTTCCTGACCTGTGACGCCTTCGGCGTTCTCCCCCCTGTTTCCAAGTTAACCAAGGAACAGGCGATGTACTACTTTCTCTCTGGCTATACTGCTAAAGTCGCTGGTACTGAGCGAGGTGTCACGGAGCCTCAAGCAACCTTTTCAGCCTGTTTTGGTGAGGCTTTTCTCCCCCTGCATCCAACCGTCTACGCTAAGCTCCTCGGTGAAAAGATGGAAAAAAATGGGGTAAAAGCTTATTTGGTCAATACCGGTTGGTCTGGTGGTGGCTATGGAGTCGGCTCACGGATGAGCATTAATGCCACCCGGTCGTGTGTGAATGCGATCCTGGATGGCAGTATCGAAAAAGCTGCTTTTGATGAAACCCTTTGGTTCCGTTTGGCAATTCCGAAAGAGCTGCAAGGGGTCGATAGCGCCATTCTCAACCCACGCAATGCTTGGGAAGATAAAGAAAAATTTGATGCATCGGCTAATCGTTTGGCTGGAATGTTTATCGAGAATTTCAAAAAATATATAAAAGATGGTGCTGATTTCGATTATACAGAGGCTGGCCCTAATTTCTGATTGTTGCCTTATAAGTCAACAAGAAGGGGCGGTTCCTGAAACGGAATCGCCTCTTTTTTATGGTCAGTTGTAGTGGTGTATTGGCTTTGACTTTTGTCTCTCTGGTTGCTAGAATCACCGCTCTAAATCGATAGAAAAGGATTTTAAATATTATGTTCACTTTGTTTATTTCTCTGGTTGCAGGCGTTTCTGTTGGACTCGGACTTCATTATGGGGTCGGATTGGAACTCATCTATGTCATTTCTGCCGGGTTGCTGGTCACGATTGCGATTTACTTCCTGATCTTTCGGTTTTTTTCTAAAAAAATACAGGCTGTTATGGAGGTTGTTCAGCGAGACATGATGGCCAATCGGATCGATAAAGCGATCAGGACTCTCGAAAGTACATATCCTTATGCGAAATGGATGTTTTATCATAAGGCGATGATCAACGCTCAAATCGGATCAATTTATTATTTGAAACGAGACTTTTCCAAAGCTTTTGGTTACTTGCAGAACGGTTTCTCCAGGCATTGGGGTGCTATGGGGATGCTGGCAATCTGTTATATGCATAAAAACAATGCGAGCAAGATGATTGCAACGTTTGATAAGGCCTTGACCGCGACCAGGAATGAGCCGGTGCTCTGGGAGGTTTATGCCTTCTGTCTGAACAAAACCGGGAAAAAAGAAAAGGCGATCACTGTTCTTGAAAAAGGGCTGAAGAAAATTAAAGATCATGAAAATATGACGGCCAATCTTGCTGCTCTCAAAGAAGGGAAAAAGATGAAGATGCAGGCTTATGGTGATCTCTGGTACCAATTCCATCTGGAAAGTCAGGGTGCACTGATTAAGAAACAGACCAAAGCTATGACCGGTCGTCGTAAGACGGTCGTTCGCTGATAAGGTGCAATGAGTAAAAAAGAGAAGAACAAGTTAAATGGCAGCAACCCCTTCACTGTCCTGAAGGGGTTGCCTGTTTCTCCCCCGCATAAAAGCTCTCCAGAAAAACCACTCCCTTTGGATCCTCCCCCCCCTGCAGATTTTACACTTGACCCAGTCGATGAGGTTGATCAGTTTGAGCAGGCTATGAGTTTGCTCGGAGTCCGACAAGCGGCAGAGACCGATCTTTTAGAGAAAACGACACCGCGACAGGTTCCTGATCATGCGACGATAGAACCGGATCTCACTATAGCTGAGAGTTTCACACCGGTCGGTTCAAGGCGACATATTCGGAAATTGATTCAACGTATAGGTGCTCCGGAAACGACCCTCGATCTGCATGGCGTCGCTGCTGCGGATGTCATTCGCATGGTCACCAATTTTCTGGAAAATGCAGTTTTCCATGGCTGTAGATCGGTCAGGATTGTCACTGGAAAAGGTTCGCACTCTGCCGAGGGCCCGGTTCTCAGGCCTCTGGTTGAAACGTATCTGTCTGGTCCTGGGCGTCAATTTATCGCTGAATGGACCAGGGCTCCGCTTCAGCATGGAGGGTCAGGGGCTTTGTTGGTTCTCTTGCGCCAAAAATAGGGAGTTATGCCTCGTTTCTTGCGTTCTTTGATGTTTTCAGGGGGGAGCAGAGGGCAAGGCCGGTAGAGCAAAGGCCGGGAGATATCTCCCGGCCTTTGCTGTTTTGATTGCTCTCGATTTAAGTTGCGGTGACCGTTTTGACACCGTTTTGTCACTTCATGTTTCTATCTCATTTTTCTGTTGTTGCGTCGTCTGTCGCCGCCGTTATCGCTTCGATTTTTTTGTCTGCGGCTTTACGGCGCGGCCGTTTCGGTTTTTCGACAACAGTTTTATCCTCTTTTGGCGAAAAGGGCGTCGTGGGATCGGCGGTGCTATCGTCTCCTCTGTTAACCGGTGCAACGTCAACGTTTGTTGATTGTTGATTTGCCTCAGCCTCCATTTCAGCCCTCTTCTCAGCGACGGTTTTACGCCGTCTGCGTGGCTTCGTTTTAGCGACAGTCTCTTCAGGTTTGGTCTCTGCCCCGGCATCGGTAGCTGTTTCGGTTGCAGAATGTTTTAGCAGCTCTGCGGCTTCCATTTCAGCTTTCTTCTCCGCTGAAGTTTTACGACCTCTTCTCTGCTTCGGTTTGTCTTCTGTTGTGGCCGTTTGTTTCTCTTCTTCTACGGAAGTGTTGATTGTGTCTGTCGATTTTTCTTCGATCAACTCCGGTGCTGGATGAACTGTTGCCTCATTTGTCGAGACTGCAGCCTCCATTTCGGCTCTCTTTTCAGCTGCGGTTTTGCGCCGTCTGCGCCGTTTGGGTTTGCTTTCCGGCGCAGTGGTCTGGTCACTCGATGCCAGAGGCTCATTGACGGTATTGACCGGGGTTTCATCGGGACTTTCGTTTGGTAGCACTACGGGTAACTCTGTCGATTGGTCGTCCGCTGCCGCCGCTGCTGCGGCCTCCATCTCGGCTTTCTTGTCAGCGGCGGTTTTACGCCGCCGTCTGCGCCGTTTCGGTTTGCCTGCAGTTGTCGTTGTGGGATCACTTTCTGTGGCAGAACCCTGAACCGCTTCGACCGGCGACTCTTCCGGGGGCGTTGCTGGCGTTTCCGTTAGTGCCTGGGGGTCGGTCGCAGCCACTTCCATCTCGGATCTTTTTTCAGCGGCGGTTTTGCGCCGACGTTTGTTTTTTGGTCTATCCGCTGATATTTCTTTAGGTTTTCGATCTTCCTCCGAGAGTTCCGGCCGCTCGTCGGTTGACGTGATCGGATCGAAGGTTTTTGTTTCATTGGAATTTTTGGTTCGTCTATATGTTTCGAGGTCAGATTGTCCGGAAATATAATTGGGCTGCCCCTTGATGTCGATTGTCAGTTTGAGCGTTTTTTCAAGCTCGAACAGTTCCTCGCGTTTTGCGTTGAGCAGATAGTCGGCGACATCTGACGGGACTTTGGCTTCGACTTTTTCGAATGCACCTTTAGCACAAGTGGTGTGAATGCGGCGCAGGAAAGCGACGGCCTGTGCTTCTGGACTCTTTACCCGCCCGCTCCCTTCACAGTGTGGACAGGTATGGAAGGCTCCTTCCGCCAGTGCCGCCCGGATTCGCTGGCGACTCATTTCGAGTAAGCCAAATTGGCTTATACGTCCGACAGAAACCCGCGCCTTGTCATTTTTGAGAGATTCCTTGAGTGTATTTTCGACATCCCGGTTGTGTTTGCGGTCACGCATGTCGATAAAGTCGACAACGATCAGGCCGCCGAGATCACGCAGACGGAGCTGCCGACCGACTTCTGCTGCGGCTTCGATATTCGTTTTAAATGCGGTCGCTTCGATCCCTTTTTCGCTAGACATCTTCCCGGAGTTCACATCAATGGCGACCAACGCTTCGGTGCTGTCGATAACAATCGATCCACCGGAGGGGAGGGGGACCTTGTTCTGGGTGATCGTCTCGATCTGTTCTTCAATCTGGTAACGAGAGAAGATCGGCCTGTGTTCCTGATGTCGTTTGAGGAGATGGAGGTATTCCGGCATGACAGACCTGAAAAAGTCCTGGGCCTCACCGAAGACGATCGAATCGTCGATGAGAACCTCATCCATGTCGGGGCTGAAGTAATCCCGGATCGATCGGATGACGAGATTCGATTCTTGATAAACCAGTTTTGGTGCTTTGGTCGAATCGGCGAGATCGATGATTTTTGTATGAATGCCATAGAGATACTTGAAGTCGCGATGCAGCTCATCGATACTTTGACCGATCCCGGCTGTCCTGACGATATACCCGGTGTTGTCCGGGATCTCAATTGAGTTCATTGCTGTTTTGATCTCTTTGCGTTGTGCTTCATTTTCGACCTTCCGGGAGACCCCTTTGGTCGAACTGCCGGGCATCAAAACCATATAGCGCCCAGCTAAAGAGAGATTTGTCGTGAGTGCAGCACCCTTGGTCCCCCGTTCTTCCTTCGTAATCTGGACGAGTATCTCTTGTCCGCGTTTAAGGATGTCGGTGATCCTCGGGCGATTGTTTCCTTCAATCGCATCTTCCGGGTAGAGGTCAGGATGGACTTCTCCTATCTGCAAAAATCCCATCCGGTCGGCGCCGTAATCAACAAAAGCGGCCTGCAGCCCGGATTCAACCCGGACGACGGTCGCCTTATAGATATTTCCTCTGGTCTGTTCCCGGCCTTCAAGCTCAATGTCAAGTTCGGTCAGTATACCGTCTTCAACAATAGCGACACGATTCTCCTCCTGATGGGAGGCGTTAATGATAATCTTTTTACTCATGTGTAAATCTTTCTGGACGAGACATTGTCCCGTCACTCAAGTTTATTGCAGGCGGCCAAAACCACCCAACGGTTTCCACTTTCGGATCTGTTCGCGAAAGGGAGTACCATGCGAATTCTTATTGATATATCTTGCTGCGGATTCTCCCAAATACCTTTGGGGATCTATTATAACACAGCTCCTAATTTAACTTACCATTAGACATGTAGGGGACTGGAATAGCAAGCTTTTTCGTAGTCGAGAGAGTGATTACTCGTTCCCTGTCCCGATCATTTGTGATATAAAGATCATATGTTTCAATTACGCGGGATATCAAAGTGTTTCGGCGCTCAACTTCTTTTTTCTGATGTCAGTTGGCAGGTGCAAGGTCGTGACCGGGTCGGGTTAGTTGGTGATAACGGCACTGGGAAGTCGACTCTGCTGAAGCTGCTGGCTGGGCTCGAACTTCCAGATGATGGTCAGATTCAGAAGGCGCGCGAATCGACGCTCGGCTATTTGCCACAGGATTCTCTGGTGCATAAAGGGCGGTCCTTGTATGCCGAGGTGCGGGCTGCGCGGGATGACCTTCTGACCATGGAAGCGACGATTCAGAAACTCGAACTGGCCATCGCTGGTGGAGATCAGGCGATTCTCGATCGTTATGCTTCCTTGCAGGACGATTTCAGGCAAAAGGGTGGGTATGAGCTGGATGCCGAAATTGGTCGTGTTCTGGCCGGACTCGGTTTTGAAGATGGTGACTGGACGAAGGATTGCAGCCATTTTTCCGGTGGTTGGCAGATGCGTATTGCCCTGGCCCGTCTGCTTCTGAAAAAGCCGAATTTACTCCTTCTGGATGAACCGACCAATCATTTGGACCTTCCCGCCCGTGAGTGGCTGGAGGCTTACCTGCTCGAATACCCTTATGCGATTTTGATCGTTTCGCATGACCGCCACTTTCTCGACCGGGTCACAACCCGAACGGTAGAAATCTGGAATGGTGCACTGCACGACTTTAACGGAAATTACAGCGCATATCTGGTTGCCCGTAAACAACGGATCGAGTCGTTACGGGCAGCAAAAATCAAGCAAGATCTGGAGATTGAAAAGATCTCTTCATTTATCGACCGTTTCAGAGCGAAAGCCGACAAGGCCTCTTTGGTTCAGAGTCGGGTCAAGCAGCTCGAAAAGATTGTTCGAATTGAGTTGCCAGCCGAATCGAAATCAGTCGCCTTCACCTTCCCCATACCACCCAAAGCGGGACGTCTTGCGATGGAACTGACCAAGATTCATCATGGCTATGGTGACTTGACTGTTCTCAATGGTATCGATCTGATTGTCGAACGGGGTGAAAGAATTGCTTTGGTCGGTGCCAATGGTGCAGGGAAGTCAACTCTGATGCGGATTGTTTCGGGGTTAGAGCTGCCACAAGCCGGGACACGTACTGAGGGGCATAATCTTGAACTCGCCTATTTTGCCCAAAATCAGGCCGACACCCTCAATATGCAAAAGACCGTTTTGGAAGAAATCACGGCCTCTGCTCCTTTTGAAATGGTCCCTAAGGTGCGCAATATCCTTGGCTCTTTTTTGTTTCGGGGGGACGATGTCCATAAGAAAGTCTCCGTGTTGTCCGGTGGCGAACGAAATCGACTCGCTCTCGCTATCCTGTTGCTGAGACCCGTTAATCTGCTACTTTTAGATGAACCGACCAACCATCTCGATATGGCTTCAAAAGAGGTGCTGCTTGAGGCGTTGAAACGTTACACCGGGACATTGCTCTTCGTATCGCACGACCGCTACTTTGTCGATGCCCTGTCGAGCCGGGTGGTGGAGATTAATCATGGGACGACCCTCTCTTGTCCCGGCCATTATGGTGATTTTATCCGTTTTAAACAGTCGATTGGCGATGCGTCGCATAGCGAAGAGAGGGTTGAACAACGACAGGAAAAAACCGAAAAACAAGAAGATATTGTCTCCCCGACTCATCACGCCTTGCGTAAAGATGTAAAACGCGAAGCGCGTAAACTGCAAAGGGAGGTTGAAACTGTCGAGGAGCGGATCGCGACCCTGGAGGAGCGGCAGTCTCTGCTCGAAGTCAAAATGTGCAACCCGGAGGTCGCAGGGGATCACAGTCTGATGGCCCCTCTCTCTGGCGAACATGCAACAAACAGTCGTGAACTCGAAGCCCTATATACCCAATGGGAAGAACTCGGACTCGCTTCATTGGTCTGAGGGGAGAGAACCATGCAGGATACCGGACTCTTTGTTGTTACGGTTGCGAGTGAAAAAGGGGGGGTTGGGAAGACGACCATCGCCACCAATCTGGCCGTCTATCTTAAAGCTTTATTTGATGATCTTCCTGTTACGATCATCTCTTTTGACAATCATTTCAGCGTGGACAACATGTTTGCAATCGGCTCCCATCACGGCCAGTCGGTCGCCGAAATTTTTGGCGCTGTTCCGCTTGATCAGCTGGTTCAACTTGGCGAATATGGCGTTCAGTTTATGGTTTCAGAGCGGCAGATACTCCCTCCGGATGATGACGTCAAACATTTGAGCCGCGTCCTGGCCCGTGGCTCTCTCTCCGGGATTTTGATTATAGATACCAGGCCCATCCTCGATTATTTTACCCACAGCGCTTTGCTGGCAGCGGATCTGGTATTAACTCCGGTCAAGGATCGGCCGTCACTTGTTAACGCCGGGACTTTGCAGAAGGCACTCGTTGATGGAGGGAGTGAAGAGGAGCGTCTCTGGCTGGTCCCGAGTCTGATTGATGGTCGAATCAAGCTTAAAGAAAACGTTGGCATTCGTGCTTTTTTAGTTTATTCGGCCGGTGAGCGCGGTTTTCAGGTGGTCGATACGTTTATTTCCAAGAGCCCCAAGGTGGAAAGTCTGACCACCAATTTCAGCAGTCGCATCTATCCGGTATTGACTCATGCCAGAGGGACGTCTGTTCATAAACAGATGCAGGAGTTGTCTCAATTTGTGCAGCAGCGGTACGAAGCGGCAGGCAAGGTTGGGGATAGGCCTCTGGCACGTATTCTCGCTGCAATTGATGACCAGCCTCCGGGGCGAGTTGGTCATTTGGTTGCAGACTGCCCTGTCTGTATGAATCGAGTGACCGGTCAGGACGGTTATTTTTATCAAGACTTACGACATCGTCAGACCGGTTTTATTCATAGCAGTTGTCTCGATCAAACGTTAAATGCCGCCGAATTACAGCTGTTATTCCCGGATCGCGGCGGTCTCCTCTTTTATCTCTCTGAGACCGGCTTGACTTGCGAGGAAGGTGCTGTCGCTCTGCATCTTTATGATGATGATGGGGAAGAGATTGCAACTGAAGTGATTGCGGTGGATGATTCGGCCCGAATTGTAGAGATGTTTCGTGCCGTAACCGACCGCGAATCGGGTGAAATGTTTCGTGAAATGATCCTGATAGCGCTCTCTCCGGAAGCACCTCTTACCTTTCTGGATTCATGCGGAGCGGATAACTTTGCCAGACTGCGACGTCAGGTTCTCGAAGATTTACGTGAAAAGGAGTCCTTGTAGTGGGCTGTATAGCTGTTCGGGCTTCTTTCAGATTGACATCGTCCGGAGCTTACGCTAATAATTCTTTTGTTTACTGATACTTATCTATCTTGAGAGAAACGGTCTTGTCATGATCTTGCTTCCACGTGGAAACCCTGTACGGGAAAAAGTTAATCCCGGTAAAATCAACCTCCCCGAAGCCCTCGGAAAATTACAAAAGAGTCATTTTACCGGTTATCTACGCTTTGACACATTAGGCGGCACCGGTATTATAATCTTTACTTCCGGGAAGTTGATCAGTGCCCTGTTTGACAGTGAGAACGAAAATCTGATTGCTTATGACGCAATTGCCAGAATTTTTGAACTTTCTCTGGATGGTAAGGCTAACCTCGATATTTATAAACTATCGTCCGATTTGGCTATGAGTATCCATGCTCTGCTGCACGGCAAGGTGTTGTATAAGGGGCAGGAACTCAAGCTGATTGATATTAAATCTTTACTCGGCAAACTCAAAGAAGACAAGATGAGCGGTTGCTTGCGCATCTATACCGATGAGAAGATTGCGCTCATCTTTTATCGTGACGGCAATCCGCTTGGCTTTTTTCATGACGGTTCGACCGACATAGAAACGCAACCGGGTGAATCGATGTCGGTTGCACACCTCCCGGGTGCCAAGGTTGATGTTTTAAGTACCGGTGGTGCTGACGAAATTGATCTGGCCGACTTGCTCGGATCTGCCGATCTCGGGTCTCTCTGGCGTAAAGCCCAGGAGATGATTATCAACCAGCGTAAGGATGAAAAAAAGGCTCAAAATCGCGATCGCCAGGTGCACGAGAATGACCTCAAGGTTCGTCTGCAATTGATGCTTCGCTCCACCGCTGAAGCACATATCGGTCGGATCGGAGCTTCTCTCGCCGAAAAAGAGTTTGAAAAATATTTTCCAGAGGGGCAATCGTGGGATGACAACCGCTTTAACAAGATGTTGGAGAATTTGAACAATGCTGCAAAGATGGTTGCGGGCCCTTCTGCCATCAAAAAAATGCTGGACGATATGAGAAAGGGAGTCCGGTCGCTTCTGAGTGAGTCCTGATTCTCTTTATTACGAAGTACGGGTTTAATACTCCGCTGCTCGCGGTGTAAATTAGCAAATGTGTATTATCGGGCACTATTCATGTCAGGGGAGAATCTGTCATCCCCGAAGGAGCTATCTTCGGATCCATGGTTCTAACGCTAGATTCCCGATTAAACCCTCAGGAATGACAACCTTTCTCTGAATCGTTACGCAAAGGTTGTTGATACCGAAGCTGCTTGCGACGGGGTTATTCATTTGGAACATTTCATAACTTTACAAGATCAAAACCGTCGGGTTCCGGCCCGACAGCCGGGTTCATTTTCTTTGGTAAGCCGCAAAGAAAACGAACCAAAAGAAACGGCTTTCCCCGCGGGAGGCATTTCCGTCGCGGACTTTCTCTGCCATTAATGGCGTTCAGCAAATGGGATCCGGGCCCTTAGTCGAGGGGCCCTTTCATTGTCTTTGCGTAGCACATAAGTCACAGACGTTGTTTCAAGGTTTGTGCTTTTAAACACAACAGCCGTTGAATCCGCAGCGGATATGAAAAACAAGTAGATGCAGATCACTGCCGCTTCATCAAAGACGCTATGCCGAATCAGCGACGCAAAGCATTCTAAGCAACAGTGCTGATCAAAAACCATCAAGTCAAACAGTCATGCCCGCTGCCAGCGATGGTCATTTCTTTGCTGACTTTCTTTGATGCATTCGCAAAAACATATGAGATGGCTAAGCAAAAATTTCGATCTACAAGGCTTGGTGTTTTTTCAGGGGTGAAGGCATACATATGGTATGTCGAGGTCCTGAAAAAACAGCGTAACGCAGTAGGGTGGACTTTTTACGACGCCATCTTCTTTAGACCCGTAAAGAAAGCCAGTCGCCTGTCGGAGCGAGTTCCGACGACCTTATTGCGTAGCACGGGTTTAATACTCCGCTGCTTGCGGCGGGGTTGTTCATCTAATTCTTTGTAGGTTGGAGGTGCATCAATGGAATGGACGATTATTACTTTACCGCTCTGGGTGATTGCCGGCGTGGTCTCTTTTTACTTTAGTTTCGGCAACGCCCGGGTCTGGACCAGCATTGCAGTCGGATTTTTCCTGATTCTTGTTGCTGAAATTCTGCCGACGGCGATTACGATCCTCCCTGGCCTCGAGGTCCCGGAAGTTCAGGCGATGACTTCTATTGTCGGAACGATCGCAATTCTGGTCATGAGTCACGGTTTTCAGGAGTATTATGTCTTCTCCCGAACCCTTGAGCTCGAGGGGAGTAAGACCCTGGTCTATGTTGCAACACTAGGGGTTATCCTTGCCTCTGCAGTCTTTATCTGGGTGAACTTTGCTCCGACCACCAGAACTCTCGAAATTATCGGTATCGTTGAGAAAACCAACTGGGTATTCCTCTCTTTGATTAATATTGACCTGATCCGGAAAATTTACATTAATATTCAGGATAGCCCGATCAGTAAAGGTTTTGCCGCTTTTATGTTGGTCTTTTTCTTTATCTTTCTCTGGAAAGGGTCAGAGCTCTATATTCAAATTTATGATCTTGAAGCTCTCAGTAAAGTTGCCGCTGCAAAAGGGGAGACATTGTTTCGCTATGACCTCTCTCTTTACTGTAAAGAAATTGGCAACGTTCTGGCCGGTCTGTCGGTGGGCGGAACCTTCCTCTATCTGGCGAAGTTACTCCGCTGATAGAGTTCAGCACTGTTATTGATATCCAAAGGCCGGGACATTGTTCCGGCCTTTGGTGTTTCAAACGGATATTAGCAAGATTGAACGGTGAAGGAGAGTTTAACACAAAGTCTTTTACAGAGAGGCGACAACTATCCTGACACAGGGGGGCTAACCTTGGCGGCTTTGCGGCTTTGCGTGAGACAAGATTTTGATTTAGGCCGTAAGTTAATCGACGGTCCCCGAGTTGAAACGATTTCTAGTTTTGCAATCAGAGCTCAGGTTGAGTCAAATGGATAACCAGATTATTTTATTTCACTTGAAAGTCTTTGGTGACAACCCTTTTGATACGCAATATTCGCGATGGATATGTAGGTGTCAGCAAGAATTCTGCCAGAATGTATTTTTATTAATGATTTAATTCAAATAAAAAAGATATTTTAGGCAAGTTTGTATCTTAGTCTATTCCAATCCGAAGATGAGTCTGAAGGGTGGGTCTGAATCAGACGGCGAGTAAACGTTCATCGATAGATTCAAAGAGTTGACATCTAGCCTCTTGCAGTCGCTCTGCTGTTTCATTATCGC
>Ga0314774_1001208_pt1 | contig 17187 bp, 9 predicted proteins | sample MetaGCBIA2018_FD_204515 | JGI IMG/M metagenome (GOLD analysis project Ga0314774, IMG submission 204515) | Cryopeg brine microbial communities from Beaufort Sea near Barrow, Alaska, United States - CBIA 2018 | ecosystem: Environmental > Aquatic > Marine > Coastal | place: USA: Alaska | collected...
TTCATCAGAAGAAGTGGTCAGGGAAATTGATGGCAATACCGCAAAACTTGAAAAGCACGAACCAAGGTTTTATTCTATTACCGTAAGTCCTTCAAAATACGAACTGAAACGGTTGCAGAACCATAGTGAAGATTTGCGAAAATATACCCGTGAGATTATGAAGGATTATGTGGCGTCATTCAACCGTGAAATAAATGGTCGACCCATTAGCATCGATGATATAAAATACTATGCAAAAATTGAACATCAACGAACCTTCAAAGGAACGGACTTTCAGATAAAAGAAAACCAACCGTATGCCACAAAAATACTTCAACTAAAAACTGAAGTCCGAAATGTGCAAGAGGGACGAGCAGAAGGAAATATGAAAAGATTGGAAAAAGAAATTGGGAAACTCGAAAGAGAAGCACCACACCAACAGAACGGAAAGCGAATTGTACAAGGAATGCCAAAAGCAGGAAACCAAAGTCATATCCATATTATTGTGAGCCGTAAGGATGCTTCCAATAAATTCAGTTTGTCTCCTGGAAGTAAATACAAAGCTTCCGATGTTGAATTAAATGGTAAAACGGTAAAACGCGGATTTGATAGAGATGGATTTTTTACAAAAGCAGAAAGGACTTTTGACAAGACTTTTGACTATAAAAGGAACTTCACTGAAACCTATAAGGCAAGAAAGGATTTCATCAAGAATCCTAAAATCTATTTTGCTTCACTAATGAAACTGCCCACGAACGAAAAAGCATTGGCGTTCAAAATAATGGGGAAAAGTGGCATCCCGATGATGCCGAGTATTCCTGTTACACAGGCACAATTGGCGATGAAAATTTTCAATAGGCTACGACGTGGTGCGGAAGTGGCCATTAAATCGAGTTCCATCGGAATCTAATTTAAAATTATGCAAATGGAGAATCTTGTAACAGTACTTTTTATTATTGGTTTGACCAGTAGTGTTTTCTATGGAATATTTCGGATAAGCAGATATGCATTTGTAGTCAATTTTCTATTGATTGGTGCTCTTGTGTATTATTTAAATGAACAATTGCCATTGGTTCAAATAGCACTTTATATGGTTTGTCCCCTGATATTAATTAATATAGGAATGTATGTGTTCATACACAAAACCGATACCCCTAAAAATGGAAATGCCAAATATCAGGTCAACTTTGCTACTACCAAAGGAAACTTCAAACTGGATAACATCAAACGAGGCGCGTCCATAATTGGTTCTGCTGGAAGTGGAAAGACTGAAAGCGTGGTTTATGGATTCCTGAAACACTTCCGGAAAGAAGGTTTTTGCGGAATCATTCACGATTATAAAGATTTTGAATTAACTGAAATGGCATATCCGCTTTTCAAGGATAGTGAGATCACGTTTAAGATCATTTCCTTCGATAAAATCATCCATAGGGTAAATCCAATCGCACCTCGGTATTTAGAGAATGAGGAAAGCGTTAACGAGGTTTCGAGGGTATTGATTGAAAACCTTTTAGAGCAAAGAGAATCTGGAACAACCGGAACAACTAAATTTTTTAACGATGCAGCTGAAGGATTGATAGGTGGTTTGATTTGGAAATTAAAAACCACATATCCTAAATTCTGTACGTTACCACATCTAATCGCTATTTATCAATATCTAGACACAGACAGCCTAATTAAGTTTTTGGAAACGAATACAACATCCAGAGCAATGGCAGATGCCTTTATTAGTGGTAAAGATTCTGAAAGACAGACCGCAGGTGTTAAAAGTACCTTGGCCAATGCTTTAAAACGAATTAGCACACAACGCATTTTTATGGCATTATCAGCAGATGAAGTTCCGTTAAACATAAATAACAAAGATAATCCTACGGTAATTTCGATTGTCAATAATCCAAAATTTGAGACTTCGTATTCGCCTGTCATTGCCACTATTATCCATACAATTACCAAGCAAATGAGTGTTCGAAATAGTGAACCTTCTTTTCTGTTGATGGAAGAAGCGCCTACGATACGTTTATTAAATATGCACCGTATTCCTGCAACGCTACGAAGCTATAATATATCTACCATTTACGTAATGCAAGATAAAATACAAAACGATATGATGTATGGCGATAAAGCGAGTAAAGCAATTTTAAGCAATCTGTCTTATCAGTTTTTTGGAAAGGTTAATGATCCTGATACTGCAAAATATTACGAACGCTTTTTTGAAATTGTCAAAGACCCAACAAAAAGTATAAGCCGAGGACATAATCTGGATTTTGATACACGCATTACTACAGGAGAAAAGGAAATCCCAAAAATAAGAGCAGATGTTTTCTTTAGATTGAAACAAGGCGAATTTATCACGTATGCTGATGGGAAGGATAAAAAGGTGCATTTTAGATTAGCCAATATTCAAAGGGAATATCCGCAGGAGTCGAAGCATTATTCTAAGGCTAATTTGGCAGCTAATTTTGAGAGGGTTTATGATGAGGCGAAGTCGATATTTAGCAAGTGATTTTGTCCATTAAATTATTTACAGTGAAGCCACTTTACATATCGCTCATTTGGAATTATTTAATTTCAAAGGTATTATCGTCTCCAAACCAAATTGTTATATTATTCATAGCCAGTTTTTCCATTTTGGAAAGAGCGAGAACAACTAAATTTTCTTTTGCTCTGGAGCAGGATACATAAAAGAGATTTTTTGTTCTCTCCTTTCTATCTTCAGAAGCATCACTGTTGTCAAAATAGCCCTCAAATTTATATTGAGATTTCCAGCTTGTATCATCAATTACTACAAGAACATTCCTGTATTCTTCGCCTTTGGTTCCGTGTTTTGTTGAAAAAACATTTTGATTTTGGGTGTACCCAAAAAGAGCGACTACTTCTTTATAAGGCAGACCCATAACAGCATCATAAAAGTTTTTTTCTTTTTCTATCTTAGTTTTTTCATCATCAGGCAGTCCGTCCGTATTTTTCTGAATCTTTTCTTGTAATCTAATCATTCCCTTCGTGAGGGTAATGAGTTTATTTTCCAAAACATATTCCAAAACTTCCTTTATGGACTTAGTTTTTCTGATGGTTATCAATCCTTCAATTTTCTCATTAATAACTTTCTTATCTGAATGTTTTTTCAGATTGACCGAATGACTGCCATTCCGTTTTAAAAAACTTGATATTTCATTGAAAGAACCTTCTGTATAGTGATGAATAAGGTGCTCAATTCCAGTCTTTCTCTCAATGGAATTTTTTTTATCCATTGAGCCAACAAACAAAGAGGTCAATGGATGTTCTCGTTTAATTAGAGCATCGGCTGCTCCCAAAGGGAATCTCTTATTATATACATTGTAGAGATTACCAAAACCACTTCTACGAGCAACACGACTATTGGCTATAATTAATATTTTATCTTCACTTTTCGCTCCAAACTCCCATCCGTTTGATTCCAAATCAGCTATTACGACGTCATAATTCTTACTTTTTTGTGCTATTAATGAGTCCTCATACTCCTTAACCTTTTGTTTTTTTTCTTTAGAAGGATAGTTTATGCAATTGATGAATTGTACACTACCTTTTTCTTTTTCGGCACCTTTAGGAATCTCTTGTTTAATATTTGATCTTACATTATTAAGTAAGTCAATGACCTCTTGGGAACTTCTATAATTCTCAATTTTATTAATAATATCAATTCTTTTAGAATCAACGTAGTTCTGTAATGAACCTACTCCTGTATTATAAATTTTCTGATGGGAATCCCCATAGAATCCCAATACAATCTGTTTTTCATTTCTTGGGAGAAGAAAATCTAGGAATGCATTTATAATCTCTGGCGCGGTGTCTTGATATTCATCAACTAAAATGTATGGATATTTTGAAGCTATAATGGATGTCAAGAGTTCGTAGTTCTGAAACATTTTTTGTGCTAGTAATATAAGATCATCGTGACCAACTGTCCCTTTTTCAAAGTCACTAAATGCCCTATCTGAATATTCTACTGATTTGATGCGTTCAGCTAATCCAAGGCTATACTTTTCTGGTTTTTCTTCATGCTTAAGTGTATTGATAGCATCGAACTCAATAATTAATTGTTTATTAAATAATTTTATGCAATCCCACAGAAATTCGTGAATGGTTGACACCAAGATTAAAGGGTTATTTTCAAGTCGTTCTATGATTTCATTTTTAGCTACGTTCGTGTAGGTAATGCAAACAATCATTTGATTGTTTAACTTTAAATCAGCTCCTTTAGTTTCGATTAAATAATTAATGGTTTGGATAAGTGCATATGTCTTACCGGCTCCTGCACCAGCTTCAAGAACAAAACTTTTTTTCTCTGTAATTCTTTCTTTTATTTGATCTATTGCTTCCATCTATTTCTCTTCTTCAATTGTTGCAATAGTTTCTTTCTCGATATTCTCTTCTAAAGGTTTTTCTAACCATTTCAAACCTTCGTCGATATAAGATGGCACTTGCCATTCTGAAATATCATCTTCTGGGAAAGACATCACATCAAATGCAAAATTTGTCTTTGCGCTTGAGCTTGTAGGTGCTAGTTGAAAAGGCGTTTCAACATTTAAAGTATCGGCTGATTTTACTCTAGAAAAACTAAATAGATTTTTGACAGCTTTTTCCTCGCCCATATCATTTTCGTAAGTAGATTTAATTAAATCAAGATTGGTATTGATAAAGGCTTCTTCAAAACTTCTACCAACGATGCCGGATTCTTCAGTTTGATAGGCTACTCTTACAATATCATTTTCAATTTTGTGTTTCTCTTCACAAGTTAAAAGTTCTGCGATGGTTGATTTATTTGGAAGCCAATCTTTGAGCGTATAGTTAGACGTCAATTCTCCTCCTACACCACCATTAACTTCACATCTTTCTCCATTTAATAAGTCGACAGAATCAATATCCGTCACTACCAATGTTTTCAACTTTAAGAATTCCAAAATTTCTTTAAACTTATGAGTGTATGCTCCACCTACTTCTAAAATAGATACATATTGAGTAGACAATCCAGGTGCAGATTTAAAGATGAGTTGCGGCATTAACATTCGCTCGGTTGTGCCTTCAACTATAATCACTTTATCAGAGAAGAAAAGATCCGACTTATGGAGTGTTAAATATTGTTTTAAGAATCGTGCAGTCTGTTTTTCATTTGATATGTTGAGTGTGTTGAAATCTTGAACTTCTACACCAGTCTCTATCCTGTTAAAATATCTAATTCTTTTAAATCCTTTATCAGAATCTATTCCGGCTTCTGATAGAATGTGTGATGAATGAGAAGTGATTAGCAGTTGGACGTGTATATTATCCTTTCTAGCATCTTCGAGAATTCCTTTTATCTGGCTAATGAAGACCTGTTGCATTTGAGGATGCATATGCGCTTCTGGTTCTTCTATTAATACGGTAAGGAATTCTGAAATCTTGTCCTCTTTCGCATTGCGGAACCGCTGTATAAAGCTGGCAAGCTCTAATATCATATAGATAAGATTACTATATCCCAATCCATTATAGCTTTCAGGCAAATTTATCTCCTCTTGCTTATAATAATATTTTATATTATTTCTAATGACTGCCTCGGAATCAAATTCAGAATCAATAACAATAGGTGGAATTACAATTGGAGTTTCTGCTCCAAACCTTTTTAGATCTTTTAGTATTTTATCAAGAACTACATCATATTTTTCTTTTAGATCAGCAGATACTTCTTTTAATTTTTCCTCCACAGCTTGCACATTAGCATCTGTTTTATCGCGCTCATTATAGTATTTTGAAAATCCAAGAGCAAGCGTTTTATTCTTGTCGTTTTTTTTGTCATCCAGAATTCTCAAAGCTTTTATATCTTCAAAAGAAACAATCTTTTTTATTTTTTCTTTAAAAGCTAACTCAATCTCGCGCTGGTAATCAGATTTAACATCCTTCGCATAACACTTGAGTTTATAAAAAGAGTTCAAATTTTCCTTGAAATAAGGAATTAAAGCGACCTTTTTGTCCTCTCGATTGTGAAACATTTTTAGTAAACCTAGAGTGTTTACAGGCTCATACGACAAGAGTACACAGGCATCATTTCTATCAAAATCTAAGTCCGTAATAAATTCACTGAGCTCAACTAGTGAGTCTTTGAGTTTATCATATGTAAATTCAATTTGTAACTGAATTTTCGGAAACCTCTCTTGGATATCAATTTCAATAGCTTCCTTGTCTTCTTCAGAAATTCCAGCAATAAGTGTTTTTTCAAACTCAGAACTAAGTTCCTTAAACAATGGATAGGAAGATTGAGAAAAGTCTTCGAAAGACAAGGAATCATCATTAGATGTCAACATCTTGATTATTTCTAATAATGATGTTTTTCCAGTATTATTTCTACCCACGATTAATGTAATGTCGTCTTCTAGATTAATAGAAGCGTTTGCTAACATCCTAAAAAATCTAACTTGTATGTTTCTTATTCTCATATTTATTTTTATTAATAAGAAATCCCTTTTTGTCTCAATTGGGAATAAAGGAATTTAGTCTTTACAACAATCTCAAACTAAAATTTAGGAATGTCGAAATATAGAAAGTAAAATGTTTTAATATCCAATTTCTTTGTCAGTTTAAAACTGTTTTTATTTTCAGGCTCCTTATCTTCAAACGAATTAGGATCTTACAAATGTTATTTCACAAGCCTTACATACTCTTCTTTCTTGGATGTATTCATTGATATCATACCAACCGCCAGTTTTTTGCCAAATATCTAGTCCTCTGCCTAAAATCACTTTCCATCCGTTATTCATTTCAATAGATCTGTCGTGAATAAAATCGTCAAACTCATATGAAAATAGGATACCCATTGATTCCAACGAATAACGCATTTGTTCAAAAGCATCTTTCGCGTTTTCTATAAAATCTTCATTATTACTAGTTACTAAGTGAAGCTTAACTTCAGTATCAGTATCTTTCTTTTCGCTAATCAGTTTTGCTAGTTCCATAAAGTTGCGCAACTGATAGGGAAGCCTAATGTATGGGTCTGTGATATTAAAATCAGTGGCATTTAATAAATAAGCTCCAAACAAATTATCATAGGAAATACCAGATTGATTATCTCTAATTATTTTTTGACCTGGTTCTAATATCAACTTAAATCCCTCAATTTTCTTAGTTTCTTCGTTAAGAACAATCTCATCTTGTTGTTGAGAAGGTAGTTTTACTTCATTTTCAATCTCTTCTAGTGTCAAGATAGGAAAATGTTCTCCTGTTGATTTACTAACGTAACTAAAATCTACTTCTTCGAAGGTTTCATCCATTTTACGAAGTTGATCTTTAACACGCTTTCTGTTTTCAATAGCGAAATCTAAAATTTCTTTCGCATCAGTTTCAGTGAAATCATTATCTGGGTAGATTATTTTAATTAGACCAGCGAATGTTTTGGCAATTGATGTTTTGTCTCGGGTAGTAATTGTGCTCGATAATTCAAAGTATTTTGTATAATCGTGCGTTCTATCTTCTTTCCTTAGGTTCTTTAATACTTCAGCAAGGTAATCAACAATAAAACCGTATTGCGAAGTAAACATTTCATTTCGTAGTTTCTGAACTTCCCACCCTGGAAGATATCCGTGCATACGGTCAAGGAAAGCTGTGTCATAATAATCCTTAGGCAAGGCCTCAAAAAGATCGCTATGTTTCATCATATATTTTACTGAATGGTCTGTGTTTCCAACGAATACCATTGAAGCAGAAGCACCATAGACTTGAGTTCCTCTTGAAAAGGATTTATTAGCCATATAATTTTTCATTATATCCACTAAGCCACGGTCTACACGCTTTGTTTTACCTGCAAATTCATCATAGGCAACAACATCCCAATACCCAACTAACCCTATATCACCTGAACTATTATTTACAAATAGTTTCGCTTTTGATACTTCTCCACCAGAAATTAAAATACCGTGTGGCGACATTTCAGAATAAATATGTGACTTTCCTGTTCCTTTTGGACCCAGTTCAATTAAGTTATAGTTGTTTTCTACAAATGGAACAAGTCTGGTTAGTTGCAGCAGTTTTGAACGAAATGTAAATTCTTCTGGATTAAGTCCAATTGATTGTAATAAAACATCCATCCATTCTTCCTTGCCAAAATGTTTCCGAACGCTTTTATATTCTTCAATATCTACATTAGAAACTTGAATAGGTTTTAAACTTTCAACCATCCAAGGAATATGATCCCTTTCATCAGAAGGAACGTAAGTCAGAGTTAAAATACACCAAACACCACTAGATAGTAATTTTTGATGTTCTCTGATAAGTGCATCTGAAATAGGAACGCGGTTTAAACCTAGATTCGCAAAGGAAGCTTCATATCTATCTTGTCTGTCATTAAGCTGAACCGCCACTTTATCTATAATTCTATGAGAACCTTTTTCTCTAATTGTAGATTTTATTATTTGAGACTCGTCACGATGCACAAAATGTTTGGCAATAATATTTTTAACAGTTTCTACACCTTCATCAATTGTTGCTTCGTCATCTGTAGCGCAGTATTGCCCTAATAAATATTCGAGGACATAGGTAGGAACTATAGCATTACCTTTTACTAATTTGGTTAAATCCTTACGAACTACCTTACCTGCAAAGTGTTCGTTTATTTTTACATTTAGTGCGTTCATAGGTTTTAAAATTCATCAAAGTCGTTAGTAAAAGAAATATTGAGGGTATAGTAATACTCTTTATAAGTTCTCCATTTGTTAGCGCGATCCATTGGTTCTTCTAGTACCAGTTTTACGCGTTGATTTTTATATTTACCGCTTGCTTGAGCGGTTAATTGGAATCTGTTCTTAACTTCTCGCTGACGTTGATTTTCTTCTTTAATATCGAAGGTGTAGATAAACTGATCACTTAACAATGTGCCATCCTCTGCTTGAATGGATGCTTTAATTTTTCTTTCCAACATAGTGTCATCTACCTGCTCTGTTTGAATAAATGAAACCGCGAGCAAGTTTGTAGTTATCTTGTCGGTAGATTTTATAATATCTATTTCTACCTGAGCTGTCGTGTCTTGACGTTTTTTATTCACTTTTACTACGGGTATTATAATTTCTTGTAACGATGCACCACCGTGAATAAATTTAGATCCAGAACCTTTAACTCGTAATCTATTTACCGATTTTGGAATTAATACATTACCTGTACTTTTTAGTCCAAGTTGCTCGTGCGTAAAAGACTTTACTGCATCATTCCCAGTTATGTCAGTTCCAAGTACAAACCTTCTATTATGCTTATCAACTACACCTTTTATATCAGCCGTTGTAAAATCGCTTTCTTCTAACGTTTCATATTGATATAAAAACCCGTGATCTGAAGTGATAATCATATTATTACCATTCATATTGGAAATCTTCTTTAATAAGTCCATAAAGAAGTTTAGCTCGCTTTCTACCGCATCAAATACTTTGTCTTGCGAGGTTGTGTCATCACCAGTATCATCTATATTGTTATGGTAGATATAAATAACATCATATTGCTTTACAAAGTCCCTACCTGTTGTATTGGCACTAAACTTCATAAAATCTTCAGCTAAAATTGCTGTTGCTCGTGCTTCTGTATTCTCTGCAAGAATTTTTGATCGAGACGAAATTCCCATAGATGGCATTCCATCTACTAAAATTTGGTCTGTTCCTTCTTTTATTGATAGTTCTTTATGAGGCAACAAAGAAGCCATCCCTAATTGTGTATAGGATGGTAATGACGCTAACGCACCTTCAATTTCACTATCATATCTATTCTCTTGAGTTAATCTTTTATTTAACTCAACACCACACTCAAATCGTAATGCATCAGATATTATGACAAACACACGCTGCTTTTTTTCAACAAAAGGTTGGATGTGGTTTTTGAAAAATTGTCTTTGACTATAGTTTTTGGCTACTGGCCAGTTTTCTAAATCATCAATAATAGATTGCCATTTATCATTGTAATGAAGTAACCAGTCATTGGTATATAATTTTTCTACTTTTTGAGCCAAACCGGCAAGTATGTTATCTTGATTGGATCTTCGGTAGTTTAGAATAAACTTTCTATATAGATAATCAATTTCATAAAGAGACGTCGTGTATTGCTCTAAACCGTTTTCAACAGACTTAAATTCTACTTTAAGTTTTTGAATCTGATATTGCAGTTGTGAAGCAAAAGATACACTTTCGTAGAATGCCACAAAATGCGGGTTATACCAAAACGTATGTTCCCTTTGTTTTACAATATTTTGTAAGGACTCATTTGAAATTTCATTTGTAATTAAACGCTGAACGAGATCGTGAATTATTTTCTTGTCTGTGAGTTTAAATAATTCATCGTTTACCGCTTTTTCTAAAGGCAGCGTATTGAGAATACTTTCAATTTGCAGGTCGCTTGCTATTTGCAAAGAAATTTTATCAAACCCTTCTCGGTAGGTAATGGTATCTTTCCAAAGGGCTAACAAAAGTCTAGTTTCTTTAGAAAGTTTAGGGCTAGCGGTAGCATTAAAATTATCTGTAAATGCCTCTACAAGAAAATCATAGATCGATGGCGTTTTACTTGTGTATTTAAACTTATTTAGAATTTGATTCCAGTAAAAATCTGATAGTTCATACCGTTCTAAATCTCTTTGCAGCTTTTCATTACCATTAGCAAAAGCTGTTCCGTGTGCGTGAATAAAGGTGTTAAGATTAACGTAATCAGTATTTAGGGTTACTGCCACCATTTTGTAGCGAATGTCTCTGTGAGAGTCGCCTTTGCCTAATAATTCTTTTAATTTGTCAACGCGATCTTTTGACTTAAAGAATTGAATATGTTCCCCAACTAATTCTTTAAAACTAAACTCTAAACCTAAATCTTGAAGAATAATAGCTTCTTGGTCGGTGTGGAAAATATGATATGCCAGTTCTGAATCTAATAACCAATTTTCATTGGGTTTAGGTTTAGGGGTATTGCTATACACTAAAAATTTAATCTTAGTGGTATTCGATGTAATCTTATACTTTATTTCAAATTCATTGCCTTGTATATGGCATTTATCAACACCCTTTAAATCTAGGTCATCAAAGCTTTCTTTTAATTCATTACGCTCATCGTACCAAAAAATCACATCGTGTTCTTGGAACTTTTTTTCTAACGCTTCTTGTATTTTAATACTCATATTCCTATTCCGTTATCTTTAAGCTAAAACCTTTTTCGGTTTCTTTATCAATAAGTACTTTCACAGTATTACCAACTTTGTAAATTTCTTTGAAATTCTTTGGTAAAGTTGATTGATGTGCTAATCCAGTTTTACCATTTTCCATATCTATGAATAATCCAAAATCAACAATATTCCGGATTTTCCCTTTAAAAGTTTCCCCAACTAATACTTCTGGGACTTTCAAACTATCTATTTCTATATTTTCTGCAATCTGTTCACTTTTGTAATCGTAATCAATTACAAAGGAAACTTTTGCCCCAGCAAATTTGTCTAGATTTCTAACCCTATTATTAAATGAGTTTTTTGAGAAATTAATGCTTGCATTATTTGAGTATCTAATTTTCCCAAATTTTCCTCTAGGATGTATAAATACAATCTCGCCTTGAATAATTTTTGAATCAGAATAAAGTTCATCCTTGAAGGTCTTGTACAATTCTTTAAAGGACTTTTCGGCATTTCCCTTAAGCTCTTCAATTTTGAAGTAATTAATTAACTTTTGATAATCCGTAGAGTTATTCCATAAATTTTCTTTAACCCCTAAAAATATTATCTCTGCAAATTTCTTTGCTTCATCTATTCGATCTAATCTGGCAAGCAATCTGGATTGATGAAGAAGTATGCCTGCACTAAATTGTACATCATATAATTGAATTCCCGAACGCAAAGATTGAGTCCAGCTCTCCTCATAACGTTCTTGTTCATATAGCAATTCAGAATATTCTTTAAATAAAAAATATTTGGTACTACCAGCTCTTGAATTGATAATCTCTAAATACTTTTTTTCACTGGTGTCGTAATCTTTTAAATTCCTGTTAGCTCTGGCAATTCTCATTTGAAACCAAAGATCATTATCATAGTGAAAATCAGTAATTACTTTCAGTGCTTGCTCACAAGCATCAATGGCTTCATTATTTTTATTTAATTTATCACAAGCTTTAGTGTAGTATTGATAATATGTTTCTAAATCAGAAGGGTTTTCTTTCGTCTTTCCCTCTTTGTCTTCAAATTCAGATGTCTTTTTTGAAAGGTACTCAGGATTTATTTTCTTGCAATATTCATAGATTTTATTGGCATTGAAGAGATTATTGGAGTGAGCCTCCATTAAATTAAAAAGAATGATGGAAAAAGGACACGGATACTTATCATCAATGCTTATATCTTTTTGCTTTATAATTTTTAAATAACTATTTATTAAGTTTTCACTATTTAAAATAACCTGAGGCGTTTTGTGTTTTATAAAATTATCAAACACATACCAACCGCATAAACTTGATACAATTTCATAATCCTTAAATTTTTCTATAATTTCAGGGAGGTTATTAATGTCTACTCTTTTAGAAGCTCTTGCAGCTTGCAATAGGTTTACAGCATCATAATTATTAAACTCATTTGGATAGTTGGTATGCATCTCAAGACATACGTCCAAAGATTTACTTGGATCATTTTCTAGCAATTGTTTTGCTTCATCTTGAAACTCTCTTTTACTTTTCATCCAGCAATTTTTTTACAGCTTCAACTAATGCTTGATTTGATTTCTCTTTTATTTGTAGTGAAGTGAAAAACCCACCGTTTTTTTCTCCTGTTGTATATCTTAGATTAAATTTCACAACATCACTTGAATCCACTACTGCAAGTCTATCCTCATTACTGTGGCATTCTAAAAGATGTAGCGTAATTTCTTCAGAAGCCAATTTCTCTTTCCATTGGTTGTAAATATCCCCTCGATAATCTGTTGGAAAAGAACTTTGTGACTGTAGTTCGTAGATTTTATCAATAGCTTTCTGAACTAAACCATCCTCAGCATCATTTCCTTCAATTCGCACAGATGATATTTCTTCGTTTCCACGATTATTAATCGCAACTATTACGTTGTTACCATTCTTAGACACTAATACAACTTTACTCAAATAATCAGAATATTTTCTAACAGAATCTATCTTAAAATCACTGAGTTCTAAAAATAACTTCCCAATAAAGATTGCTGTATTGTGCTTTAAGCTATCCGGAAAGTACCCCGATAATTCATCTAAGGTAACTTCATTGTCATAGCTTAGCATTTGAGTATTGATATTAAGACTAACTTCATCAGTAATCTCAACTTCATCAGTAAAATGACAATTGATGAACGGATCTATTGCTTGTGGATTTAAGACGTGAATCGTTTTCCAAGATGCTGTTAATCCTGTGTACAGCCATCTAAAATAACTTTCATTGGTAATACCTGAATCTTCTAACTGTAGCGCTTTAAAAAGCACATTTTCAAATTTAGAGCCAACTGATTTATGCACCGTAATTGCCCATCCATAATTTACAAGAGCGGCATTAATATAGGGATCCATTTTGCGCAATTGAAACAGTAATTGAGAAGTGTAATTACTTTTATAAGATCTTTCAATCTTGTTACGACCAACTTCAAATTCTTTCAAATCCTTTTTTAAAACCTTTTCATTATTCTGTTTGGCTTTTTGCCAGTTTTCAATTTTTAATTGAAACTCAATAAATTCTTTGTCAGAAATAAGGTTTTGATAATCTGAGCTCTCTTCAAAAGGTAGTTGCTTTTTAAGTTTAGCTAGTTTTTGGGATGTAAAAATCTTAACAGCTTTCAATTCTTCTCGTGTCAAATCTTCTACACCATCAAAATAGTTTTCTAAAATAATTAGTTTAAAGTTTGGGACAGTATTATTTGCGAGCAATTTAACTTCAAGATGTCGATACCTTAATCTAGCAATAAGCCCATCTCTTTTAGTTGTAACATCCTCATTCTCCACTTGTAAAACTTCTTGCACTACAAAATAGCTTCCATTAACAATTTTTGTGGGTGTTCCAAAACCTGTTTGATCAGGAATATTGATGTTGTTATTTAATATAAGTAAGTCGCCTGTAGCAAGACTCGTTCCATTTTTAAGTACATTATTTTTAATCCACTTGTTTGTAGTTCTTGCTTCTTTTTTTGAATATAATAGTACAGCATCTTTAGGCTCATTTACTATTTCTCCACTAAACCATTCTTGTAAATGCGCTGTCGCTTGTTCGTGCTTGGTTAAAATAACAGAATGATCGTAGTTGAATTTTAAGTAATTAAAAATAGAGTGATCTATAGAACCAGCAATTGACCTTCTTAGTTTTAAGAGCTTATTATCATTTTCTTGAATTTTGTATTCGTGTCTAAAATGCAAAATATTTCCATCTGGGAATAATTCATTTAATGTCTCAATATTTAATGCAGAATCTTCATTTTTGCCATAAGAAAGCATATATGGGTCTCCTATTAAAACTAATTTCCTATTATTTGATTTCAGTTTTAAAAAGTGAAACAAATCTTCTAGTAACCTACCCGAACCAAACCGAAGTAAGTCTGATTGATGCAAACTTCTAGATACAAGATGTGATTCTGGAATAATAATCACGGCGGCATCATCTATATCTCTATCGCTTTTTATACCAATCTGTTCTTGAGATACGGTTTCTTCATCTCCATTTTCTTCATCATCTGATGGTATTTCAGTTTTGCCCTTTCCTCCATAAATAACGGTGTATAAACTAGCAATATCAAATCCTGTACTACGTTTTAATTTGCGGGCAATTCTCGAAGAGTGACACCATAAATCTGTTTCGGGAACTTCTTGGTCTAAAGCAAAAGTATTTACATTTTGTAACCATTGGCCTCTTAATTTAGAACTCATTGATTCAAGAACTAAAATTCCTGAACCTTCAGTAGTAAAAAACTCTTTTAATATTGGCTGTATATTTTGATCAATATAATTGTAAGTCTGTTGGACTGTTTTAATAGGACTATCTAATTGTATCGTTAAATCTCCTTTCCATTCATCAGAAGGGAATAAAGACTTAAACCTATTAGCAATAGCTTCCTCGTACTTATTATCATTAGGAAAGGCATCTAGAAAAGTATGTAAATCTATTTCTTGAACTAGTTGGTAATATGGAACTTTTCTTGAAGTTTTACGATTTAGTGTTACGGGTCCAGAAAAAATATTAAGAGCACAAATGCGCCCTTTGTTTATAACATACCGCATTAATGAATCATCTTCTATGATAGATTTCATTACACCACGATATGAGTTAAGTTGTCGGTATGGGTTTGTATGATTATTGCCAGCTTCAATCTTTATTTTATTACCATCTTCTACATTGATAAACCAGGATTTTTTTCCAAAATCTTCATCATTTAACGGCATCAATATTTCCCCAGCATAATCTTTAAAGTCTATTATAATAATACCATTTGAGTAAAGTAAAATTGCGTCTGCTCTAAATCTAGGATAATCATCGTTTGAAGGATTCCCTATTAATAATCCATCCCAACCTTGCTCTTCAAAAAATGGAATCAATCGTTTTACAATACGATTAAACTGCACATTTTCGTGTAAGTTTTCAGTTTTATTAAATAGTACTTCTAAGCCCATTGTGTTTATTCATTTAAATGATGCCAATCTTGTTTTGTCATATTTTCTAAAAATGAATTAGCTATTCCAGCAGATATTGCAAATTCTAGATGCATACAAAAACGATTTCTTTTTTCTGTATCATTCGAAAAATTCCAACCAGCTAAAATCAATGGTCTTGGAAATTCCCGTTCTGGATAAGCCTTTATAATCGCTTGATATAGCAACTCCCATTTTTGCGGCTGCAAGCAAATACGATTATCAATCATTATATCTTCTACTTTATCCATAATTATTGTATCTCAGTTACATCTATCCAATCAAACTTCTTTACTTTGTCCTTTGCTTTTTTATCGTTTAAACCTGAAACCGATTTAATGACATTGCCAAACTTGTTATAATTAACCAAAACACCATCATCTAAATCTATGGCGATACGCTCGGTAGCTATTTTAAATAATTCACGGTCGTATTCTTGTAATTCTATAAGTACTTTACTAATACGTGCTTGTTCTTTTTCTGCGGTTACTTTTTCACGTTCTGTACCCACGTTTTTAACGTGGTCTAGTTGGGTGTTTTGTGCCTTTAGTTTTTCTTGGTATTCTTTTAAGTACCCATTAAGCACAGTGTTTAAGGTGTCTGGTGTGTAGCGATGCATATAAATTAATGCGTTAAACGCACCAGAAGGCGAAGAAAACAACCAGTAAATAGGTCGTTTTTTATAACGCTTAACGTGGTCTGTGTAAAAGGTCTTTAAAAAGTATTTACGTATGTCTCCTACAGCATCTTCTACAAAAGCCAAGTTTTTATCAAAATTTGGTTTGCCAAAGGTTGCTTTTAAAAAGGCATAGAACCTGTTTACGATATCATCCTCAAACCACTCGTTGTCCAATACTGGAATTACATTGTCATCATCTGGTACAAACGTAAGATCTTCTAGTGTTTTGAATTTAGAATTTGATGCTTGTAAACTTTCTAAATAAGTTTCTAAAGTTTCGCCTTGATTGGCCAAAATTAAACCTGCTTTATCTAAACTGTAACGCCCAAACATACAACCCACAGCATAACTTATAAACTGAGCCATAATTTCGCTTTCGCGAAATACAAGAGAACCTTTTTTAATGGTAGTTTCTTCTTTGAGTATGGTAATATCTTTTAATGGGACATCTGGCGTTAACTCGTCTTGTAAACCGTAAATATCTATAAATTGACTATTAAGTTCTTCTTCGTTTTTATGTAGCTCAAAGAATTTGTTGTGCCAGTACTGGCAATAGACATCGTAGGCTTCTTCTATGTCTTGACCATTAATGCGAATGAGTTCGTTTTGTTGGAAGTCCCAAGAAGTCTCTCTCGAATTCCATTCTAATTTTGAGTTTTCTATACACTGCTTTGTAATTAAATTAATATCATTAAAATCAATTTTTGAAGGCAGTGCTATATTTCCAACCGGTCCTTGATTATAATCTAATGTAGGAGAAAGTACTCTTAATTGTTCATTAATTGTCAAGTTTCACAAGGTTGTTAATGGAAGTTGATTAAAACTAGATTGTAAACTTAGAATTTTAATTTTAAATTCCTCTGGTGTTATTTTAAATAATTCTGGTTCTATTTCGTACCATCTTT
>Ga0314774_1001209_pt1 | contig 17180 bp, 11 predicted proteins | sample MetaGCBIA2018_FD_204515 | JGI IMG/M metagenome (GOLD analysis project Ga0314774, IMG submission 204515) | Cryopeg brine microbial communities from Beaufort Sea near Barrow, Alaska, United States - CBIA 2018 | ecosystem: Environmental > Aquatic > Marine > Coastal | place: USA: Alaska | collected...
CATTCGGCTACAAGCTGGGCTTTGAATTCTGCGGTGTACTGGCGGCGCTTTCTATAAGGGCGAGTTACGCTTACGTTGTTCATGGATAGTGTCCGCTTAGGAATAAGTGGACACTATCTTGACGGCTACAGCCTCGGGCTCAAGATGGGTTTGCCGGGCGCTTACGGACGCTTACCCTTAGACCCGGTTTGATCTATCTCGAAGACGGTTGCCCGCAGTTCCGAGAAGGTACCCCCCAGTCTTGCTGCTCGGGTACCTATTGAATGTGATTTTTCAGATGCTTCGAACGTCAAATCAATAGATCGTCATCAATGGAAGTTGAAGGGAAGTAGCGTTTTGAGAGCCGCAACTCGTTCCCCAGTACTTCTGGCTTCGCGTAATTTGACTAATTCTTCCGCAGGGAAAGGAGCTGTCGGGCATTTTCGTGCCGGTTGGTCTAGTACGAGGCTGAGGCTTTCACCCAGAGCATGGAGGCAGTGCGCCATCCAATGGAGAGTAGCGTTGCTCTCAGCCTCTTCACACTCGTCAATTGCTTTCTGTAGGTAGCTCGCTGCTTCATCCGCTCGTTGAGAATCGGCTAGCAGCCAGGCCCTGTAGGCGTTGATAAGCATCCAAGGGTGCCCTTCACCAAACTGCCACTCATCAATACGCTCCAGGTATTCTTCGCGCAGTTGAATTTCTTCAGGACTATGCGTTAACCAACGCAACAACAAATAGTGTCCGAATCTGAGCGGCGAACTGCTGCGCGCCAATCTGCGAATACTTAACACTCCGGTTTTTCCGGTGAGTTGGTCAGCGAGTGTTTTTACAGTTTCTACAGCTTCAGGGAGCTTAAGATCAAGCTGCACAATGGCTTTGTATATGCTGGTTTGCTGTTGGTTTCTGGAGGACTGCATTGGATCCGAAAGTTGGCCAAACTGTTCGAGTGCCTTATCGAAGTAATGGAGGGCTTGCTCTTGCTCCTCTCTGAAGGCGCAAAGCTGACCTAAGGTAGAGAGCAGCTTTCCGTGATTCAGTCGTCCGGGCACAGCGATTGGTTGGGAAGCCCAGCCCTCAACGTAAGGTACAACACTGGTGAAGTCGAAACCGTTGGTAGCGCTGATCGCAACTCTCTTAATGCGGCTTCACAAGCATCCGGAGCGGACTCATCCATAAGCTCATGAGCCAACTTCATGACTTGAGCTACTTGATTGACGTCGCAGTGACCCATGTGATTGGTCGCAGCCAGTTGAGCGGATTTTAGTTGCAGGTCTAGTAGGCCAGGCAATTTTTCGGTCGCCGGACGGTACAAACTCAGCCATTCCAGTGCTCGATTAAGGCTGCCAGCATCAAATTGTTTTAGTGCAATACGGTGCCTGACTTCGCCAAGATATTTTTGCCAGAGTGCGGTATCGCTTTGAGTGCGATGGCCAAGTTGTGTGAGTAAATCATGGAAAATCGAGTGTCCCGGTTCTTTCGCCAAAGCTGCGCATATTTTGAACCAGGCGCTACTGTCCATATTGTCGTCAGCCTCCTGATAAAGGCGGTCGATTTCGGCCAGACTCTCTGTCTGAATTAGGCAATGACCCAGCCAGCGAGTGCGTTTAAGTAGGTCTGTTTTAGTTCTATCAGGGCTTCCCCAGCAATGTGCAATGACATCTACATATCCATTGAAGGGATCTTCCTTTGTCATGAATTCCAGCGATAACTCTATGTTCTTAAAGCGTTCTGGTGCCAATTGGGCAAGCTCATCAACTAGAGTCTCTTCAAGGGCTAATAGTGTTGCACTATCTTGATAGAGTTTTCGTTGTTCAATTTTGACGATCACCTGCGTTGGACCGGTAATGGGCAACATATGCAGTGTCCATCGCACGATTTTAGTAACGGCGGCGATCCAGCTTTGGCTTTTGATATCCGCTTTTAGTGTTGCACCAAGAACGCCAATCTTGCTTGTTGTGAGAGTACGCAGTAACTCTTGAATATCAGAATGACGTAAATTGGTCGCATGTGTTTCACTGGGGAGTTCAGGTAGCCCATGACCTGCTGGCATCACTAACGCGACTATGCGTCCCAGATCTTTGTCCGTCTCATTCAGAGACTGGGCTTGCTCAGTAAAATTCTCTCCTGTCTCATCAATATATATTTCCCATCTTTTGGAAGGGTGAAGTTCCCTTAAATTCTGAGGATGGCGGTCTTCATTGAATTGAGTTACGGGTAACTCAATCTCGAAATTTTGGTTTCTGGACCGCAGAGCTTTCTTTTTGGTTCTGAAGGCAGTGTTCTTTTCAAGGGCTTTTCTAAGTGTGGTGACTACGCGGTTTGGCTCAGAGCCAGCGATGGTGTCTATCCAAGTCCACATCTCGTCAACACTTTCTCCCTGGCTTAATTTGTTCTTAAGTATATTAAGTAGCTCTGCGGCTTTCCTGCCTTGCCTTGCAAACTTTTCAATTCTCAATATCAGCCCAAAATCTGAAGAGTGTTCGGATTCAGCCTGTCGTAGATATCTCTGATATAGATTCTCGGCATTTCGGTCATTCCAAGCGAATGCTTTAAAAGTTTCCCATGCGAGATCAATAGTATTTGGTTTACTTGATGCAGGTGCCATCTCAGCTTTAACGCTTTTAAAGGTTGGCTCTCTGTTTGGGTGGGCAGCAATAGTGTTCGTTGTCGGTTTTGGTTGCTGATTGCCAGCTGATCCCAAATTGTCCTGCGAGGTCTCGTCGCGGATCTTTTGAATGTCATCTGGGGTAATTTTTAACCAATGCCCATCAGCCTGAAAGAGAAGCTTCTCCACATCTGGAAATATTATTTGAGCTGCCAGCCACCAATTCAAAGGCGTCTCAATCGAACCGGCGATCACAGTTGGTTTTGTAATGCGGTAGAGGCATTCCCGAGCAAGGAGCAGAGAAGCGTCAGTGTCGGTCAACAGTTCCGAGGTGGACAGGTCTCCAGGAAGCTGGCTGGGAGTATTGGGTAGGCTGACAACTGAAGTCATTGGTTATCCTTGGCTGGGACTATTCGAATTAGGTTCATGTTAAGGCTCGGGAGCTACTTCGTCCATTAAGCTTGCAGGGTCGCTGCGTAATGGTCAACGAGCAGCAGCCATCATGAGCCTGACCGGTAATCCCCTCATTTTTAGAGGGGGGGTTACCGGCTCAAGGCACAAAAAGTAACAATTATTCTTCCAATTCGGGCTAGATTTGCCCTTGCACCTAAAGCGAAGTGTGCAATTCTGCTAGTGACATCTTGCTAAGGAGAATTACCATGATCTTGAATATTAAAACTCTGACTGCTCTTTCTGCATTGAGTGGGCGCATTATTGCACCCATTGGCTCTCACCCCGATTCAGCTAAAATGGCTGCCCTCTTCAACGATCTTTCACGAGTGGAAAGCGAAACGCTGCACATGATTCTAAAATCTGAGAGGCAAGGTCACGAAATGCAATTGGAGCAAAAGCAGATTACCGCTCTAACGCTCTTGCAGGAGCGGTTGCATCAAAAGAACCAAACAGGCGCCTTTGTCCCGACCGAACTTACAGCTCTAGCAGAGTGTACGGGAATTCAATCGCCTGCTGCTGCTCATGAAAAGTCAGACGGGGATTTATCGCTTGCCTCCAATCAAGAAAATACAGCGGAATCTAGCGAAGCAGATGAGGATGAGCATCAATGGCAGGGCAGTCCGCAATGGTTTAGAACGGCATAGATAATGAAACGGCCACGCCTAAAGGCGTGGCCCTAACCAAAACTTAGGCCGTAGGCTAAACATCGGTACTGTGGTGGTGACAGAGCTGCTCCATTAACCGAATATCGGCAACAGGTATCACTGCACAAACAAGCATCTTATTCAGGTTTGGCTGAAGTGCGGGCGAGCCCGCTTTCGACTACGGAAAGACACCGTGCTCTAGCTGGCCCACTAGTCGGCGGACTTTCTGAATGCCGCGCTTCGTTCCCATGAGCGAAATTGGCGCGCGGTTGCCTAGCCCGCGAACCGATGAGGATAGCCACCTATCTGCTGAAACCTTGTCACCTTCGAATAGTGCAAGGATCTCTCGGTAAGTGAGCTCCTTGAGTTCAGCTACTGTCTGCTCAATAGTCATATTCGATACTCCAACAATGGTCACAGAATCAGTCTTTCATAAGCCGGTCTAGCTGCAAGCAAAAAAATTGGCGAATCTGGCAGTTATCGTAAGATCCATGCAATTAGACTCGACACAATGGCAAGTCCTTGGCACGTCCTTGGCACGTCCTTGGCAAATCAGACGCCTGATAGCTCTGCAGGAAACTTACCCCTGTGCAGAACCTGGTGTGCCTTAAAGCTCGCGACTCAGTGCTGGTTTCCTCAATGCCTAAGCTTAAGCCTTTATGAAATGATGGCGGCCTTTATATTCCAGTAAACGAATGTTGATAGGGTCACAGTTGGGGGTAGACTGCCTTCTGGAGAATGTAGAAAGCGAAATCGATGTTTTCCTCTGTTTGCTCCTGATCACGTAACCAGCGAACCTGAATGCCGAGATAGTTTGCCCACTCCAGGCCCTTTTTGAATTTACCTTTTCGATTGTTCTTGGCACATGCTTCAAGATATTGGTTAACTAGCTTGTACTGGTTCTCACCAGCCCGGTATTTGGCCTGCGTAAAGGCCACTTCAAAGGAGCGCATGGCTTCGGCAAATTGCCCTGCACGATAAGCGCAAGCCGCATCAATCCAGGATGCCAACCAACATAACTGCTCCTCCACACAGGACGCAGCCAGTTCTCGTTTAAACAGTACTGCGTCGACTGATGAGATATCGGAGCTGTTCTTTAGCATGAATCCTTTTTTTAGTAGGCGTGAAAAATCCGGATCTGGAACCCATCTGCCGGCATGGCTAATGGGATATAGATTAGAATAAACGGCGTAATTTCCGAGCTTACTGGACAGAGCTTCGATCTCTTGAGGCTTGAACGGGTGTTTAGGTGAGGCCTTCCTCAACTTTATAAGCTTCTCATGGGCTTCACGTTTTTTATCCATGAAGAAGTTGGTGTATTGATTAAAGCCAACACCCCAAGCCTCTTCGCCGATCTCACAGATATGCGCTACTTTATTAGCCTTAGTCATTTCGGCTTTAAATTCTTGGATTTCCGGTCTGATTTCATGGATAAAATTACGGCAATCGTCGGAGAGCTCACGAAGTAATTCGTTTCCATAAGTTTCTTCGATGTCCTGACCTATTGAGGTGGACAACCGAGCGGCCATTAGTAGAAGCGGGGCGGACTCTATCAGATCTGAGGGCAAGTCAGTCCTGTCATCCTGTGCATCAAAGGACTGGGAAAAGTTGCTCAGGAGTGTTGGGAGCGATGGCAGAGTAGGCCCACGAACCCAGTTCCCCGCGTTTTCCAGATTGTGTTCGTAGCTGAGGTTCTCTGATTCAGCGGTTTTTCCCGGAAAATGAAACTGAGTCTGGGAACAGCTTGCCTGACGGTAAATCCACTTCATTACCTTGGCCATTGGCCAGGTTACTGCACCGTCGCTGGTTATGTCAGGGAGGAACCAGTCCGGTTCCAGTGGGATGAGCCCATACTTACAAAAGAGCCGATTTAGAAGCGAGTGAAATTGGAATGACTCGATCAACGTTGTCATCGCGCGGCTGAACACGAAATAGAGGAGGCTCAAATGTTTTGGGAGAAACGTACCCTCTTTTGTTATGAGCTGGTTGTATGAGTGATACATATCCCTCAGCACACCGATGACAACGGTGCGGATGGATTGATCATAAAATTGCTCCGCGAGTAGTTCGTCGAAGGTCATCAGAGCTGTCTCGAAATTCTTTAGTAAAAGACCCTCTTCATCCTTTAAACGTTGGAGTAAGCGCTGAAAACGTTTCTTTGATATTTCATTGAATGGTGAATCGCGCTCGCCCTTTCTTGGGAGGAGGCCAAACGCACGGAAGGTGAACTGAACCAGTTCGCCTTGAGTTGGGAAGCATTGGTTTGAGGACATAGTGATTTTCAAAGTGATGCCCCTGCCGAAATGGCAAGGGCGATGGACGATGATTATTTTTTGGTCTGATTTATCTGTTTACTGCGATTGCCATGCATATGACCGTTGGCCGGATTGGTGCCGTTCGTCCCGTAATTGGGATTAAGCTGATTGGCGCGATCGTTGGTCTGTTGGTCTGTTGGTCTGTTGGTCTGTTGGTCTGTGCGGTGTGCTGATTTTGATTTAGACATCTCATAGTTTCCTTTTGTCGGTTGCAATGTTGCCAACTAACTTTAGCGAAACAGTGAAAGGATGAATGCAGGAATTTTGGCGACGTACTTTATCCTGACTGACTCAGGCTTACGGAAATATCCCATGCTCCAGCTGGCCAACCAATCTGCATATTTAGCTCGTTCCCAGTTAACGAGATTGGCGTTTGATAGTTTAGACCGAGGGCAGATGACGTCAGCCCCCTGTCTGCGGCAGTTTTGTCCCTCTCGAATAGAGCCAGCACTTCATGGTGAGCGAGATCTCTGAGCTCGGCTATGGTCCATTTTCTAGTCATATTCGATACACCGAAGTCATTTATCGCTCCGGCTTTTCATAATTTGGCCAAGCAGCAAACCAAAAAACGGAGGCTTACCACTGGAGCTGAACTCTGGTCTCGGGCCGGCACTGAGCCACTCATCGCGAGATGAATTTCAACTGGTAGCCTGCTCAAGGTCTAAGGCCGCTGCTGTGCGGCTCTGAACCTCAAGATACTCTTTCACCCTCCGCAAGTCGGCCATCGACGGGACTGTCCAGTAAGCCTCGCCCTCCATGATCGCATCCCTGGCTTCCTCCATGAGTTCGTCGATGTATTCGTCAACGTAATCGCTACCGATCCCGCTGACCACCTTTCCAGTTTTCTCTTCGCTGAATTTATCGAGGTGTTGACGAATCGTATGGCGCCGAGTACCCCTCTCCGAATCCCGCTCAGCACAGATGCGCAAAAACTCGTTGATCGTGGAGTGCCCGCTCCGGCAGAACTGGCAAATGCCCTCCAAATCTTCAATTGATAGAATAAAAATATTCTTGGGATCGAACAGGTCGCCATACTCCGCGACGAGATCTGGAAAGAAGCGATCATCAAGATTCCCCAAGCGTGCGCCATCTGGGATGCCAAAATCGAGGTTGGTTACCACTATCGCAAAACGCTCTTCCCGTTTCCGCTCAGGGATATCTCCGGGCTCTTCGAGATTCTTCGCAGCACTGAATGCCTGGCGTACGCCTTTTTGCAATTGCTTCGACTTGTCGAAAATGAACTTTGGAGTATCCGAGTTCCTGACCTGCGGAAGCGGGTCTACAGCCTTCGCGTCAAGAAAAATTGTCGCCTCGCTTTCCGTTACGACGAAGTCCACTTTCCGCTGTCCTGTTCGCCCAGAGGATTTATAAAGTGCCTCAATATCGTCCTCGGTGATGAAGTCATAGCTCGCCTCTTCCAAGACAATCTGAACGTACCTTTCGAACTGTTTGGAGTAGCGTTGCACAAAGGCCTGCTTATCGATCGCAACGAAGAGACGACGAACCAAAGTCCCCATCGCGCGGATGAACAGTGGGCGATGAATGATGATCATGTCGTTTTTACGGAGGATTGCAGGGCTCTCCAGTAACACAGGATCCTTGAAGTACTCAGACGGCCTAATTGGCTCCTGTTTCGCACTGGCGAGCATTTCTTCCACTTCATGCAGTGGTTTGCCGATCAGCCGAATGAGCTTCGCGACGTATTCGGGCTTATATTTTGGTACCAGTTTCGGAAGGATTCCTGAGTAATTGAGGGAATGCCCTCCTTTCATGACGTTGACGGTAAGTACCGTGGCTATGAAAAAGACGTCTTTTAGCTTTACTCCATGGTGAGAGAGAAACTGTTCGTCAAACCAGCTTGACCCCTTATCGGGATCCATAAGGGCAAACGAACGGTAAATATCAAAGAGGTGAGTACGGGGATTCCGCTGGTACCAAAGCTGGGCAAAAAGCATTCGCCTCAGGGCTAAATCCAAATCAACTCCTTCACGCAATGATAGAGCTCGGTCTTGAAGTTGATAGATTCTGTTTAGGATACGGCTCACCTGTTCTGCAGACGGCTTCAGCGCTCCCGGAAGCTGGTTGACTTGGTAAAGCCATTCGAGCGCCAGATAGCACAGCCCCGGCATCTTTTTAGCTTCACCCATGAGGTCAATAGTTTCCCGGTGAAGGTGCTCAAGGATTCGGTTCATGAATGCTGATTTGTCGAATTTGCGTAGCTCCTGACGGATCTTCTCCGCCTGCTGACTGAATGACGATGACATCCTATTCTTCGCTCCTACAGGTGTTTCAGACCGTAAATGATGCTCACTATGCATCAGTTTTTCATGGCCTCAGTCACTGTCTTTTGTAATCGTAGAGTCCACCCAAAACCGGGCCGTGTCGTACGGCTGTTGTGCTTTGGAAGAGTGGGGCTCCTTGCGCCGGTAATACTGTTCCTTTTTAGTAGCCGCTGACCAATGTATGCCGGTAATCAAGGTTCGGGCCAGAAGGTTAAATCTTTGTAATCTGTCTCAAATCGCGAAAAACGGCTAATTAGACAAACCAAACGACCTTTAGAGTTTTGCAAAATGTACCTCGTTAATACTATTCGAGGTTCAAATGTCTGATAACACGTATAAATATAAGCTCGTTCCGCTAAAAAATATCCGGGTCTCAGAGGATCTGAAAAACGCCGGTTTGTTTGAGCGCTTTGCGGCCATACCGTTCCGAGCGACGAATCTCGCGGACATACCGCATGAGAGTCTTCTTAAGTTTCTTCGCTGGCATCCGTTGATAGTTGAGCCACAAGGAAAAAAGAACTTTTGCGTGACTGGAAACCTGCACAGCATGATCCTGCTGCGGCATCTGCCTGCGGGAACGAAAATCCCACTGCTAGTTGAGTCTCCGCCAATCCCAAGGGAAGTTTTTCTGCGCGAAGTCATCGAGCGCGAGTTACTCAACATCTTCTTGCTAGCCATACAAAAAGGTTGTCTAACAAAAGCTTTGTCATCCCTGCACAACATACCTGGCGCGAATATTCGTCAGAGTAAGTTCTTATCTACAAAGCAAGAGCTTGCATCGTTGGCGGGCGTCAACCGTCGGGAGCTCTAGTGGGACATCATCAACTTTTTGAGTCATTGGCGAGTAACGCGCCAATGACTGCTCCTAATACATTGGCTCACGTCGTCCCGCACCCCGCTGATTGCCAGCAGATTCCTGACGTAATGTGTGCGTTTATTGCGGTTCTAGAATCAGTCGCGCCGATCATGAACGGTGCCGATCTTGGTGAGCCTGGCCCATCAGTGCAGCTCGCAGAGTTGGTTGATTTGTGTGGCGAAATCAAAAAGCAGTCTGAGCAAATTGATGCGGTGTGGCGCATGCAGCCCAAAGTTCACACGCGGGTTAAAACAGAGTATCCGGCGTATGCAGCGCTGTTAGAAATAGGTGAAAAACAAAGCCTCTCAACGATGCAAAATGTGCTCCTCGCGCATGTGTTTATAGCTATTTGGAGAGGAGTAGCTGGAGGTGACGGGAAACCGATACCGCACTCGAATCTACAGCATGTATTTCTGGAGTTTCGGCGCCCGCATCTATGGTGCAAAGGGCTTATCGACATTGATGCATCGGCTCCAGCACAGTGCTATGAATCGTTACAGTGTCTTGAAAAAATGGCAAAGGAAGCCAGAGATCCCATTGCGAAACATATTGCGCCGATAAGAATTTTGTTGGGGTTTTCTCTGGGCAAAGAGTTTCCCAGAGAGCGTGGCCAAGACTCGGGCGCTGGTGAGTTGGAAAAGTCAGAGCAAACCGATGGGGGGCACGATCGTGAGGCCGCGGGCGCTAGGTGCGCTAGGACCTTTACAGTCGAAATAACAACGGATGATGAGACGGGTCACGGCGAAATCATCCTGGCGCACTCAGTTCCCCGTCCATCAGACGGTGACGATCTGGAAAATACGATTCGCAATGCGGAGCGACATGCGCTCCCTGCGGTGGATGCTATAGAAAATGTTATTTATGCAACAGCTCTCACTCGACCAAAGAGCCAAAAGGTTCATGGCGAAAAATACCGCACTGCTCAGGATCGTGGTGTTTCCAATCAGTACAGACGCAAGAATCAAACGCTACCAAATCAGTGGAACCGACTGACCGAATACGAGCTGTATGTTTTGTGGGATGCGATATCTAATCCGTCAGAGCACGATTTTCTGGCAGCGCTTGTGATTCTGCTTGTACTACTGACTGGTCGCTCAATCGATATTGTGCTCGACATACAGCTCAAGTGGAGGGCGGTAGACCTGCCAGAAACAACAGAGTCTGGTCGAGTCTATTTATGTCATGAAATAGCAGTTTGGCAAGGGCTGGTGCCACAACCGGGGCGCATCCGACAAATTGAACCAGAGCTGGAGCGGCAGCTTGTCCAAACGATGTCTGGGATTCGGTTGCCAATTGTCAAAACGCTTTTGGACACACTCACCAAATATCTCGGTACTGACGCCAAAGCTTGGCGCGGAAGTCTTTTTCAGAGTATCGAAAGAGCGGCTCTTAAAGCTCAAACAAGCGCACTTCTTAAAAAAATAAAAAAGGACACTGGAGCCAGATTAACAATGGAGCGTGTTGCGCGGGCTCTGTTCAACAAAATTGTTGATTGTGGCGGAGATCTCGTCGAGGCAGTTTATATTTCGGGCCGCCTGCCAACTTCTGGCCAACACAACGGCATCTATTATCAATGTGCTTACGAGGCTGACCTGCAGGAGGTGTATTTAACAGCTCTTTCAAAATTGTTCCCAGAATTTAAAGATTCCGTTAAACCTGCAAAAGAGCTTGACGATACAAATCGACGAATCGGATCTCCTTATTGCCCGACTGCCGGCAGATTAAAACAGTTAGTGCAAGATCTAAAACAGAATTTTGATGAGGTCAGCCGCCAGCCAATAGTGAAAACGACGCTCGCGCAAATTCATAATGCATACAGTCTCTATACGGTCTTCCTGTTGTTCTACGCGACAGGTTATAGGAGTGTTTTGGCCCCACTTTCCCGGATAACGGATGTCGATCTGGGTTTGCGATATATGATGATTGCCGATAAGACGGGTGACAACTATAGCCACGCTCGGCTAATTCCGCTTCCTGAGGTTTTTGTAGCGCATTGGGAGCATTACCTGAACCATAGAAAGAGAATGGTTGACCTCATGGGCGTGTACTGTGATTTGCGAGATCCTGGCCACACTTTGTTCTTTATCTCAACACCAGAGAAACGAAAGCCGCGAACGCTGCCTTTGACATCGGAAACGATTTCTAAACACGCTTTAGCGATTTACGATGCGCCGCTAAACCTGTCGCGACATTATCTGCGCAGCGAATTCGGGCATCGGCGATTAAGCGGATCGACCATTGATGCGTTTATGGGTCACTGGGTTCCTGGTAAAGAACCCATGGCGAGATTTTCATCATTGAGTCCAGTCGCGTTTAGAAATGCGGTTATACCGGCGCTAGACGAAATGCTCGCTGAAATGGGGTGGGTTGCGATGCGAGGGGTGAGTAATTAATGGATTTTTCAAAAGAAATGATCGCCTCACACGGTGATGAGCATCGAACGTCACAACGTAAACGTTTGGTTGATGCAGAGTGTTTAGCTGTGGAAGAGGTTTTGCGGAATCACTTTCCTCAACTAATCGCAGGAACTTGTCCGAGCACAGTGCCGGACGATTTGACTGACTCCGTGTTTGATCATGCATGTGCGAGTGTTCACGGGCACATGCTTCGAACTCGCCATAATTACCTGGTCGGCCGTCTCAATAAAATTGCGGCGACACATCAGTTAACGCTGCAAAACCGGCAGCGAATGGTCGTGGTGCGTTCAGACCCTGCTCCCGCCACACCATTGAGTTTTGTCCTTAAGTTTCAGCTTGAAATGTATGAGAAGCTTTTCTGGGCCAATCTAAGCTCGCCGAGCGGACTGACAGATTTACAACGAAAGAAACACGATTCAGGCCGGCTGATTTATTCAATGATCTGGCATGGAGGAGTCCATTCCATAATTCGGCTAAGTCAGTTGCTTAACGCGATGGGAAATGGCGTTTATCGCACTCCGGACACTGTCAGTGATCACGCATTGGTTTGGCTTGAGCCCTCAGTGGAAAACGATCATTTTCGCTGGTTTCCTGACCCAACAACGCTGGCGCTGCTTTACCGATATTACAAAGAGTACGGCGTGACATCTTTTCCCAAGTCGTCGACTGAAGAAAAGAAGCCTGATGCACAGAATAATGCTGGCCAGTTGTTAAGAAGATACGTTGAGACTATTTCCCCGAAATCTCTTTTATCATCTGACCCTAACACGCTTGTGCGTCAGATGATGGATGCTGCATCGGCAAAAGAGACGATGCAGTTAGCCGGCATTGCGCAGCACATTCAAGGCTCCGCGGGTCTTTATAGCTGCCTCCCTCGCGACACAATGACGCGACTCATGACGGGTTTGATTCCTCCCGCAGAGACGGCTTCTCAAGCAGCCCAGGGGGCAGAAGACAAGCATATTCCGGGGCTAAATCCGTTAGGAGGAGAGGCCAACTTGGGTAGTAAACTTGCTGTGTCAGCGATTCGTGATGCTGTGAAAGTTGCCGCTACTGTCAAGCGCGCCAGCAAAAAACATAAGGGTTACATAGCCCTAATGGAGATCGCTAAATCGGCAAGTTGGCCCCCCATCGTCAGGGTTATTGCTCTATGGTGCGCACAATTGCGATTGGAGCTGCAAGCAACCTCGATTCTTCGCTATTTGAGCGAGTTTGTGGAACCTCTGGTTGCTGAACTTTCGGATAGAGCGGATTTAAATGAGCTAGATGGAGATGATTGGGAGTTTTACTATTCCGAATTGCTAAAAGCGACCAGTTCGCAGGGCCAGCGGGCTTATCGCGCAAACGTGCTGGGGCGATTCCACCGATATCTGGCCACCAATTACGCGCTACCTGAGGCTTATATAGAAGGCGCAACAGGCACTATGCGTGTTGATTCTGAAATTCTGACGCAGGCAGAGTTTTGCAGGGTACTCAAAATCTTAGACGAAGAGCCAAATCAGCGTAACTCGGAAGCGCGACAGATAGCGACAATTCTTGGCTTTCGATGTGGGCTGCGCCGGGGAGAAGTGCTCACGATTTTGATGGGTGATCTGCAAGGACTTCATCAGCCCGAATTGAAATCGCCCACTCTCCTTGTGCGGGGATCCCGCCGTTGGGGCCCAACGAAAACAACCAATGGGAATCGTGTTTTGCCTTTGTGGGGGTTGCTCACGGATGAAGAGCTCTCACTTCTTCGACGTTGGTATCGTCGGCGAGTCTCAGAACAGGTAACACCGCAGCGCACGAATGTATTTTTCTGTCCGCTGCACCAGCCAGACCACTTAATGGGTGGTGTAGACCTTATCGATCCAATTCAGTCGGCTATGCGCCAAGCTGCGGGCACTCAGACCATGCGGTTTCATCATTGCCGGCATGCGTTTGCTACATTCAGCACAGTACGTTTGTTGGAGACGTATCCGGGTGAGTTCTTTCCTCTTCGCTGGGCGGTGGATGATGAGGGGCGCGTTGTGATGCCGCATTGGGGTAAAGATTGGTTCGCAGTTTTGTCACAAAGAGAAGGCGGCTTGATGGCCTCGGATAAACTGTATTATTTGCAGCTTATGGTCGGTCACGCATCGCCGGGGCAAACAGTGCGAACTTATTCACATTTGATGGATCTTGTTCTAAGGACAATGCAATGGGCTATTCAAAAGGCACCGGTTTCAAAACGTCTGCAGGCAGAATTACTTGGCCAGACGCACGGCAGTATAGAGCAGTGGCGCATCCGGAAGGGGCTAGTTGGCCCGACGAGCGCGGCGATGTTAGCAGCGAAGCTTAACCGATGGCCAGCAGGAGCCGCTGTCGGAAAAGCGTTCCGTGTTTTTAAGATTGAAAAGCAACCGCTTGAAATTGCGCCTGCTGAGGAAGCCATGCCAAACTCTGCTTTACTGATCTACCAAGCCCTTTATCGAGTGAATCAGTTGATGGAAGGGGGAGCTGGCTATGATGATGCGCTCGCCGCGACTGCGGATCTTTTGTGTATTCCAGTGGGTGTGCTGAAGCAATGCTATAAACGCGGTGAATTTCTTATGAGGCGTCGCGCGCGCCGAACAAGCAAGCGTAACGCCCACACCCCTGGCACGGCTCCCGTGCAAGGAAAAATCGCTCATAAAACTGGCCTCGGCGGTGTTATTTGTCCAGTATTGCCTCAATGTCCTGCACCACCCAAACCCCGGAAAGTACACAGGTTTGTGGAGGAACTGTTTTCTCTTTTGGTTCAAGCTGCAAACAATGATGCGGAGCTCTTCCGGAAAATGATCGAGACCGTTGTTCTCGCGACACAGCGCAGCAAAATCCAGCTATCGTTCCGGCCTATTGAGTCGAAATGCCTGTATCTGCAGTTTCTAGACACACTGGGGTTGATGCCGCTCGTGTGGGTCGATGTCCAAGCTGCTAGGACTAGTCCAAGTAATGATCAACTATTGGCATACTGGAGCGAGCAACTGAGTTTGCCGAGAGCGAAAATACGTGTCAGATCGGACAAGTTAGCGGGAGATCGGAGCAGAATGGGCGTTGCGAGAGTGACACTGAATCCATCGTTTAAAAGACTTGGCCCAGGCGCGCTTCAGCATACGATTTCATCGGTTCGTTTCGTCGCGTTTGTTGCGATGATTGCTTTTAATGGGAGGCTTGATATTGATGAGGACGTTGGGCTGTAATGATAGGCCATCCGTGGCCTGTGTAATCTCATCGGCAAGTAGAGGAATCGGGCTGGTCATCCCATTTATCATCGAGATTGACGGGCGGAAACTCTAAGAAAAGCTCCTTTTCAGTGGCGAGCCCAGTGCCTTGTGCGACCGCTAGCCGATCAGCAGTTTGAACCGCGAGAGCCAGCGGATGAGTTTGCAGACGACCGGATCTCCGATACATGGACGTGATGATGTGCTGGATCATGCGCGCGTTGACGGGCGAACGTCCTTCCAGCCACCGCAAATCATCGGATATCAGCCTCAACGTACTTAAAATGACTTTCAGACTCTCGGCGTTCGTTGGCTGAGGTACCCGAATTCGACCGACGCCATGCAGTAACCCGGCAACCGCTGCTGACCAGCGCTCGTCATCTGAAAAGCCAGCGCAGGAAGATAACGCTCGTTTGGCGACGTTCAGGCTATGAATTGCTAAACCGCCGGGTTTTCCCCGGTGATCAATATCAATAGCTGGTGCGTTAGTGAATGGGATGCCGATGGACGGCCGACCGATGATACGCCGAACCAGGTCTGCGAGCGCAGGCACTGGGCATGCAGCAATAAACCACTCGATTCCAGCAACAATATTGGGATCGTAGAGTTGTGATTGTGGCAGGTGCAACAGCGAGTCCGGTGTATCCAGGAGAATAATGGTGTCAGTGCGAGAAACTGCGTGTTCGGGCTTCCCGCTCCAAAGCATTAGCTGAACGGCAGAATCCGGAATGGCGGTCAGTTGCAGGTCAGGGTGAGGCTGCGACATCACGACCCGGTAGCGTTCAAATGAGTTTTCGATAATCATCTCAATAACAGGGAGGTCAGGCCCGTTAGGGATCTCCTCGAAGAAAGTGATTGTTCCGATGAAAATCTCAGGGTCGTTGTGCCAGCCGGTGTGCACAATGAGGCGGCTCATGACATCACCTCTTGAGCTGAGATCAGAGTGCGCTCCAAGCGACCAAGCAGCATCGGGAGTGGGTCATTCAAATGGCTTTCATCCATGTCGGAAAGTTCTTTTTCCACCCAGAAAGTGAGAGCGGAGAGATTAGAACTTTCGTCTCCCTCGCCGAGCAGGTAAACCAGAGAAGTCCCTTCTGGAATTTGCATTGTAAAGACGAGCGCGCTCGCCAGGCGGTTGGCAAATGATTTGCGGCTAATAAACAGGGTTTGTGAAAATGTTTTCATGAGAAGGCTTCCTTTTTGGGTTTGTTTTGAACATCGAATTCGTTAAGCAACAGGCGCTCAAACGCGCTGCCATCTTGGCGGGTCAGATTTGGCACGTACCGTGAGTAAATTCGGAACAGCATCTCCGTGGTGGAGTGCCCCATTTGTCGCGCGATCCACTCAGGGTTTTCGCCAGACGCTAACCAGAGAGTCGCTGCGGTATGGCGCGTTTGATATGGCCTGCGTTTGCGCAAACCCAGGTGGCGAAGCAAGGGATGCCAAACGCGTTTTGTGACATTGTTGTGGCAAAGAGGGCCGCCAGTTCGGGAGCAGAAAACGAAGTCCTTACCACCTGTCGATTTCCGTTGATCCAGTAGGGCATCCATCACCAACTGAGACATGTCGATGGCGCGAAACGAACCGTCATTTTTCGTGTATTCCAAACGGCCTTCGACCAGGGATTGGCGAACCAAAATTTGCCGACGTGTAAAATCGACGTGAGCCCACTGCAGACCGTCAATTTCACCAGTGCGCATGCCGGTGAAGAAACGAACGGTGTAGTAGTGCCGAAAGTCCAGCCGAACGGTATCAATGATCTGTCTCACTTCTCCGATGCCGAACGGCTCCACATCGGTTCGTGCCACCTTCAATGATTTAATCCCGTGATAAGGTGAGCTAAACTCATACCGGTTGGCTGCCTCCCTAAGGATCTGGCGCAAAGGTGTCAGGATCTTGTTGATTCGACTGGCAGAAAGACTTTTCTTACTCCGGGTTTTGACTTTGGCGAGTGAGGCCCGGAATTCGAGAAGGTCTTTCTTAGTGATGTGGCCAACCTCTTTTTCCCCAAAATAGGGATTGAGATAGTTTTTTAGTGTCCCTTCCACCGTTTCAACGTGTGACTGGCGCCACTGAATCCGCATTTCCCCAACCCAGTCCTGAGAGAACCCCTTAAAGAGCGGAGTGTCGTGAGCCTGGTGAGCCTGCAGTATTTTCGCTTGTTTGGTGAACTTCTGAGCCAGTGGGCTGTTGGGGAAATACTTGTGATACTCGAACGACCCCAAAGTGATTTCTGCTTCAAGCCTTTTGAGTATTGCTTCCAACTTTTTCCGGTTGGCAGGCGTGTTGTCTAGAGTGGTTTGTTCCCGACAACGATTTCCGGTATACCGGAAATCAAAGAATAGCTTGCCCGTTTCCGGGCGCTCCACGATCCTACCCACGGCAAACACCTCCCCCAGCCATTGGTA
>Ga0314774_1001210_pt1 | contig 17179 bp, 17 predicted proteins | sample MetaGCBIA2018_FD_204515 | JGI IMG/M metagenome (GOLD analysis project Ga0314774, IMG submission 204515) | Cryopeg brine microbial communities from Beaufort Sea near Barrow, Alaska, United States - CBIA 2018 | ecosystem: Environmental > Aquatic > Marine > Coastal | place: USA: Alaska | collected...
TCGATGCCTATTAGAAATTGGGGTATTATTCTCAATCAGTTCTTAATCATCTATGAAAAAAGGGTCAGAATTTAAAAAATTCCAACCCAAGTTATTTTTAACTTACACAAATTATAGGATAGTGTCTATAAAATCAAAAAACCCATTGTTTTCACAATGGGTTTTTTTGTTATTAACTCAAAATAATTTTAGAAATGAGCGCTTCCCCCAACTCTTCGTTCATCATTTTTATGATTTTTTCTTTACCGTAACTCAATTCTTCGCGCAAAACGGAAGATTTCAATTTCACCACCAATGTTTTTCCAGTCAATTCTACCTTACTGGTATTCGAAACTACGCCATTCCCCATCAGTTTTGCCCAAGATTCTTTTACAGAAATCTGGTTGATGCCTTTACTAAGCTTATTTTCTTTAATTACATCCTTCATCAAGTCTTCCATTGATTGAAATTCATTTAAACGTTTGGCCATTACAATTGAAATATTTTATAAGGTTGATTTGTTTTTTTTACCACATCTTCGGTTCGCTGCTTGTGTGTATCACTAATAAACAATTGCCCGAACTCGTCATTATTCACCAAATTTATAAGTTGCTCCACTCTTAAATCGTCTAATTTATCAAAAATATCATCCAGCAATAAAATTGGTTTTATGTTGGCGTGTGATTTTATAAAATCAAATTGCGCTAATTTTAAGGCAATTAGATAGGATTTTTGCTGTCCTTGAGATCCGAATTTTTTAATTGGGTATCCGTCAATTTCAAAAGACAAATCGTCTTTGTGAACCCCAACGCTTGTGTACTGCAACAACCGATCCTTTTCCATATTCTGCGCAAACAATTCCTCAAAACTTCCTTCATCCAACTGTGTTTTATAAACCAAACTCACCTGTTCTTTACTCGATGAAATTGCAGCATAACGTTCCTTAAAAATGGGTATAAACACTTCTAAAAATTCGGTTCTATTTTTAAAGATAACACTTCCGTAAGACTCCAACTGCTCATCATACACTTTCAAGTTAAGTCCATCAAAAGTTCGGTTTGCCGCAAAATATTTCAACAATGAATTTCGTTGCGCAAGTACTTTATTATATTTAATGATGGTCTGCAAATACATTTTATCGGATTGCGAAATTACATTGTCCATAAATTTTCGGCGGGTATCGCTTCCTTCCACAATTAAATCGCTGTCGCCCGGAGAAATGATGACCAAAGGCAGAAAACCAATATGTTCAGAAAATTTTTCATATACCTTTCCGTTACGCTTCACCACCTTTTTATTTCCCCGTTTCAAACTACAAACAACATTGTCAATTTTATCATTTATTTGATACTCACCTTCAATCATAAAAAACTCTTCAGAATGCTTAATATTCTGTGTGGCCGACGGATTGAAGTAACTTTTGGCAAAAGACAGGTAATAAATGGCATCTAAAACAGTTGTTTTTCCAACACCGTTATTTCCCACAAAACAATTGATTTTTTCCTGAAAATCAAATGTTTGGAACTCGAAATTTTTAAAATTAACCAGTGTTATTTTTTGTAAATGCATCTATTTTTTTTGAAAGTTTAAAATTATTGAAAATAAATGAAAATTTAGACACAATTGCATTTTTACTTTCCAATTAAAAATTCTATTTTTGCGCCTACAAATTTCTAAGAAATGGCAACATACAAAAAGACAGGAAGTAAAGCAAAAGGTGCTCACAATAACATTGAAGATAAATCGACTACGGCTGAAGTTTTTAATACTTTAGACGAAACAGCTTCAAAATCAGAGCAATTTATCATAAAGAATCAAAATATTATTTTTATTATTTTAGGCCTTGTAGTCGCTTCAATTTTAGGGTATTTGGCTTATCAAAAATACGTAAAAGCGCCTAATGAAAAAGAAGCTGCAAATGAACTGGCATTCCCTAAAGTTTATTTTGAAGACGCCATAAACAATTCTGTGGCTGCAGACTCATTATTCACATTAGGCCTTAACGGTGCTGACGGAAAATATGGATTTATCGACATCGCAGACGAATACAATGGTACAAAAGCCGGAAATTTGGCAAACTACTACGCTGGAATTTCTTACCTGAAATTAAAAGAATATAAAGAAGCCATCGACTATCTGGAAGATTTTTCTTCAGATGATGAATTGTTGGGGCCAACTGCAAAAGGTGCTATTGGCGATGCTTTTGCCGATATTAACCAACCACAAGATGCTTTTGACTATTATGTGGAGGCAGCAGAATTAAAAGACAATAATTTTTCTACACCGCTATTTCTTTTCAAAGCAGGAAATACGGCGATGGAATTAGAGAACTATTCTAAAGCTAAAGAATTGTTTGAAAGAATTAAAAACGATTATCCTAACTCTTCTGAGGCTAAAAAAATTGACATTTATATCAGTAAAGCGGCCTTTGCATCTAAAAATTAAGCGGTAAATGGCTACAACTAATTTATCTGAATACGATAAAACAACAATCCCAAACTCGGAAAATTTTCGGTTTGGGATTGTTGTTTCTGAATGGAATCCTGACATTACGGAAAACTTATTTCTTGGCGCCCAACAAACGCTGATAGAAAACGGAATCCAAAAAGAAAATATTTTGCGATGGGATGTCCCTGGCAGTTTTGAACTTATTTTCGGTTGTAAACATATGCTTGAGACACAAAGAGTAAATGCCGTAATCGCCATTGGAAATGTTATTCAGGGCGAAACAAAACATTTTGATTTTGTTTGTGATGGCGTAACCCAAGGCCTAAAAGATTTGAATGTTAAATACGATGTTCCTGTTATTTTTTGCGTATTAACCGACAATACCAAACAGCAATCCATTGACCGCTCTGGCGGAATTCATGGCAATAAAGGGGTGGAATGTGCTATTGCAGCTATAAAAATGGCAGCATTAACAACGTTTTAACAACCTTATTATCCACAAAACTTGACCACAACTTTTTAATTCAGTAATTTTGATATTTACTGATTAATTTAATTTTATGTTTGGTAAATTATTTAAGCCTGGCTCACATTATGTTTATAATTATAAACCTCGTTATTATGACGAGCGTAAAGAACGTTTGCGAAATTTGGAAAATAAATACCATAATCCTGAGGTAAACAATACCGAAACTTCAAGAATAAGTCTTTCAAAAAACAATTTAAAAAACGACTGGGTAAAAAATAAAGGAAATGCAACAAACCGATCTGCAAATTTACGATTGGCACTCATCATTGCAATTTTAGTGGGTATCGCCGCTTACATTCTTGAATTACATAAATTATTTTAATGGCCGATATCATTCAGTTATTGCCCGATCACGTTGCAAATCAAATTGCTGCAGGTGAAGTTGTTCAAAGACCAGCATCCGTTGTAAAAGAGTTGTTGGAAAACGCCATCGATTCAGAAGCCACCACTATTAAACTTATTGTTAAAGAAGCTGGAAAAACACTTATCCAGATTATAGATAACGGCAAAGGAATGAGCCAGACCGATGCCCGATTAAGTTTTGAGCGACACGCCACTTCAAAAATAAAAAAGGCTGAAGATTTATTCAATTTGCACACAAAAGGTTTTCGAGGTGAAGCATTGGCTTCTATCGCGGCAATTGCACATGTTGAATTAAAAACAAAACAGGAAGACCAGCAATTGGGTTCGTGTTTAAAAATTGAGGGCAGCAATTTAATTTCACAAGAAAATATTTCAACACCAACAGGAACTTCCGTTGCCGTTAAAAACTTATTTTACAATATTCCTGCCAGAAGAAATTTCCTGAAATCCAACACCATCGAAACGCGACACATTGTAAATGAATTTCAGCGTGTAGCTTTGGCACACCCAAACATTTCATTTTCATTTTATCACAATGAAAATGAAATTTATAATTTAAGTATCGGCAATTTACGCCAGCGCATTGTCGCTATTTTAGGCAAAAAAACAAATGAAAAATTAGTGCCGATTCATGAAATTACCGATTTGGTTGAAATTCATGGATTTGTTACAAAACCTGAATTTGCAAAAAAGAAAAGAGATGAACAGTTTTTTTTTGTAAATGACCGTTTTATTAAAAATTCCTATTTAAATCACGCCGTTTCAAGCGCTTTTGAAAATTTACTATCTGGCGGACATTATCCTACCTACTTTTTATACCTGACCGTGCCTGCAAATAGCATCGACATCAATATTCATCCTACCAAAACGGAAATAAAATTTGATGACGAAAAAACGCTTTATGCTATTTTACGTTCAACGGTAAAACATAGTTTAGGCCAATACAATGTAGGTCCCATTCTTGATTTTGATCGTGACGCAACACTAGACACCCCTTACGATCTAAAAGGTAAAAACGCACCAAATCCAAGGGTGACGGTGAATCATGATTTTAATCCGTTTAAATCAGAAACGCAAAAAGCCATTCAATTTCCCTATAGAAGAGAAAAAAACACGGAATGGGAAAGCCTGTACAATGGCCTTGACAGCACCAGCATCGATTTTAAATCTGAAACAGTTGATCCAGGTTTGTTTTCAGAAGAAAGAGAAAACAGCAAAACCTATCAGGTTCACAAAAAATATATTGTAAGCAGCATCAAATCAGGAATTGTTTATATCAACCAGCAATTGGCGCATCAGCGTATTTTATACGAAGAATTTTTAAAGAATATTACCTTAAAAGATGCCATGAGCCAGCAATTGCTGTTTCCTTTAGAATTGTCCTTCAACACTTCGGATATTGTACTGATCAAAGAAATAAAAGACGAATTAGAAAGCATAGGTTTCTTATTTGGCGAAATTTTAAACGACAGCATCGTTGTTATGGGAATGCCGGTAAATATTATTGAAAGCCAAATTACGAGCATTATTGAACACTTGCTGGAAGATATTAAAAATGACATTCCTGACACTAGTTTTAGCCAGGTTGATATGATGGCAAAAAGTCTGTCGAAAAGTCTGGCCATTAAAACAGGTACAAAACTTGACCTAAAAGAGCAAGAAGATATTGTAAATAAACTATTTTTGTGCAAACAACCAGATAGTTCCCCTTTTGGAAAAAGGACGTTTGTTACAGTAAATATTGATGAAATTGATAAAAAATTTAACAACTAACCCTTGTTAAAAAAATAAAATTATGGGAAGATTAACAGATGCGGTAAAACATATTATAATTATAAATGTAATATTATTTATTTTACCACAATTAATACCAGCTTTAAATTTACAAAGCTTATTTGCCTTGTATTTTCCTGAAAATGCAAAATTTGGGTTTTGGCAATTCTTAACGCATATGTTTATGCACGGCGGGTTCATGCATATCCTATTTAATATGTATGGTTTATGGGCCTTTGGAACGCCTCTGGAACAAATGTGGGGAAGAAACAAATTTATATTCTTCTATTTTTCAGCCGGTTTGGGTGCAGGAATCATTTATACCCTGGTTAATTATTACCAGTTTAATTCGGTGTATGACCAATTGGTTAACATTGGTTTATCTGCTCCGGATATTCAAGACATTTTGAATACCGGAAGTTACAATCCACAAATTTTAGACAAGATTTCCAGCGACACACTTTCAGCGTTTTATACCACTTACCATTCGTCAGCTATAGGTGCATCCGGTGCAGTTTACGGAATTTTAGTGGCATTTGGTATGGCATTCCCAAATGCAAAATTGGCATTGATATTTTTCCCTGTGCCTATTTCCGCAAAATATTTTATTCCAGCCATTATTTTGGGCGATCTATTCTTCGGATTTACAAGCTATTCTATTGGAAACATCGCGCATTTTGCACATCTAGGCGGCGCTTTAATCGGATTTATAATTGCCTGGTACTGGAAACAAAACCAATTTAAACAATGGAACTAAATTGACTATTATAAACGACATAAAAAACGCCTACTACAAGGCCAACGCAGTAGAAAAAATAATATACCTCAATGTATTATTCTTTTTAATCACCGTATTATTTACGGCATTCAGTCTGCAGTGGCTGGCTTTGCCTTCAAATTTTGATAGCTTTTTATCAAAACCATGGACACTTATTTCCTATGCTTTCATTCACGAACGCTTATTTCATGTATTGTCAAATCTAATGGTTTTATATTATATCGGGAATTTATTCCTGGATTTTTACAGTAAAAAACAATTTTTAAATTGTTACTTTTCTGGAATCATTGTCGGGGCTGTGACCTTTTTATCCTATTATTATTTTACTTCAAAAACTGGGGCACCTCTTGGAGGAGCGTCTGCGGCAGTGAGTGCCATTTTTGTGGCGATTGCTGCAAAAACACCTCGTTATGCGATCCGCTTGCGGTTTATTGGCAGTGTTGAATTGTGGGTTTTAGCTGCTATTTGGGTGGTTTTAAGTATTTTACAACTCGCAACTGCAGACAATGGCGGTGCAATTGCACATTTGGGAGGTGCGGCTTTTGGGTTTATTTACGCAAAGCAAATGGAAAAAGGCAATGATCTTGGACAATGGCTGGAAAGCATTGTAGATTTTTTTGCGAATGCCTTCAAAACAAAAAAATCCGGTCCTTTAAAAACGGTTTATAAATCAGGAAAAAAAAGCCCTTCGGAACAAGTTTCAAAACCAAAACAACGAAAAATTAATGATATTTTAGACAAAATAAGCAAATCAGGTTACGAAAGCTTATCGCAGGAAGAAAAAAACTTTTTGTTTAGATCCGGAAAATAGTAAACTATGAGAAATTTAGCCCTTATCGATAAATTTATTTTTATCCTGAATTCGCTTTTCGCCACATTGCTGCTTTTATCGTATCTAAATTATTATATTTCCCCGGTTACCATTTCATTTTTCGCATTGATAAGTTTGATCATTCCTGTTTTAATAGCCATTAACATCTTATTTTTACTCTATTGGCTGATCCGGTTAAAAAAACAAATGTTTCTTTCCATCTTCGTTTTGGCTATCGGTTATCAATATCTTACAAAACTTTACACCATTAAGGACAAAGAAGTCATATTGACTGATGACGTTAAGATTATGAGTTATAACGTGAGAATGTTTAACCTATATAAATGGATTAAGGAAAAAAATGTGGATGAAAAAATATATGATTTCATCAATTCCAAAGAGCCTGATATTTTATGCATTCAGGAATTTCATCCATCCTTAAAAAAAGGGTTAAAATATCCTTATGAGTACATAAAAATAAGCAATAAGAACAATCATTTTGGACATGCCATTTTTTCGAAATTTAAAATCATAAATTCAGGATCCTTAAATTTTTCGAATACGGGAAACAATGCCATTTTTGCAGATATTGTAAGGAACAACGATACTGTTCGCGTTTATAATATTCATCTCGAAAGTTTAAATTTAAATCCGAAAGAGGATTATTTCACCCAAGAAAATTCAGAAAAATTTAAAACAAGGGTGCAAAAGGCATTTAAGTTACAGGCCAATCAGGTTTCATTAATCCTGCTTCACCAAGAAAAAATTAGCTATAAATCCATTATTTGCGGGGATTTTAACAACACGGCTTTTTCCTATATTTACCATCAATTAAGAAAAGGCAAAAATGATGCTTTTGAAGTTGCCGGCAAAGGTTTTGGAAGAACTTTCGATTATAAACTGCCTGTACGTATTGATTATATTTTAACTGATGAAAGAATTAAAGTCAATAATTTCAAGACTTACGATGTCAAATTTTCAGACCATTTCCCTATAATGGCCAGATTAAATTTTTAGGGGCAAACTGACAAGTGTCAACACAAAAAAAAATTATAATTACGTATTTTAGTATTCATTTATAAAATAAAAAACCAATACTCCTTATGAAAAAATTATTTTCATTTCTATTTTTATGCACCTTTATTTTAGGATTTTCACAACAAACAACATTAAGTCTTGAAGATGCCGTTTTAGGCTATCAAAAAGGATTGTACCCTTCCTCATTAAACGACCTTCAATGGGTTCATAATTCCAACACCTACGTTTTTCAAAAAGACAGTGCCTTAATTTTTACAGAGGCTGTTTCGAATAAAATGACCAAAAATATTCCGCTGTCTATGCTTCAAAAAAGCTATCCGGAATTAACACGATTTCCTCAATTAATGGAAATATCAACCAATGAACTGGTGTTTACCAATAAAAATTTCATAGAAACTTATAATTACAATACCTCGTCAAAAAATGCTTCTGTACCATTTGATGAAGCTGCAGAAAATACGGAATACAATTCCAAGGCCAAAGCCATTGCCTACACTTTGGGCAACAATTTATATATTGGAACATCTGCAAATCAAAAAATTGCCGTGACCAACATTGAAGATAAAAACATTGTTTCCGGACAAGCGATTCACAGAAGTGAATTTGGCATCGTGAAAGGAACTTTCTGGAGTCCTGAAGGAAATTATTTGGCATTTTACCAAAAAGATGAAAGCCATGTTACGGATTATCCTCTGGTAGATATCACTACATATCCTGCCTCGCTTAAAAACATAAAATATCCTATGGCCGGACAAGGAAGTGAAATTGCCAAAATTGGTATTTATAATTTAAAAACTCAAAAAAACATTTACCTGGATATTGATACTTCAGATGAACATTATTTGACAAATTTATCTTGGACTCCTGATGAAAAATATGTGTTGACTGCAGAAATTAACAGGGGTCAAAATCATGTCTGGTACAATCGCTATGATGTTTCAACAGGCAAAAAAGTGAATACGTTATTTGAAGAAACCAATGACAAATGGACGGAGCCAGAACACGACGCCGTGTTTTTACCCAACAGCAACACCCACTTTTTATGGTTTAGCGAGCGTGACGGATTTATGAATCTGTACCACTATACAACTGATGGAAAACTCGTAAAACAAGTCACCAGTTTTAATTGGGTAGTGACCCGAATTTTAGGTTTTGACAAAAGCGGAAAAAATGTATTCATTACAGGAACCGGAGCTGACCCAAGAGAAATGCATGCCTTTAAAGTGAATTTAAAAACAGGTAAATACACGCTAGTTTCAAAAGAAAATGGTACGCATTCAACACAATTAAGCAGCAACGGAAATTATTTAATTGACCGCTACAGCAGTTTAAGCATCCCAACGAATATTGAAATTATTGCCACAAAAAACGGAAAATCAACTTCCATATTCACTGCTGAAAATCCGCTGAAAGATTACAAATTAGGCAGAACAGCGTTTGTAACCTTAAAAGGAAATGACGGCACCGATTTATACGCAAAAATCACAAAACCCGCCAATTTTGACGCCACAAAAAAATATCCTGTTATGGTATACGTATATGGTGGTCCTCATGCACAATTGGTCACAAATTCCTGGTTGGGAGGTTCCAGTTTATGGATGACTGCCTTTTCAACTTTAGATGACTATATTGTTTTTACGCTCGACAACAGAGGTTCAGAAAACAGAGGTTTTGCATTTGAAAGTGTGATTCATCGCAATTTAGGTGATGCTGAAATGGAGGATCAGCTTACTGGTGTTGACTATTTGAAATCGTTAAATTTTGTAGACGGCAAGAGAATAGCGGTAAATGGCTGGAGTTTTGGCGGATTTATGACAACCAGTTTAATGCTTCGAAATCCAGGTGTATTCACCACTGCTGTTGCCGGCGGGCCGGTAACCGACTGGAAATATTATGAAGTGATGTACGGTGAACGTTATATGGATACGCCTCAGGAAAACCCTGAAGGTTACGAAAAAGCAAAAGTTGCAAATTATATAAAAAATTTAGACGGCAAATTGTTGCTGATTAACGGAAGTATAGATCCAACCGTGGTTCCTCAGCACAGTATGACTTTATTGCAGGAAGCCGTAAAACAAAAAGTTCAAATTGATTATTTCACCTATCCAATGCATGAGCATAATGTTCGAGGTATTGACAGGGTTCACCTGATTAAAAAAATGATGGATTATATTGTTGAAAATAATAAAAGCCCCCGAAAATAAAGTTAGAAGTTAAAGGTTATAAGTTAAAAGCTCAAAGTGAAAAGCTTAAAGCTTAAAGGAAAAAGTTATAAGTTAAAATCTTAAAAATTAACGCTTAAGGTTAGGAAATTGATAATTCAAAATTTAACATTTAACATTCTCAAATCATAAATACAAGATACCAGATACTCAATACTAAATTCTTAAAAATTAAAATATTAACAATCTATCATGGAACCCCTCATTTTAATTAGCCCCGACAAGAATTCCATCATTAAAATTGACAAAGGTGAATTGGTGAGTTTTTCAAAAAATCATGAAGAATTAATTCATCAAAAAGGGCAACCCGGATGGCAAAATTCTGATACAGAAATGTTTCCTGTCATCGGCCCAACCGAAGCAAATGATTTTATGGTTTCAACGCCCAAAGGCGACGCCATACAGGATCAGCATGGACTTTTAAGGGAGTTAACCTACAACATCATGGAAAACGGCGCACATTTTGCCGTTTTCCAAAAAGAATATGCAGAAAACTCATCCATAAAAAATTCAAAATTCCCGGAAAAATCTCCGACTGAAAAATTGCATTGGCCTTATGGTTTTAAGTTTAAAAAATCATACGAATTATCAAACCATTCCTTAAAAATTACTTTTGAGATTGAGGCCGAAAAAGGAATGCCATTTATGTTGGGTTATCATCCGGCATTCAACTTATCTGGCAACAAAACAGAAATTTGCAAAACAAAGACTGAAGAGATTGCCCTTCAAAAAATAATGGATGGCGGTTCAACTGCTTATCCTGTTTTAAATACTCAAGAAATTAAATTGATTAAAAATAAAGGTTTTAATATTGGCATTAAAACGGAAGGATTCAACAACTTTATGTTATGGACTGAAGTGCCCAATATGCTTTGTATTGAACCTATTACCGCTTATCCTTATACAGAAGGAGAACAGCAACTTTCTAAAAAATTATTTAGTGTTTCGAACGGAAAAGATATTTTTGAAGTTGTAATTAGTCCGTTTAAAATAATTTAATCACACGTGTTTATTTATGATTTAAAGATTGGTATGTGAAATTTTAAATATCAATCTTATGTTTTTCCATTAAATTTTCCTGATTGGTATTGACTGGTTTTCTTTTCAACTTTTAATTTTTACTTCAGAGCTGATTTTGATTTATAAACCTTTCCAACCAATAACTTAAAACTTATAACTCCTTACTGAATGGCCCTAATTACATCATGTTTGGTGATGATATGAAATTTACTGTTTCCTAAATCTACCAAAACAGCGCCATTATCCCTGTTGATGAGTTTTGAAATTTCATCAATGGAAGTGTCACTTGTCACAATTGGAAAAGGAGCCCGCATCACTTCTTTAATAGGTTTTCTGGCGATATCCTTATCATCAAAATACAAACGAAACAAATCACTTTCATCCACAGAACCCACAAATCCGTCCACATCGGTTACAGGTATTTGGGAAATGTCATGATTGCGCATACGCTCAATGGCATGAGACACCAATTCTTCCGTTTTTACAGTAATCATTGGGGTATCTATTCTGTCTCTGATCAAATCGATAGCCGCCTTTTTTTCATCGTCCAGGAATCCTCGTTCCCGCATCCAGTCGTCGTTAAATATTTTCGCGACATATCGACTGCCATGATCGTGAAAAAGCACCACCACCACATCGTCTTTTGTAAAATGTTCTTTTAGCTGCAACAAGCCTTTCATAGCGGAACCTGCGGAATTGCCGACAAATATTCCTTCTTCTTTGGCTATTTTACGCGTATACACTGCCGCATCCTTATCGGTTACTTTGGTGAATCCGTCGATAATACTGAAATCCACATTTTCAGGCAAAATATCTTCACCGATACCTTCGGTGATGTAAGGATAAATTTCATTCTCGTCGAAAATTCCGGTTTCATGGAACTTTTTAAAAACCGATCCATAGGTATCTATTCCCCATATTTTTATGGCCGGATTTTTTTCTTTTAAATATTTCCCAACGCCTGAAATGGTACCTCCTGTGCCCACGCCTGAAACAAAATGCGTTATTTTTCCTTCTGTTTGCTCCCAGATTTCAGGTCCGGTTTGTTCATAATGCGCCAAGGCATTTGAAGGATTGTCATATTGATTCACGTACCAAGAATTTGGTGTTTCTTCTGCCAGACGTTTTGATACTGAGTAATAAGAACGTGGATCATCTGAACCTACATTCGTAGGACAAACCACCACCACAGCACCTACTGCCCTTAAAATATCCGTTTTTTCTTTGGACTGTTTGTCGCTAATGACACAAATTAATTTATAGCCTTTGATAATGGCCACCAATGCCAGTCCCATTCCTGTATTTCCTGAAGTGCCTTCAATAATGGTACCTCCGGGTTTTAATAAACCCTGCTTTTCCGCATCTTCAATCATTTTCACCGCCATTCTGTCTTTCACTGAATTGCCCGGATTGAAAGTTTCCACCTTTGCCAATACCAAAGCATTGATTTCTTTTACGATTTTATTCAATTTAACCAAAGGGGTGTTGCCAATGGTTTCCAATATATTTTTAGCGTATTTCATCTATTTAGATTATATTTTTTTAGCGGTAACAGCTGCTGTTCGCTATTAATCATTCGTTTGTATATCAAAATTTGTTATGCTCGTTTCATTTTTTTAGTTTGAAGGCATAAAGATAGTAATTTTGGGTAAAGAGTGAAAAGTGATAAGGGATTGTAGGCTATAGTTTGTTCATTGGTTGTTAGGTCACCCCAAACTTATTTCAGGATATTTTGTAATTGAACAAAAACAATACTAGAAAGTCTGTTTTCATGAGATCCTGAAATCAAAGGTCCATGAACCCCTTAAAAAATAGAAAGTAAACAAGTTCAGAATGACATATTTAAAATCATTTTAAACTTCTCAATACTCAATTGTATCATTCAAACTTAATAGATTTCGCCGGACTTATTTTTGCAATGATGATAGAAGGGATGACGAGCATGGACAAACAAAGCAGCAATGTCCCTATATTTAATATGGCAATATAGCCAAAATCGATATATACAGGAACGGTATTCACGTAATAGGTTGAAGGATCTAAGGTTAAAATGCCTGTATATTTTTGCGCAAACAATAAAGTGAGCCCGATAAGGTTTCCCCAGAACAAGCCTTTTAAAATAAGATAGGCCGCATTGTACAAAAAGATTTTTCTGACGCTTAAATTTGAACTTCCCAAGGCTTTTAAAATGCCCACCATTTGAGTTCTTTCCAATATAAGCACCAGCAAAGCCGTAATCATATTGATACCGGCGACCAAAATCATAATCGCGATAATTAAATACATATTGTTGTCGAACAAGCTGATCCATTCAAAGATGGCAGGGTATTTTTCAATGACGCTTTTACTGTTTAGGGTAGATGCAGTTTGCAGATACACCTGATCGCTTTTTTCCTGAATCTCGTCGAAATTGTTCAGCAACACCTCAAATCCGCCTACTTCATCATCTTTCCATCGGTTCATTTTTTGAATGTGGCGAATATCTGCAATCACAAAATTTTCGTCGAACTCCTGAAAACCGGAATTGTAAACACCAACTACATTTACCACACGAATCCATGGTGCTTTTACCGGATCTTCTTTTACAAAAAGAATGTTAAACTCATCGCCCAAATGAATATCGAGTCGGTTTGATATTTCTTCTGAAATTAGTACCTCATTAGACACTTCCTTTGAAAAATCGGGCAATTTCCCTTTGGTGAGGTATTCTTTAAAAAAAGTCCAGTCGTACTCTGCTCCCACACCTTTAAAAATAATGCCCTCAAAATCAGTTTTGGTCCTGATGATTCCTGCCTTGGTAGCAAAAACCTGAACATTTTTGATGCCATCAATATTGGCGAATTTCGGATAAAAGTCCTGTGTTTTGGAGACCGGATTTAAGGTGATTTCGGAATTGTTGTCGTCGAAATTGCTGATTTGTATATGTCCGTTAAAGCCAGACAATTTTTCTCGAATTTTTTTTTGAAGCCCGATGCCTGTCGCCATGGATACCATCATAATCACCATGCCCATCGCTATGGCGATAATCGCTATTTTTATTATTGGTGATGAAATGCTACTTTTGTACTGCTTGGCGGCAATAATGCGTTTTGCAATAAATAATTCGTAATTCAAATTGATCTATGATTTCTAAACAGCTCAAAAATACATATTTCTTCCCTATTTTTCTGATGTTTTTTTGTCTGATTTCCTGTTCCGCACAAAATCGTATTTCAACTCTCAACCATATGCCAGTCGGCATCACAACAACCCAAGCTCAAGAAATTGTGGTTGGCGCGAACAACACGACCGCTTATTTGCCTTTATTGAAAGGTAAAAACATGGCTATTGTAGCCAATCAGACCAGTATCATATTTAAAAAGAAGGGGTATACGCATTTGGTGGATTCCCTGCTTTCCCTTGATATGAACATCACAAAAGTATTTTCTCCCGAACATGGATTTCGGGGAGATGCAGATGCCGGCGAAAAGGTGGTGGATGGTTTTGATGCAAAAACAGGCTTGCCTATCGTTTCCTTATATGGAAAAAACAAAAAACCTACCAACGAACAATTAAAAGGAATAGCGCTTGTTGTTTTTGACATCCAGGATGTTGGAGTAAGATTTTACACCTATATATCTACCCTACATTATGTCATGGAAGCCTGCGCTGAAAATGACATTCCGCTAATCGTATTAGACCGGCCGAATCCGAACGGGCATTATATTGACGGGCCTACCTTAAAAATGGAACATTCCAGTTTCCTGGGAATGCACCCTGTTCCATTGGTATATGGAATGACCATTGGCGAATATGCGCAAATGATTAATGGTGAACATTGGCTGAAAAATAACGTCACTTGTACATTGACTGTAATTTCTTTGAAAAACTATACGCACCAAAGCGAATATCATATACCCGTTAAGCCTTCACCAAACCTACCGAACGATAAGGCAATTAATTTATATCCGAGTCTGGGCTTTTTTGAAGGTACCATCATCAATGCCGGAAGGGGAACTGAAAATCAGTTTCAGCAATACGGTGCCCCATTTTTCCCGAAAGCTAACTTTAGCTATACGCCACAACCCAATGCCGGAGCCAAATCTCCAAAACACTTGGGCAAACTTTGTTATGGCGTTAATTTAAAAAATTCAGAAATATTAAATGCTGTTACGGTTAAATGGCTGATTGATGCCTATCACAAAACTCCGAAATCGGAATCCTTTTTTGGAGCAACCTTTACGGCCCATGCAGGGAATACAGCACTGGAAGCCCAAATAAAAAAAGGAGTTACCGCAAAAGAAATACACGATTCATGGCAGCCCGAAATTGAGGCGTTTAAAAAAGTTAGGGCAACATATTTGCTTTATCACTAAAAGCAATCCCCATTTTCATATTCATTTCTTTAAAAAAGCAAAATAGGACACCTCCATTTTAACAATCTTTTTAGAAATTCTCGACATTTTATGCATTATTGTGCTTAAAACAGATAGTTTAATACCTGTATAAATTCATTCAAATTAAATGAAATGAATGTTTTTACTAATAAACGGTACGTTTTATACAATAAATGGTAATTTTAGCACGGTTATTGATAATATAGTATTAGTTGCGCTTAGAGCTAAAAAAATATCAGCCTTAAATATTAAAAAGCAAATAAAGAAACGCTAAAAATAAAAAAATAACCCTTAACCCCAAAAAAATGAAAACATATGCCCCAAAATTATTCGCATTATTACTTTTAACCTTTCTAGTATTTTCCTGTGCAAAAGAAGACGACGGTGTTTATTTCAATGAAAACAGTGAAGTTACCAACGCCAAAGTTAGCTATACAGCCGTGGAATCAGAAATTATAAGTCTGGTAAACGCCCACAGAACAAGTTTGGGATTAAATACTTTAAGCACTTTAGACCTAATTTCTGGCGTGGCAGACGGTCACACTGAATATATGATTGAAGCCGGGGTGATAAGTCATGATAATTTTGCAGAAAGAGCCCAAATTTTAATGGAACAAGCAGGTGCCAAAGCAGTCGGTGAAAATGTTGGTTACGGTTATTGTACCGCTGAAGGTGTCGTAAATGCCTGGATAGCAAGTGATGATCACCGAAAAATTATGGAAAACCCGGATTATACCCACTTTGGTATCTCTACGGATTCGGACAATGAAAGCAAAAATTACTTTACAAATATTTTCATAAAAAAGTAATATAATCTTTTAACCCCTAAATTAAACAAAATGAAAGCAAGTCCCTTAAAACAGACTGACAAAGCACCTTACTTAAAAATAGTAAATAACAACTGGTCCAAAAAACGAACTTCAACCGAACAGGTAAAGCGGATTTATATCAACACCTTGATTCCTGGCTTTAACTACCTCAACCATAACGGAGAATTAATCACTCCAAAAAAGTGTGTTTTATTGTAATATTTTAACCGTGATGCAGTCATATAGATTACAAATATCGTCGTCCCCTCAACGGTTTTATGATCTGCAGTCCCATAGCCATCCTAATTTAATAGCACTACCTTAAAATAACGAAGAAGGCAATTGACAATAGCTGAAAGATTAAAGGCTAAAGTTTAAAATCTGTTTGCCGGTTTGGCAGGTTCAGTACGACAAAAAAATCAAGAAACATATATGGGTAAATCAAACCCTACAACTAAAAGACCATTATTAAAATTCAACTTAAAAAAAGAGAAACGATTTTAGTCTCAAAGCCAAAATTTAAAGGACTCTTTTAAAACCACATCCGAGGATCTTTTTTAAAAACCAGGACACTTTGCGCTTTTTTTGTACACAAAATCGCCCCTTAAAAAGTTAATATTTCACGTTTTAAACGAATTTATTTGTTGATTTAAATAAACAAACGGCAATCTATAAACAATAAACGGTATAATAATTTCCACAACAAACCCTTTAAAAATGAGTAAATTGCATTGTTTTATGAACAAACGGTACGTTTTTTACAACAAATGGTAAATTTATTGTGCTTTTTGCTTGTTTATTAAAATATAATGCGTATATTTACAATATCAAAAAACAAATAACCCCAGTTAAAAACATAAAAACCAAAACCCCGAAAACAAAATAAATACATTAACCCCAAAACCCAAAAAAAACCTTAACCCCAAAACCCCAAAAAATGAAAACGCTTGCCCCAAAATTATTCGCATTACTTTTTTTGACCACAATTTTATTTTCTTGCGCTAAAGAAGATGATGGAGTTTACTTCAATGCA
>Ga0314774_1001213_pt1 | contig 17153 bp, 17 predicted proteins | sample MetaGCBIA2018_FD_204515 | JGI IMG/M metagenome (GOLD analysis project Ga0314774, IMG submission 204515) | Cryopeg brine microbial communities from Beaufort Sea near Barrow, Alaska, United States - CBIA 2018 | ecosystem: Environmental > Aquatic > Marine > Coastal | place: USA: Alaska | collected...
ATATTCCTTTCGGACCAACAGGTCACAGAACAAACAGACGATCTTCCACATCCTGGTCAAAAGGATGGTAAATGCAGACAAAATATCTGTCGAAAATCTAATATGAAATTAAACGAAGACCTCTATTAATTTTAATCACTTAGCATAGAGTTGATCTATTTCCTTTTCAAATTTCTTGTGGATGATTTTACGTTTCAATTTCAGCGTTGGAGTCAATTCTTGTGTTTCAATTCCCCAGGAGCTACCTAAAAGTTTAAATTTTTTAACTTGCTCCCATTTGCCAAAGTACTTATTGGACTGATCTATATCCTTTTGAAATTTATCAATGATTTCAGGTTTTTGAATCATCTCCTCATCCGTCAGGTAAGGGATGTCCTTATACCTGCAATATTCCTTCAACGCCTCAAAATTGGGTACTATTAAAGCTGCAGGATAATTTTTGTCTTCCCCAACAATCATCAATTGATCTATAAGTAAAGACTCCTTAAATTTATTTTCCATGAGTTGGGGAGCTATGTATTTCCCTCCAGAGGTCTTAAACATCTCCTTTTTCCTATCAGTAATTTTAAGATATTCCTTTTCAATTATCCCAATATCTCCTGTATGTAACCAACCATCTTTCAATACTTCAGATGTCAAATCAGGTTCTTTATAATAACCCAACATAACATTTGGTCCTTTTACTAGGATCTCTCCATCTTCAGCAATTTTCACTTCAATTCCTTCCAGTATTTTTCCCACATAACCAATACGTATGCCATCTACTGTACTGAGTGATGCGGAAATGACAGGTGATGTCTCTGTAAGTCCATATCCTTCACAAACTTTGATCTTAGCTGCCCAAAATACCCTGGCTAGTCTTGGCTGGAGGGACGATGCTCCTGAATTTATCTGTATAATATCTCCGCCTAGAGCTTCTCTCCACTTGCTGAAAATTAGTTTGTTGGCAATAGTGAGTTGCATAGTATACCAAGTTCCCTGATCTCTTGAAGGGTCGTATTTCAACCCCAATTCCAAAGCCCAGAAAAATAACTGCTTCTTTATCCCTTTTAATTCATATCCTTTTGCTACAATCTTGTCATATATTTTTTCCAATAATCTCGGAACTGTATTGAAAATATGAGGTTTAACTTCTTTAATATTTTCTCCGACTTTTTCTAGACTCTCAGCATAATAGATAGCGTATCCCAGGTACATAAAAAGCAAAATCCCTGTTCTCTCATAAATATGACACAGTGGAAGAAAGCTTATTACTCTGGACTCTCCGGGTGGAGGAGTAGTAAAGTAAACAAGGGAAATGATGTTTGACAGGATATTGTTATGTGTCAACATTACACCCTTGGGCTTGCCAGTAGTACCTGAGGTATAAATGATCGTAAATAAATCATCTGAAGTGATAGCCTCTTTAAGTGTTTCTAACTGTGAACTATCTCCAGAAACCCCTGTAGCAAGAAAATCCTCCCAGAATACAGCTCCTTTAAGTTTTTTAAAGCTGATGATAGTTCTATGTTCTCCCGCTTGGGAAGCCTTTTGAAAAATATCATGATCGCCAACAAAAATCATTTTAACCTCAGCATGCTCAAAAATGTAGCGGTAATCATCTGGGGTAATAGTGGGATACATAGGAACAGAAATAGCACCTATTTGCTGCAAGGCAAAATCTACAAAATTCCATTCTGGGCAATTGTGGGAGATTATGGCCACCTTATCCTCTGCACCTACTCCAACTTTTAGAAATGCCATGCTCAGGGTATCAACGATTTCTTTGATGTCTTTTGAGCTGAATGATTTCCATTCTCCGTCCTCTTTTTTTGATAGTGCCTTTTCCTTGTTGTAAGTAGATAGTTGATAAGGGATGAGATCAAAAAGTCTAGAAAGGGTCATGATTTATAAAGTTGATACTTTATAATATTAGCAATTTTGAAAGCCAATTGCAACGTGTTATCCACAGCCTTTATTTATAATAATTGTAAAATAGATTTTTAAAAAAATTCCTTGTTAAGGTTATTAGCACTGTGGATTTGTGGACAATGCAGAAAATGTTTTAAATCCACATCTCATGCTCAGCCATTACTTCTCTATCCACGAGTTATCCAATACTTGTCCACTTTCAATAGCTTGAGAATTAAGGGACTATTAACTATCCTAGTTTTTTGTGGATGATGTTGGATTTGTGAGTTGTGGGTTAGTTGACTGTGGATAGCTTCGACTGTGTTGGTGGATAAGAGTAGAGTTACCCCCAAAAGCCTGTCTTGGGAAATTGTTCAATTTTTGGGGGTGGATAAGTAGCGACTTTTGTCGGGATTACCACGGGTTATCCACAACAAATACGGTGGTTGTCCACTTCATTATTTTCGTCTTTCCAAGCCACTTTCTTTACTGGCTTGAATCTCTAAATCTTCCACTGTCCAGCCCCCTCTTATGGTAATAATGGAAGTGCCATTTTCTTCGTTAAGGTAATAGAAGACAGGTTCTGCTAATCGATTTTGAGAGAAATTAGCCGGATCCCATCGTCTATTTCCATTCTTATCTACAATCACCTGTATTTGATAGTTAGTTGCTTCTATTAACTTAAAATTGAATTTATTACCAGTCTCTACATATTCTTCCCTCCTCATTTCACCTTTGCTATCGAGTAACTGAACTATAAAGGGTCCTTCGGTACCGATAATGGTTCCGGAGATATTATCTGCTAGTGTTTCTCGTTTCAGCTTCTTGTAGTTAGCTTTTAATATTGTTTCGTTGTATTCTCCCTCCATGTCTATAAAAGTAGAATCTCTAGCGTTTAGAGATATCACCTCAAAGGGAATGGAATCTGGTACAGTAAGGTTTATTGATACTACATCTCTTCTCAACGAATCGGCAAAAGATAGCATACTTCTACTGATTGGAATTACTGAGGCTGTGTCGTAAGATAAATAGAGAGAATCTAAGTTTATATCTTCAATAGGCTTGTTGAATTTTAGTTCGATTGATAGGTTCTGATAAAAGCTCAATCCAGAATTGGCTGTTACAGATAATTTGGGAGCTTTTCTATCTGAGAGTTCAAATTTTGCCCAGACTGCAGTATCGATAGAGAAACCCACTGAATCACTTAAACTAAGGAATAATTGCAGGCTATCAGAAATTGGTTTAGCTGGGTAAAGGTTTATTTTTTTATCTTCAGTAGTATAGAATATTGAAGATCCCAACAAATCATTCTTTATTTCTATATCCTTAGCCGGTCTGTTTAGAACTATGGAATATTGAGAATTTGAAGGTGAGGATCTTAAAAGTTTAATGGGTGTTTGATCACCTTTTGAGAGATTAAAAGTGACACTTTCTATATCATTTTCAATTAGGATTGTATCGCTGATAAAGTCGAATGCCTCTGATTTATATTCCGCTTTTAAACTATTGTTATCATCAGACCATGCATAGGCTTTATATTTTCCTTTTTTAATATTGGTGATCAGGAAATTGCCACTCGAGTCAACTTGGGTTAAATAGTAGGGAGACGCTATGAATACGTTGGTAGTATCATCCAATGGATACAGACCTACTATAGCGTCGGTAATTTTGGATCTTTTACTTAAGAAGTAGGTGTTTACATGTCCCGAGAATTTAAGGCTATCTATGGTAGTACCTGTTGAGAAAACGAGTTTTAGATTTTCTGCTGGATTTTCTTCTGAAATGTCCTGAACTGATTTTTGGAAATTTATAACATACGTCGTACTGTCCTCTAATTGTTGATTGAACTCGATAATTACTTGGTCCTTTACAGCAGTGATTACTGCCTTGTCTTTATCTATTTTTGGAGTGATGATAATATTTTTGGTGGCGTTATCGAGTTTGACGTATTCATTAAATGTGAGTACAATTCTTGTAGGCTTTACATTCAAACTTTGATCTTTTGGAATGATGTCAATTGCCTGAGGTGGATCCAAATCTTTTGGCCCACCCATTGGTGATCCTTGCTTTGCGCAAGAAAAGCTGATTGCCGATATTAGTAAAATGACAAGGAGGTCTCGTATTCTCACTTCTTTTTAAATAGGTAAAGTTTACTTGAATAATTATTATTTTGAGTTGCTGCGATTGAATTGGATTTTCTTCCTGTAATGAATGATTTCCAATATCTAACCAGAATGGGTTGTTTTGGATTTTGGTAGCCTTCTGATAAAAGTGATACGTAGTAGCTGTCAAATTTCATCGGCAAGACATTTTCCAATTCCAAACCAAACTCAGTTGCAAAGATTTTCATTGATTTGCCGTTGAAGTGATACAGATGTCGAGGCACATCCCAGCCTGCCCAATGATTTCCATATTTTTTTGCATCAAAGCTTTCTGGATTTGGAACAGCTATTATTATATAACCACCTGATTTTAAGTTAGTTACAAGTTTTTTAATTGTTTTCCTTAACTCGTGTATATGTTCTAAAACATGAAATAAAGAAATGACATCATACGTTTGTTCTGTACTTTCAAATTCTTTTTTTATAGTAATTTGTGTTTTATCGGATGCATAATTTCGTGCCTTATCATTAGGTTCGACTCCCTCAACATTCCAACCTTTAGATTTTGCTTTAGCTACCAATTCGCCCGTTCCACATCCATAGTCTAATAAATTTCCTTTAGTGGGTTTCAAAGTATTGAATAATTCCACCTTTGAGTTAACCGCGTATTTTCTTATATAGCTATAGATTGCTTGGGTAATATTGGAAATTTTATCCTCGTGCGAGTAATATTCTGGAAAATCATAGTAAGGTGCTATATCATTCTGAGTAGGTCTGGGATTTGTAAATTTTAACTCACAATTCGAACACTTCGATAATTTGAATTTTTCATGACTCACAGAATAATCCTCAATTTGTGTGTCGTTTAGAAACAGCACACTTTTGCATAACGGGCATTTTGAAAGCTTTTCTTCCATTTTTTATCTTCCTAAGTAAACCGTGATAATTGAAAGATCAGCCGGTGATACTCCCGATATTCTTGATGCTTGACCCATAGTTTCAGGTCTAACCTTATTTAACTTTTGTTTACCTTCTGCTGATAATGCGGGAATAGCTAAGTAGTCAAATTTTAGTGGAATTTTGAAATTCTCCATACCGGTTAATTTTTCTACCATTAGTCTTTCCTTTTCAATATAGCTGTCATATTTAATCAAAATTTCAGCCTGATCTTTCACATCATCAGCATAATTAGTAAGATGGGCTGCGAAATCAGAATCAATCGCTATTAATTCTTTGATCCCTATATTTGGTCTTTTCAAGATCTTTTCTGCAGAGATCTTCTCTTTAATTGCCGATGATTGTAGATTCTCTAATCCTTTATTTATAATACTTGGATCTAATTTTATCTGCTTTAACTTAGCTATTAATTCTGCGGTTTTATTTTTCTTTTCTAAAACTGCTTCTAATCGTGTATTACTAGCTAGTCCTATAGTGTAGCCTATTTCTGTAAGTCTAAGATCTGCATTATCCTGTCGAAGTAATAATCTGAATTCTGCTCTGGAGGTGAACATTCTGTAAGGCTCGTCAGTACCTTTATTAATAAGATCATCAATAAGTACTCCTATATAAGCATCTGATCTCTTTAGTAAAAATGGGTCTTTCTCCTGAACTTTTAGACTAGCATTAATTCCTGCAATTAGGCCTTGGCACGCCGCTTCTTCGTAGCCTGTTGTACCATTGATTTGACCTGCAAAATATAGATTATTTATTAATTGAGTTTCTAATGTTAGCCTTAGCTGCGTTGGGGGGAAGTAGTCATATTCAATTGCATATCCAGGTCTAAACATTTTTGCGTTTTCAAACCCTGCGATTTTTTGGATAGCTTTATACTGAATGTCCTCAGGCAAAGAGGTAGAGAATCCATTTATATACATCTCTACTGTATTCCATCCTTCTGGTTCTACAAAAATCTGATGTCTGTCTCTTTCCGAAAATCTGTTGATTTTATCCTCGATGGATGGACAATATCTTGGCCCTAAGCCTTGAATTCGTCCGTTAAACATAGGAGATCGATTAAATCCTTCCTCTAAAGTTGAATGAACTTCTTTGTTGGTATAAGTTATCCAGCAAGTTCTTTGTTCTTGCAGAGTGCTGGTTTCATTTGAATAGCTGAATTTTTCTGGTTTTTCATCTCCGTATTGAACTTCCATTTTAGAGTAGTCCAAACTTCTACCATCTACTCTTGGAGGTGTTCCGGTCTTCATTCGTCCGGACTCAAAACCTAATTCTACAAGTTGTTCGGTAATTCCTTTGGCAGCTGATTCTCCTGTACGTCCTCCTCCAAAATTCTTCTCACCTATGTGAATCAATCCATTTAGAAATGTTCCGTTAGTCAGGATTACTGATTTACTACGAATCTGCAGACCTAGACTTGTTCTCACACCATGCACTTCGCCGCCTGATACGATAAGACCAGATATCATCTCTTGCCAAAAATCAACCTTCTCGTTACTTTCAAGTGCTAATCTCCACTCTTCGGCAAACTTCATTCGATCATTTTGACTTCTTGGAGACCACATTGCAGGCCCCTTCGATCTATTCAACATCCGAAACTGGATCATTGATTTGTCCGAAACTATCCCTGACATTCCTCCTAATGCATCAATTTCTCGCACTATTTGTCCCTTTGCCACTCCGCCCATTGCTGGATTGCATGACATTTGTGCAATGGTATTCATATTCATAGTACAAAGGAGAACCTTTGAGCCCATTGAGGCAGCCGAATGTGCAGCCTCGCAGCCGGCGTGCCCTGCTCCTACTACGATTACGTCATATACTGGAAACATAAATTGATTATTATATGTGTTCCACGTGAAACAGTGTTAAGTAACCTCAGCTGTTTCACGTGGAACGTTATATTGAATTATATAAATCGATCGCCAATTGCTCCTTTTCTCTCATAAGGGTGGCTTCTAGTTCTGATTTGTCTTTGAATCCCAATAGATGAAAAAGGCCATGGCTAATTACTCTATTAATCTCTTCTTCTTGAATCGTATTTAGAGCATTAGAATTTTCCTTTACCCGGTCAATACTTATGAATACATCTCCTTCAATTGATTCCTCAACTTCTGAATTGTCAAATGTAATGATGTCAGTATAGGTGTCATGATCCAAGTAATCTAAATTTATTTTATGCAAATACTCATCTGAGCAAAATATGAAGTTCAGCTCTCCTATTTTTCTAGCATGAGCGGTTGCAATAATTTTAAGCCAATGCTTTCTTTTAATCTTATCCTTTAGAATAAAAGGTATATCCTCATTGAAGAAGTTTACAGACATGATTAATTCATATAGAATGAAAGAATGGTTTCTTTTCCTCCTTTTTCAAACTTCACTTCGTCTGCAAGATTCTTCATTAGAAAAAGGCCTCTTCCTCCTGGCTTCTCAATATTTTCAGGTGAGGTTGGATCTTTTAGATCATTATAATTAAAACCTGAACCTTCATCTTTTATAATGAATTTTAAAAGGTTATTTTCCATCAAAAGCTCTAAATGGACTAGTTTTTCTTTATTCTCTCTGTTTCCATGAATTATTGCATTTGTAATACATTCTGTCACAGAAATCATGATGTTGCCATAAATATCATCGTTTATCTCAAAGCTTTCCCTTGCATTGTCAATAAAACTCTCGATTATTTTTACGTTCTCTATTAAAGAAGGAATTGAAATTTTTATGGTTTTCATTTTATCTCTTTACAATGATTAAAATAACTTGATTAATCAATCACTAGTTTTACTGGACAATGGTCGGAATGTTTTATGTCTGAAAGTATAGACGCACTTTTCAAACGATCTTTCATTGGATTTGATACCATATGATAATCAATTCGCCAACCTAAATTTTTTACTCTTGAATTTGCTCTGTAGCTCCACCAAGAATAATTATTTGGCTGATCGTTGAATTTCCTAAAAGAATCTATAAATCCAGTATCGGTCAACTTGTCCATCCAAGCTCTTTCATCCGGTAAAAATCCGGAAGTGTTTTTGTTTGTTTTGGGGTTATGGATGTCCATCGCTTTGTGACAAATATTGTAATCTCCACTTACTATCAAATTGGGCGTCCTCTCACGAAGATCTTGTAGATAACCGTAAATATCATCTAGGAACTCATATTTGAATGATTGTCGAATATCGCCTGTAGTTCCAGAAGGAAAATAAGCAGAAAGAAAAGAGAAATCTTCAAAATCTAATTGAAGTAATCTACCCTCTTCGTCATATTTACCAAGATTCATACCGTATGTAACATTCTTGGGTTCTATTTTGGTAAGAATTGCTACACCGCTATACCCTTTTTTGATTGCAGGATACCAATAAATCTTATATCCTAACTCCTCAAACATGGTCTTATCAATCTGGTCAATATTTGCCTTAACCTCCTGTAAACCAATTATTTGTGGATTTTCAAGTCGTAACCATTCGATAAATCCTTTGTTCATTGCGGCCCTGATGCCGTTAACATTGTATGATATAATATTCACTACTATTCGATTATAATTTGATACTCCCTTTCAAAATATTCAAGAATTTGAAGTTTTAGTAATTTCTCTTGGTCTAACAAATCAAATCTTGGTAAATCTTTCGTTAGTTTCCAATGTGGCCATCCATCTTGATCCGTAAAATCCAGTTCATAAAAACCAGCATAACTTAGTACCTTGCATATTGCTATATGCATCAGGTCTTGCTTTTGTTCTTTGCTAAATATCTTATTTCCCTTACCAAGTTCTTGAACACCTATAAGAAATAGTACGCCATTAAGGTCAGCAGGTTTCTTACCTATCGTTTCTCGAAGACCTTCCAGTAGTTTCCCCCAATTTTTTTCTAATTCTAAATCTCTTTTGAACATTATAAATAATTGATTATCAGGTAGTTCCAAATATTACATGGATTTTTTTAGTTGAGGAATCACACGTGCAACTCCTAAAAGTTTTGCAAGTGAAAAAACTTCAAATTTTTTCTTTTTTGTCAAATCGTTCTAAAGACATTTTTAGATAGGATATTTTACACCCTGATCTCATCGTAACACTACAGGGAATGCTATCCCTATCATTTCTTTGACCATATCACATCCACCACTCCCTCTGCATAGACATTCGGGTCTAAATTGAAGATCCTTTTTATAACTTTATTATCTTGTGCTTATATGCGCTCATTTATATTAGCTCTATAGGCATTGAATTCTTCTATGAGATTCATTAACTTAACTGTTTAAGTATGTTTGGAATATCAAATATACCGACTATTTGTCCTAGGCTGTTAACAACAAGCTTTTTTCAATATGCGTTTATTTTTAGTAAAGGATTTTATAGGCCTCGTTTTTCCTCGTAATTGTGATCTTTGCGGAACTATACTATTCGATCAGGAAATCTGTAATTGCTCTGTTTGCACAGGACTTCTCAGTGACAAATTATCATTTAAGACCTTTTGATAACGATCTAGCAGATAAGATCAAGGGATTAATGGAGGTTAATTGTGTGATGGCATAGCTGAGAGATGCAAGAAAATGGGAATAGTCCAAAGTTACTTCATTTGCTCAAATTCAGGAATAATCATCAATTGGCCGTAAACTTAGGCCCATTGTAGGGGAATTTGTTACTAGAGAATGGCTTTATGGGGAAATGGTAGTGTATTATTCCAGTTCCGCTACATCCTGCTAAGCAAAAACGGCGAGGTTATAATCAAAGTGAAGAATTTGTTAAAGGGCTGGCGGAAGAACTCAAAATATCTGTAGCAAATGCATTATCCAGCAAACTATTTACCTCAACTCAAACCAATAAATCAGGGTTGGAAAGAATGGATAACGTGGAAAATGTATTTGAATTTAATGAGGGAATTGACTTGAGCGATCGAAACATTTTACTAGTAGACGAGGTCATGACAACTGGAGCTTCACTTTGCGCCTGTTCAACTGTGCTTTTGTCAAATGATGCAAAAAATGTAGATTTGGCTACCATAGCTGCTGGAGGAAAATAACAATGATAGATATAGAGTATTTGAAATACCCAATAGGCAAATTTGCCAAGCCTGATTCTGTTTCAGAACAGCAGTTGAAAGAAGCTATTTCATATTTAAAAGAATTTCCAATTTATCTGGCTCAGACAGTAAGCCTTTTTACAGAGACTCAATTAGAAACTCCATACAGGCCTGGAGGATGGACCGTAAAGGAAGTTGTGCACCACTTGGCAGATAGTCATATGAATATGTTTTTGAGATTCAAACTTGCCTTAGCTGAAGAGTCCCCTACTATTTCTCCATATAATGAGTCTGTATGGTCTAAAATGGAGGATTATAAACTACCCGTTACTATCGGATTGAATTTGGTATCTGGAGTTCATTCCAAACTAGGAGCATTAATGGATGTAATGCAGACCGCTGATTTTGAGAGAACCTACTTTCACCCAGAATCAAAATCGTATGTTCCTTTATTCGATGTAATCAATTTCTATAAATGGCATTCTGAGCATCATCTTGCTCATATACAATACTTAATGATACGAGAAAACTGGTAAAATTTTCCTATTTCCTTACCCTGCAATTCAAGTTTATTTCTCTCTAGTGTTTGATCTCATTTGCCACGTTTTTTAGTCTGATCAGTAAAAACCTACGCATTATAGCATGAATATTTCTCTCAAAAATCAACGAATATTAGTCACTGGTGCTTCCCGTGGAATTGGAAGAGCGATAGCAAAACAACTTTCAGAATCCGGTGCTGAAGTCATAATCCACTATAACACTAATGAGAATCAAGCACTAGAATTACAAAAGGAGATGAAATCCATATCCTATCTAGAAAAGTGCGACCTCTCTGATTGCTGCCAAGTAATCGGTTTTATTCCAAAATTGATCAACACCTATGGGGAGATTACTGCTTTGGTGAATAATGCAGGTGTTTCTATCTCAGCAGCTGATGATCTACCTACTAAGGAATGGCTACAAATATGGAATACCACACTTCAGATTAATACGACCTCATTGGCAATTTTGAGTAAAGAATTTGTTGCGCATGCACGCAAAAACACTAACGGAAGAATTGTAAATATATCTAGCAGAGCAGCTTTTCGGGGCGATACGACTGATTATTTAGCCTATGCGGCCTCAAAAGGAGCTATCGTGAGCCTCACTAGATCTATTGCTAGATATTATGGCAAAGAAGGTATAAAGGCCTTTCTTATTGCTCCAGGATTCACCCGAACTGACATGGCGTACGAAATATTGGCCGAATACGGAGAAGATTTTGCGCTCAATGATATTGCGCTCAATGAATTAACCACGCCAGAAGATATTGCTCCAATAGTTACATTGCTTTGCTCAGGTCTGGCTGATCATGCCACAGGAACGACCATTGATATTAATGCTGGTTCATACGTTCATTAAACCTAGGCCTAACATTTTCTTTTATGACTCAAAAACGAGGTTCTGACTCTATTTTTACTCCTGAGTTAGTAAAAATTATAAAGATTTTTGGTTTGATTTCAATTGGATTAGTGGTGGCATTATCGTTTTTCAATACAAAAAGGGCGAGTAATACTGAAGCAAATCCAATTTTTCGAATGCCCGCATCTAATAGGTTATATTTTCTCAATATCAGGGCAATAGATTATGATGTAGAGATTAGAACAGATGCAAAAATGAGTCTATACAGACACGATAGTAGAGCTACTTGGGATGAAGTTCCAACCATAGATTTTGTAATAATCCTCAATAAAGGGAAAGATGAAGCTTATTTATATTTAGAACCGAAGAATACAGATTGGCCTATTCGATTGAAGGTAGAAGAAGGAAATAGTGAACAGACATTTGAGTTTCAGAATGGGAACAAATCAACCTTTTATGAGTATTCAGAAGATCTCCAGCCCTGGTTATTAGGGCATTCAAAATTTCAACTGAAGACGAAGAATGGTTGGGTGAAAATCTGGGATATTCCTTCTGAAAAACAAGCTATAAAAACTACGCTAGAAGACTTTTATCAATTGATAAATCAAGATTAGAATATGAAGAATGAAAATATATTTTTGAAACAATTTCAATCACTCATCGGGAAAAAACTTAATTCAACCCCTTCAGAGGCGGGTAATTGGCTAGGTGGTACTTTGGTGGAGGTAAGTGAAAACAGGATCAAGGTTACTTATCAGGTTACGCCGGAGATGTGTAATCCTGCTAAAATTCTGCACGGCGGAGTAGCATCGCTCATGATGGATGAGGTGATCGGCATGGGTAATTTTGCATCTGGATCTGAATACTTAATGACCAGTATCAATCTGAATGTTGATTTTTTATCAGCGGCCCAAATTGATGAGAAATTAGAAGTATCTGCAAAATTAGTTCGCTCTGGATCAAACCTGAATCATTGGGAGGCCGTAATCACAAAAGATTCAGGTAAGATAGTCGCTAAAGCTAGCTCAAACATGATCAAGACACATGTAAAACTAACCGAACTTGGGTTTTAAAATTTTACTTAATTTACTTTTACACACATGATAAAATCGTTATTAATTGCCTGTCTTGCCTTGATTTCAACTGTAGCATTTTCACAGACCACTGTTACTTTTCACCAAAGTAACCTTCCTTTTCTTGGAGTCAATCATCAGTTTGGTGAGCGATTCATTCCAGAATTTAGAGTAGGAACAGATCAATATTTGGATGATATTTCTGTAGAACTCGTAGCCAATTACATTTTCAAACAGACAGATCGTTTTGAATTTTATGGTGGAGTAGGGCCAAGAATAGGAAGTTTTGCCAGTGTAGTAATTCCTGTAGGATTGAATATTTACCCTTTCGAGCAGAAAGATTTTGGCTTCCATATAGAAGGAACGCCAATGATTAATTTTAATGCTGGATCGATTTTCAGAGGGTCCTTTGGTATTAGATATCGTTTTGCCAAGAATTAGAACTCCTCCAGTTTTACCATCAAGTCCCAAACTGCGATACCTAACGATACAGAAATATTCAAGGAGTGTTTGGTACCCAACTGAGGAATTTCCAATACCTCATCACAGGCTGCAAGTACTTCGTCTTGTACCCCGAAAACCTCATTTCCGAAGATTAATCCATATTTTTTACCATTAATTGTTTTGAATTCGTTCAGCATTATCGATTGATCTACTTGTTCCAGAGCGCATAGCTGATATCCAGCTTCCTTTAATTTATTCACTGCATCCATAGTATTGGCGCAATATTCCCACTCTACGGATTCGGTGGCACCCAAAGCAGTTTTTTGAATATCTCTGTGAGGAGGTGTGCCGGTAATTCCGCAGAGATAAATTTTTTCGATTCGAAAAGCATCAGCAGTCCGAAAGGCAGAACCCACATTGTTTAAACTTCTAATGTTATCCAAAATCAATGTAATGGGTGATTTCTTTACACTTTTGTATTCTTCTGGGGAAAGCCTTTCCAGCTCTTCCATACTTAATTTTTTCATCCTCTTTTGTTCTGCTTTACGAATGGCTTATTTTCGGGCATATTAAAGTGAATACCCTTTCCAAAATTAGTATAAAAGTAAGCATACCCACATGAGTAAGTCCAAAGACGGTAAAGAAACCCCATTAATGAAGCAATTCAATGCGATCAAAGCCAAGCATCCTGGTGCTTTGCTCTTGTTTCGAGTAGGGGATTTTTATGAGACGTTTGGAGAAGATGCGATTAAAGCGAGTAAGATTTTGGATATAGTGCTTACCAAACGGGCAAATGGATCTGCTTCGCATATTGAATTAGCAGGATTTCCCTACCATTCTTTGGATACTTATCTGCCTAAATTGGTGAGAGCTGGCAATCGGGTAGCTATATGCGATCAGCTGGAAGACCCTAAGTCCGTTAAGGGCATTGTGAAGCGTGGCGTGACAGAATTGGTGACACCTGGACTTTCTTTTAACGATCAGGTCTTAGACACGAGGAAAAATAATTATCTCGCTTCCATTTCCTTCGGAAAAGACACACTGGGGATTGCTTTTTTAGATCTTTCTACGGGGGAATTCATGTGTGCTGAAGGGAATTCCTCTTACCTGGAAAAGCTCATTCAAAGTTTTGCCCCTTCAGAGATTATTTATTCTAAAACTGCTAAAAAATCTGCAGCAGATCTTCTCAAGGACGAATTCATCACCTTTCATTGCGAAGATTGGGTGTATCAATATGATTTTGCTTATGAGAAACTTAAAACTCATTTTCAAACGGCAAATTTAAAAGGATTTGGAATTGAGGACTTCCATATTGGAATTATTGCAGCAGGGGCAATCTTGTATTATTTGGAAGAAACCGAACATAAGGAAATCCAGCACATTTCATCCATCTCCAGAATCGCTGAGGAGAAATACGTTTGGTTGGATAAATTCACTATTCGTAATCTTGAATTGGTTTTCCCCCAGCATGAAGGAGGAATTCCTCTGATTCAAATTCTCGATCAGACGATTACTCCCATGGGTTCAAGGATGATGAAAAAGTGGATGGTGCTTCCATTAAAAGAAAAATCCCAGATAGAGGAGCGACTAAATGTGGTCGATTTCTTCTACCAGAATCCGTCATTAATAGAACAGATCGTAGAATCGCTAAAGCATATCGGAGACTTGGAAAGATTAATTTCTAAAGTAGTTGTGGGACGAGCAAACCCGAGGGAAATTAATCAAATAAAAAGAGCGCTAAAAAACACATGGCCAACAAAGAATCTGCTTAAAAGCCAGAAAAATTCAACTTTAAAGCGCCTTTCTGATCAATTATATCCGTGTGAATTTTTATTAGAAAAAATAGATAAAGAGCTCAAAGAAGATGCCCCTATGCTGACTCACCAGGGAGGGATTATCAATGACGGTGTAGATTCTGAATTAGACGAATATCGTGGACTGGCCAATACAGGCAAAGATTATTTACTTCAAATCCAACGGCGAGAAGTTCAAAACACTGGGATCACCTCTCTTAAAATAGCATTTAACAAAGTCTTCGGATATTATCTAGAAGTGACTCATCTGCACAAAGACAAAGTGCCTGCGGATTGGATTCGTAAGCAGACATTGGTAAATGCGGAGCGCTACATCACTCCGGAGCTAAAGGAGTATGAGGATAAAATCCTGAACGCTGAGGATAAGATGATAGCCATTGAGCAGCGATTTTTTCTTGCTTTGGTACAGGAGACAGCGCAGTTTGTCACCCAAATACAACAGAACGCGAGAGTGCTTGGCACCCTTGATGTGTTATTGTCTTTTGCCCAAGTTGCGATTACCAATAAATATTCCAGGCCAAAAATTTCTGAAACTGAGAGACTTGAAATTAGAGACGGCAGACACCCTGTAATTGAAAAGCAGCTACCTCCGGGGGAAGATTACGTGCCAAACGATATCTATTTAGATAATGATTCACAGCAGATTATGATTATTACCGGTCCCAACATGGCTGGTAAGTCTGCTTTGCTGAGACAGACTGCATTGACGGTATTGATGGCTCAGATGGGTAGTTTTGTGCCGGCTTCATTTGCCAGAATAGGTATAATAGATAAGGTTTTTACCCGTGTTGGAGCCTCTGATAATTTGTCTAAAGGCGAGTCAACCTTTATGGTAGAAATGACTGAGACCGCCAGCATCCTTAATAACCTTTCTGACAGGAGCTTGGTATTAATGGATGAAATAGGTCGCGGAACTTCTACTTACGACGGTATTTCTATTGCCTGGTCCATTGTGGAGTTTTTGCACAATCATCCAACTTTCAAAGCCAAAACACTTTTTGCAACGCATTATCATGAGTTGAATCAACTAGCCGAAGATTTTCCCAAAGTCAAGAATTTCAATGTTTCAGTAAAGGAAGTGGGCAATAAGGTGATATTCATGAGGAAATTAAAAGCAGGAGGAAGTGAGCATAGTTTCGGAATCCACGTAGCTCAGATGGCTGGAATGCCAAATCTTGTGGTGCTGAGAGCTGCAGAGATAATGGTTCACTTAGAAAAGGATAAGGCTATGGCAGATCAGAGGGAAAATCTGAAGTCTCTTCCCAAGAATAATTACCAGTTGAGCATGTTTGAAATGGATCCTAAGTTTCAAGAGGCGAAGGATCTTCTTGAAGGGATTGACATTAACACCATTTCCCCGATAGAAGCTCTTCTGAAACTGCATGAGATTAAGAAAAAAATTGAATAGCATACTAATATCATAAGTATAGGCAAAAATTTTGCTAAGTTAATTTGGACGTAGCATCTTGAAAATCAATGAAATTGGTATCTTAGAGAGCTAATAGGTAAAAAATTAATGATTGAATTCTTGTAAATTTATCATAGACGCTTACCTTTGCATCCACAATTCAACCAGAGAATGTCTGGTAAATCAAAAGCGAGAGTAGCTCAGCTGGTAGAGCACGACCTTGCCAAGGTCGGGGTCGCGAGTTCGAATCTCGTCTCCCGCTCAGAAAGCCCTTGATTCAAGGGCTTTCTTGTTTAAGAATAAGTTGCTTGGAAAGTCAAGTGAAGCCGGGATGGTGGAATAGGTAGACACGCAAGACTTAAAATCTTGTGAGCGTAAGCTCGTGCGGGTTCGATTCCCGCTCCTGGTACAGTTAAGAGCCGCTTTTTAAGCGGCTTTTTTCATGTCCTTTTTTTCAGGACAATATCTGGACAAGTTTTCCGAACAGACTCACTGACGCAGGATTTTTTACAAAAAGGACACCAAGTTTATTTCCTATATTTTACAGGTAAACATGTACACTCAAGCCAATGCAGGTTATTTGTCTGGAAGATGAAGCGTTCTATGCCTTGATTGACAAGGTAGTCACTCGCGCAAAGGAGCAACATAATATCAGGGAAGATAAATGGATTTCCGGCGAGGAAGCCATGCATAAATTGCGCATTTCCAGTAAAACAACTCTGCAAAAGCTGAGGGATGAAGGCAAGATCAGGTTTTCACAGCCGGAACGGAAGATCATCCTCTATGATAATGATTCCATTATAGCCTATCTGGAACAGCATGCCCGTAACACATTCTAACAAGCTCAACCATTGACTTGTCCTAGAATAAGTTTACACCAAACGTAAACTATGAAAAGACAACAAAAGGATAAAAGAACAGGTGATTCTTTGAGTTTGGAAGAACGCGAAGCTATGATCAAAGAGTATCTGACAGGCCAGTACCTTAAAAATGAGCTTTGGAAAAAATATACCGGTCAAGACAAAGAGCATGGTCAGTTATTGGAGTGGATG
>Ga0314774_1001215_pt1 | contig 17140 bp, 15 predicted proteins | sample MetaGCBIA2018_FD_204515 | JGI IMG/M metagenome (GOLD analysis project Ga0314774, IMG submission 204515) | Cryopeg brine microbial communities from Beaufort Sea near Barrow, Alaska, United States - CBIA 2018 | ecosystem: Environmental > Aquatic > Marine > Coastal | place: USA: Alaska | collected...
AGCGGCTGGATTCATGAGTAAGGCATTGCTTCGCAATCGCCAATTTAAACTCTCGTTTGTATTTGGACATAAAAAACCCCCAGAGTTGGTGTCCAACTTTTGGGGGTCACTTCAAACTGCGGGCTTTTTTATGGGATATACATCCATTCAAAACAAGACTTATTCAGCCATTGCTGTACGTTTTTTAGTAATGAGAGCTTGAATGATTGGTGTCATCATTAGATCCATTACTTCTACCATATGCTCACCACCACACACCAAAGTATCAGGTCTTTGTAAGAAAGCGCCTGGAATTTTTGCTTTGACGGCTTCCATATCAACGTCCTGGTGACGAACGTGACAGATGATTAATGAATCTTCTGGTGCTGGTCCCATAGGCGCATCAGGTGACATCGTTGAAAACGGATCAGAGGTATCAATTAACGGTACACGGTGGAAGTTGATGTGTGTACGGTGGAACTGAGGTACGATGGTCTCAATATAGTCAGGCATACGCTCAAGAATAGTATCGCGAACTTGCTGCACTGAATAAGGTCGTTCAGAAGTATCACGGTAGATCTTTTGCATCCACTCGATGTTGATGGATGGGGCGACACCGATTCCTAAATCAACATATTGTGCAACGTTGTGCATGCCTTCTGCTGGACCGTGGTCCATACGCTTAACCATACCGTGTAGGCCTTCGTAGAAAAGAACGTCTGTTCCTTCTGGGATAGACTCCCAAGGCGTGAATTCACCAGAGGAGAAGTGAGTGCCTAAACGAGCGTTATGCTCATCAGCTTCTTCATCACTGTGGATGTAATAACGTTGTTTACCAGTAGCTTTTTCTTTATATTCTTTGAATAAAGCTTCTAGTTGATCAAATTCATTCGCGTATTCAGAGAAATGAGTCAGTGCAGCGCCACCGTTTTCTTTAGAAGCGGCTACTTTTGCTTTCATTTCTGTACGACTGTACTTGTGATAGCTATCCCCTTCAACGATCGCAACATTTAAGTTTTCACGCTCGAAGATTTTTTCTACGGCACGTTTTACAAAGGATGTTCCGGCACCAGAAGAGCCCGTTACGGTAACAATAGGGTGTTGTACTGACATAAATGTCTCCTAATAATTTAAAAACAACCAGGCCTGGTTGTTTTCATAATTTAAATTTAATAAACGTTTTAATGGACGGTATTAGAAACTAAAACCATCCAAAATTCAAAATTTGTTGTGAGAACCGTGATTTATACGTCTAGGTTTTCTACTTGCAGCGCATTTGATTCAATAAAGTTACGACGTGGCTCAACCTCATCTCCCATTAAGGTCGTGAAGACTTGGTCGGCTGTAATCGCATCACGAATCGTCACTTGTAGTAGACGACGTGCTTCAGCATTCATCGTGGTTTCCCAGAGTTGCTCTGGGTTCATTTCCCCAAGACCTTTATAACGCTGAATATTTTGACCGCGTTTGGCTTCACCAAATAACCACTCAATGGCTTCTTTAAAGGTTGAAACGGATTGTCTTTTTTCGCCACGTTGAATCGCTGAAGAAGCAGTTAATAAACCGAGCAGTGATTGGCCAAAAGAAGCGATTTGTGCAAAATCTTTAGATTCAAAGAAATCTGCATCAAACACTTTAGCGCTTAAGGTGCCATGTTCACGTTGTTGTAGACGAATTTGAAATTTACCTTTACTGTCCAATTCCGCCGCAGGTTCTGCTGTTAATTGATACTCAATTTTATGCAATTCACCATGCGCATTAAGTTGCGGCATAAAGTCTTTGATCCAAGCAGTTAAGCCATCAATATCATTCAATAACTCAAGCGTAATAGGAGGATGATCAATCATCATCTCTAAGAAAGTTGGGTTATAACGACGACTCAATCGACGTAAGACATGCTGAGTTTTAAAGTGATCTTTAGAAAGGTTTTCTAAAGCGACACCTTGAATACTAGGTGCGCCATCTTCCGTCCACAAGGCTGCACCATCAATGGCACTTTGTAGCAAATAACTCTCTAATTCTGAATCATCCTTTAGATAGGTTTCTTGTTTGCCTTTTTTGACTTTGTATAAAGGCGGTTGAGCAATGTAGATATAGCCTTTTTCAACGAGTTCAGGGTATTGACGGTAAAAGAAGGTCAATAGTAACGTACGAATGTGCGAACCATCGACATCGGCATCGGTCATGATGATGATGCGATGGTAACGTAGTTTTTCAATATTATATTCTTCTGCAATTCCGCACCCTAAAGCGGTAATTAAAGTACCGACTTCTGCAGACGCTAGCATCTTATCAAAACGAGCTTTTTCAACGTTGAGGATCTTACCTTTTAAGGGCAAAATTGCCTGCGTGCGACGATCACGACCCTGCTTGGCCGAGCCCCCCGCAGAGTCACCCTCCACCAGGTACAGTTCAGATAGCGCGGGATCTTTTTCTTGGCAATCCGCCAATTTACCTGGCAGACCGGCAATGTCCAAAGCGCCTTTACGACGTGTCATTTCACGGGCTTTACGCGCTGCTTCACGGGCACGTGCCGCATCAACAATTTTTGCAAAAACCGCTTGGGCATCTTTCGGGTTTTCTAATAAGAACTCCGAAAGTTTCTCATTCATGGCGGTTTCAACGGCTGTTTTCACTTCAGATGAGACCAACTTATCTTTGGTCTGTGAAGAGAATTTAGGATCAGGTACTTTAACGGAGATAACGGCCGCTAACCCTTCACGCGCATCATCACCGGAAACATTGATTTTGTACTTTTTAGCCAACCCAGAACTTTCAGCATAGGCATTCATCGAGCGCGTTAAAGCCGCACGGAAACCTGACATATGAGTTCCGCCATCACGCTGTGGAATATTATTGGTAAAACAGAAGATAGATTCTTTATAAGCTTCAGACCACTGCATCGCTACTTCAACGGTAATATCGTCTTTCACGGTCGAGAAATAGAAAGCTTTTTCATGAATCAATGGCTTATTGGTATTGATATAGTCAACGAACGCTTTAATTCCACCCTCAAACTGGAAGGTCTCACTACGACCGTCGCGTTTATCGTTTAATTCAATATGCACGCCAGAGTTCAAGAAAGAGAGCTCTCTTAAACGCTTTAGCAGGTAATCAAAACTGAATTCAACTTGAGTAAACGTATCAGTACTCGGCAAGAAGCGAATTTCTGTTCCGGTTTCATCGGTATCTTCTACCGCGAGCATTGGCGCATCTGGTACACCATGGGTGTAGGACTGCTTCCAAACATGGCCTTCACGTTTGATGATTAAATCAAGCTTGGAAGAGAGGGCGTTAACAACTGAAACCCCCACACCGTGTAAACCACCAGAAACCTTATACGAGTTATCATCAAACTTACCGCCGGCATGCAGTACCGTCATGATTACTTCTGCCGCGGAAACGCCTTCCTCTTCATGGATTCCGACCGGAATACCACGGCCGTTATCCGTGACAGAAACAGAACCGTCAGTATGGATTGTGACAACCACTTTGTCACAGTGACCGGCTAGAGCTTCATCGATACCATTGTCTACCACCTCGAAAACCATGTGGTGTAGACCTGAACCATCATCAGTATCCCCAATGTACATACCAGGGCGTTTGCGAACAGCATCCAGGCCTTTTAAAACCTTGATGGAGGAGGAGTCGTAGGTTGATTCTTCAGACATAAATTTAGTTTCTTTTAGTTACAAAATTAGTCCGATGATTTTACCATAATTTAAAGGTAAATGTATGTCCTAAATATAGACATTATAACCCTTTTAAATCATGTAGTTACATCCATAAAAAAACGCGTTATTTAATTTTTGGCTAGGCCTCAAAGTTCTCAACTTTTAGAGCAATTGATTTGGCGGCTACAGGGTGTTGTTTTTACTTATAAAGATTCAATTAAAATAAGAGGTTTTATAAGGTACGAAGATATACTGAATTAGGATAATTAATGACATCAAAATGCGATGAGGCATGTATTCAAAATTTAAGTGTGGGGGCACATGTCCAAATAACGGCATAAAGGAAGAGTCAAATGGGTATGTTAATGAAGACGGTCGAGGTGCTTAAAGAGCTAAGAGAGATGGAAAAAAATTTCCAATATTTATATCCTGATATATGTTTTTTTTGAGACGAATGTAGCAGAATTTTCACCCTCGGTGAACACGCGGAAAGGGGATTATGCCTATCATGTTGAGGTGGATTTACCGGGTGTGCAAAAGAAAGATATCCATGTGGAAGTCAAAGATAATCGTTTTATGATTTCTGAAGAGCGTAAATCTGAAAAAGAGGTTAAAGAGGAGGGGTATTATCGCTCAGAAAGCAGCTATGGCTAGTTTGAGCGGAGTTTTATCTTTACCGGAGGGAGTGGATAGTGAAAATGTTAAAGCCAGTTGTGAAGAGGGTGTATTAGAAGTGACTCTGCCAAAACTGATGGTGGATAAAAAGATGAAGTTCAAGCAGATTAACGTGAGCTAAACCATGTTATTTTTTCATTAAAAAAGGCCTCATTATGTCTTTTTTAATGGAATTTTATAAATCAACTGTTTATCCAAACATCCAACTGGTGGGATTAGGCACCGGTTGTTTTTTACTCAGATACTTCAAGCCTTTGACACAGCGGATAATCAACCAAATGATATAGAATAAAATCATCAACCAACCAATTACAATTATGGTTAATAACCCACCAATGAACATATACAGCAAGCCAATCCAGAAGGTACGGATTTGGAATTGATAGTGCGATTGTAGAAAGTTATCTTCTTCATTTTTATTGATATAAGCCATAATCAGGCCGATTAAAGCACCAAATGGAATAATAAAGTTCAGTAGGTACAAGACATAAATAATGGTGGCAGCTGTGGTCGAAACTTTGGGTGCGCTTGGCTTTACTGGCTCTGCTTGTGATGGTTGTAGTGGATGTGTACTTTCTATTGGGTCTGACATAGCGATCCTCTGTTATCGTATTTGTTGCGATAGATCTCTTTTTATAAAAATGAAACATGATTTTTAATCTAATGCTTATGAGTATAGCGAATCAGGTACATCCCGCGCATCAAAATTATTGATATTGAATCAAATTTCATCAACTGCCCCTGCGCTCACATAATTTTATAAAGCCACAGGGCATGCCAGGCCTGGTCAGTTGATAAAACTGATTTTAGGACTGTAAGCTAAGTTGGCCTGAATCAATCGTCCAGACTCTGGTGGTCTCAGGATTGAGTATCGGAATTAAGGACGCTGAGGTGCTGGTGATGACGTGTTGGATATTGAGAATCTGTAACAGTTCTAAAAGTTTTTGACGATGGGTTTCATCCAACTCGGCAGGCAGGTCGTCAATCAACATAATGACCGGTTCTTGTAATACCTTTTCATGCAAACTGGCTTGGGCGAGTAGTAAGGCACAGACAAATAATTTTTGCTGGCCACGGGACAAGGTATTCAGAGCCTCTTGTGTTCCAAACTTAAAGCGAATATCAGCACGATGGGCGCCATATTGCGTGTGACCTAAATGCGACTCTTTTTGATAGCTGTCGGCATATAATGCCAGCAAATCTTCGGTGGCTTTTGGCCAGCCTGCACGGTATTGGCACACCACCTCTTCTTTAATCTCGGGCATTAAGGCTTGGCAAAATGTGATTAAGTATGGGGTTAGCCTTTCCAGATAGCGTTGACGAATGAGATCAATCTTAAGGGCATTCTCAACCAGGGTTTGATCCCACAGTTGCACTTGCGCTTTTGGCAAGTGCCTTTTAAGCGCATAATTCCGCTGTTTAAGGCCTCGTTGATAATGACGCCATAAGGGCATAAATTCTGGGGACTGATGGAAGCAGCCCCAGTCCATAAATTGACGACGGGCTTTTGGGCCCTCTTCTAGCAGTTTATGACTTTCAGGGGTGAGCAGTTGTACTGGGAGGAGTTGCGCCAGTGCCGCTTGTGATTTAAGCGTTTCACCATCTAAACGTAATAACGTTTGCGTCAGGCTTTTTTGCAATCCTAAACGGTGCATTTTATGACGAGAGTGACTGGAAGTCACTTCGGCAAAAAGGGTGGAAGATTCAAAATCTCGCTGAATCAAATGCTGACTTTTGGCTGTTCTAAAAGAACGACCTGTGGCGAGGACCCAAATAGCCTCAATCAATGAGGTTTTACCAGCCGCATTATCACCGATAATTAAATTCAGACCCGCACTGAGATCACAGTGAACATGGGCACAGTTACGAAAATTTTGAATGGAAACTTGGTTAATTTTAGTCATCGGAGGGCCTTAGCTGCGGCCCCAAGTATGGTGGGCTTCGACATGTTTTAAACTAATCGGTTCTTGATGGATCATCACATCAATATGCTCAAAACTGGCTTTAAGCGCCAAGGTGACTTGCTCAGTTATTTCATGGCTTTCTGCTAAGGTCAGTTCGTCATCGAGTTCTAAATCAAACTGGATAAAACGGTTTGGTCCTGATTGGTAAGTACGCAAATCGTTAAAGCCTCTAACATTGGGTGTTTCCAAAATAATCGCCTGAATTTGTAAACGCATTTCATCTGGTAATTCACGGTCTAATAATTGATTCGCGGCCTCTTTGGCAATGAGTATCGCACTGCGAAATATCCAGAGGGCAATCGCAAGTGCCAGCAAAGGATCAAGCCATTGAATGTGACTTAACCATAACCCCAAAATAACCAGGATATTTGCCAACAGATCAGAAACATAATGGAGGGAGTCAGCTCGAATAGCGGTCGAATTAGTATGCCTAATCACATAGTATTGAAATGCGATGAGTCCCAGTGTCATCAACAGTGAAAAACTCATAATGATTAAGCCCGTTTCAACCTCCAAAGTCGCTTGTGGATGAACCATTCTGTCGAGGGCATAAAGGACTAAATAACCTGCTGAACCTACGATAAATACACTTTGCGCTAAGGCCGCCAGAGGCTCGGCTTTACCATGTCCAAAGCGATGTTCAGTATCAGCAGGAGTCTGCGCGATTTGCACGGCAATAGCAATCATGACCGAAGCGATAATATCAACAAAAGAGTCGAGTAACGAGGCCAAAATACTTAGCGAGCCAGTCTGCCACCAGGCAATCACTTTTAAGATAAACAATGTCGTTGCGATAAACACCGAAGCATAGGTGGCTAAGCGGACAAGTTTGGCTTTGTTCATGGGAGATGACTCGCTAGAAACTCAAACGGCCCATTCGTTATGAATAGACCGCTTTTATTGAGGCGTTGGTATTGTGGAAGCGTCTACAAACGCATTGGCATAATAACGTGCTGACAGTGACACACATCGGTTTGTGCTTCAATCAGGCAACTGCTATTGGCGTCTTTCAAGATGAGAGTCACGCAATCTTCATTCATAGAGTTCAGCACATCGATAATGTAATTGACGTTAAAACCGATTTCCATTGCGGAGCCGCTGTAATCTATCGCCATGTCTTCATGCGATTCATCTTGTTCACTGTTAGAGGCGTTGACCGCTAAAAGATTATTGCTTAATACCAGACGAATACCTTTGAATTTATCATTTGATAAAATTGAGGCACGCTGTAACAAGCTGCGCAGCATCTCTTTATCAGTTTGGATAAATTGGTCGTTACTCGTCGGAATAACACGACGATAATCCGGGAAGCGGCCATCGACTAACTTACAGGTAAAAACTGTCTCTTCTAACTGAACGGTCAGGTAATTTTTCGCCAAAGAGAACTCAATTAAGGTATCTGCATCGCCCATCAGTTTCGATAGCTCTAACACCCCTTTTCTTGGCAAAATAGCTTGAGTCGGTTCAAGGCCTTCAATCGCTAACTCCGTTGAACAGGTTGATAGACGGTGACCGTCAGTGGCAACCACTCGCAATGTCTGGTTGCTGATATCGAACAACATACCGTTCAAATAGAAACGTACATCTTGGCTCGCCATGGCAAAAGCAGAGTGTTGAATTAACTGCTTTAACTGATGTTGCGATAATGAAAATGAGATATCAGATTGGGTTAAATCGATGGTCGGGAAATCGTCAGCCGGTAAGGTTGATAATTTAAAGCGAGAACGCCCGGCAGACAGCGTACAGCGTGAACCATCAAAGTCGAGCACAATAGTGAGTCCGTCTGGCAATGAACGCACAATATTAATTAATTTCATCGCCGGTAAAGTAATGGCGAATTGACCCTGTTCTGAAGATTCTAGCTCGGTCTGAGCGCGTGTCTCGATCTCTAAATCGGAAGCGGTCACCGTGAGAGTGTTTTCAGAGACTTGAAATAAAATATTGCCTAAAATCGGCATGGTTTGACGTTTTTCAACGACACCACCGACAGTTTGTAGTACTTTTAAAAGGTTTTCACGGGTTAAAGTGATTTTCATGCCAAGCGCCTTTTTAATCTCTAAATTTAATGGATTTTGAGTAAAGTAAATTAATTGGTAATGATACGAATTAGGCTGTTAAAGTCATCATCAATATGGTGATCAGTTTCACGTAATTCTTTAATTTTTCGTACAGCGTGTAATACGGTTGTATGATCACGACCTCCAAAAGCATCGCCAATTTCAGGCAAGCTGTGGTTGGTCAGTTCTTTTGCAATGCCCATCGCCATTTGTCTTGGTCGGGCAATGTTACGGGTGCGTCTTTTAGATAAAAGGTCAGCAACCCGTAATTTGTAATAGTCGGCAACCGTTTTTTGAATATTATCTAAAGTAACCATTTTTTGTTGCAATGCCAACAAATCTTTTAAGGCATCTTTAACGACTTCAACGGTTAGTAGTTGCTGAGTGAATTGTGCATAAGCACCGACACGCTTCAGCGCACCCTCTAAGTCACGTACATTGCCACGTAGACGTTTAGCGATGAAAAAGGCCACTTCATCGGGTAAGGCGACACCAAATTCAGAGGCTTTTTTAAGCAAAATCGCGACCCGCATTTCAAATTCAGGTGGTTCAACGCCAATCGTCAATCCCCAGCCAAAACGAGACTTTAAACGATCTTCTAGACCGTCCACCTCTTTCGGAAAACGATCACTGGTCAGAATGACCTGCTTATTACCTTCGAGCAAGGTGTTAAACGTATGAAAAAATTCCTCTTGGGACTGCTCTTTATTCGCAAAGAACTGGATATCATCAATTAATAAAGCATCTAAAGAGCGGTAAAAACGTTTGAATTCATCAATTTTATTATGGCGTAAGGCATTGACCATATCGGCTACAAAACGCTCAGAATGCAAATAGACCACTCGTGCGTCCGGATTGTCTTTCATTAACTGATTACCGATGGCGTGCATTAAATGTGTTTTACCTAAACCCACGCCCCCATAGATAAAGAAAGGATTGTAACTACCGCCTGGATTTTCAGCAACTTGACGTGCAGCGGCCGCCGCGAGTTGGTTGGCTTTACCTTCAACAAAGGTATCAAAGGTAAAACTTGTGTTTAAGTTGTGTTTGATGCCTGATTTTTTTGTGTTGTCAGCGGCTTTAATTGTGCGATTGTCAGGTGATTTTATTCTGTTATGACTGGCTTGCAAAGGTTGTGGAATGGTTGGCTCTGGCTCTACTAATGCTTCTCGGGTGTAGTCTCCGATCTCTAAACGTACTTCTGGCGTATTGGTTGGCGCCGCCATCGAGACTGCTAGGCGTATATTGCCCATCAGTTTTTTATTCACCCAGTCCAGAATAAAAGTGGAGGGTGCTAATAGACGAATAACGGCTTCTTCTTCTATGGCTTGAAGAGGAAGGATCCAAGTATAGAATTGCTGATCGTTAAGATCATTTTCCAGATGCTTGAGGCTTTGGGCCCAGAGTGTTGACAAATTAGATATCCTTAAAAGTAGCAAAGTTGGGTAATTTGAAAGTCGTTAGAGAAATTTTTTACCTTTACAATTTTATTTTCGCGTATAGAGAGCTGCTTCCACATGAGTCTATGTAAGGTCTCAAGTAGAACGTCAATGATGGCTTTATCTTGTTACGGGTTTGTTTGATAAGGCCAAGTATACCTGTGAATAACTTTAAAACAAGAGGGTTGTCTGTGGATAAGTGTGTGGATAAAACGTGTGGATAACTGCTTTTATACTTTATTTAAGTGGTTGTTAACATTAAATATTTTGCGGTTGTGGATTGTTAGATAAAAAATAGCATTTTTATGGCTAATAATATCAAGAAAACGCCAAAAAAACGTTTAAGGGTTTTGACTGGCAGTTGATGTGCCCAGCGTGCGCCAATAGGAGCCGTAAAGTAACTGGCTAAGACAATACCAAAAAACGCAGGCCAATAAATATAACCAGTTGCATAGCGAGGTAAGTTACTCGCATCCAAGCCAGCGATGAGGAAACCAATCGTTCCCGCCAAAGCAACGGGTAAACTCACCGCTGCGGAGGTGGCGATGGCTTGATGCATACTGATGTTATTCCATTGTAAGTAAGGTGTGGTTAACGTCCCGCCACCAATGCCGACTAATGAAGAGAACCAGCCAATGATGACACCTGCACTGGTATTTCCGACCAGGCCTGGTAACTGTCGATGTGGATTGGGCTTAAGGGCCAAAAGCATATTAATCGCAATCAGTAACTCTAATATTCCAAACAGCTTCGCTAACCAATTTGATGCTATGAATTGTGAACTCCACCCCCCAACAAACGCACCGATTAATACGCCACCGGTCAACAGTTTAAAGATGTCCCAACGTACCGCTGCATGCTGGTGGTGTGCTTTAACTGAGGCGTAAGAGGTGACTAATATGGTCGCCAAAGAGGTTCCAATTGCCAGGTGAACCACTTCTTGGATGTCTAAGAAAATCAAAAACACCGTCGAAAGTACGGGCACAATTAACAGTCCCCCGCCAATCCCGAGCAATCCGGCTGCGACCCCGACCACGGCACCTGTAATAAGATAGGTCAAAAATTCATAAAGAAAGCTGAGTTCAGTCATGTGTATTAGAGGCCTATAAATAAAGTGTCAGTATTTTAGACCACATTATATTTCATTACGGTTTTTAATGGGAGCTGAAAAGATGACAGTTAACTCTTTCGCTAAAGCGGGTAAGGTGGGCTATGAATGAGCCGCAAAAAGCCTTAAAGTGGCTTCCATGGAATATTTTACAGAGTTAGGTTACATTGGCTTGTTTTTATCGGCATTTTTAGCGGCCACGATTTTACCGTTGAGTTCCGAGCTGGTTTTGACGCTATTATTAGTCAATGGCTTAAATCCAAACCTATTGGTGGCCGTTGCGACAGTCGGCAATGTTCTCGGTTCTTTTGTGAATTACGCCATTGGCTTTTGGGGCAGTGTTTTTGTGATGCGCAAACTTCTGAAAGTGTCAGAGGAGAAGTTCAAATCCTCTAAACACCGCTTTAAAAAATATGGTGTTTGGAGTTTGCTCTTTGCTTGGGTGCCCGTGATTGGTGATCCTTTGACACTGATTGCTGGAGCGCTACGAATCAATCTGTTCGTGTTTTTTGTATTGGTGACCATCGGTAAGTTAGGTCGTTATATGGTCGTAACCTATGTGACTTTAGGGTAAGTATCGATTGATTTTTGAGACGTCAAAAGCAGGATGATCCGGCCAGGTTATTCTGCTTATTCTCTTGCATAAGTAAAAAGTTTTCATTTATCATTATTAGGTTGTCACCATAATGCCATCAATTTAAAGCTGATAACAAGGCTAGAATGAAATGGTTCATTACCCTGAAATACTATTTGTAGTAGATAAGGTTGTCGACAGCACAAGTTATCGTTTGAATAAAGCATGTTATGTCGTGGAAAGGCTTTACTGTTTTAGTTTTCCGTAGAATTTAATTTCGCAGAATTGTTGTTTTCTTATTGATAACTCTATATAATCCCCGTTTTTCCGGATGTCGGAATAGAATTTTTTAAGGAACATTGAAATGAAACGTACATTCCAACCTAGCGTTATTAAACGTGCTCGTACTCACGGTTTCCGTGCTCGTATGGCGACAAAAAACGGCCGTAATATTTTAGCTGCACGTCGTGCTAAAGGTCGTAAAAACCTAACAGTCAGCGACCAGATCGTCGGTTAACTTTATAGTTTTAAGCGTGCTGTCTAGTATGCTTGATTCCAAAATTCTGGTGAGTTAATGAATTCCAATAACGAGTTATCAACTCACTCAGAATCCCCCTCTTCTTCTCTTTCTCTCCAAAAGCCAGACCTTGGTTTTTCGAAATCCCTTCGTATTCTCGCTCCTAAAGACTTTCAACACGTATTTGCAAAAGCTGAAAAGTTTGGCAATCGCAATTGGACCTTTATTGTTCGTCCGAATAACGAATCTTATCCAAGATTGGGTTTAGCCATTGCAAAAAAGCAATTACAGCGAGCCGTATGGCGAAATCGTGTAAAAAGACTGGCTCGTGAAGCATTTCGTTTACATAAGAAAGAGTTAAATGGGTATGATATTGTCGTTTTAGGGCGAAAAGGTCTGCAAGATATCGATAATGAGACATTGCATAAGAGTTTTTTACACCTGATACGAAAAATTCAAAAGAGTGGTCTGAAAGATCGCGCTTAATTAGTTTGAAGAATAGAGACCTTTGTACGAGTCAGGGACGTGAGAAAAATTAGATAAAATTTTACTGATTAAGGGGAAAAATGAAGTTAATAGCTAGCTATTGACAAGTTTTTCAACGAAAAGCAGTGATATTTTAGCCATTTTTATCCGTTTGTGATTTCGTGCAATGGTCTCAGATAGCTTTAAAAGGTTTTCACAATGAATATGAGATCGTTTTGGTGGTTAGCGCTGGCGTTTACGTTAACGTGGATGTGGCTTGAATGGACACAATTTACTGCACTTAAAGTAGAGTCCACTGCGGCAGCCAGTGCTGTACATGAGGTGCCTGTTGCAAATAGTACGACAGCCGCAAGCGCAGCTATTTCAGCAGCGGCTAATGGAAACACCGGTGCCGCAGATGTTCCAGGTGCAAATGCAGGTAGCGTCAGTCATAGTGCGGTGCCGATATTGCAAAACGATATCTCTCAAGGTCAACGTATTACGGTGAAAACCGATACATTGGATCTGGTTATTGACACGGTCGGTGGCGATATTCGTGTGGCGAACTTATTACAATACGGTGCGTCAGCAGATCATTCTCAGCCTTATCAGTTAATGAGTGACTCTGGGCCTTTGATCTATATGGCTCAAAACGGGATTGCCACCCAAGCAGATGCCGCTTTACCCGCACCCACCCATAAGACGGTTTATCAGTCGTCTCAGTCATACTATAAAATGACTGGAGATACCTTGACGGTGCCGCTAACTTGGTCACAAGATGGTATCACCGTGACCAAATCTTATACCTTTACAAAGGGTAAGTATCTGGTTGCTGTAAATTATAAAGTTGAAAACACAACTGACAAGGCCTGGTCAGGAAGTCTTTACTCTCAGTTAGTACGCAATGCGTTTAATCCTGATGATAACTTCATGATGTACACCTACACGGGGCCTGTACTTTATGATGGTAATGCAGAAGATAAATACGTTAAGCATAAGTTTACGGATTTAGATACCCAAGCGATTTCGGGTAAAGCCGTAACGGGTGGCTGGGCGGCCATGATCCAGCAGTACTTTTTAACGGCATTGATTCCAAGTCAAAATGCACAGAACAGCTATTACGCAAAACCCTTAACCGAAGGTCGTTATGCGGTTGGCGTGGTGGAACCTATGGTTGAGGTCGCGCCAGGTCAATCAGGTCTATTAAGCTCAAGTATCTATATGGGGCCTTTGAAGCAAGATCTTTTGTCTGATATTGCGCCGGGCCTTGAGCGTACCATCGATTACGGTATCTTAACCATTATTGCAGAGCCGCTTTTCTGGTTGCTTGAACATATTCACAGTGTAGTGGGTAACTGGGGTCTGGCCATTATCCTATTAACCGTTTTGATAAAATTGTTGTTTTATAAGTTATCAGAAGCGGGCTACCGTTCTATGGCACGCTTGAAGAAGTTTCAGCCTAAGCTGAAGCAACTAAAAGAGAACTATGGTGACGATAAAGTGCTCTTCCAACAGAAGATGATGAAACTGTATAAAGAGGAGAAGATTAATCCGCTGGGTGGCTGTTTGCCCATCTTCATTCAGATGCCGGTCTTTATCTCACTTTATTGGGTCTTGTTATACTCAGTGGAGATGCGCCAAGCGCCATTTATGCTCTGGATAGATGATCTATCCGCACAAGATCCATATTTCATCTTACCGGTGATTATGGGGATTACCATGTTCATTCAGCAGAAGCTAAACCCTTCAGCGATGATGGACCCTATGCAGCAAAAAGTGATGAAATTATTACCGTTTATTTTCACCATCTTCTTCTTATGGTTCCCTGCCGGATTGGTTCTATACTGGGTTGTCAACAATATGCTATCCGTTGCTCAGCAGTGGTATATCACGAAGAAGATTGAAGCGGGCGATGATACGCCTGAAAAAAGTAAAGCGTAAGGAATAATAGCATGCAGTTAACTTATCAAAAATTAGGGCAAGATCACCCAATGTTCGGTAAAGTAGAGTTTTTGGTAGCAGATGGGATGAAGCCAATCTGCTATAAAACTAAAGACGGCTATATTCCTTTAGAGGCGGCATCACCTGGTGCTGCTTTAATCGCAGCCAAGGCTGAGGTGGCTACTAAACCACTTTATATCTTGTCTTTTAAAGTCAATGGTGAAGCTGAAGAGATGAGCTTTACGTCCAAGAAAACCCTGGATAGAACCCTTGAGCTTTATGGACAGAAAGCGTTTATCACCGATTTGAAAACCACCACTTATAAAACCGTGGTCTAACCCAAATCACCTTTTGAAAAACGCCCTTTAATGGGCGTTTTTTGTTTATACCTTTGCATTCATTCTTTCTTAAGCGAGACTCAAAATGGAATACGACAATATAGATACCATTGCAGCCATTGCCACCGCACCCGGTAGAGGAGGGGTTGGCATTGTAAGGGTCTCGGGCAAAAAAGTAGTTGAGATAACCGAAGCCGTCTTAGGACAACTGCCCAAACCACGTTATGCCTTTTATGGTGATTTTCTGGGTAAAGAAGGTGAGGTGTTAGACAAAGGCATCGCTTTGTATTTCCCCAACCCCCACTCTTTTACCGGTGAGGATGTCTTAGAGCTACAAGCGCACGGTGGCCCCGTTGTTTTGCAATGGTTATTGGATCGCGTGGTTGAGCTCGGCGCACGGTTAGCCGAGCCGGGTGAATTTTCCAAACAAGCCTTTATGAACGACAAACTTGATTTAGCACAAGCCGAGGCCATAGCAGATCTAATCGACTCTTCATCGGAACAAGCCGCACGTTCTGCCTTACGTTCGTTACAGGGAGAGTTTTCACGTGAGGTTAATGCCTTGGTCGAGGCTACTATTCGGTTGCGTATCTATGTCGAAGCGGCCATTGATTTTCCGGAAGAAGAGATCGATTTCCTCTCGGACGGGAAAGTCGCAAGCGATCTGCAGGGCATTTTAGACAGGTTGCACTCTGTTTTTGCTTCGGCCAAACAAGGTGCTTTGCTGCGTGAAGGCATGTCGGTGGTGATTTTAGGACGTCCCAATGCGGGTAAATCCAGTTTACTGAATGCGTTGTCAGGTAGAGAGAGTGCGATTGTCACCGATATTGCCGGCACCACGCGTGACATTGTCAAAGAAGAAATTAATATTGACGGCATGCCATTACATATATTAGATACCGCGGGTGTGCGCGAAGCGACCGATCAAGTCGAACAAATCGGTATTGAACGCGCTTGGCAAGCTTTAGACAGTGCTGATCGCGTATTGGTGATGCTGCAAGCGGGTGAAGCAATTCATGCTGAAGACCAAATTATCCTCGATAGACTACCCGCCCATATCCCCGTCACCTTGATTCGCAATAAAATTGATTTAATCAATCATGCACCGATGGTGGAAGTTGAGTCAGAAACTCAACGTACCGTCGTGTGGATGTCGGCTAAACAGGCATTAGGTCTTGAGTTATTAAGAAACCACCTCAAAACCGAGATGGGCTATAAGCAAACGGGCGAAGGAGTCTTTATGGCGCGTAAACGCCATTTGGATGCATTAGAGTTAGCCTTGTCTTGGACCTTAAATGGTCAGCAACAGCTAGAAGGTTTTGCGGCAGGTGAATTGCTGGCGGAAGATTTACGCTTGGCGCAGCAAGCCTTATCTGAAATCACAGGTCGTTTCACTTCAGATGACTTATTAGGCCGTATCTTTACCTCTTTTTGCATTGGTAAATAATCTTATCCCAAGCGACCAGGCCTGGTCGCTTATTGCATAAATCGAAGAGTTCAATCCTCAGATAACTTCTAATAAAGCACTAGCTGTTAAGCAGCTTAGTTAAAAAGGGTTATGCGCTCAGTTTTGTGATGGGTTATAACTTACTATTTAATACAAACTAGTTCTACTTTAGTGGGTAGTTTTCATGATTATAAGCCACTGTTAATGCATATTGACTCTACGATTATGTAGGGTATTCTGGTGTCTATGCTAGATTTTATGTTTAGGAATACTTTGGTGAATAAAAATAAATTGAGTATAACAGCGCTTGGTTTAAGTTTATGCCTTCTATGTTTGCCTGCGAAAGCCGCGACAGATTTTTATATGGGAGGCTCAGGAACGGATTTAGGCACCATGCAGCAAATTGGTCAGGCCTTTTCGAAACGCTACCCAGATGTGACGGTAAAAATATTCCCTTCCTTGGGGAGTAGTGGTGGCATTAAGGCCTTAGGCGCATCTAGGTTAGATATCGCTCTGACCTCACGAGACTTAAAGCCCAAAGAAAAGCGACCTAATATTCAATCTAAATTATATGCTTACACCCCTTTCATATTTGTCGCTACGCCTGATTATGCAAGGCAAAATGTTTCGCTCATCAATCTGCAAAATATTTACGATGCTTCATCTCCTTACTGGCCGGACGGTCGAGCGGCTCGAATTGTACTGCGACCCTCTAGTGATTCTGATATTAAAATTTTGAAAAACTCCATAAAGGGTTTCACCAAAGTGCTGCAAAAAGCCTATCAAAGAAAGGGTAAAATTATTGCTTTTACAGATCAAGAAGCCGCTGATTATGCGGAACGTATGTCTGGTGCTGTAACGACCAGCAGCTTAAGCTTGATCAAAGCTGAAAAGAGGAATTTAATGCCGTTGATGATTGAGGGCATTGAACCCAGTGTGGAGAATTTGAAAAATGGGCGTTA